>OGWY01000840.1_pt1 | contig 25205 bp, 23 predicted proteins | sample 1576121 | NCBI WGS metagenome assembly OGWY01 (sample SAMEA3541543, study PRJEB24748) | human gut metagenome | biome: human gut; feature: human-associated habitat; material: faeces | place: China | collected 2012 | reverse complement strand
AGATTGAGATAGGACCTAATATGGCAGGTGGTGACTATGACCTTGTATTCTATGCAGAATTCAGGGATGAGGACTCACTTAAGGCATTCAGGGAACATCCGCTTCATGTTGCACACAGGGAGCGTTGCAAGGATATAGTTACAGGAAGATTATGTGGAGATGTTAAGGATTATTAATTGTTTTAAAATAGTACTGGTATAATAGATTATTTAATGATACAATCCGAATATACTTATTTTGATTAACAGACAACACAAAAAGGAGAGACTATGAAAGAGTTTATTTTTTTGATTGTGTTGTTTATAGCTAATATAATACAGGCAATCACAGGGTTTGCTGGAACAGTGCTTGCAATGCCTGCTTCTATGTTTTTGCTTGGAATTGATGATGCCAAAGTAGTGCTTAATGTGATGGCATTAATATCAGGGTTATTAATAGCAATTTCGAGTTATAAGAGCATAAACAAGAAAGAATTGTTGAAAATATGCACAATAATGATAATAGGAATGTGCATAGGTATACAGCTGTGTAAGGTGATTTCATCTGAATGGCTGTTAATAGTATATGGAATAATTATTATTGTAGTTGCAGGAAAGAATCTGCTTATACATAAGGAGCATCATTTACCGGGAATACTGTTGTTATGTGTGTTGATTATTGCAGGAATAATACATGGAATGTTCGTATCAGGAGGAGCTTTACTTGTTGTATATGCGACTCAGACATTTAAAGATAAAGATGAGTTTCGTGCCACAATAGCACCTGTGTGGGTGGTTCTTAATTCATTTCTTATTACATCGCAGATTCACAGCCATCAATTTAACATTAATAATATAAGACTTATACTTATTAGCATTGTACCATTAATGATTGCTACATGGATAGGCAAAAGACTTGCACAAAAAGTATCACAAAAGCTATTTCTTACTATTACATATATTTTGCTGATGATATCAGGAATATCACTTATAGTGTAAATGTAAAGGAGGAATTGTGGGATTAACTATAAAAGAAATTATAAAGCTTGTAGATCATTTGGAAATGAAACTGGTTGCAGGCGAAGCAGGAACAGATAATGAGGTAACATGGACACATGTGGTGGATAGTGATGCAATTTCTGCTTTTCTGCAAGGAAAAGAACTTGTTTTTACTACGGGAATAGGATTAAATAAAGATCTTCCGCTTATAGAACTTGTAAAAGATGTGTATAGGGACGGGGCAAGTGGAATTGTTATTAATATTGGACCATATATAGATGCTATTGGACAGGATGTAATTGATTTTGCTGATGAAAAGGGATTTCCTGTTTTTGAGGTGCCATGGCATGTACACATGGCTGAAATTATGAGAATTATATGTTATGAAATTACAAGGCAGCAACAGAATGTAATAGAAATAACAGCAGCACTTAATAATGCGTTTTTATGTCCTATGCAGGAGGATTTATATGTTCCTACTCTTATGAGAAAAGGGTATATGTCAGATGGCAGTTATTCAGTAGTTATGCTGGACTTTTATGCTTCACATGGTGAAGTATCACAGGACAGGCATGATACACTGGTTTCGCAGCTTAGCGGACACATCAGAGTCAATTATAAGAGAATTCTTTTATGCACACAGGAAAAGACTATATATTTAGTTGTGAATAATTATTCAGTTGAGGAAGAACGTCAGGTATTAAATGAAATATTTGTAAGAATATGCAACTGGCTGAGAAAATCGGAATTTGTTATTATGACAGCAGGCTCTGATAACATCAGTCTTAGTAATATACATAAAAGTTATGAGCAATCAGTTATGATGAGCAAGCTTGCAATATCAGGAGTTATACAAGGCGAGATTACTACTAATAATAGCAAGCTTTTATTTTACACGGATATTGGGGTGTATAGAATTCTTTTGTCATTAAAGGACAAAGAAGCAATGGAAGAATATGTAAAAGAAACTGTATATCCTTTATTGGAATACGATAAAATCCATGGAACAGACCTTTCAGGGGAATTACAATGTTATATAAGGCATGACTGTAGTTTACAGGATACAGCAGATGAACTGATGGTACACAGAAATACAATTAATTACAAAATTAACAAGGCAGCAGATATACTTAATATGGATTTGACAAGATTATCGAACCGATTTGAAGTTGCGATGGGTTTTCTGGTAAATAAAATGCTGAATCTATAATGTTTGTACTCAAGTACAAAAATAATTAAACTTTGTTACATTGAAAGACGTTTTTTTGTATGCTAGTATAATGGCAGATGAGACAAAGGCGTCCATTCACAGAATATGTGAGTGGGCGCCTTTTTTTATCCCAAAAGTCTGTTTATCAAAATAAGTAAATTAAAAATGTCAGGAGGATAATATTATGAGTTTAACAGGAAAAGAAATCGCACAGATGCATAAGGATTATGTAATGCAGTCATGGTCAAAGTCAGGAGTAGATGCATTACCGGTTGAAAGAGCAGAGGGAATATATTTCTATGATTATGATGGTAATAAATATGCAGATATGGCCTCATTGCTTGTATGCTCTAATCTCGGACATGAGCTTCCAGAAATTGTTAATGCAATAAAGGAGCAGGCAGACAAGATGTGTTTCATGGCACCAGCATATGCATCAGAACCTAAGAGTGTTCTTGCAAAGAAGCTTGTAGAGCTAGCAGGCGCAGATACTTATAAAAGAGTATTTTTTACAAATGGTGGAGCAGAATCTAATGAAAATGCAATTAAGATGGCAAGAATGGTTACGGGAAGGACAAAGATTTTCTCATGCTACAGAAGCTATCATGGAGCAACACTTGGAGCTTCTAATGCATCAGGTGACTGGAGAAGATATGCTGCTGAAATAGGTGGCGCTAATGGATTTGTTCATTTTATGAATCCACAGATGTATAGAGATGGATACACAAAAGGGGTTGACGATGCTGAGGTAACAAAAAAGTATCTTGATGCTCTTGATTTACAGTTAAGATATGAAGGACCACAGAATGTTGCTGCTATTGTAATGGAATCAATAGTTGGTGCTAATGGAGTAATTCTTCCATCAGATGGTTATATGGAAGGTGTAAGAGCACTCTGTGATAAATATGGAATTCTTCTTATATGCGATGAGGTTATGGCAGGATTTTACAGAACAGGAAAAGCATTTGCATTCATGAACTTTGATATTAAACCGGATATCATTACTTTTGCAAAGGGCGTTACCTGTGGATATGTACAGTTAGGTGGATGTATAGTAAGTAAGGCTGTGGCAGAGTATTTTGAAGAAAATGTATTACAGTGTGGTCTTACATATAGCGGACATACACTCGCATGTGCAGCAGGTGTTGCAGCATTAAATTATTATAAGGATCATGATATTGAAGGACATGTAGCTAAGATGCACGCTATAGTAGCACCATTTATGGATGAAATGGTTGCTAAGCATAAGTGTATTGGAGAGGCAAGATGCATAGGTTTATTTGGAGCATTAGAAGTAGTAAAGAATAAAGAAACAAGAGAACCTATGCAGGAATATGGAGTTCCAGGACCAGTAATGCCATGGATATTTGCAGAGTTAAAGAAGAGAGGCTTTGCAACATTTGGAAGAGAAAACTTTATAGAGATATGTCCACCACTTATTATTACAGAGGAAGAATTAAAGGAATATCTTCCTATTCTGGACGAAGTACTTACTATGGTTGATGAAAAATATTGCGATTAATACATGCGAGGTGAGCTTATGAATTGGGATTATATCCAGCCGGTAGAAATATATTTTGGAAAAGGCCGTGTAAATGAAATAAAAAATATTGCATCATCTCTTGGCTGTAAAAAGGGAATTCTTGTAGCAAGTCCGTTCTTCTTTAAAAGCGGACTTGCCAAGAAGATAATGGAAGAATCGGATGGTATGCTTGTGGCATCATATGGAGATGTTTCACCTAATCCGGATGTCACTGAGGTAGATGCATGTGCTGATATAATAAGACAGAATAATATAGAATTTGTAGTTGTTATAGGTGGAGGAAGTCCTATGGACTGTGCCAAGGCAGCAGCAAGTGTAAGTCTTACTAAAGATTCAATAAGAAAGTATCACGGAACAGGAATTTCCCTGCCAGAAGAACATCTTCCACTGATTGCAGTTCCGACAACAGCCGGAACCGGAAGTGAGGTAACTTGTGTTTCTGTTTTATCTGATTACGCAAATGGGAAAAAAGCACCGATTGTTTCTAATGGATTTTATCCTGTTGCTGCTATTATAGACCCTGAGCTTACGTATACAATGCCACCGGCAGTTACAGCAGGAACAGGAATTGATGTGTTGTCACATGCAATTGAAGGTTACTGGAGTAAGGGACATCAGCCTATATGTGACGCACTTGCTATACATGCAGCATCGCTTGTATTTAAGTATTTGTACAGAGCATATACTAATCCGGATGATGAAGAGGCACGCGAAAAAATGTGTGAAGCAAGTGTAATTGCAGGATTAGCGTTTACATTGCCGAAAACGACTTCTTCACATGCCTGCTCATTTCCACTGACTAATATATATCATATCCCTCATGGAGAAGCCTGTGGGCTGACACTGGACTATTTTGTAAGGATTAATTCTAAGGGCGAAGGTGCAGAAAGAGTTGAATATCTGGCAGACAGATTGGGATTTAAAAATGCGTCAGATATGGCAGATGCAATATATAGTTTAAAGAAAAAACTTGGACTCCGCTGTGATTTAAAAGATCTGGAACTGGATGAGAAGCAGATAAAAGAGCTTGTAACAATAAGCCGTCATCCTAATCTTTATAATAATCCGGTAGAGATTACTGATGAGATGTTAGACGAAATGTACAGATATCTTGCATATTAATAGGAGGTGCACTATGAAATTAGTAACTGCAATTGTAAGACCGGAAAAGGTCATGGATGTTATAAAAGCATTGGAAGAAGAGGGATATTTTGCATTTTCCAAGTGGTCAATTTCTGGAAGAGGCCGAGAAAAGGGAATTCAGGTGGGCGATGTTTTATATCAGGAAATGGCTAAATGCATGCTTTATATTGCTGTTGAGAATAAGGAAAAGGACGAAGTTGTTGATATAATCATAAACAGCGCAAAGAGCGGAGACAGTGGACATTGTGGAGATGGAAAGATATTTGTCTCTGATATAGGTGAAGCCTATACGATAAGCGAAGAAACAAGGGAAGATGATGAATAGTATATGATGAGGAGTTGGTATTTATGGCAGAAAAGAGAGTGAAACTTAAAAAATCAATGGGAGCAGGATCTATATGGGCTGTAGCTTTAGGCTCTATAATTGGTTGGGGCTGCTTCATACAGGGAGGACTATGGACACAGAGAGCCGGTGGACCATTACCTTTATTTCTGGGCTTCCTTGTGGGCGGACTTCTCATGATAGTAGTTGGATACAGCTATTCTTATATGATAGCTAAATTTCCTGTAGCAGGAGGAGAATTTGCATATGCATATAAGGGATTTGGAAGAACGGCTTCTTACATATGTGGCTGGATGCTTTCGCTGGGATATCTGTCTATTGTTGCACTTAATGCCACAGCTCTTCCAGTACTGGCATCATATATATTTCCAGGAGTATTTAATAAAGGATACCTGTATACGATTGCCGGATATGATGTGTATATGGGTGAGGTTGCCATAGCGTTATTTTTTATAATTCTTTTCGGTATAATGAATTATATGGGAGCTAAATCTGTAGGAAAGTTACAGCTGGCAATGGTTCTTATAATGTGTGCAGCAGTTGTAATATCAGTTGTGGGAACAATTGTTACAGGATCATTTGATGCATCAAATCTTGTACCTGCATATGGTGCAGGAGGCAAAACATTTGGAGGCGGATTTATATCGATTCTGGCATTGGCTCCATTTCTTTATGTTGGATTTGACTGTATTCCACAGTCTGCTGAGGAGTATGATTTTCCACCACAGAAATGTAAATTACTAATTATATCTGCATTGATAATTGGTGCAGTTATATATGGTCTTATGGCATTGGTTACGGATTGTGTAATTCCATGGCAGGATGTGCTGGCACTGACAGATGCGTCTGGTGCACCAGTTAAATGGCATACCGGAGCAGTACTTGAGATGGCTATGGGAAAGATAGGTGTAGTATTTGTTGCAGTTGCAGTATGCATGGGAATATTTACAGGAATGAACGGATTCTTTATGACATCAAGCAGACTTCTTTTTGGAATGGCAAGAGCAAAAATGCTGCCAGCAGCATTTGCAAAGATTCATCCAAAGCATAAAACACCATCTATATGTATTATATTTGTCATGATTGTCTGCTGTATATGCCCGTTCTTTGGCCGGGAGGTAATAGGCTGGGTAGTTGATATGTGTTCTGTAGGTACAGCGTTTGGTTATTTCTTTACATGTGCAGGTGCATATATTCTTCTTAAGAAATATGGAGATGAAAATGATACGAACAGAATTCATCCAGTAGTTGCACTTGGTGGCTGTGTAATATCAGTTGCAATATTATTATTGCTGATAGTTCCAGGTTCTCCAGCATTTATGGCACCACAGTCATTTGTTGCACTGGTTGCATGGATTGTACTCGGAGTAATATTCTACTTCTGTTCAAGAAAGAAGTTCATGGTAGTTACTAAAAGAGAAATGGATTATCTGATTCTTGGAAATGTACAGGTTGTACGAGGTGTTAGAAAAGGTCAGAAACAAAGTGATATTGTTCAGGGGAATATAGTTAATCCAAAATGATTTGGCATATTTTTTGTGATATAGAAGTTAAATAACATGCGAAATAATAAGGCGTAAGAGAAATCTTGCGCCTTTTTTAGTGCAATTGAGAGAATTGTCACTCAATTTTATCATAAATAACTAAATGATAAAATTGAATTGACCGTGATGAATATGTTATGTATAATGATTATATAAATAGTGACAGGAGGGATTGATGAGAAGTTTTGATTATAAAGAAGAATGGAAAAAACTGCTTACTCCAGAGATAGTAATGTATTTAACACAGATTCATGAATTTAAGGGTGAGCAGACTTTATTTATAGAGGCAAAAGCTGATATATTATCGCAATTGGTTGATATAGCTAAGATTCAGAGTACAGAGGCTTCTAATAAAATAGAGGGGATATATACATCAGATGAACGGTTGAAGGCACTGGTGAAGGACAGTACAAGACCCAGAACGCGCAATGAGCGAGAAATAGCGGGGTATAGGGATGTATTGAATACTATTCACGAGAATCATGATTATATTCCTCCAAAACCTTCAATTATTTTACAATTGCACAGAGATTTATATAAATTTGAAGGAATGGATATCGGGGGCAGGTATAAAACATCTGATAACATTATTGAAGAACAGGATGCAGAGGGAAATAAATCTGTCAGATTCAGACCGATGCCGGCATGGGAAACACCAGAGGCAATTGAAAAAATATGTCAGTCGTATGATGAGGCATTAAATTCGGAGAATATAGATGCACTTATTATTATACTAATGTTTGTTCTGGATTTTCTGTGTGTGCATCCATTTAATGACGGGAATGGAAGACTTAGCAGATTATTGACTTTATTATTGCTGTATAGGTCAGGATATATCGTAGGTAAATATATAAGTATAGAGAAATTAATTGAGCAGACTAAAGAAATATATTATGAAAGTCTTCAATTAAGTTCTGCAGGGTGGCATGAGAATAAGAATGATTATGAACCATTTGTTAAATATATGCTGGGAGTTATTGTTGCAGCATATAGGGAGTTTTCATCGCGAGTAAGTCTGCTGACTACACAGGGAATGTCAAAGCCAGACAGAGTTAAAGAAATTATCAGGGCAACTCTAGGACCTATAACCAAGACAGAGATATTAGCCAAATGTCCAGATATAAGTCAGGTGACAGTTCAAAGGGCACTTGCAGATTTGGTTGATAAAGGTGATATTATCAAACTTGGTGGAGGAAGATACACCAAATATATATGGAATAATTAAATAACAGGAGATATGACGAATGATTACAGGTGAATTAAAGAATAAAATAGATGGATTATGGGATATATTTGCAGCAGGGGGATTGGTTAATCCGCTTGAGGTAATTGAACAGATTACTTATCTTATGTTCATACATGATTTAGATGATTCAGATAATACAAGAGCTAAAGAAAGTGCGATGCTAGGACTTCCATATCAGAGCATATTTGCAGAGGAAGTGAAGATAGGTGACAGAGTAATTGAAGGTACACAGTTGAAATGGTCAGTATTTCATGATTATCCAGCAGATAAAATGTATGCGATAATGCAGGAATGGGTTTTCCCATTTATTAAGACATTACACAGTGATAAAAACAGTGCTTATTCTAAATATATGGACGACGCTATATTTAAACTGCCAACACCACTTGTGTTGTCGAAAGTAGTTGATTCTTTAGACGACATTTATAAAATGATGAATGAAGTTCAGACAGCAGATGTCAGAGGTGATGTGTATGAGTATCTTTTGTCTAAAATCGCACAGTCAGGACGAAACGGTCAGTTTAGAACTCCAAGACATATTATCAGAATGATGGTTGAGTTGATGGATCCGTCAAGTGATGAGATTATATGCGACCCAGCATGCGGTACATCGGGATTCTTAGTTGCTTCCGGAGAATATCTGAAAGAGAAGAAAAAAGATGAAATATTCTTTGACCGTCAGAAGAAAGACCATTATATGAATCATATGTTTTATGGATATGATATGGACAGGACAATGCTTAGAATTGGCGCCATGAACATGATGACACATGGAATTGACAATCCATTTATCGAATACAGAGATAGTTTATCGGATCAGAATACAGATAAAGATAAATATACTCTTGTGTTAGCAAATCCTCCTTTTAAGGGAAGTCTTGATGCAGAATCTGTATCAGGCGACTTGTTAAAAGTATGTAAGACAAAGAAGACAGAGCTTTTATTCCTGGCATTATTTCTCCGTATTCTTAAAGTTGGTGGACGCTGTGCATGTATTGTACCGGATGGAGTATTATTTGGCTCATCAACAGCACATAAAGCTATAAGAAAAGAGATTGTAGAGAATCAGAGGTTAGAAGCGGTAATCTCTATGCCATCCGGAGTTTTCAAGCCATACGCAGGAGTATCTACAGCCATTCTTATATTTACCAAAACAGAACATGGCGGAACTGATAATGTCTGGTTCTACGACATGACAGCAGACGGATTCAGTCTTGATGATAAGCGCTCTCCTATATCTGACAATGATATTCCTGATATTATTGAAAGATTCGGACATCTTGATAAGGAAGCAGACAGAAAGAGAACAGACAAGTCGTTCATGGTTCCTAAGAAAGACATTGTCGCCAACGACTACGACCTTAGCATTAATAAATATAAAGAAGTTGAGTATGTAGCAGTTGAATACCCGCCAACAGAGGAAATTATGGCTAATATCCGTGAACTTGAGATGCAGATTGGCACGGAGATGGATGAGTTGGAGAAGCTGTTGGGGTTATAAAATAAAGAAAGGTAATACAAATTCGGATTTGTAGGGATGAGGTAGATGAAAGTAAAACTTGAAGATGTTTGTGAGAAAGATTCATCAAATTTAAAACTGTCAGATGTTGATGGAATGGATGGAGATTATCCTATTTATGGAGCAGCAGGATACATAGGAAATGTAGGGTTTTATCATCAAGAGAGACCATATGTAGCTGTTGTTAAAGATGGTGCTGGTATTGGAAGAACAACTATACATCCGGCAAAATCGTCAGTTATTGGAACAATGCAATATTTATTACCAAAGGGAAATATTTTGCCAGAATATCTATATTATGTCGTTAGTTATATGCATTTGGAAAAATATTATACGGGTACAACTATTCCGCATATTTATTTTAAGGATTATAAAAATGAGAAATTTAATCTTGATTTGATACAAAATCAGAAACGAATTGTGGATATACTTGGAAAATGTGAGATGATAATTCGATTGAGAACAAGAGAACTAGAGTTATTAGATAACCTCATCAAAGCCCGATTTGTCGAGATGTTTGGTGATCCTGTTATGAATGAAAAGGATTGGCCAACGAAGCCTTTATTAGATATGGGGCAGTGTAAGAATGGAATGAATTTTCATTATGACGATGAGGGTGTTGAAATTAATTGTTTAGGTGTGGGGGATTTTAAGGATTTTTCTGTAATTAATAATACAGATAAACTTCCGAAAATATCATTAAAAGAAATGCCTTCAGAAGAATATCTGTTAAAAGATGATGATATAGTTTTTGTTCGTTCTAATGGTAACAAAGATTTGGTTGGACGTAGTATAGCAGTGTACCCGGGAGATATTCCAACAACTTTTAGTGGATTCTGTATTAGATATAGAAAACATGACAATGAGATTACTGCTCCATATCTGTTAAGAGTATTAAAGGCAGATTCAATGCGGGTGAAAATGACTGGTAGAGGAGCAAATATTCAGAATTTGAACCAGCAGATATTGAGAACTCTTGTTATTCCTGTTCCGCCAATTCAACTCCAGGACCAGTTTGCCGACTTCGTCCACCAAGTCGACAAATCAAAAGTTGCCGTACAAAAAGCATTAGATGAAACAAAATTATTATTTGATTCATTAATGCAGAAATATTTTGGATAAAAGAAAGGAAGAAGAGTATTGGGAGAAGATAACAAAATACAATTATTTGAAAATCAGCCTATTAGGACTGCATGGAATGAAGAATTAGAAGAGTGGTACTTTTCCATAATTGATGTAATTGCGGTATTAACTGAAAGTAAGGATGCGAATGCATATTGGAGAAAATTAAAACAAAGGTTGATTAAAGAAGGAAATGAAACCGTGACAAATTGTCACGCTTTGAAAATGAAAGCAGCTGATGGAAAGAGAAGGCTGACAGATGTTGCAAGCACAGAACAATTATTGCGAATAATTCAATCTGTTCCGTCAAAGAAAGCAGAACCTTTCAAATTGTGGTTAGCACAGGTTGGAAGAGACAGGATTGAAGAAATAATTGATCCAGAATTAACAATTGATAGAGCTTTGGAAACATATGCAAAGAAGGGTTATCCAGCGGATTGGATTAATCAGCGATTACAGACTATTCGTGCCAGAAAAGAGCTGACAGATGAGTGGCAGTCTCATGGAGTTCAGAAGGGAAAGGAATATGCAATTCTTACAGATGAAGTTACGAAAGCATGGTCAGGAATGAGTACTCGTCAATATAAGAATTATAAAGGCTTAAAGAAAGAGAACCTTCGTGACAATATGAGTACATTGGAACTTGCACTTAATATGTTAGCGGAAGCAACAACAACGGAACTTACAAAGGTACAGAATCCATACGGATTGGAAGCAAATAGAAATGTTGCCAAAACTGGTGGACAAATAGCCGGTGAAGCAAGAATGAGAATAGAAAAAGAGACAGGTAATCCAGTGATTACTAATCAGAATGCAGTAAGTTTGAATTCAGTTGTCACGGGAATGATTGAAGAAGTAACTAAGGCTGAAGAAAAGTAGACAAAACATATAATTGCGGGGGAGATGTTGGTACATATTAAGGAGAAACCAACATGGAAGAGAAAATTGTATTAGTATTAAATGAAATGTCTGAATATTTAACGATACCTCAGATGAAGAAATTGCAGGAAGTAATTATTAAAAATTTTGCGGAAAATGAAGTTGAGAAAACAAACATTTCTAATGATGAAATTTTAAAAATGTTTCTTGCAGCAAAGCAGATAGAGGGGTGTTCAGAGCGAACAATAAGTTATTATCAGACTACGGTGGAACATTTGTTATCGCAGACAAATACTAATGTAAGAAAGATAACAACAGAGGAAATGAGGGATTATCTGGCTAATTATCAGAAACGCAATAACTGTTCTAATGTTACCGTGGATAATGTAAGAAGAAATATATCGAGTTTCTTTTCATGGCTTGAGGAAGAAGATTATATTTTGAAAAGTCCAATGAAAAGGATACATAAAATTAAAACAAAAACGGTTGTCAAAAATACAATATCTGATGAGGGAATAGAGAAATTGAGAGACAACTGTAAAGAAAAAAGAGATTTGGCTATTATAGATTTATTATACTCTACAGGCATAAGAGTAGGCGAACTTGTTAACTTGAATATAGATGATATTGATTTAGAAGGTCGCGAATGTGTTGTGTATGGTAAGGGCGATAAAGAAAGGCGGGTGTATTTTGACGCAAAGGCAAAGGTACATTTGAAAGAATACATAGCAGAACGACATGATAACAATAAAGCCTTATTTGTTACATTGGATGCACCGCATGATAGATTGAAGATAAGCGGAGTAGAATTGCGACTTCGAAGGCTTGGACGAAAATTGGAGTTGGAAAGAATACATCCCCACAAATTCAGGCGGTCAATGGCAACAAGAGCCATTGACAAAGGAATGCCAATCGAGCAGGTACAGAAAATATTGGGACATTCACAGATTGATACAACAATGCAATACGCAATGGTAAATCAGACAAATGTAAAAACATCTCATCAGAAATACATGTCTTGATGTTAAGTCAATTCGGATTTGTAGGGATGAGGTAGATGAGTCAAAGAGTAAAAGATATATTAGTAGATGATTTCTGGATAATGCCAGCTACACCTGAATATAAGGATGATGGGATTCCTTATATTACATCTAAGAATATCAAGAATGGAATAATTGATTTTACAAAGGTGAATTATATTTCACAAGAAGCCTATAATAGTATTTCTAGAAATAGACCTATATTAGTGGGGGATATTCTTATAAGTATGATAGGAACTTTGGGCGAAACTGCTGAGGTAAAAGAGTCATATGGATCTTTTTATGGGCAAAACATGTTTTTAGTAAGGATTAATGAGAATAAGGTAAACAAGAGGTACTTTCTTGATTTTTTTAAGTCTAGTAGTGTAAAGAGGGCATTAGAAGGAAAACAGAATCAGTCAACTCAAAAATATCTGAAAGCAAACCATATTGAAGACTTGACTATTCCGATGCTGAAATTAGATGAACAAAAATTGATTGCTGAGCAGTTAGATAAATTGTCTTATATTATTAAATTAAGAACTGATGAACTTAAGAAATTAGATGAACTTATCAAAGCCCGATTTGTCGAGATGTTTGGGAATGAAAATAACTCTAAAAACTGGAATATTGCGCATGTTGAAGAGGTAGCTGATGTTCAAGTTGGTGTTGTCATTAAGCCATCTCAATATTATACAGATGAAAGTAATGGAATAAGAGTATTTCGATCACTTAATATAGGTGAAGGCTTTATTAAGGATAATGATTGGGCCTATTTTACGGAAGAGGGACATCAGAAGAATTTAAAATCTATTCTTAAGGAAAATGATTTATTAATAGTAAGGTCAGGAAATCCTGGAACAGCTTGTGTTGTTACAAAAAAATATGTAGGATATAACGCAATTGATGTTATTATTGCTCATCCAAATTGTGAAAAAGTTAATCCGTATTATCTGTGCATATATACAAATATGCCACATGGTAAGAAACAAATAGAAGAAGGAACTGGTGGTGCTGCTCAACAGCATTTTAATATTGGAAAATATAATAAATTAAAGCTGATGATGCCACCAAAATCATTACAAGATGAGTTTGCTGATTTTGTCCACCAAGTCGACAAATCAAAATTCATGAAATCCTTTTGAAGCCATTTCACACGGAATTTTGGGAAAACAATAACATTGTGATACCTATAAGTAGTCGCATTTTTAAAATAATTATAGGATGAAAACAGCACTTGACTACGATGATAGTCGAAAATAAACATATAAAATGAAAATATTAAGGTGATTTATAGGAATTTTTATTAGAAAATATGATGATACATAAGAAAAAAGTCAGAATAAGCTTATAAGGAAAAAGATATTTCTTAATTTATAGGAAACCAACAAAATTTTAAGCAAAAAATTCATTCAAACAGGATTTCAACCAAACAGCTATAATTCCAGAAAGCAGATTTTTGCGTTTCATTGAGTTTATATTATGATATAATGCAATAAATAGAACGTGTCAGGGGGATAAGGAATGGTTACTAATTTTGATTATCTAAAAAAAGAACCTAAGTTTTCAGGCTTTGCAAATGTGGCTATTTCTGCCGAGAGAATAATTCTTATGGATCCTGAGGCTAGTATTATTAACAGCCGTAGGGCAATGGAGTTTGCAATAAAGTGGATGTATTCAGTTGACTCTGCCTTGGAGATGCCTTATCAGGATAATCTGTATAGTCTGATGAATACGGATGAATACAGACAGATAGTGGGTTCGGATATATTAAGAAGAATGGAGTATATCCGCAGATGCGGGAATAATGTAGCACATGGTACCAAGAAGTTAGGAAGAGATGAAGCTATGCTTTGTCTTGAAAATCTGTTTATATTTATAGATTTTATAGCATGTTGTTATTCTGCTGGATATGAGGAACACACATTTGACAAGAATCTGATTAATGCAAGAATAGAAAAAGTTAAGAATTCAAAAGTAGCAGCTGATACTATTAATGAAGAACTTGCTAAGGTACAGGAAAAGACTGCACAGCAGGAAGTTGACCTTAAGAAGTTAATAGAAGAAAATGCTTCACTTAAAGAAGAATTGTCTGCACGCAGGCGTGAACAGCAACAGACATATGTGCCTAAACCACTTGATTTATCTGAATATAAGACAAGAAAATTGTATATTGATGCTATGCTTGTTGATGCTGGATGGACAGAGGGCAAAGACTGGCTTAATGAAGTTGAACTTGATGGAATGCCTAATAAATCAGAGACTGGATATGCAGATTATGTTCTCTATGATGACATGCACCGTCCACTGGCTGTTATTGAGGCTAAGAGAACCTGTGTAGATGTTTCGAAAGGACGCCAGCAGGCTAAATTATATGCAGATATATTGGAGAGAAAATATAAAAGAAGGCCAGTGATTTTTCTCACAAATGGCTTTGAAACACATATTATTGATGGACAGTATCCGGAAAGAAAATGTTCAGTTATTTATTCAAAAAGAGACTTGGAGAAGTGGTTCAATCTGTTGACCATGAGGACAAGTCTTAAACACATAACTATAGATAAGAATATTGCTGGGCGATATTATCAGGAATCAGCAATTAAAGCAGTATGCAATAGTTTTGATGAAAAGAACCGCCGGAAGGCTCTGCTTGTTATGGCAACAGGTTCAGGAAAAACAAGAACAGTAATTGCATTGTGTGATGTTTTATTAAAAGCAGGATGGGTTAAGAATATTCTTTTTCTTGCAGACAGGAATTCATTAGTAACACAGGCAAAGAGAAGCTTTGTAAATATGCTTCCTAATCTGTCATGCACTAATCTTGTAGAGGAGAAAGATAATTATTCCGCACATTGTGTATTTTCTACATATCAGACAATGATTAATTGTATAGACACAATTAATGATGATAATGGCAAGCTGTTTACATGCGGGCATTTTGATCTTGTTATATGTGATGAAGCACACAGGTCAATTTATAATAAATATAAAGATATTTTTACATATTTTGATGCTCCGCTTGTAGGTCTTACGGCCACGCCTAAAGATGAAATTGATAAAAATACTTATGAAGTATTTGAGTTGGAAAAAGGAGTACCTACATATGGATATGATTTGGCACAGGCAGTTAAAGATGGTTATCTTGTAGATTATGTTTCGGTTGAATCTAAGTTAAAATTCATTGAGCAGGGAATTGTATATGATGAATTGTCAGAGGAAGACAGAGAAGAATATGAGGAAACATTTGAAGATGAGAATGGAAGGCTGCCGGAGGCAATTGGTTCATCAGCTTTGAATACATGGATATTTAACGAAGATACAATTAAAAAAGTGCTAAATATTTTAATGACTGATGGTATTAAGATTGACTATGGACAGAAGCTTGGAAAGACAATTATATTTGCAAAGAATCATGATCATGCAGAGAAGATATTAGAGATATTTAATAAAGAATATCCACATTTACCAGATTATGCAAAGGTTATTGATAATTATATGACTTATGCACAGAGTGCAATTGATGAATTTTCTGATGCAAAGAAAATGCCGCAAATAGCGATATCTGTTGATATGCTTGATACAGGAATAGATGTTCCAGAGGTAGTTAATCTTGTGTTCTTTAAGAAGGTTATGAGTAAAGCCAAATTCTGGCAGATGATAGGAAGAGGTACAAGACTTTGTCCCGGCCTTTTGGATGGAGAAGATAAGGATAAGTTTTATATATTTGACTTCTGCGGTAATTTCGAATTTTTCCGTATGAACAAAGGAAAAGCTACAGCTAATATGATCGCACTTCAGGGCGCAGTATTTAATCTGAAATTCGAAATATCATATAAACTTCAGGATATTAAGTATCAGAATGACAGACTTATAATGTATAGAAATGCATTAGTAAAACAGATGAGTGAGAAAGTAAAAGAGCTTCCGAGAGATAATTTTGCGGTAAAACAACATTTAAAATATGTTGAATTATATTCAGTAGAATCTAATTATCAGAAACTTACATATGAGGATACTTTAATTGTAAGAGAGGAGGTTGCACCTCTTATATTACCAGAAGAAGACGAGGCGAGTGCAGTCAGATTTGATGCACTCATGTATGGTATTGAACTGGCACATTTGTTAGGAAATAAATATTCAAGAGCACGCAATGACTTATTAAAGAAGACAGCAGGCGTTGCAGGCGTAGCCAATATTCCGGAGATTCAGGCACAGTCAGATATTATTAATAAAATTCTTAATACTGACTATGTTGATAATGCAGATATAAATGATTTTGAAGAAATCAGACAAAGACTTCGTTCATTAATGAAATATCTGCCTCGTGGACCTGTACAGAAATATCAGACTAATTTTACAGATGAGTTACTCTCAACAGAATGGAAAGAGTCAGAGTTAGAGAATGATGAGTTAAAGAATTACAAAGCTAAGGCTGAATATTATATCAGACAGCATCAGGATAATATTGTTATTGCAAAGCTTAGGTCCAACAAGCCGCTGACATCAGACGATGTGAAGGCATTAGAGAATATCCTGTGGGAAGAAGTTGGGACAAAGACCGATTATGAGCATGAGGTTGGAACTAAACCTCTGGGTGAATTTGTCCGTGAGATTGTTGGACTGGATATGAATGCAGCAAAAGAAGCATTTTCAGAATATCTGACAAATACTAATCTTGATAGCAGGCAGATATATTTTGTAAATCAGATAGTAGAATATATTGTCCATAACGGAATGATGAAAGATTTTTCAGTATTGCAGGAATCCCCATTTACTGATTATGGAAGTATAGTAGATATCTTTACAGATATGACGGTGTGGATGGGAATAAAGAAGGTTATTGATACGATAAATGCTAATGCCGCGGCTTAAATGATTAGCACAGCGGAAGTACCAGACTATGAATATTTAGCGGAAACATTAGTAACTATAATCATAGAAAAGAGGTATACATATGGAATTACAGGCAGTAATGGAGAAAAGAAGAAGCATAAGAAATTATAATCCAGAGAGAAAGGTTACTAAGGAACAGCTTGATGAACTTATTAAGGCCGCGTCATATGCACCTTCATGGAAGAATCTGCAGACATCAAGATATTACTGTGTTTTATCTGAAAATGCGGTGAAAGAACTTAGAGAAAAATGTCTTCCGGAATTTAATCAGGCTAATTCAGACGGAGCAGGTGCGTATATAGTCACAACATTTGTAAAGGGAATGGTAGGTTTCGATAAGAATACAGGCAGCCCGGTTAATGAGGCTGGTGACGGCTGGGGCTATTATGACCTTGGCTTACAGAACGAGAATCTGCTTCTTAAAGCGGCTGAACTGGGGCTTGATACTCTGGTAATGGGTATAAGAGATGGTGAGGCGTTAAGAGAATTGCTTAATATTCCAGACAGTGAAAATGTTGTGTCTGTTATTGCTGTCGGCTACAGGGGACAGGAGCCACCTGAAAGACCTAAGAGAAAAGAACTTGAGGTTGTTGCAAAATTTATATAATGCTGATTAAGCAGGCCGCGGATATAGATACATTTAAACAAATGTATGGAATTGATGGAGAGATACCAAAGGTATACTAAATATTTACAGGTAAAGAGGACTATGAACATACCAGAAAGAGCAACGAAGGAACAGACAGAGGCAATAACACAGACAGAAGGCAACATAAGGGTTGCGTCAGTTCCAGGTTCGGGAAAAACATTTGTACTTACATATAGAATAGCATATCTCATAACAGAACTGTTTGTTGAGCCATCATCTATTGTGGCGCTTACATTTACGAACAAGGCAGCTTCGCAGATGAAGCACAGATTAAGGAATATTGTTGGTGATAACGCCAACTGTTTTACGGGAACATTTCACGGATATTGTAACATGTTTCTTAAAGAGGAGATTCACAGGCTGACATTTCCCAAGACATTCACGATTCTTGATAAGAAGGCAGAGCTGGAAATGATTAAGAACGTGGCTGAGGATATGGGAATATCGCTCAAGGACAATACTGCGAAGAAGATAATGAGTGATATAGACATAACCAAGCAGGATATGTCCTATGTTGAGCTTATGGCAGGCGTTGATAAGACAGAGCTTAAAAGAAGGGCTTCCAGCGAGAAAAATGTGGATAAAAAGGTTTTCTATAATTATCTTAAGAGACAGTGTGACAATTATGCTCTGGATTTTGAAGACCTTATTAATTTCACTTTATACATTTTAAACAGGAATGAAGATGTGCGGATTCGCTGGCAGGAAAAGTGCCAGTATGTACTGTGCGATGAGTATCAGGATGTCAATATGAAACAGGATATGCTGCTTCACATTCTAAGTGGTTTGTATCAGAATCTGTTTGTGGTAGGTGATGACGACCAGAATATATATACATGGCGCGGTTCTGACCCTGAATACATGATTAATTTTGACAAAACACATGAAAATGTGCAGGATTATTCACTTACTGAGAATTTCAGGAGTACTCCTCAGATTGTAAATGTGGCTAAGTCACTTATATCTGCTAATCAGAACAGGCTTGAAAAGCAGATGATTTCTAACAGACCAGATGGCCATAAGCCGGTATTTAATGCACCTGACACCGAGAAGAATGAGTCTTTGTGGATAGCTGATACTATTCTTGATAATGTCGCTAAGAATATGAAGTACAGCGACCATACTATATTGGTGCGGGCTGCTTCACAGACAAGGTCGTTAGAGGAAGCATTTATAAAAAGAAAAGTTCCATACAAGATACTAAGCGGTGCGAAATTCTATGAAAGCGAAGAGATAAGAACGGTGCTTTCATACATGAGAATGGTGTACAGTCTTACGGACATGGATTTGATGTATACTATATCCAGACCTAGAAGGGGCTTTGGTAAGAAGTCTGTTGAGAAGCTTAAAAATGCAGCGGCACAGAACAACTGCAGTCTTTTCAAGGCACTTGGAAAGCAGATTGACGATGGCGATATAACACAGAAAAATGTTATAGAATATTACAATGCAATCAGTGAATTGCATGATACATATGTTGCTTATACCTGTACTGATATAGTAAACAAATGTCTTGATATGGGATATCGTAAGGCCTTGGAGCAGGACATCGACCAGACCAGACTTGATAATGTGTCAGAGCTTATCAGGACTATTACGGCATTGGAGGAAGATAATCAGGAAAAGGTTGAGCTGGCTGATCTGTTAAGCCATTTTGCATTATTTTCAGCGCAAGATGAGGACGGAGAGTATAATGTTGTAAAAGTAATGACAATTCATACAGCAAAAGGACTTGAGTTTGATACAGTATTTGTACCAGGACTCGTTGAAGGACAGTTTCCAAGCAGCAGGCTTCGTAATGAAGACGAATATGAAGAGGAAAGAAGATTGTTGTATGTTGCGATGACAAGGGCGAAGAATATGCTTTATCTCAGCACTTATAGAAAGAAAGACGGGCGTTTTGGCGCAAGACCATCAGCATTTTTAAGTGACATTGATACTAATCTTCTTGACTGTATCAACAACAGCAGAGTATTAATCAGAGGTGTGACTGAGCAGATGCTGCCAAAGGCCGTATTTGAGGTTGGAGATAAAGTCAGACATAAAGTATTTGGAATTGGCGAGATTGTTAAGGTAGATAAGGTTACACAGACATATGAAATCCAGTTTGAGAATATCAGGGGAACAAGAAGACTGATGTTTCGGGCAGAGCTGGGGAATGTTGAAAATTAAAGCAGGTTAGAGAATGGAAAAATAGGGGAATCCCCCTATTTTTTCATTCTTGACTGCAGAAAAGTAGGAATAAGAGTAGTTGTAAGTAAAATGATTCCGATAGACAGGAAAGCATATACGATAAGGTCGGATAATTATCCAACAATTATAATTATTAATGGAAGATATGAGCATAAAAGCCAGCTGGTTTTGTGTGCACATGAATTAGGACATGCACTTCTTCATTCAGATGATATTAATAATTTCGCAGTAACAAGTAAAAATGCATTTAAAAATCTTGAATATGAGGCTAATCTTTTTGCTGTATCGCTGCTGTTTAATGAAAGTGATTTTAATATGAAAGTCTTAAATATTAGCAATTATCTGCTTAAGCAGGTAATTGATTATAATATTGCGTTTGAAGGGAAGGGTTATTTATGGAATTTTCAGATGTAATTAAAAACAGATATTCATGTAAAAAATTTAGCAGCGAACAAATAGGAAAAGATAAATTAGATGCTATCTTGGAAGCCGGAAGAGTAGCTCCTACAGCAAAGAATCTTCAGGAACAGCATATATATGTTGTACAGTCTGAAAGTGCATTAGAGACTATTGATAAATTAACGCCTTGCCGATATAACGCACCTACAGTCCTAATTGTTGCTTTTAATAAAAATAATGTGTTCACTTACCCGGGAGATAAAAGAAACTCTGGAATAGAAGATGCAACTATCGTTGCAACCCATCTTATGTTGGCTGCATACAATGAAGGTGTTGACAGCTGCTGGATTAACTTCTTAAATCCTGATGAACTGGCATAAGCTTTTAATTTACCAGAAGATGAGGAAATATTAATGATTCTTGATCTTGGTGTTGCTGACAAAACAACTACTCCTCTCCCTAATCATAACAGCAGAAAAGCATTAACAGAGACAGTATCGTTTATTTAAAATTACATAATATATACATTTATGAATATAATAAGCCCTATTTCATGCTTTCTCCCCAAAATTTGAATTTGAAAACCACAATTTTATAAATGGTTATTAACCCCCACAGGGTTTTAATAAAATCCTCCAAAAGCCTTGAAAATAAAGGATTTATCGCAAAATGCTCACCTTAACTTATTATACGATTTCACACTGTTTTATTCTTCCCTTGGAAGCTGATAAGGGTAAACACAAGGGCAAGAAAATCTGATAACAAGATATAACAGAATGTGGCAATCGGAGAACTGTGACGTATGTGCGAACATATTATACTGGAGGATTTATTATATGGACAAGTACATTTTGAAAGTATGGAGTGGATTACGGAATGAGATTACTTTTATTCTTAGTCCGACAGAGAAATGGGGAACCAAAACAGAGTATACAAAGCTTAAAAAGTTTTTACATAAAGATGGCTATTTGCGAATTGCACCGGAAGTGTATATGCGGATAGTGCAAAACCGGAAAGCATCCGAAAAACATTTCAGACGAATAGAAGAATATGCACCTAAAACCGGAACGGTGAGACTTTTACGCTTAACAGAGAAGCAATATAATAATATATATTTGGTGACGGGTGAACCGGATTATCAAGAAAAAATAGTTGGAACAAACAGTCATATTATGCAAAAATATGATTTGTAACAGAGCACTTATCTATGTTTAGAAAATAAATAAAACATTGCACTAAATATAGTGGTTGAATGCCCCTCCAAAAATGGTGTATCGTTCAACTAGACTAAATTATTAATAAAAAATGATATTGTGTTAGTAATATTTATGTGGTACACTAGAAAAAAAGAGGTGATAAAAATGGAAGGCAAGTTTAATATTTGGCAAAAATGCTTAGAAATTGTATGTTTTGTATTGATTCTGGCATCTAGTATATATAAAGGACTTTTTTGTGATGGAGATATGGGTGTAGTAATTACTTTGTCCTTTGTTGCAATTTTATTATTTATAATTTTTTCAATTGCAGCGTTATTTCCAGCAACATGGAGAATGACTGATCGAGAGAAAGAGAAAATTAGTGATTTAAAACGATACCAAGAGAAATACACTAGTATATTTGTTATTGTAAATTTAGTGTTGAGTATTTTTATGGCTTGGCTAATGTTAGTAATAGGATGATGCGTTGTTATAAAAATAGAAAATAGAGGAAATGATGAGATATTATTGTATAAAACAGCTCGACATTACTGATTGTGGTGTCGCATGTCTTGCGACCATTTGTAAACAGAATGGTTACAAGATAGGTATTACCCAGATTCGTGAAGTTGCAGGAACAGATAAACAGGGAACTAATGCATATGGTGTAATTAAAGCAGCAGAGCACTTGGGTTTTAGTGCAAAGGGAGTAAAAGGGAATAAGGAATCATTCTTTTCAGAGTTTCCCTTGCTCTGCATTGCTGTTGAATGCCCCTCCAAAAATGGTGTATCTTCAACTTTCATGAACAGAATAATGAAGACAATAAATAAATCAAATTTAAGAGGAAAATATATAAGATAGTAAAATGTTACTCCCGTTTCTTTTGTTTTTCTCCCAAAATATATTATAATTGGGAGAAAGATGTAACGTTTGGGAGAAACACGCAACAAAAACAGGAAAGAAGAGCAGTGCTTACGATATTGTAAAATCATTCACAGAAAATACGCTTGGAAAGTTTTCAAAACAGGATGCCTTACTTTCATGTCCCAGCCTTGGCAGCTCCTCTGTTGAATCTGCACTTAAAAAACTTGTAGAAGAAGTAGCTATTATTAAAACCGGAGCCGGACGCAAAACCATGTATATGAGAAACATCAATTAATACATTTATTATATTCTTGCGTTTAGTTTATACCCATGATAACTTCATATTATATCAGTAATTCCTATTTATTCTATTGTTGAGAATTTGTCATTTGTATGGACTTGTGACATACAAATCAGGAGCTATTTATTCAGCATGTATTAGCACGGATTTTTCCGTGCTTTTTTATTGCTTAAATCCACGCTGATATCAGGCATTTTAAAACTTGAAGATTACAAATTCAAAGAAGATACCACCCATCAGGCTTAGCAGCGTGCTTAATAACGATATTATTTTTGTATGCAATACATACTACCAAAAGTGGTTTGAATATAGAAAAATATGAAAAAAGTACTAAAAAACTTATGGGGAGGGTGAAACTTTTGTAAAAAAAATAGAATATAAAAATAGTGTCTGAAAACTGTTGACTAAAAAAATATATTCTGTTATAAAACATTTGAAATTAATATAACAATTAAAGAAAGGAAATAACAATCTATGACACCACATATAAATATGATGAAAAAGAAGTTGGAAGATATGCATTTGCAGGAAAGGATAAATTATGGCTACAGAAAAGTTATCATTATGATGCTGGTTTCCGGGCTGTTTTCTATAATAGTTATAGGTGTGTTATTTGCTAATATGTTTAACTATGTAGAAAATGTTTCGGCTGCAGATAAGGCGGTTAAAATGTGCAGAATAAATGTTAATGCTGCTGCAAGAAATATAAGAGAAATGGCATTAAATAATGATACATCTTCTTATAATGACTATGAACTTACAGTAGAAAAATTGCTTACGGATGTTGATTCCCAGCTTCAGATTATAAAGAAAAGCGGGGTTGTTTCGGAGGCAGATTATAATGAATATTCATCTTATCTTTCTCAGTGGGGAAACATAGGTTATTCGATTATAGAAAATATTAAAAAAGGAAACAAGGATAAAGCAACTGAAGAAATTCTTAATAAATGTACTCCTGCATTGAATAAGGTTGTTGAAAAAGCAATAAGCTTAGATGATATTGCAGATAAGGTGAGCCGTAAGGTAGCTATAGTTACATTTATATTTGCGGTTGCAGGAGTTGTATGTATTATTGTCTGTCTATCGACTGCGTGGGTACTGGCAAAGAGGATAAGTAAGAAAGTGCTGGCAACGATTATTGCACCATTAAAGTCAGTAGAAAATACTGCAGATGAACTGATGAAGGGAAATCTACACAGCACATTAGACTATAAGTCTGATGATGAGCTTGGCAGACTGGCACACAGCCTGCGTAACTCTATTGCTATTCTTGGAAGCTATGTAGATGATATAGACCGTTCAATGAAATTGTTTGCAGAAGGCAATTTCGATGTCAAACCGGAAGTAGAGTGGAAGGGTGATTTTGTCGGAATACTGAATTCTTTCATGTTGTTTGAGGAAAGCATGGCAGAAACTATTAAAGGAATCCAGAGAGTTTCAGATGAAGTATCAAGTGCAGCAGAGCAGGTTGCTTCAAGCTCTAATGAATTGGCAGATGGAGCAACGAATCAGGCGTCTGTTGTAGAGGAGCTTACAGCAACTGTTGAAGGTGTTGCGGAGCAGGTAGAAAGAAATTCACAGTCTGCAAAGCAAATCAGCAACAGAGTTGGAAACCTTGGAGAAGCTATTTCTGAGAGCAACAGTAAGATGCAGGAAATGGTTGCCTCTATGAAAGATATTAATGAGGCATCAGAAGAGATTGACAAGATTATTTCAACAATTAATGAAATTGCCTCACAGACTAATCTGCTTGCCTTGAATGCATCTATAGAAGCAGCAAGGGCAGGAGAGGCCGGAAAAGGCTTTGCAGTTGTAGCCAATCAGGTAAATCTTTTAGCAGACCAGAGTGCTAAGGCAGCAAAGGAATCTGCTGTACTTATTGAAACATCGGTAAGGGCTGTTAAGAAGGGTATGACGATTGCAGATGAGACTGCAACACAGTTAGAAGAGGTTGCTGGTAATTCTAAGATGATTACAGAGGAAGTTGCTGATATTGCTGGTACATTAGAGCAGCAGACGGTAGAAATCCAGCAGATTAATGAAGGAATTGAGCAGATTAATGATGTTGTACAGACGAATTCAGCAACATCACAGGAATGTGCAGCAGCTAGCGAGCAGATGAGCAGCGAAGCAGAGAATCTGCGTGAAATGATACGAAGATTTA
>OGWY01000834.1_pt1 | contig 25333 bp, 26 predicted proteins | sample 1576121 | NCBI WGS metagenome assembly OGWY01 (sample SAMEA3541543, study PRJEB24748) | human gut metagenome | biome: human gut; feature: human-associated habitat; material: faeces | place: China | collected 2012 | reverse complement strand
CTAAAATGGAAGCAAACTCATTATCTCTAAAATTTATAGAAACATTATCTAAAGCAATTTGTTTTAAATTATCTGTTTTATAAACTTTACTTATATTTTTTATTTCTAACATTTTTCCTCCTTATATACACTATGTCTTATTTGATTATTTTATATCTTGTTTATATATTTGTCAACTTGATTATATTCATAATTTAAGATATAATTATGGTGGTGATGATATGAAAAAAGTAGAAATGATTGTTAGTAATAGCAAAAACAACTTATTTAGTTCTATTATATTTTTATTATTTGGTATAGTATTATTTACTAACCCAGGCGGAATACTTAAATTTCTATCTTACATAGCTGGTGGAGTATTAATATTAATTGGAATTATTAATATATTAGGATATATAAAAACACTTAAAAACTTGAATATTGAAGAAAACATCAAATTAATAAGTGGTATTATATTAATTGTATTAGGATTAATTGTTATGTTTTTTTCTTCATTTATTGAAACTACTATAAGATTAATAGTTGGAATTTGGTTAATATACTGTGGAATACTTAAAATAATTGATTCTACTGCATTTAAATCAGATAGAGTTTCTTACTATGTTGATTTAATCATCGGTATATTAATAATTGCATTAGGTTTTTACGTTTCATTAAAAACAAATTTAGTATTAAGTGTTATAGGACTATTTATAATTATATATTCTATACTTGATATAATAAGTTATATAGTATTTAAAAGAGCTGCATAGCTTTTTTTACTTATAAACTTATATGTTAATAACTTTTAATTTGACAAAAACGGAAAAAAAGTTATAATATATGCCATAAATTGAAAGAGGGGTTAATTTATGAAAAATTTATACTACGATATATGCTTTGATAAAGACAATAATAACAGTGCTAATACAAAAAATATGATTGCATTTTGCCATATAATAAATGAATTTGAAAAATTCAGAAAAAATTTATCATCTATAAACGCAAAAAACTATGAATCCTTTGTACAACAATTATATGAGGTATCTACTGGAAAATTTAAAATTAGGGCTAAAAAAGCTAAAAAATTTTATAATGAAAATAAATCAGTAATTGACACAATAAATAAATATTCACAAATAAATGAATTTTTAATAGAATTAGATGTTAAATATGAAACAAGTATCGTTTATAAATATATTATGAATAATAAAAGTAAAATTATAAAAATTCTTGATGTATTAGAAGAATTAAAATATTTAGGATTCGAAAAATTTATTTTAGATGAAGAATTTGATTTCACTAAAAAAACTTATAAGGCTGATGAAATATTTGAAATAAATTTTAAAGTAGTTTATGTAGATAATATAGAAGTAATACCTATTCCAGGAGCTTGTGCGATGATTAATGCATTAATTGTTTCTGGGATTTCTACAAAAGAGTTTGAATTCTTAGGATTTTTGCCATTAAATAAAAAGTTAAGAAGGCAAAAACTAAAAGAAATAGAGAATTCAAGTAAAACAATAATAATTTATGAAGCACCACATAAAATGAAGACAACACTTGGTGATTTAAAAGAAATATTAAAAGATAGAAAAATAGTATTGGCAAGAGAATTAACTAAAATTCATGAGGAATTTATTAGAAAAAGTATAGATGAATTATTAAGTGAAATAGACACAATAAAAGGAGAAATGATATTAATTATTGAAGGAAATAAAATAGATACAGAAGAATGTAAAAATTTTGATGAAATATCTTTAGAAGATCATTATAAATTATATGAAGAAAAAGGATTAAATAAAAAAGAAATAATAAAACAAATTGCTAAAGATAGAAATGTTAATAAAAATGAGATTTATATGTATTTTTTAGAAAAATAAGAAGCAGGTGATTATTCATCTGCTTCTTCATTCATTGTTGATTGAATTGCACCAATTTTCTCAGCACATTTTGGGCAAACCAATTTATCTTTAAAAGCAATTAAATTTTTTGAATTTCCACAAAAAATACAATTTGGTTCATATTTTTTTAGAATAATTGATGAACCATCTACATATATTTCTAAAGGATCTTTTTCTGCTATTTCAAATTTATTTCTTATTTCTCTTGGAATAACAATCCTTCCTAATTCATCCACTTTTCGAACAATTCCTGTTGATTTCATAACATGTCCTCCTAAAATTATTTTTTCAATTCTCATATATAATAACACAAATATAAAACTTGGTCAATTATTTTTGTAAAAATTTGTTATTTTTTAAATATAAAAGAATATATATTAAATAATAAAAATACAAGATTGGGGAGGCGAAAAGTGTTAAATATTATTTGGCCTATTTTTATAATTATTTCAATTATATATGCTATTATTAGTGGAAATTTAAAAATTTTAAATCTTGCAATTACATCTTCAACAGAAAGTGTAGTTTCTTTAACATTGACTCTTATTGGAACTACTTGTTTATGGAGTGGATTAATTGAGATAGCGTCAAATACTAATATAATAAATTATTTGAAAAAAATTTTAAATCCTCTTATAATAAGATTATTTTCGAATTTAAGTCCACAAGTTTATGATAAAGTTGTGATGAATATTATTTCTAATATACTTGGATTAGGAAATGCGGCTACACCACTTGGGTTGCGAGCAATGGAAGAACTTCAAAAAGAAAATCATAATAAAGACTGTTTAAGTAATAATATGATGATGTTAATAATTTTGAATACATCTTCCTTACAAATTATTCCAACAACTATAATTGCTATTAGAACATCATTAGGGTCTAATGATCCAACAAAGATAATTTTTCCTGTATGGTTTTCTACAATATGTGCTGGAATTGTTGGAATAGTGTCTACAAAATTGATAATACGTATAACTGAAAAAGGATGTGAATAAAATTAAGATTATAAATTATATTTCGATAATATCAATACCAATGATTATTTTGATAATAGTTTTAGTTGGAATTATAGAAAAAAAGCCTATTTTTGATTTATTTATAAAAGGAGCAATAAAAGGAATAGAAATAACATTAAAAATTTTTCCTACATTAATAGGATTATTTTTTGCAATTGGATTATTAAATAATTCTGGAATAATAGAATTTGTAACAACATTATTATCTCCAGTATTAAAAATTATGAGATTTCCAAAAGAAATAGTCCCATTAGTAATATTAAGACCGATTTCTGGTAGTGCTTCGATGGCAATTGCTACAAATATAATTGAACAAAATGGAGTAGATTCTAAAATAGGATTGATAGCTTCTGTGATAATGGGAGCAACAGAAACAACATTATATACGATTGCTGTTTATACAAGTTCAATTAAAGTAAAAAAAACACGTTATATTTTGATTGCATCATTATTAGCAGATATAACTGGAATTATTTCGGCAATAATAATTTGTAATAAATTTTTTTAGGCGTATATGCTGGAAATACTGAAATGTATATGGTTTTGTCGATTGCCGTCGAACGATTTTTATTGACAAATAAAAAGATATGTTGTAACATAATTGTAGATTAGCAAGAAGATATTAAAAAATGCTTTTCTAATAAATAAGTTTTTAATCTTGTAAAGGGAATATACTATTTCCCCATAAATCAATAATAATAGATGAAAAACATCTTTTTTGTCATATAGATTTTCTTCAATAATAGGCCCCCAATTTACTATTACCGAAAAAAGACCAATATTATTAATTGTTCCTGTATATTCTCTTTACAATACCATAAAAAATAGGCTCTATTTAAGCCTATGTATATAATTTATAATTTTATTAATCTCCCTGGTAGTTCTCTACTTGCTACAGATAAATTTATCGAATCTGTGTTACAGGTATTTGCTAGTAATTCATCGACTACTGTTTGATATGCTAGTTCTGGAAAATTACTTTCTTTGCTTAAATGTCCAAGAATAGCTGTATTTAAATTGCTATTTTTTAATAAATAAGAAATTGTTTTTCCAGACATAGTATTTGAAAGATGTCCTGTGCTTCCAGCAATTCTAGCTTTTAAATGAAATGGATATTTACAACATTTTAGTACTTCTGTATCATAATTTGATTCTAATAGTAAAAGTTCACTACCTTCTAAATGTTTTACAATGTCATTTGTCATATGACCAATATCTGTTGCAATACTTAATTGATGTTTTTCATTATTTATTGTGAATCCGCATGGATTTGCTGCATCATGTGGAATACTGAAAGGGGTAATTTCTAAATCATTTATATTGAATTTTTCATCAGGATAAAAGTAATTAATATTTTTATTTGATATTTTTTCAGTTTGTGTTGGCATTGCATCAAATGTTTCTCTTGTTGCAAAAACAGGAATATCAAATTTATGTGATATTGTTGATAAACCTTTTATATGATCAGAATGTTCATGGGTGATAAGTATTGCATCAATAGAATTAGGATCTTTTTCTATAGTAGATAAAGCTTCTTCAATCTTTTTACAACTTAATCCAACATCAACTAATACTTTTGTATTTTCTGTTTCGACAAATAAACTATTTCCACTACTTCCACTGTATAAACTACAAAAATTTAGCATATGTATTTCTTCTTTCTAATATTACTCTGTTACTCTTTCAATTCTTGCACCAAGATTTCTGAATTTTTGCTCAATATTTTCATATCCTCTATCAATGTGTTCTAAATTGTAAACTTCAGTTTTTCCTTTGGCTGTAATTCCTGCAATAATTAATGCTGCACCAGCACGTAAGTCTGTTGAATAAACAGGTGCACCATATAATTTATCAACACCTTCAAAAAATGCTGATTTTCCTTGAGCTGTAATTTTTGCTCCCATTTTGTTTAATTCATCAGTATATTGAAATCTTGATTCCCAAATACTTTCTATAATTCTGCTTGTTCCATTAGCAGTTGATAAAACAACTCCCATTTGTGGTTGTAAATCAGTAGGGAAACCTGGATAAGGAAGTGTTTTTATAATAGCATTAGATGGTCTTTTATTACATTTTACTCTTATGCTATCTCCAAAGTCTTCTACTTGACCACCAATTTCAGTGATTTTTGCAGTTATTGATTCTAAGTGTTTTGTTATACAATTTTTTATTAAAATATCACCTTTTGTTGCAACTGCTGCAAGCATAAATGTTCCGGCTTCTATTTGATCTGGAACAACAGAATATGTTGCATTACCAGTAAGTTTTTTTACACCATTAATTTTAATTACATCTGTTCCAGCCCCACGAATGTCGGCACCCATTGTATTTAAAAAATTAGCAACGTCTACGATGTGAGGCTCTTTAGCAGCATTATCTATAATAGTCGTTCCTTCTGCAAGAACAGAAGCAAGCATTACATTAATAGTTGCACCAACAGAAACAACATCCATATATATTGAAGTTCCAACCAATTTTGATGCTTTAGCTGTAATCTTTCCTTGAGTTGTGTCAACTTTTGCTCCTAAGGCTTCAAACCCTTTAATATGTTGGTCAATAGGTCTTGCACCTAATTTGCAACCACCAGGCATTCCAACAGTTACAGCACCTTTACGTCCAAGCATACTTCCAATTATATAATAAGATGCCCTAAATTTTCTTGTTAATTCTTCTGATGCAATAGTTTTATCTATATTTCGTGTATCAATCATAATCTCATTTTGTGTAATCCATGTTATTTTTGCTCCTAGACCTTCTAATATCTTACATGACATTTTTACATCACTTATATTAGGAAGATTTTCTATTGTACAAACGCCATCTATTAAAAGTGTTGCTGGTAATATAGCAACAGCTGCATTTTTGGCTCCACTTATTGTTACTTCTCCATTTAAATGTGTTGGTCCAGTTATTACTAGTTTTTCCAAAAGTATTCCTCCTCGTATTTAAAATAATCACATAAAATATATCATAAAAGAATAAAGATTACAATAGATTTTTAATTTTTTGCAGTGAATAGTCCATTATGTGAAAATACTTCTAATAATTTAAATTTTAGTTTAAATTCAGTTGAAGTTTTGCTTTCTGAAATTAATTCATATGATTCTGAATCTAAATTATTTTCTAGTTTTTCTTTTCCCTCAGAATCAACGATTCCTGAGCTGATATCTATAAAACATAAAGATGGAAACATTACACACCACCAATTTTTTCCTTTTGCATTACCAATTTCTACTCTTAAAGCATCATAATATCCAGCTGGTAATGAAATATCTCCATATGATTTGGTTGGAAAATAAAAATTATTAATTTTTATTTGAACAGGATAATTGTAACCATTTTCAACAATTACATTTTCAGCAATTGTTTGAAATTCATTTTGATGTTGAGTTGCAATTTGTATAGCTTCCTCTTTTGTATTGCAATTTGAAGATAAAGTATTCATATATGAAAGTAAAGCATCTCTTACTTTTAATTTTAATTGTTGATCTTCTTCAGAATCACTATTTGCTAAAACATGTAATCTAAATACAGAATTTGATAGTTCAGAAGATACAGCGTTCGAATAGCTTTGAGCACAAAATATAATATAGATAAATAATAAAAATATTAATATCAAACAAATCCTAGAATAATTTATAAATTTTTTCATAATAACCTCCGTATTAACATATTTGTTAAAAAATATCTTTAAAATAATTTTTACCCAAAAAATATAAAATATACATTAAAAATTTTTTTATACATACTTGACACACAAAAGAATAAATGGTAAAATTTACCAGTGAACAAAAATCTATTGAAAGGATGGATAATATGGTTTTAGAAGAAAAGAAAGTTAAAAATATTTGTAATTTTTATGTGAGTGAATATCATTTAGAAATTATGCTATTGCCATATATTAGTAAAAAGATAGACAATGAAGAAAATATTACAATAATAACAGAGATTGACTTAGAAAGTACATTAAATGTCGTAATTGAAAGAATAAATTTAGATAAAGATAAAAAAGAAAAAATAAAAAAGATTGGCTGGAATATACAAAATATAGAAAATATCATCCCAAATACAAATGTGATACTTATAGGAAGTAAAAAATTTATAAACGAAAAAGTATTTGAATTGAAAGAAAGACAAGTAGAAAACTTAGAAATTATTGCTTGTTATAATTACAATGAAGTAAAAAATGATATGAAAGAAATTGTTTCAAAATACGATGGAATGCTTAATACATTAGGGATAAATAAGATTTAAAAAAGTTTTTCTTGGGTAACATTTTGTTAATATGTCAAAAATTTTGTATAATCTATTGAATTTTTCGAAAAAATAGTATATATATAAATTATGAACTAAGAAAGGAAGTATACTATGGACGAAAATTTAAATGAAATTAAATGGACATTAAAGAAATACGGACAAGAGCATTTGCTAAATGGATATGATAACTTAGATGAAAAAAAGAAGAAAGAATTGTTAAAACAAATAAATAATATTGATTTTGAGTTGATAAAAAGTTTATATGAAAATACTAAAAAAACTCCAGAAGTAGAGAATTTTGAAATACAGCCAATTGATTATATGGATAAAGAAAAATTATATGATAATTATAAAGAATATCATGCAATTGGTGTAGAAGCTATAAAGAATAGAAAATTAGCAGCTGTAACAATGGCTGGTGGACAAGGAACAAGACTAGGACATAAAGGACCAAAGGGAACTTTTGATATTGGATTAGAATCACACAAATCATTATTTGAATTATTAAGCGATGGCTTAAAAGAGCAAGGCCGTAAGTATGGAGTTACAATTCCATGGTTTATAATGACAAGTAGAGAAAATAATAATGACACAATTGAATTTTTTGCTAAGAATAGAAATTTTGGATATGAAAAAGATAAAAATTTGTTTTTCTTTATTCAAGAAGAATTACCAATGGTTGATATGGAAGGAAAAATATTAATTGGTGAAGATGGACTTGTAAAAGAAGCTGCAAATGGTCATGGTGGAATATATGAGGCTTTAGTAAAAAACGGAATGACTAAAAAAATGAGAGAATTAGGTGTTGAATGGGTATTTATTGGTGGTGTTGATAATTGCCTAGTAAAAATGGTAGATCCAGTACTTATGGGAATTGCTATAGATAAAAAAGTAACTGCAGCAGGAAAATCAGTAGTAAAAGCAAACCCAAAAGAAAAGGTTGGAGTTTTTTGCAAGAAAAATGGAAGACCATCAGTAATTGAATATACTGAAATACCTGATGATATGTCAGAACAAGTTGACGATAATGGAGAACTTGTTTTTGGAGAATCTCATATTTTGTGTAATTTATTTAATATTGATGCAATTGAAAGAATGGGAAATAAACCATTACCATACCATACAGCTTTTAAAAAAGCAACATATATAGATAAAGATGGAAATAAAGTAGTACCAGATGGACCAAATGCATACAAATTTGAAGCATTTCTATTTGATGCTTTTGGAGAATTAGATGATATGGCTATATTAAGAGTAAAAAGGGAAGAAGAATTTGCTCCTGTAAAAAATGCAACAGGAACAGATAGCCCAGAAACAGCAAGAGAGCTATATAGAAAATTCTATAATTTAAAATAATATATAATATTGCTACTGGTTTAAAATCAGTAGCTTTTTTAATAAATACGAAAGGAAGAATAAAGATGGATTATTTAAAAGAATATGAAAGATGGTGTACAGAACCAGCATTTGATGAAGAAACAAAAAAAGAATTACTAGAGATAAAGGGAAATGATGAGGAGATAAAAGATAGATTTTATAAAGAACTTGAATTTGGTACAGCAGGTTTACGTGGTGTAATAGGAATGGGAACAAATAGAATGAATAAATATACAGTTGGAAAAGCAACACAGGGATTAGCTAATTACATAATAGAACAAGGAACACAAGATAAAGGTGTTGCAATTAGTTATGACTCAAGAAGAATGTCAGATGAATTTAGTTTACAAACAGCTTTAATATTAAATGCAAATGGAATAAAAACATATTTATTTGAAAAATTAAGACCAGTTCCAGAATTATCATTTGCCGTAAGACAATTGGGATGTACAGCAGGAATAATGATAACAGCTAGCCATAACCCTCCAAAATACAACGGATATAAGGTTTACTGGGATGATGGTTCACAAATTGTTGCACCAAGAGATAAAGATATAATAGCAAAAGTAAGAGCTATTTCAGATTTTAAAGAAATAAGAACTATAAGCAAAGAAGAAGCTATAAATAAAGGATTATTTAATGTTGTTGGAACAGAAATGGATGATAAATATATAAATACTTTAAAAAGTTTAGTATTAAATCCTGAAATTGTAAGAGAAGAAGGAAAAAAGTTAAAAATAGTTTATACACCATTACATGGAACTGGAAATACAGTAACATCAAGATTATTAAAAGAATTAGGATTTGAAAATGTATATGTAGTTCCAGAACAAGAAAAACCAGATGGGAATTTTCCAACAGTAGATTACCCTAACCCTGAAGACAAAAAAGCATTTAAATTAGCATTAGAGTTATCAAAAAAAGTAGATGCTGATGTTGTTCTTGCAAATGATCCAGATGCTGATAGACTTGGAATATATGCAAAAGATACAAAAACAGGAGAATATATGACATATACAGGAAATATGTCAGCACTATTGATTGCAGAATATAGAATTTCTCAAATGAAAGAAAAAGGATTATTACCAGCAGATGGAATGTTTATAACTACAATCGTATCATCTGAACTAGCAAAAGCAATTGCAAAAAATTACGGATTAGAGTGTATTGAAGTTTTAACAGGATTTAAAAATATAGGAGCAGTTATAAAAAAAGCAGAAGAAAAGAAAGATAAAACATATGTATTTGGATTTGAAGAAAGTTATGGATGCCTAATTGGAGATTATGCAAGAGATAAAGATGGTATTTCTGCAGTAATGTCATTGTGCGAGGCTGCTGCATACTATAAATCAAAAGGAATGACTTTATGGGATCAAATGATGAAAATTTATGAAAAATATGGATTCTATAAAGAAGATCAAGTTTCAATAGTATTAGAAGGTGCTGATGGAGCTGAAAAAATAAAGTCTATGATGACAAATATGAGAAATAATTTACCAGAAAAAATAGGAAAATATAAAGTAATTGAATTTAAAGATGTTGAACTTGATGAAATTAAAAACTTAGTGACAGGAGAACAAAGAAAAACAGGATTACCAAAATCAAATGTATTATATTATGAATTAGAAAACAATGCTTGGTGTTGTGTAAGACCTTCTGGAACAGAACCAAAAATAAAATTGTATATGGGTGTAAAAGCAGATAGTATGGAATCTGCAGAAAAAGACTTAGAAGAATTAAAAGATGCAATGGTAAGATTAGTAAAATAAATTTTAAAAAAGTATGTAAGCAAATATGCATTACATACTTTTTTTCCATCCATCAATATTTCTAGAAATAGCACCAAATAAATTAGCCTTAATTGTAGGAATTTCTTTTTGCCAAGCAAAAATTTCAGCTTTTATATCTTCTCTTTTTGTATTTTCATCCATTGGACAAACTTTAGGCATAACTTGTTTGTTGTATTTTTTTACAAAGTGATTTGTATCTTTTTCAGTTAATAAAATCAAAGGTCTAATCATTGTAATACCACTTCTGTCCATATAACTTTTTGGTGAAAAAGTTGAAATATTTCCAGCATATTTTAAATTCATTATAAAAGTTTCAATTACATCATCTAGATTGTGACCTAAAGCAATTTTGTTACATCCCTCTCTTTGGGCAACAGAATTGATTATACCCCTACGCAAATTAGCACATAAAGAGCAAGGATTTTTTTCTTTTCTAACATCAAAAACAATTTCTTTAATTTGAGTATCTTCAATAAAAAGAGGAACACCAATTTCATCACAATTTTTTTGAAGAATATCTTTATTAAAGTTTTCAAATCCTGGATTAACTGTGATAGCAATTAAATCAAAATGTTTAGGATAAAATCTTTGTAAAGCTTTTAAACCATTTAGCATTGTAATTGAATCTTTTCCACCTGATAAACAAACAGCAATTTTATCTCCTTCATCTATCATATTATAGTCTTCTATAGCTTTTCTCATCTTACTTAAAATATGTTGCATATAAAACCTCCAAACAATTTATAAATCTTAAATATTATAAATCATTTTTCACAATTAATCAATAAAGAGACAAAAAAAGGTTTACAAAATAAAAGCAATGAAGTATAATGTAAAAGAAATGTTCTTATAGCTCAGCAGGATAGAGCAGTCGCCTCCTAAGCGACCGATGGTGGTTCGAGTCCGCCTAGGAACACCAATAAAAATTTAAGGAAAAAATAAATATGAAAAAAGATAAAATAAAATATAATTGTTTAACTGGAATAATTCTTATAATATTTAATATCAGTATGAAATTTTTAATATATGGTAATACCGCAATATGGTTAGATGATATGCCAACATACCCTTCTGAAGAAAGATTATCTCCTGAAATTGAAATATTTAAAAGTTCAATGTATAGAATGATTCCATTTCTAATAATAAATGTATGTATAACAATAATATATATACGAAAGATGTATGACAAAAAAATATATAATAAAAAAACAGATGTACTTTTTCCAATTATAATTTTGGTGGTTAATTTAATATTGGTATATTTTTTAATAATTATAAATTATAAAATTGCTGTCTAAATATTTACATATGAATTTTTATATAAAACATTAAAGAATAATAGTGGATAAAATAAGAGGTAGAAATGGAAGAAAAATTCATGAAAGAAGCTTTAAAAGAAGCAAAAAAAGCATATAACAAATTAGAAGTACCTGTAGGGGCAGTAATTGTAAAAAATGGAAAAATAATAGCAAGAGGATATAATCAAAAAGAAACAAAAACAGATACAACAAAACATGCAGAAATAATAGCAATACAAAAAGCAAGCAAAAAACTAAAAGCATGGAGATTATTAGACTGTGAAATGTATGTAACATTAGAACCATGTTCTATGTGTGCTGGAGCAATAATTAATTCAAGAATAAAAAAAGTATATTATGGAACATCAGATAATAAAACAGGAGCAGTTGGATCAGTGTTAAATTTATTTGAAGATTTTACATTTAATCACAAAGTAGAATATGAAAAAAATATAATGCAAACTGAATGTGAAAATATATTGAAACAATTTTTTAAGGAGTTAAGAAAAAATAAAAATGTATAAAAAATCAACTCAAAAGATAATTAATAGAATTATTTTTATAGTAATAATATTTGCAATATTATGTGGTATAGGAATATATATATTAAAATATGAAGTTCAAGGAGAGACTAATATACCATTTGAAATAACAAAAATAGCTATAGCTCAAAGTGTAAATGGAATAGAAAATGAAGGTCATCAAGAAAAATGGAATTTTAATGTTTCTGAAAATAATGATATATATATATATTTGGAAAAAAATTCAAGATACAATAAAACTGAAATAATAAAAGATGTAACTATAAATAATATAAAAATTAATAAAACAGATTCAATTGGAGAAACTAAAATATACAAACCAGTTGAAGATGAAAAAGTAATGTTTAAAAATACAAATGAAAATGAAACAGAAGAAATAGTATACACAGGTGAGCTGGAATCAAATATTAAGCAACAAAAAATTTCTAATCAAGGTGGAATAATTGCATTTAGATATGCAATTAATAATTTATCAAATTATATTTCTAATGAAAATGAAGAAGTTGATTATGGAAAATTATTACAATTAACAAATATAAAAGAAGAAAATATAAAAACAACAATTTCATTTGATTTTATGATAACATTAACAACAAACAGAAAATATCAAACTAATATACAAATTGATATTCCAGCCAAAGAGGTTATAGAAAAAGGAGTAGCTGGAATAGAATTAACTGAATTTAATAATCTTATTTTTAAAAGAATAGAAAATTAAAAAACTTTAATAAATTACTTGCAAAAACAAAAATTGCATTGTATAATATGGAGGGTATGAGAGCTAACCTCTGTATGGAAAGCAAACTCAATAAAAGCCTATGAACCTTGTCAGGTCCGGGAGGAAGCAGCAATAAGTAGATACTTTTATGTGGGCGTTGTTTTCCATAGAGAGATTAGAATTCATATCATTTTTTATATAAAGGATGTGAAAATATGGGGTACACAGCTCTTTATAGAAAGTTCAGACCACAAACATTTTCAGAAATGGTAGGTCAGGAACATATAACAAGAACTTTAAGAAATCAAATAATTGCGAATAGAGTAGGGCATGCGTATTTATTTAATGGTGTCAGAGGAACAGGAAAAACAACATCAGCAAAAGTATTAGCTAGAGCTGTAAATTGCTTAAATCCACAAGATGGAGAGCCATGTAATGAATGTGAAATATGTAAAGCAGCACTAGATGGATCATTAACAGACATAGTAGAAATGGATGCTGCTTCAAATAATAGTGTTGAAGATATACGTTCAATAAGAGAAGAAGTTAATTTTTTACCAACAAAAGCAAAATACAGAGTTTATATAATTGATGAGGTTCACATGTTATCACAAGGTGCATTTAATGCATTATTAAAAACATTAGAAGAACCACCAGAACATGTAAAATTTATTTTGGCAACAACAGAACCACAAAAATTACCAGCAACAATTTTATCAAGATGCCAAAGATTTGACTTTAAAAGAATTCCAGATGAAGATATAATAAAAAGATTAGAACTTGTATGTAAAGAAAGCAATGTAAATGCAACAACACAAGCATTAAATATTATTGCAGCACTATCCGAAGGAGCAATGAGAGATGCGTTATCAATATTAGAGAGATGTATTCAAGATGGTGAAAACAACATAGATGAAAATAAAATAAAAGAACTTGTAGGAATACCAAAATTACAATATATTCATTGCATTACACAAGCAATAGTCGAATATAATATTGATGAAGCAATGGAAACAATAACCAAAGTTTTAAATGAAGGAAAAGACTTAAATAATTTACTTTGGGAAATTATAAAATATGTAAAAGATATTTTGATGGTAAAAACGAATCAAAAATTAACTATTTATAATGACGAAGATTTTACAAGATTACAAAAATTATCAGAAAAAGTTACCAAAGAAAGAGCAATAAGGTTAATATCAGAATTATCAGAACTTGAAAATAATATGAAACAGTCAACACAAAGGCAAATTGTTTTTGAAGCTGGAATTATTAAATTATGTGATAAAGAAATATCTAATGCTCCAGTTGGTGGAGACAGTGGAGGAAATGCTGATATTTATGCAAGATTAGATAAAATAGAAAATTATTTAAGATCTAGTGGTGGAACTACTAGGGCTAGAGCACCTCAGACAAATAGAACAACCAATCAAACACAAAATCAATCGAAATCCACTACTGATGCTATTGCTGGGATTGGAAAAAATAGTAAGCCAGCACAATATTGGAAAGATATAGTAAATAACCTAAAACAAAATGGAAAAATAGTATTATATACAAATTTAATAAATACTAATGCCGTAGAAGTAAATGATATGACTATAGGAATTCAATTTCCAGGAGGGATAACTCCCTTCGGAAAGGCAGTTTTGGAAAAACCTGAAAATAAACAAGAATTAATAAAACAAGTTTCTGTTGCATGTGGAAAAGAAATGAATATAAAATTTATAGATACTAAACCACAAGTACAAGAAGCAAGTGAAGAACAAGAAATATCTAACTTTGCAAATGGTTTTGATATTCCATTTGATGTAGTAGAATAAATTTTAAATTAGGAGGAAAAGCAAATGTCAAAAAGAGGAGGATTCCCAGGAGGTATGGGAGGATTTGGTGGAATGAACATCAATAGTTTAATGAAAGAAGCAAAAAAAATGCAAGCAGATTTAGAAAAAAATCAACAAGAATTAGCTGAAAAAGAATTTGAAGCATCAGCTGGGGGAAATGCAGTTTCAGTAAAAGTAAATGGTCAAAAGCAAATATTAGATTTAAAATTGCAAAAAGAAGTAGTTGATCCAGAAGATGTAGAAATGCTACAAGATTTAATTGTTACATGTATTAATCAAGCATTTAAACAAGTAGATGATGCACAAGCAGCATCAATGGGAAAATTTAATATACCAGGAATAATGTAATAATATAAGCAGAGCATTGTCTCTGCTATAATTGTCTAGGAGGAAAAGAAAATGTCAATGTATTCACCATCAATAGAAAAATTAATAGAAAGCTTTGAAAAATTACCTAGTATAGGTAATAAAACGGCAGCTAGATTAGCATTTTATATATTAAATGCATCACAGGAAGAAACTGATGAATTTGTGAATGCAATTGTAAATGCAAAGAAGAATTTAAAATATTGTAGTAAATGTTGGAATATTTCAGACACAGATCCATGTCCAATATGTGGAAATCCCAAAAGAGACCAATCACAGATATGTGTAGTAGAAGATGTGAGAGATATTGTGGCAATGGAAAGAACACATGAATTTAGAGGAGTATATCATGTTTTACATGGTTCAATATCTCCAATGAATGGAATAGGACCAGATGATATAAAAATAAAAGAATTATTAGCTAGGCTTATGGATGGTCAAGTAAAAGAAGTTATATTGGCAACAAATCCTAGGGTTGAAGGTGAAGCAACAGCTATGTATTTATCAAAATTAATAAAACCATTAGGGGTAAAAGTAACAAGAATTGCTCATGGAATTCCTGTTGGAGGAGATTTGGAATATACTGATGAAATAACACTTACAAAAGCATTAGAGGGAAGAAGAGAATTATAAAAAAGACACTTCAAAAATGAAGTGTTTTTTAATTATTTAATAATATTTTACATATATCATTTGTTGAATTTGGTTTTGAAATTGATTTTGCATTATTACTCATTTCTTCTAATTTTGAAGTATCAGATAATAAATTATTAATGATTTCTTCTACATTATCATCTTTTTTTAACCAAATTGCAGTATTATGATTAACTAAATATTCTGCATTTTCTTCTTCTTGACCTGGAATAGGATTTATAACAACAATTGGTAATCCTGAAGCAAGGCTTTCAGAAGTAGTAAGTCCACCAGGTTTTGTTACAACTAAATTAGAAATACTCATAAATTCGGGTACTTTATTTGTATATTCAAATATTTGTACATTTGCTTCTTTGTGATTTTCTATAACAATATTTTCAAAAGCTTCTTTCATTTTTCTATTTTTTCCTGAAATTGCAATGATTTGAATATCAGCAGAATCTTTTACAAATGTCTCAAAAACTTTTAAAGTATAATTTTTTCCAAGCCCAAATTCTCCTCCACCAAAAAATAATACTACTTTTTTATTTGGATTTAAATTAAAATCTATAAATAAAGATTTTTTATCATATTTATTTAAAAATCTTTCTGAGATAGGAATTCCAGTAACAAATATTTTATTTGCTGGAATATTTTTACTCATTAATGTTTCTTTCATTTCTATATTAGATACAAATAAATAATTAATATATTCATTATAAACAAGCCATTGATCATGTGATGCAAAATCTGTTAAAATTGTTGCTATTTTTGTATTTAATTTATGATGTTTTGTTAAATAACCACACATTTGGCTTGCAAAAGGGTGTGTACAGATAATTAAATCTGGTGATTTTTCTTGTAATAATTTATTTATTTTTATAGATAATAATTTATTTGAAGTTGTACTTATGTGAGCAAGAGGACCTTTTTCAGATTTCCAATATATGCTTCCATAAGCCTTCGGAAGTTTTTTTGCCATTTCAGCATAAGCTTTTGTTGTTATTTTATTAAATTCTTTATTTGCATATTCCATAAAATCTATTAATTCAACATTAACATTTTTATAATATGTATTTATACAATTTTCTATTGAACGAGCGGCAGATAAATGACCACCACCATATTTTGCGTAAAAAATAATTACTTTCATTAGTCAGACCTTTCCATATAAATTCAGAAATATTTTAGCACAAAAAAATAAATAATTGTATAATTTTTTGAAAAAAATGAAAAAATAAGAAAAAGTTAATAAGTGAGGAGATATTAAAATGAATAATTCAAAAAAAGTGTGGAATGTTATTGCAATAATTGCTATTGTTATTGCAGTAATCTTAGGGATAAATTTGTATAATAAAAATACATCATATGCGAATGTGGTACAAAATGATAATAATAAAGCTTTTTATGAGGTTGTAGATAGAATTCAAAATTCAAAAATTTATTTAGCAAAATCTATGATATCAAAAGAAGCGAGACATGGTGCAAAAACACTTATGGAAGTATGGAGAGAAACAGATTTAGCAACATGTTATTTAAGTATGGTTCCAATAGAAAGTCAAGAAATTGAAAATACAGAAAAATTTTTAAATCAAGTAAGTGAATACAGTTATACTATGGCAAATAAATGTATAGATGGACAAGACTTATCAGATGAGGATATGGATAAAATACAAGAATTATATAATTATGCAAATGATTTATCAAATACATTAAATGAAATGATTACAGAATTAAATAATGGAACTATAAAGTGGGAAGATTTAAAAAAGAATGCAGAAGGTTCAGATATATCAGAAGTAAGTAATTTTAATATGGTAGAACAAAACTTTCACGAATATTCAGGATTAATCTATGATGGGGCATTTTCTGAACATATAACAAGTGAAGAAAAGAAAGGGTTAACAGGCAATGATATTTCAGAAGAAGAAGCAAAAATAATTGCAGAGGAATTTATTGGAAAAGATAAAATAAAAGAAACAAAAAATAATGGATATGTTGAAAATGGAAATATACCAGTATATAGATTTGAAGTAACGACAAATGAAAATAAAAAAATAGGAATATCAATTTCCAAAAAAGGTGGACATCTTGTTTATATGAATTATGATAGAGAAACAAATGGTGAAAATATAACAGAACAAGATGCAATTCAAAAAGGAAAAGAATATTTACAAGAAAAAAAATATGAAAATATGCAAGAAACTTATTATATGAAAAATGATGGATATATAGTTATAAATTATGCATATAAACAAGGAAATATAGTTGCATATCCTGATTTAATTAAATTAAAAATAGCATTAGATAATGGTGAAATAGTTGGTGTTGATGCAACAGGATATTTAAATTGTCATTTTGAAAGAGAAATTCCAAGTAATTTGATTTCAATAGACGAGGCAAGAAAAAATATTTCAACAAAAGCAGAATTGTCCAGTGAAAAGTTAGCAATAATACCAACAGAATTTAATACAGAAGTATTATGTTACGAATTTAAAGGAAAAATAAATGAAGTAGAATTTATTGAATATATAAATGCTCAGACAGGAAAAGAAGAAGATACATTAATAGTAACAAATACTGAAAATGGAACATTGACAGAATAAAATTCTAAATTTTGAAAAAATTGTTTTAATAAAAAAATATCTTTTGCAGATAATATGATTGAAAATATTTAAAATATATTTTCAAAAACGGTCCGTAAAATAACAGATTAAATTTGAAAGGAGAGCTTAGTATGTCAAGAAGTAACAAATTAATATCTGAAAACTTACGAACAGAAATTGCAAAAGAACTAGGTGTATATGATCAGGTAAAAAAAGACGGAGGAAGTTGGGAAAATGTTTCCTCAAAAACATGTGGTAATATAGTTTCAAAAGCTATAGAAATTGCAAATAGAGCTGTTGAAAATCAATAGTTTTTAGATTATAAGCATTTGAAATATCTAAATTAGATATTTTAAATGCTTATTTATTTATAGTTGCAATTTATAGATAAATAGAATATAATAAGTCAAAACAATAGTATACCGAAAGGACGAAAGTTGAATGAAAGTAAAAGAAATATTAAAGGTTACAAAAGGAAAAATGTTATTTGGAAATGAAGAATTAGAAGTTGAAAATTTTTCAAAAGATACAAGAACAATACAAAAAGGTGATATATATATTGGAATAAAAGGAGAAAAATTTGATGGGAGTAATTTTTGGAATCAAGCACTAGATGCAGGAGCTACGGCTGTAATAATTTCTAATATACAAATATCAAAAGAAGAAAAAGAAAAATATAAAGATAAAACTATAATACAAGTTGAAGATACATTTGAAGCATTATACGAAATTGCAAAATATAAGAGAAGTTTATATAATATTCCAGTAATTGCTGTTACAGGAAGTGTAGGAAAAACAAGTACAAAAGATATAATAGCAAGTGTAGTGAGTCAGAAATATAAGACATTAAAAACAGAAGGAAATAACAATAATAATATAGGATTACCATTAACAATATTAAAGTTAAAAGATCATGAAGCATTGGTTGTAGAAATGGGAATGAATCATTTTGGAGAAATAAGTTTATTGACAAATATAGCAAAACCAACTTTAGCTGTAATAACTAATATTGGGACATCACATATAGGAAATTTAGGGTCAAGAGAAAATATATTAAAAGCAAAACTTGAAATTCTAGAAGGAATGAAAATTCCAAGAGTAATCATAAATAATGATAATGATTTATTACATAAATGGTATGAAGAAAATAAGGAGAAAATTGAAATACATACATACGGAATAAACAATTCAAGTGATGTGATTGCAGAAAAAATTGAATTAGGAGAAGAAAAAAGCAAATTTGTAGTTAAAACTTCATCAGAAAAAGTTAACATAGATGTTCCTGTTGGAGGCGAACACTTTGTATATAATGCATTATGTGGTTTTATGGTTGGAAAAGTGTTAGGATTAACAGCAAAAGAAATTCAAAATGGAATATCAAAATTTGAATTAACAAAAAAGAGAATGGATATAAGAGTTTTAAAAAATGGTGCTACATTAATAAATGATAGTTATAATGCAAGCTATGAATCAATGAAAGCAAGTTTGAAATATCTTTCAAGCCGTACGGATTTAAGAAAAATAGCTGTTTTAGGAGATATGTTAGAGTTAGGAGATTTTTCTAAAGAACTACATGAAAAAGTTGGAGAAGAAGTGGCTAATGATAATATAGATGTGTTAATATGTAGAGGAGAATTTGCTAAAAATATTATTTCAAAAGCAAATAAAAATAAGAAAACACAATGTATTTTATTACAAAATAATGAGGAAATTTTAAGCAAATTGCAAGAAATTTTAAAAGAAGGAGATGGAGTTTTAATAAAAGCTTCAAATGGCATGAAATTTTATGAAATTTGTCAAAAACTATAGATTTTTTCTAAAAGAATTGGTATAATGTGAATACCAATTTTTTTAGAAAAATTTAATTGGAGGATGTCAAATGAAATTTAAGAATTACTATAAAATATTAGAATTAGAAACAAATAAAGTAACAATAGATCAAATAAAATCAGCCTATAGAAAACAAGCGAAAAAATATCATCCTGATGTAAATGTTGGTGATAAATTAGCAGAAGAAAAGATAAAAGATGTAAATGAAGCTTACAGAATTCTTTCAAATCCATCAACAAAAAGAAAATATGATAGAACTTGGAATTATAATGTTGGACGTAGATTAAATCATACAAAGACTTCAGGACAAATGGCTGGTGAAATATTTGGAATGTTTTTTGGAAGCGGAGATACAGCTGAAAGCATAGACAAGCCAAATGAACCAGCAATAAGAGGTGAAGATATTGAAACAGAAATAAATATATCACTTGAAGAAGGATTTTACGGAGCAAACAAAACGATTGTATTTAAAGATTTAGAAAATAAAGACAAAACAATTACTATAAAATTACCAGAAGGTGTACAGGAAAATGAAAAAATAAGATTAATGGGACAAGGCAAGACAGGCAAAAATGGTGGTAAAAATGGAGACATGTTCATAAAAATAAATATAGAAGATAGTAAAAAGTTTAAATTAGATGGAATAAATTTATCAACTATAATTCCAATAACACCATGGGAAGCGGTATTGGGAACTAAAGCAAAAGTTGAATCAATAGATGGAACCCGAACTCAAATATATATACCAAATGGAGTTCAATCTGGTGAAACAATAGAAATCCCTAATAAAGGATATAAAAATGCAAAAGGTGAAAGAGGGAATTTAATAGGAAAATTAGAAATTGTAATTCCAGAAAAAATTACATCAGAAGAAAAAGAAATGTTTAAAAAATTAAAAGAAATATCAAAATTTAATCCAAGAAATGTCTAAAATACCGAAAAAAGTTTAAAGCTATTGACAAATAAGCATATAAGATGTATAATAAAGTATGGTTGTCGGTAAACATAAGATAAAACTATGGATTAACATAGAAAGAGAGGTAAATAAAAATGGATATGTTACAAGGAAAACATTTTAGTATAACAGATCCAAAAGGAGTAAGTACAGTTATTTATCAAATATATAAGACTAAGAAAGAGTTTTTAAAAGAATATCCTAAATATACAGTAGAAAGATTAGAATGTTCAGAAGAAATAAGAGGAGAATCTAGAAGAAAGACTTTTTATGTTGATGATCCACAACCACAAGGAAATCAATTAGCAATTTTATCATTTGCAGGAGATAAAGTTATTATTAATTCTGGTGTATTGATTGATGATGAAGTTAGAATTGGTAAAAGTCCATCAGCATTTAAGTTCGATACATTATATTCAGAAGAAGAACAGGAATTTAAAGAATTTAATTATACACCAAATTTAAGAAGAGATATTTGTGTAATTGATCCTGAAACTACAGAAGAAATAAAACCTAGACTTTATTTTGATGAAAAAGAAAATAAAGTAAAGGGAAAGTGTAAATTAAAACCAAATAAGTCTTACTTTGCATTTGAAGTAAGAGGTGAGTAATTAAGGAGGATATTTTACTATGGGAAATCACATAGCAGAAACTAGAAGTGCAGCTGGAATGAGTAAAACAACATTATGTTATACAGGAGTAAGTAAAGAAAGAGAAAATGAAAACCTTAAAGCAACTAGAGCAGCGATAAGAGAAACTTTACCAGTTGATTATATAACAATACCAGCATACAATAATAGTAAACAAAAGCAAGCAGAAGAATTATCAAAATAAAACAAAAGAGAAGGTGATTTACATATGAATTACAAGATTTCAGGAGCAATAAGAAGAACAAGAAAATATTATATAATTTTTGCAATACTATGGGTATTTATATCCATAGTATTAGTCATGCCATTAACAATTGGATTTCATGAGGCACAGATACAACATAATATATCTAAAGGGTTTGAGGTAATAATAGATTCAATACAACATTTAGGAAAATCATTTGGAATATTATCAAGTCAAAAAATCTGGGGAGATTATTTAAAAAATGTTGGATTATTTACAATATTTTATGCAATTTTAATGACAATTGGTTTAATAAGATCTGCACCCAAAAATGAATATACAGATATGGAACATGGATCAAGTGATTGGAGCAGAAATGGTGAACAATATACTATACTTAATAATAAAAAGGGAATAGTTTTAGCAGAAGATAATTATTTACCAGTAGATAAAAGAGGAAATGTTAACGTGCTAGTAGTCGGAGGTTCTGGATCAGGTAAATCAGCATCATATTCAATACCAAATGCGTATCAATTATTAGGTTCTTATGTATTTACAGATCCAAAAGGAGAACTTTATGATAGAACAGCAGGTTATTTAAAACAACATGGATATGAAATAAAAGTATTAAATTTAGTAAAACCACAATATAGTGATGGATATAATCCTTTAAAACATATTTCATCAGAAATAGATGTAGACGTAATTGCAAATACAATAGTAAAAGGTCAAAAAACAGATGGTGGTGGTTCTGATCCATTCTGGGATGATTCAGCAGAGATGTTATTAAAAGCTTTAATATATTATTTAATGGCAGCAAGACCAGAAGAAGAACAAAATTTAGCAAGTTGTGCAGAACTTGTAAGAGCAGCAAACTCAAATGGTGGAAGCAATTTACTTACAGAATTAATAAGCAAATTACCATATGACCATCCTGCAAGAATGAATTATAAATCAATAGAAATCGCACCAGAAAAAACATACAGTTCAATATTGAGTACATTACAATCAAAATTAGGAAAGTTTGATTCAAAAGAAATTGCAGAGTTAACATCAACAGATACAATTAATTTTGAAGATATAGGAAATAAGAAAACAGCAGTATATGTAATTTCATCAGATACACATACAGCATATGACTTCTTATTAACAATATTCTTCTCTCAAATGATACAACAATTATATAATTTTGCAGATGATAATGGAGGAAGATTAAAAGTTCCAACATATTTTATACTTGATGAGTTTGCAAATATTGGAAAAATACCAGATTTTGATAAAAAAATATCGACTTCAAGAAGTAGAAAAATTTCATTTAGTGTAATATTACAGAATTTGGACCAGTTAGAGGCAATATATGATAAATCTTATGAAACAATCATAGGAAACTGTGATACTCACTTATTCTTAGGAAGTAACTCTTTTAAGACAGTTGAATATTTTTCAAAAACATTAGGTGAGAAAACAATAGAAAGAGAAAGTATTTCTATAAGTAGAGATAAACAACATCATAAAACAGGAACAAGTGATTCAGATCAAGTCATGGCAAGAGCTTTAATGACACCTGACGAATTAAGAAGATTAGATAATGATTTGTGTATTATATTTGAAAAAGGAATAAAACCAGTAAAAGCAAATAAATTTTACTATTTTAAGCATAAAATTATGGCAAATAATTTGAAAAATGCAGAAATAAGCCATAATGATATTGGAGAAATTCAACGTGGAAGTTGGAGAAAATTCAATCCATATAATCCATGGTCTGAAGATAAAGCCGAAAAAGAGGCTCAAAATTTAAAGGTAGAATCTTTAGATGATTTATTTGATGATGATTCTAGTAGTCAAAAAGATGAAACAGCAAAAAAAGAAGAAGTAGATAATACAAAGTTAAGTCAAACACTGGAGAATTCAAATACAACAAATAATGATATGATTAGCTTGGGTAATTTAGAATCAGCAGAAAAGAGTCAAAAAGCATCAATAATAACAGATGAAGAGGATTCATATGATTTACAAAAAGAGTTAGAAGCAAAATTTGATGAATTATTTGGACCAATTGATGAAGAATAAAAAATGAATTAAAATGTCTATCTAAGAGGTAGACATTTTTATTTTGGAATTTTATATAAAATGGAAACAAAAGTTCTGAAAAGTATTGAAAAAACAAAATAAATATAATAAAATAATTACATAAAAATTAACGAAAGAAGGGAAAATATACAATGAGATTTGTACATATAGCAGATATGCATTTTGATATGCAATTTAAAATGCTTTCAGACAAAATAGGAATTGGAGAGCAAAGAAGGTATGATCAAAGAGTTATATTAAGAAAGATAATTAATTATATAAAAGAAAATAATATAAAATATTTTTTTATTGCGGGAGATTTGTATGAAAATCAATATATGAGAACTTCAACAATTGAATATATAAATAAATTATTTTTAGAGATAGATGATACGCAAATATTTATTGCACCAGGTAATCATGATCCATTATTAAAAAATTCATATTATAATAATTTTTTGTGGAATAAAAATGTTCATATATTTGGTCCTAAATTTGAAAGAATAGAGACAGATAATATAGACATATATGGATATGGTTTTGATGATTTTTATTGCTCAAATTTGAATTTCAACGATTTAAAAATATCAAATCCAAACAAAATAAATATATTAGTAATTCATGGAACTTTAGATGGCGCAAACTTAGAAGATATGCAATATAATTCAATGAGTACAAGAATGTTGCAAGAAAAAGGTTTTGATTATGTTGCATTAGGACATATACACAAAAATAATTTTAAAAATGATGGAAAAATAATATATCCTGGTTCTACCATAGCAATGGGATTTGATGAATTGGGTGAACATGGAATGGTAACAGGAGAAATTTCTAAATTAGGAAATAAATTAGAATTTATTAAATTGGATGAATTGGAATTTAAAAAACAAGAATTGGATTGTACAGAATTAAATTCAATAGAAGAAACAAGATGTGTTGCAGAGTTTGCAACCATGGCTCCAATCGCACCAAGTCCGATGATACCAAGCTTCTTGCCACTGATCTCACAGCCTGCAAACTGTTTTTTCTGTTTCTCAGCCAGTTTGTCGATGTGTTCTTTGTCTTCTTCATGTGCTACCCACTCAATACCTCCGACGATATCACGGGAAGCAAGGAGCATTCCTGCAAGAACAAGTTCCTTAACGCCATTTGCATTTGCACCTGGTGTATTAAAAACAACGATACCTTTTTTTGCGCAGGAATCAAGCGGAATATTATTCACACCGGCACCGGCACGTCCAATTGCAAGAAGAGAATCAGGAAGACAAAGACCTTATAAAAATGAAAAATCTGCTTTCAAACGAACTTGAA
>OGWY01000830.1_pt1 | contig 25374 bp, 27 predicted proteins | sample 1576121 | NCBI WGS metagenome assembly OGWY01 (sample SAMEA3541543, study PRJEB24748) | human gut metagenome | biome: human gut; feature: human-associated habitat; material: faeces | place: China | collected 2012 | reverse complement strand
TACGCAGATACTTTGCCTGGCTGTCCACGATTTCAACATTGAAACTGCTATAATGCGTATTTACCTTATAGCTTTTACCGTTTTCGCGGCGAATCAGTTGTGCGTTTGCGCTGCGACCGTCCATCAGAATATTGCAGGTGTAGCTCCGGATAGATCCTTGAATCCACCTTTTCCCCATTGGATAATTCGGTCAGTTCCACCTGATAATTGGCAGGAATGTAATGATCCCGATCAACAAGAATTAGATTCCATGCGCCTGAAGTATCTGCCACCTGCTTTTCCGAATGAAATACCATGAGCAATGTGCGATCTCCACCACGGATTGAATAGTATGCGATCAGACCAGTGATCAATATTAGCAAAGTCACGAGTACACGCGCTACCGCTTTGTAGCTCTGTTTCTTTTTGTATCTTGCCTGTTTCTTCATACTGCACCTTTCCTTTCATTCCTTTGTCATTCATATATAACAACCGGGAAACTGGAAAAGTCAGTCTTATTTTCAGGGCATAAAAAAAGGAGCTCATCGCTCCTTTTTCATAACTTTATTCCGTTCTTCCGAATATCTCATACAAGATCAGATCCCGCATGCGTTCCATCGTGACTTCAAATACTGTCTGATGCAGCATCTCTTTTCCCTCTGCGGCAAGCACATAGACCTTGATCAGATTCGCCACAAGTGGAATATTCACATCAGGGTGGATACCTTCCATATGCTGGAAGAATTGAATTCCCGTCTGCGTCTCTTTCTGCAGATCCGGTCTTGCCTGTTCCGGAAGCATCTCCAGTAGACGCTTCTCATCCTCCGGTGTCAGACTTGGAAATACACTGTACCGCTCGTCGATCATCATCTTCAGATATGTGCGCGTCTCTGCCGGACCAGCCTTTTCCTTGCCATTTAATGCAATCCGGATCAGTTCCGGAATCTTTCTTCTCCGGTATTGCATAACCTCATACACATATTCTTCCTTCGACGAGAAGAAATTATAGAACGTACTCACACCGATGCCGACTGCCTCCGTGATCTTAGCAACCGACATATGTGTCATTCCATACTGTTTCAACAGGTCAAACCCTGCATCCAGCATTTTCTCTCTATACTCTGCCCGTTCTTCCTCCGTAAATACCCGTTTTGCCATCTGTATCCTCCCAAAAAGCTTCTGAAGAAATCTACTCGTTTCTGTTATTTTCCTTCAAAGCTTCCACCATGTCAATCCTTGATATTTTTTTCTTCTGGAGAAGAAGGGAAATCTCATAAACGACCCATGTAAGTACGAAACCGATCACCAAGGTTCTGGCTGTGAGAACCGGTGACAACAGCATACCATAATTCTCGATTGTATCTGAATAACCGACCTTGACAAACATATATGCAGCCGGGATTCCAATCAAATATCCGATGCATACCAGAATATGATTGACATTCAGTACCCGGTTTGAAATCTCTTTCTGGCTGAAACCAAGTACCTTCATAACCGAAATATTGGTTGCTGTTTCTGCCACGATCATGTTGATAATCAGATACAGCACAAATACACCAAGCACAACACCTACGATCTCAAATATAACCATGATTGCATGCATCGGTCCCATCATATTTTCCATCGTGTCTGCCGTAACAGTCATGGTTGTCTCACTTGCCACGCGGTCTTTGTCAAGTGACAATGCATCCTTGCTTATAATGCAGTTATAGGCGTCACTGTCTACACCTGCCAGCGCCGTTGCATTTTCTCTTCCTGTGTACAGATAGCAATGCGTGTTGTCCGTCACGATACCACTGATTGTTACCTTATGTTCTTTCAGATCTGCAATATTGCTGAAGGTAAGCGTATCACCTGTCTTTATACCATAGGTCTGTGCAGCCGCACTTGTCAGATAATATTTGTCCAGATCAAGCGCGTCACCACCGTCCGTCTTGTCCGGGAAATATTTCGAATCCTTGCTGATTCCCTGTGCCAAAAGCTGTACTGTGTTTCCCTCTACCTCATAGTAATTCTGGAACAACGCCTCGCCCTGCTCCGGCGTGCCTTCCTCTAACGAATTCAGCCGGTACAGATATTCGTACTTGATAGAGCTTGTAAGTCCTCCATGCATCAGCGTATCCAGACTGTCTTTCATAATAAATCCTGTCAGAATACAGAATGCAGCGACAGCCACACCAAATGCCGTTACAATGCTTCTTCCCAGATGTCCGATCACGCTCCGCACCCGCATCTTTGTCTGTGTCTTTGCATGACTCTTCTTCATCACGCCAACTGTCTTCGTAGCTTTTCCTGTGTTTCTTAAGAGATCGACCGGTGACTTCTTCAAGAGCTTTGACGCCTGGATTGCGATAGCTGCACAGTAAAGGACGGTTGGTACAACCAGTGCTATAACGATCGATGGTACATTGTAGGCCGGTGTATACGTAAGCTTTTCAAAATCGTATTCGATATAGAATCTGCACAGTACCCCGGTCAGTGGAACGGATACAATCAAACCAAGTACACTTCCGACGACGCCCGGCAATACCCCATACCGCATATAATGTCTTATGATCTGCTTCTTGGAAAATCCAAGTGCCAGAAATGTTCCAAGCAGATACTGTTCCTGTCTGATATTTCTTCCAAGTACCATAACAACGAGTGTGATAATGATGATGAACATGACCGGCGCATACATGGTCGCCATATTCGTAACGGCATCGCCCTCATTGACTGGCATGGAGATTCGCGTGTTCGTGGTCGCTGCCATATAGCTTGCAATCACATAATCCTCATTTAACTTCTCACGCACTTCCATAGAATTATCCTTGTTATATTTGATAGAATAATAGCTTGTCTCATCTGAATCAATGTTGTCATACTCCTTGCGGTTGACCACAACAAGTGCGAATTTCTCACTGTCAATATAACCGGACAGCTTCTCAAGCATATAGATATAATCTGCTTTCGTCGTGTAGGCAGATACTTTATAAGCATACGCCCCAAGAGAAATCGTATCTCCAACCCGGATGTCATGCATATCCGCAAAATCCTGTGTCAGAAGTGCTTCCCCATCGCCCGGTTCGTGTCCGTCCCGCACCTCACAGAGGTTCAACTTCTCCGGCATCGGGAATACACGGATCGTAGCTCCTTTTAAATCCCCACTTTTCACATTTACATCCTTATACCGGCTGTGTTCCAGTATCACATCATATTCCTGTTCGAGCTTCTCCATATCTGCATCGGACAACGGCTGATAAGTGACAAACTCCGCATCCTCCGCCTTATAGTCCCTCACAAAATCATCCACAACCTTTGTCAGTGTGTGTCCGGTTGACACCGCGGCGACAATCACCATAGATGTCAGCATCGTAAGAATGATACTGATAATATAAAACGCGATGTTTTTCTTTATGCTGCGCCCAGCTCTCTTATTGATCGTCATATTACAACTCCATCTCCTCTACTCGTTTCTTATCTGCATTCTTCTGATTGGATACAACCTTGCCATCCGTGATCTTGATGATCCGGTCTGCCATTCCGGCGATGTTCAGGTTGTGTGTAATAATCACGACTGTCGTCTTATATGTATCATTCATTTTCTGTACACGCTGCAATACATCCTTTGATGACTTTGTATCAAGCGCACCGGTTAACTCGTCACAGAGAAGGATATCCGGTTTCTTCACCATTGCCCGCGCGATTGCAACACGCTGCTGCTGACCACCGGAAAGTTCCTTTGGAAAATGTGTTTCATACTTTTTCAGTCCCAGTTCTTCGATCAGTGTGTCGGTACTGAGCGGCTCCTGCACAAGCTCTGCTGTCATCTCAATATTCTCACGCACGGTCAGATCCGGTGTCAGATTGTAGGACTGGAATACGAATCCAAGCTTCTCCCTCCGATACAGTTCCAGCTCTTTGGCAGACATCTTCTCCAAGTCCGTTCCATCTACCAGCATGCTTCCCTCTGTCACCTTATCCAGACCGCCAAGGATATTCAGCAATGTACTTTTACCACTTCCACTCGGACCTAAGATCACGACGATCTCGCCCTTCTCTACCCCAAACTCGGCATGATCGAGCGCAAACACCGTTGCTTCTCCCTTTCCGTATTTCTTTACCAGATTTTTTCCTTCGATAAACATTCTGCGTCCTCCCTGCTATATGCGAACATTTTTGTTATTTTATTCGTATATATGTTAGTTCTAACTAACTTATTTGTCAAGAGGTTTTACGAATGTTTTTTGTTTTTTATTCGCATAGTGTACGTTTTTGTATAAATTGGTTGATATAGATGACTGTTGCAGTGTGGTTTTGTATGAATTTGGGGATATTGTTGACTGCTGTTGGGTGACTTTTGCTGATTGCCACTTTTTTACCCAACTATCTCTCATCTTTATTGGTGGGTTTGGGGAAATTTTTTGAAATTAGATTTTTTCACCCAGTGAAATTACCAGATTAACAATTATCATTGGGGGGATTTTTCGAATTACGAAAAATCCCCCCAACCAGCTTGCTATATACATACTTTTATTGGGGAGAAAAAGTCAAAGAAAAAGAATTTCCCCAACACACATCCTTTACATCATACACAGATACACGAAATACGCCACATAACATAGCAGCATGAAGATGCCGCATGGACGCCGCAGCTCCTTATGCTTATATGTTCCGATCCACAAGATCGCACCAACCACAACCGCAATGATCGTATCTATGATGAATTTGCTCTCAAATGGCACTGTACAGATGAGTGCAGTTGTACCGATTACGAACAGGATATTGAAAATATTGCTACCCACGATATTTCCGATTGCGATTCCCGCATTTCCTTTCCGCGCTGCTGTGACAGATGTCACAAGCTCCGGAAGTGAGGTACCCAGTGCTACAATCGTAAGTCCGATAAACCGCTCGCTCATACCGAAATATCGTGCGATTGCAGATGCTCCGCTGACTGCGAAATCGCTTCCCTTTACAACGAGCACACCGCCGATCACCATGAAAAGAATGCATTTCCATACCGGGTAATCCTTTGTTTCGCCTTCTTCCTCATTGGTTCCTTTCTTCGCCATCACAAACAGATAACCAAGATATAACAGGAACAAAACCCAGAAAATAATACCTTCTACGAATGTCACTTCCCCACCGGTTATTCCAAATACCAGTAGTATAATCGTTACTACCATCATAAATGGTATCTCATAACGAAACGTTGACGTCTGGATCGCTACATTCGTGATCACCGCTGTCACACCAAGAATGATCAGAACATTCAAGATATTACTTCCCACGATATTTCCAATCGTGATTCCCGCATTCTTCTGCAGCGCCGCCGTGATACTAACCGCCGCCTCCGGCATACTCGTTCCCATCGCTACAATCGTCAGACCGATGATAAGCTGCGGAATCCCGAGCTTCTTCGCGATACTCGCCGCCCCCTCCACAAACCAGTCTGCCCCCTTCACAAGAAACAAAAAACCTACCAACAAAATAACAACCTTCAAGAACATCCTTTCTACCTCTCTTTCTTTGTTTTATTTTGCAGTAGGTATAAAAAAAGAGACTCCTACTGCGTAAACAGTAAAAGTCTCGCTATTTCATCACTTTCCGAGTTATATGTTTCAATAACTGTCTTGACGAAGAAGTGAACCGCGACCGGCAAGCTACTCCCTTTTTATATGTGTATTCTAACAGATTGATTTTTATGAATCAAGTACCAAAATAGATTTTTTATTCTAATTATTGGTGGTAAATTTCATCTGAATAAAACATTTCTTACAACCGGTTTCCATCTTATTTTATTTATCTCAAATCCCATTGATATACATATATACGATCGCCGGCAGCGTCACGACAAGCAGTACAACACCAAGTATCAAAATCAAGTTATTTCCTTTTCTGTTATTCTCATCGAGATATTCATCCGGATTCGTCGGATTTATCCGGATGTTATAATATGCTCCGATCTCAAAATGATTCAGATTGGTGTACATGCCTTTTCTAAGAAGCTTCTCTTCTCCGTTATAGGAGATACTGTAAACCGGCATCGTTACATGCTTTCTTCTATGTGTGCCTGCGGCAGACGCACTTTCAATATCGACGCATTTTGCCTGAACCTCCTGCGTACATACCTGCTTCAGGTACCGGATTTTCCCAAGCGTACCTGCTATCATCATTATCCCGGCAAGCGGGAATATCCAGATCAATATGTATGGTGCATATTGATCCAGCATCGACAAAGCAATCTCTCCTTTTGTCAAGATATAAATTCCACATACAAGCAATGCAATCCCGGCAAGCGGAAATACCAATACAATAAATGGATATGGTTTGGCTTTTCTGTTGCAGATTACAGCGATCAAGCCGATCACAAGAAAAAACTGTCCAAGCAACACAAGAAGAATTCCCGTATGATTCTCCAGCTTGGAACAAAACAGCATCGCTGCAATCGATCCCAGTCCCCAGATCAGGCAAAGCATTCCAATTATAATTCCCTTAGGATTGTTGTTCTGATTATCACTCATATTTTTCCTGTACCTCTAACACTTCTGCGGTAATTGCATCCACATCATATTCTGGTGCATGCTTGTTTACGATATCATAAATCAACTGGATATCTTCGACCGATTCTTCAAGTTCATCCGCAATCTGTTCAAGTGTTTTGTTCTTCTGCACCTTTTTTACAACGGAAGCAACTAAATGATGAACTGCACCTTCTGCACGTCCTTCTGCAATTCCAGATGCACGTCCTTCCGCAATTCCAGATGAATATCCCTCTGCACGTCCTTCTTCCACACCATCGTTAAACCATTCCCGCTTTGCATTCTCCATCTGCTTTTCGTATGTCAGATCAAACATCATAATTTTCTGCACATCCTCTCCGCGTTCCAGCAAAAATTCCTTCAGGATATCCTCTGCAATGCAACGATTCACCGCATCTCTGATTGCAGTCTCATAATCCTTCCCACCCTTTTCTGCCTTTGCAAGATTCTCATTTACATATCCGGCAAATATCATATACTCCCGCCGCGTCTGACTCCGCTTCTTCAAATCCTCATTATTTCCCGGATTGATGTTGTACACGGTACACATCAGCTCTAACTGCGGCTCATCCGACTGGTTTTCATATGCATCGGACAATTTCAACACTTCACGCTCCGGTCTGTTTTTGTCGCCATTGTAGAACACTGCGAACTTCGGTGTCGGTATCTTCACCAGCTTGTGACTAAGTAAATATCTGTTTTCTATCAGTTTCTTGATGATCGTCACAAAATAAATCAGTTCCCGAAGTGGCATGTTCGGGTTGTACGTTGACTGATGTTCGTAGATATTCAGAACCGAATCCATGCTTACCACAAACGATGCATCGTTGTGCACCGTAAGCGATACACCACTTTCCAGCGTATGAATCTCGATAATCTCCGGATTGGTGTATGCCGTCCCCGCCATCGCATTGTAAACATCCAACGCTCTCGCCCTGTCCTCCAACAACATACTAAACACATCACTTTTGTACTCTCTGTTTGCCATATTTCGTCCTCCTTTGGCTTTCGCAGGAGAAATCCATCTGCAAACATAGACTTAAACTACCTTCCTTGAATACCCCTGCATCTTAAATTAAATGAATTGAATTTAAAAGCATGAATGTTCAAGAATCAATAATTTGACTATTCGTAGAAAGCAACTGTCTTGCAGCTACTATATGAAACTTATGCTTTGATCGTAGGCTAACATAATTAAACTATGCCGTCAAGCATTTTTCTTATATTCATATATGTATTTTATTTCTTTTAACGTTAGTTTCTGGAATCACTTCATTATTCCACCGTGAAAATAGCATTCATATACCTTAACATTCTCACAGTAAATTTCTTCATAACCTTGAAACCAGGAAAAATCTCCGACTACATTACACTTATAGGTATATTGTCCTGATTGATAATACTCTGGTCCTCTAAATGGCATTTTTTTATCGGCTTTGCGAAGAGCTTCCTTTAAAAAATCACCACTGAAATTCTGATTCAAAACGCGTCCTATGTAATTCATTGCATACTGTGATTTACCTTCATACCATATAGCTTCCTCACCAGCAAACTGTTCCCCACCAACGTATGTATCATGATATGCATAAGAACCATTGCTATATGAAAAATCATGAGAATCCAATCGCGTTGAATCTGTCTCATTCATATAAGCAGCATATGTATTAACATTTGCTTCTAAACGAAATTCAATAAGGCGATCGACGTCTGTTCCACTATGATCGAAACAGCTAACAGTACATTCTTGGTCTTTCACTAAATAATCGACTGTAACATTGAACAACTTGCTGATTTGAATAAGGTTACTAATATCAGGATATACCTGCCCAGACTCCCACTTCGCTACAGCCTGTCTGGATACATCCAGTTTTCCTGCCAGTTCCTCTTGGGTCAAACCTTTATTCTTACGAATTAATTGTAGTTTTTGTGAAAAAATCATTTCATATCACCTCCACAATCATCGTACTTTATCTTAAGCATTTATTACATAAACCGATAATTGCTATTTTGCTACTATTATTATACATATCCTTCCTATCGCTCCTGAAAAAACTCAATTTCTTCTCCAAGTGGTCCTCTGCCAAACGCGATTCTTGCCTTATATTCCGGATTAGATGGAATCACAATATCCTTTGGTTCCACAAACACCTTATACCCTGCTGCCTTCAGCTTTTCCACGCAGGCATCTACATCCTCGGTTGCAAGGGCAAAATGCCGGATAATTCCTGTCTCCGCTTTTCCTCCGCCATTTGCGAACACTTCCAATACTGCATTACCAAACCGGAACATAGTGCCTTCGCTCCATGTTCTGGCAATCTCTAATTCTAAAATCTCGTGGTAAAAATGTACCACTTCCTTATATTCCTCTTCGTTGGCACATTTCAGACATACATGATGAATCCCTCTAATTAAGCTCATTTTGACTCCTTTCCATGTTTCCCGCCCGTTTCTCATAAATACTAAATCCACTTTATTATGTTTTATTCTATCAAAAAAATATAAACCTGCAAGAACATATTTAACAACATATTACTGCCCATGAACCATATTATTTTATTGCTCAATTTTATTTAATATTTTTATTGTGTCCCGAACATATGTTTGATATAATGATTATGGTACTACCCTATTCGGTAGGCGGTTAGCCTTCTCCACAAGAGTTATAGCTTGTGTTTACATAGAAATCCATTTTAGGAAATCTGTCGAGGAGGTTTGTGCTTATGCTTACAACGGAGCTTTTTATAGCCATTATCAGCTTATGTATTACTTGCTTTGCTCTTGGTTATGCCGTTGGTTCTAAGAGCAATGATAAGACACAAAAATAACCGCCCAGCCTGGTAAACTGTGAGCGGTTATTTTTATAACTAAACATTATCAAGGCTAACCGTCTATCGGTAGCACTTTGTAACATTATATTATCATTCTACCTTTTTCATGTCAATTATATTTATAGATTGCTTATCGCGATATTTTATCACTTTTTACAATCAGTATGGATACAATCATAACGACTATCTCGGTAATTGGAAACGCAATCCAGATTCCCCATATATGGAATAACAAATTGCAGACCCACATAACCGGAAGAAGCAGAACTGCCTGCCGCAGCAATTGAATCACAATACTCTGTATCAGTTTGTTCGTCGCCTGCGCATAGGTAGCAGCCATCGTTGAAATCCCACTGAATATAAATCCGATTGCCATAATCTGCATAGCCGGAATGCCGAACTCCCGCATAGCTTTTGATGCAGAAAACAGTGCTAATATCTGATTGGGGAAAACCAACACCAACAATGTTCCAACTGCCATCATGCATGTCGCAATCTTTCTTCCACTGCGATACGACTGCTGTAACCGATCTTTCTTTCCCGCGCCATAATTGAAGCTCATAATCGGCAGGCATCCCTGAATCAGACCATTTACTGTCATAACAATCAGCTGCTGCACCTTGAAATACGCGCCGAAGAACGCCACTGCAGTGTCTGAATATGCTACCAGAAATATATTTACAAAGGTCACCATAAATGATCCAAGCGCATTCATGATAAAGGACGGCAGTCCGCTGGCAAACACATCACCTAACATCTTCCCCTCAATGCGGAATCCCTGGAACTGCAGACGCACCTTCTGCTTCGTAAACAGAATCATAACCAATGCGATCAACATGGATAAAGTATATCCAAGCACCGTGGCAAGTGCCGCTCCTGCGATTCCCATTTTCGGGAATGGTCCAATCCCGAAGATCAACAACGGATCAAATATAAAATTAAATACAACTCCCGCAATCTGAAACCACATTGGAGCAAGCATATTTCCGGTCGCCTGCAACTCTTTCTGAATTAGAATATGCACCATATTCGGGATCTGCATAAATGCACATATCTGCATATAGGTCATGCCATAGGAGAATATCTGCGCATCATTTGTAAAGGCACGATAGTACGGCTTCATGATTGCAAGCACGAACAGGTTCACGCATATTCCAAGAATCACAGAGACAATCAATCCAAGTGTTGCTACGCGGTCTGCCTTCTCCTGCCTTTTCTGTCCGAGATAACTGGCTATGCGTACATTCACACCGACGCCAAGCCAGATAGACAACGCATTCATCAAAGTTGTAATCGGGAAAGACAACGAAACTGCAGCCAACGCCTGCTCGTTGATTTTTGCAACAAACATACTATCCACCAGATTGTATGAATACTGCAAAAACATAGAGAATAACGGCGGCATGGACATCTGCAAAATCAGCTTATTTATCGGTTCCTGTCCCATTTTGTTATCCGTTTCCATAGTACCAGCTCCTTTCCAAAATAAAAAGTCACACCCAAACAAATGGGTGTGACGAAAATATTCATTAGAAAAATTCACACAAATTTTCTGCGCACAGTATAGCACAGGTGTATTCAAAATGTAAATATACATGTTCACTCATGCCACAGCCGGAATCCGCGACAGATACCCGTTTCAGAATTGTCAATTTGCATGACATTCCTGCGATTCCGAATATTGCCAGATCATCTCCAACTATTGTATAGTGGACATAGAATTAAGAACGGAGGGCTGCTTATGAATTATGCATTTACAAATGGAAAGATACTGGATGGAACCAAAGACATGCAGGTGCAGACCGGGCTTTGCATCCTCGTACAGGATGGCACGATCACCGATATCGTACCGGATACAGCCGATCTTTCCGGCTACAAAACCATAGATTTACAGGGACGTTATATCATGCCCGGACTCATCAACATGCATGTGCATCTTGCCGGAAATGGAAAGCCGCAGAAAAAGCAACGCGACAATGAAAAGCTCGTGAAGAAGATAATGCGTTCTTCCCTGACACGTGCCGTCGCTTACAAGATGGTTTCCGGCTTTGCGAAGGATGAACTGTTAAGTGGTGTCACGACGATCCGGACGGTCGGCGGACTCGGAAGCTTCGACACCCGCCTGCGGGATGAGATTGCCGCCGGAACAAAGGTCGGTCCGCGTATCCTCGCTGCCAACGAGGGCATCTCGGTTCCGGGTGGACACATGGCAGGTTCGGTTGCGATTGCCGCTGCCTCCATCCCGGAAGCACTTGCGCATCTCGAACAGTCAAAGAAGGAAAAGGTTGATTTAGTGAAGCTCATGATTACCGGCGGTGTGTTAGACGCCAAAGAAAAGGGTGTCCCGGGCGAGCTGAAGATGTCGCCGGATATGGTGCGTGCCGTCTGCGACAAAGCACATGCCGACGGCTATATCGTTTCCGCCCATGTGGAATCTCCGGAGGGTGTCCGCGTGGCTCTGGAAAATGGTGTCGACTCGATCGAGCACGGTGCGAAGATGGATGATGCGATGATTGAATTATTCAAGGAACGCGGTGCATTCCTCTGCACAACGATCTCACCGGCTCTGCCATATGCGCTCTTTGACCGCTCTATCACAAATGCGACCGAAGTCGAGCAATATAACGGCAATGTCGTATTTGAAGGAATCGTGGATTGCTCCAAGAAGGCACTGGCAAACGATATTCCGGTTGTACTTGGCAACGATGTCGGCTGCCCGTGGATCACGCAGTACGATTTCTGGCGTGAGCTTTATTACTTCCACAAATATGTGGGTGTCTCGAATGCATTTGCACTCTATACGACAACCGGGCGAAGCGCCGAACTTGCCGGAATCGGCGATATCACGGGATCGATTGAAAAGGGGAAAGCAGCTGATCTGATCGTCACTGCGAAGAATCCTCTGGATGATCTGCGTGCGCTCCGCAACGTAGATATGGTGGTTGCCAGAGGCACGATCATCGACCATCCAAAGATTAAAAAGAAAAAACAGGTGGAAACAGAACTGGATAAATTCCTGTAAAATACTTCTACAACAGTCCTGCAAATAACCGCATGAATAATTGTCCCAGACGCAGATACGCACTGCGTCCGGAACAATATTTTTCTGTCACTTCCCTGCTCTCCTGCATCGTTTTCTCCAGATCATGCCGGATAGATAATACAGCAGGATTGTCAACTATGAAACAGCCGTTCTCAAAATGATGATACAGGCTCCTGTAATCCAGATTGATTGTTCCGCAGGTTGCCATACAATCATCTGCCACGCTCATTTTCGCATGGCAAAATCCCGGTGTCCACTCATAGATCCGCACCCCATGCTTAACCAATCCGTGATAAAACGAACGCGTAACGTTGTAAATCAGCTTCTTATCCGGAATTCCCGGCGTGACAATCCGTACATCCACGCCCCTCTTTGCTGCCAGACATAATGCATGTGTCATCTCATCCGTGATAATGAGATAAGGTGTGATAAACCAGCAGTATTTCTCTGCTTTATTTATGATACTGATATAAACTTCCTCTCCAACCTGTTCATCATCGGTTGGAATATCTGCATATGGTTGCACGAAACCGGCCTGTCTGGCCCGGTAGCCGGACGGAGTAAGATATTTCTCAACATCCACATCATCCGCATCCTTGTCACTCACGGCGTTCCACATCTCCAGAAACGTCACGGTCAGGGATTTTACCGCATCTCCTTCCAAACGAATACCTGTATCCTTCCATCTGCCATATGGCTGGGTCATATTAAAATACTCATTTGCAAGGTTATACCCTCCGGTAAATCCTACCTTACCGTCAATCACCGTAATCTTACGATGATCCCGGTTATTTAAAAACATATTTAATCCCGGGGTAAATGGATTAAACACTCTGCACCGGATACCGACTTTTTCCATCTTTTTAATAAAATCTGTATTGATAAATCCAATTGACCCCATATCATCATAGAATACGCGGACTTCCACTCCCGCCTTTACGCGGTCTTCCAATACTTCCTGTACCATATGCCACGCTTCCGCATCCTCGATTGCATGATATTCCATAAAGATAAAATGTTCTGCCTTCGCCAGATCTGCAAGCTGCGCATGAAGCCCCTTGATTGCTTCATCATAATATGTGATATCTGTATTCCGGTACACCGGATAGCTCGAATTTCTCTGTATATACGTGGAGATACTTCCGGCTTTGGGGAGTTGCAAACGTAATCTTTCCAGATTATCTCTGTTAGCCGGAATCAATGGGAAAATGCGGCTGTCGATTTTCTCATACCGTTTGCGCATCTTCCGTGTGCCACCATTTAAACCAATCAGCAGATATAACGCAACACCCATGATCGGGAATATCAGTATCAGAATAATCCACGGCATCTTCATGGATGAGGTCTGATCTGACGCATATAATGCCAATACAAGGATTGTTCCAAGCAAACGTGTCAGAAGATTTACAATCTCTGCATATTCGTTCAGTCTTGTTATCATGGAGACTATAAATATAACTTCAAGCAAAATACACACGGCACAAAAACATAACCGTTTAATCCCGTTTTTTGTTTTGGCTTTCCCTTCTAACGTATTTTTCTGCATAATAATTTCCTCTCATAAATTCCTGGCAAATGCATTAATATCCAAGTGTATCGTTTACTAAAATCACATGAATTCTTCCCTCATGACGTGAGAACCTTGTAATCAGGAACTGACAGCAGAGTGTATCCGGAGACTTACAATCCGAACATCTGCCTGTGACCTTGCACGGTGTCTTCACATCAAACCGCTGGGCGTTCACCGGAGCTGCCACATTTCTGGCACGCTTCATCGCCTCATCAAGATCGGAACAGACCTTGTTCATTCCCACGATAAATAACACCCGCTTCGGTCCCTGTGCGATACAGGACACACGGTTGGAATTTCCATCGATATTTACGATGATGCCATCGTTCGTCATCGCATTGGCACTCGATAAGAATACATCTGCATCATATGCTGCCAGCAATCCCTCACGCGGCGTCATCTGCGAACGATCTATGTAATTATAATTTCCTGCCTGCAAGGCATCCACCAGACCAATCTCGTGTGCGCTCTGACACCCCCCCATCGCAACGGAGCTGCCCTCACCGATTATCTCCAGTGCCAGCTTCAAAGCTTCTCCCTTATCTGCTGCATAATAACCGGTCATGTTCCGGGACTCCAGTCCTTTGATAACGGTCTGTGCCAGAATCTCATTTCTTTTTTTCATATTCTCGTTCATGATATTTCCTCCATTCTCTATGCGTGTCTTTTATTTTAGCACAATTTTACACATATAGAATCATACAGTTGCATTTTTTCTGCGTCCATAAAGAATCCGATAATACACTACATTCAGTATAATTCCAAATACGGTCGCAACCGGTGCTGCAAGTCCAATCATCGTCAGGCTTGCATCCGGCTGGATACTCATATAATAGGCAAGCGGAAGCCGCACGAGAAGTGTCTGCATCAGTCCCTGCATCATCACCCATACGGTCCGGTCATGTCCGTTGAAATAACCAATCATACTGAATAAGATGTCCGTCACGATCGTCTCCGGTGCAAAGCCCTTCAGATACTCGTATCCACGTTGTACAACTGCAGTATCCTTTGTAAATATCGCTGTGAGCATATCCCCCTTGAACAACACAAATACGAACACGATGCAACCGATTGCAAGTCCGATTCCGATACCGGTAAACATCGCTTTCTTCGCCCGCTTTTCATTTCCGGCACCGACATTCTGCGATACAAAGGATGCCATCGACTGCATCAGGGCACTCGGAATCAGCATAGCGAAGCTTACGATCTTGCATGCCACACCATACCCGGAGGATGCCGTGAGTCCTAACCGGTTGATAAATGCACAGAGTGCAAGGAACGAGCCCTGCGTCAGGCATTCCTGCAAAGCAAGCGGAAGCCCAACCTTCATGGCACGTTTGCAATTCACATTAATCCGGAAGTCCTTCTTCGTAATCGTAAATGGCAGCTGTTTCCTGACGAGCATAATCAATGCGAAAACAACGCTGACTGCCTGCGCAAATACAGTCGCGATTGCGGCACCTGCGGCATCCATATGGAAACCTGCGACCAGTGTCAGATCTCCTACGATATTAACCACACATGCAATTGCCACGAAGATCAGCGGTGACTGGCTGTCTCCAAGTCCACGGAAGATCGCCGCAAGCACATTATATGCCACGATAAAGAAGATACCGCCACCACAGATCCGCACATAGACCGCCGTTTTTTCAACCGCTTCCTCCGGTGCCTGCATCAACACGGAAATCGGATGTGCCAGCGTAATCATCACAACAAATAACACCGCTGAGATAATCGCAAATACAACCGTTGCCCCGCCGATCAAAGGACCGATCTGTTTCGTATCCTTCTCGCCGATATAACGTGCAATCAAAACAGTAATACCCATCGCGAACTGTGTCACTACAAATGTTACCAGATTCAGAACCTGGCTGCCTGTGGATACTGCCGAAAGTCCTGCGGTCGTTCCAAATCGCCCTACCACGAGCAGATCCACCGCTCCATACGCCGCCTGCAGAATCAAGGCACCTAAAATCGGCATCATGAACCGTATCATCTTCCCTAATATATTTCCCTGTGTAAAATCTGATTTTGCACTACTCAATCTCAACACTCCTCTCGCTCATCACATTGTATAATTTTCCAATCGTCTGTATCATGCAATCCGCCTCTTCCTCGGAGATACACGCAAGATATGGGCAGAGGCGGTTATAATAATTTGTGTCGTATTTTTCTGACAGTTCTTCTCCTTTTTTTGTCACCTGGACATAGGTGATACGCCCATCCACACTCGATGTCTTCTTAGTGAGATATCCCTTTTTTACCATCTCTGTTACCGTACGCGTAATTCCCGGTCTCGGCAGTTTCAGATAATCACTGATATCCGAAATCTTTACCCGTTCCTGTCCACTTCTCAGTTTGTGGATTGCATCAATATACCGGATATATGCCGGCGTTACTCCCTCCGGTAAGGGCGGCAATAATTCCCGGACCCGCTTTGCCTGATAACAGGCATCCATCATACGTTTGATTTTATCTGGGTTCATACTGTTCTCCTTTTCCTATCACATTTTTTAGATTTAATATTTATACATAAATTAATTACCGGTTGTTTGCATTATAATTACCATTGGTAATTACCAGCGGTAATTATATAGTTATATTCTGGAATTGTCAACCACATATTGTCCTATATTCATTTTTCAATTATAATGATTTCGCTATGTTAGACAATCAGCTGATATTGGCTTTAAATACAGAAACGGAGAATTAAAATCACACATGTTAACGCCGGATTATTATAACAAATTTACCTGTATTGCGGACAAATGTCCGATCACCTGTTGTAAAGAGTGGAAAATCGCAGTCGATGCAGACACAAACCGCCGCTGGAAGAAGCTTCTTCCGCCAGATAACATACCGGAGTGCCGCAAGAATTTAAGTGCCTACACGACGAAGAAAGACGGGCAGCGCGTAATCGGATTAGACGCGATGCATCGCTGTCCTTTCTTAGATGATGCCAAGCTGTGCCGCTTAGTCTCTGCCTACGGAGATTCTGTGCTCTCAGAAACGTGTGCAACCTTCCCGCGGGAATATCATACCTTCCACGACCACAAGGAAGCGATGCTCATGCCTTGCTGCCCGGCAGTGATTGATCTGTGGAGAGATACGCTGCTGGATTTCCCACAAGTGTCTGAGCCGGACGCACTCTTTTTGATCCGCACTTCGATCATGGATCTGATTCAGGATACGAATATTTCTATCGAAGAAGCTTTATTAGAAAGCTTTTATATTCTGTCTGAACTGGCAAAAAACGCACCGATTACCATAGCAAAGGTAACTGAATATTTCTCACCTGCTTCGCTTGCAGAGCTTCGTGCAGCTATCCACGACGTAGAACTTCCGGCTGCGGACACATGGATGGAATGCAATGAGCTGTTACAGGATTTATCTGTAAATTATATCGAGGAAGGCTTATATACCCGGTATCTGAACCCATTGATGAGACTGGCAGAGGATTTCACGGCTGATTGCAGCGACTTTTCTTCCACACGGTCAGAATTTCAGGCGGCAATGCAGGATTACACGCTTTTATTCCGCAATTTCCTTGCAAATGAGATTTTTTCCGACCTCATCCTGCCGGATGATACACTCGAGGATATGCTATTGCATCTGGAATGGATTGCGCTGGAATACACCGCTATCCGGCAGAGTCTCTATCTTCACTGCTCTGCCGAAGGAGCAAATCATCTTTCTAATGAAACCGTCCGTGACTACATCGTGATCCTGTCACGCATGACCGGTTATGAAGATGCGGATATCCGCGAATACCTGGAAAATAGTTTTGCTTCCCCGATCTGGGATTGGGGATATTTTGCGCTGGTGGTTGGGAAATAATTACTTTTTTTTGCAAAAATGATATAACTTGTACATTTTTCCGGTCTTTTTTTTCATCTGAGGACAGGCGATTGCCGTTATTTACCACTCTGCATAATCACCTGCAATCCTAAATGTTTTATTTTAACTTACCATATTCCTCATCTGTTACCGGCTCGCACCACTCATTGGATGTCTCCTCGCCCGGTACTTCCACTGCCAGATGGCTGAACCAGCTATCCGGTGCGGCACCATGCCAATGCTTAACCTCTGCCGGAATATTGATACAGTCACCCGGTTTCAATTCGACTGCTTCCTTGCCCTCTTCCTGATAATATCCACGTCCGGCTACGCATACAAGAATCTGTCCGATGAAATACTGTGCAAATGCATCGTTTGGCTGTCCGATTGGGAATACCATTCCCTTTGCATGCGCACGCATCGCTGGATCTTCGTAAGGCAGATCGCCCTCATCAACATCCCAGACTTCCTTTGCCAGATTGAATACAGCCCAACCATTTGGCCATCCTGCGTAAAATGCTACATGTGTGATGATTGCAGCGATTTCCTTCTGTGTCACGCCATGCGCTTTCGCATTCTGCAAATGGAATTTCAGGGAAGAATCTGTGATTCCCTGTGCCATAAGTGCGACTACGGTAATGATGCTTCGCGTCCTGACATCAATATCCCCGTTGTTCCAGTTTTCTCCAAACAATACATCATCATTAAAATGTGCAAACTGGGGAGCAAATTCTCCGAGTGCATTTCTGCCTGCTGTCTGTGTAATCTTCGCCATGTTGTTATCTCTCCTAAAATTCTTTTACCAGTTCTTCGATTTCCTTCTTATTTGCATGATTGAGCAGCTTGCCCTCGACAAACTGTGCCTGTGGTGCAGACGGTTGCAGCTCTTTCACCGTATTTCCGAAACCGCTTCCACCGGATGTCGCAAACAGGACAATCTTCTTGCCTGTGAAATCGTATTTTTCCAGAAATGTGTTGATGATCGTCGGTGCCACGTACCACCAGATCGGGAATCCAAGGAAAATCTCGTCATAGTCGGCAATCTTCGCATCGGTATCTGTGATCGCCGGACGGATTTTCTTATCTGCCATCTCTACACTGCTTCTGGATTTCTTATCCATCCAGTTTAAGTCTGCCTTTGTGTATGATTCCTTCGGCGTGATCTCGTACAGGTCCGCGCCTGCTGCCTCTGCTACCAGCTTGGCAACATTTCTTGTAATTCCACTTGCACTAAAATATGCGACTAATTTCTTACTCATTTCTTGTCCTCCTTACTATAATCCGTGAAGCATATAGTGTTAACAACCACTAAAAAAGGTGTAGTCTCTTTCTTCCTACACCTTGATTATAATTTTTGTATTGTATTATGTCTAATACTTACATTGAATGTTTTGTTATGCCTGAAAAGCATTGATCTCGTCAATGAATTTGAGGACAGCCTGCACGTACGGAATGTTCCTGCGCCATGCGATCACAGTGCCTGCCTTAATCTCCGGATACAGTTTTTTCTGCACAAGTAAGTCGGATCGCCAGTATCTGCCAGCACCCTCGATGGAGATTGGATAACCAAGCCCCTGCATCGCCAGGATTGCAGCATTTGTACCGAGATTGCTTGTAAATGCTATGTTCAGCTTTGCAAAATCCTTGCCAAACCAATTCGCAAGCTCACTTTGTACGCCCGACCGCTCCGGCAATATCAGCGGCAACTGCAATAAGTCCTCTTTCATAATGTATGATTTTTCTGCCAGCGGATCATCCGGTCGCATGCCTACAACCCAGTGGTCGCTCTCCGGGAAACGGATGTAATCCAGCCCTTCCAGATTCACCGGCTCCATGTAGAGCCCGATGTCAACCAGTCCTTTGTTCATCATCTCATAGATTGTATCTGCCGTTCCGGTATGCACCCGGATCTGAACCATCGGATATTTCGCCCGGTACCTCTCGCAGATCTGTGCCAGCAGCTCCACTGCTGCAAACTCACCACATCCAATCGTGATCATTCCATCGACAACCTGACTTTCCTTGAATTCCTCCCGGATCTTATCTTCGAGATCGATGATTTCAAGGGCACGACGCTTGAGCAGAATTCCCTCGTCGGTCAGCGTAACATTTCGTCCGCCCCGGTTGAACAGCACTGTTCCAAGCTCTTCCTCCAACGCCGCAAGCTGCCTTGACAATGTCGGCTGTGTGATATGTAATTGCTCTGCCGCCTTCGTGAAGCTCTGCTCCTTCGCCACGGTCAGAAAATAGCGTAATACCCGAAGCTCCATTTATCGATTCTCCTTATTGCTTATTTGCATGACAGAATTATGCATGGCAGAATTATTATATCACTATTTCTTCATCACACAGATTTTATTTGAGAAATTTCGTACTGCCGGGATTTTCCCGATCACCTTGTAAATCGGCATCAATACTTTCATCCCCTCAACCAAACTGACATCACGCTTATTCTTAAAACAAGGAATTACCTGTTCCAACGCCGCACCATTTTTTACGCCCCATGAAAACTTCGCCGCACTCTTCTCGATGGATTTCTCCTTGATATGCTTTACTACAAACGGCGACATCGTTTCTACAAGCACGACTGCTTTCGAAAACCGCTTGTCAAGAATATCGAATATCTGCTTGACATCCGCCTCGGACAGATACATCGTCAAGCCCTCAATGATCACCAGCACCGGCTCGTCACGATACTCGATATCATCCATATAGCCTGCGTCCATCGCCGATTTCGCAATCTGGAAGATCGGTCCCTGCTCCTCGAAGAAACGACTCCGGATCTCCATTGTCTCCGGCAGATCGATATTATACCAGCGGTCATATTTTCCTTCCATCCGATAGCAGCGTGTATCCATACCGCATGCAATGTTCAAGACAACCGCGTGTGGATAATGAGACAGAAAATCTCCGACCAGCTTATCAAGCACGATCGTCCGCGCGATTACGCCCAAGCTCATCGCCTTGTCGCTTTCCGCCTTGGAGAAATCATAATCCAGACGGGATACGACCTCGATTGCCCGCTCGTCGTAGATATGATGGTTCGGCTTCTTTGACTCCTGCGCTCTCGCATATAATGTCTGCAGCATTGTCTCCGGAACTCCCTGTACCTGTACTTTTGTTTTTTCGTTCATGTGATTGCCTCGCTTCCTTTTATTAGTCTTGCTTCTACCTGATTCTGGTAAGCTTTTATTGTTTCTCAACATAACAGTTGTTACGATTTGTTATGTTATAAAAAATGAGCTCCACAGTGGTCAGCTGTGAAGCTCATTTAAGTCCTGTATTAATTTTTCAGTTCCACCGGCGGCATAAATGCCGATCTTCTCGGTCAAATATAAACTATATTCCATATCATAATTTCCCTTCAATATCTCCAGACATCCATCCAATCGAATCTTCGCCAGTATCGAAATGAGTGCCGGATCTGGCGGTTCCAGCATCCTGCTCTTATAAAACGTCTCGATTGCCTGCTCCATCATCGACTCGATCACCGAGCGATACTGCTCATAGCAGCTTCCCTGCACCTTCTCCATCACGAGAATCGCTTCGCGCCGATGTTCGAGCACAAACCGCATCATCTGCACATCCAACTGTGCCCCATTCTCCGGTTCCTGTAATTCCTGCTGCATCAACGTCTTCTGCAGCAGCTCATACTGTTTCATCAGCGGCTCTAAGATTGCCCGAAGCAATGCTTCCTTATTCTCAAAATGAAAATACATCGCTCCTGTCGTGACGCCCGCACGTCGGCATATCGTCCGAAGGCTCGCTTTCGCGTAACCATTCTCATAGAATTCCTCCAGTGCCGTCTGCTTGATCTTTTCGATTGTCTGTTGTTTTTCATCTACCATAACACTTGTTATGTTAGTCTCTTCTAACCCACTTGTCAAGTCTGTTTTTTGGTTTTCACCGTCTTTTTGCCAATGTTAATTTTCATTGCTTGCATCCGCCATAAACGCTTCGTATAATAATGCTATGCTTACCACACAGGAAAGGACGTGAAATAATGATCCACGAAAATATCAAACATTTCCGAAAAGCAAAAGGACTCAGTCAAGAAGAGCTGGCTGTGAAGCTACACGTTGTCCGCCAGACTGTGTCCAAATGGGAAAACGGTTTATCTGTTCCGGATGCCGATGTGCTGATTCGTCTCGCAAATGTGCTTGACGTATCGGTCAGCCAGCTACTCGGTATAGAAACAGAACCAAACAATCATCAGGCACTTGCCGATCAATTAGCCGACCTGAATGAACAACTGGCTCTGAAAAATCAGCAAGAAAGAAATCGTCTTCAGGCTGGCAGAAAAAGAGGTACTATTTTATTTCTTACATTCTTAGCCATGCTGGTTGCATTGATTGTAAAAAACGAACTGGTGTCTCTCCTGTTAACCGGTATGTGCATGATCAGCGCAGCCATCATTTTGTATCGTAATCTTGCTCTATTGACAAATGAAACTACAGATGACCTGCGTATTGGCACCCTTCGCGTGACCACACTTATCAATATTGGATTTTTGATAATCGGGATTCTTGTTGCCTGTCTGACAGCACTTGATGTTATCACGTTTTCCGAAAATGGCGAGAAAATATTTGCAATGTCTTTTATAAGCTGTATCATGCTTGCGGCTGGTATCCTATGTCCAAGAATTCCATACAACCGGCACACAGGGCTGCGACTGCCTTGGACCATACGGGACGAAGAGACATGGAAAATTGCACATAACATTTTGGGGCATATCTCACTTCCCATTGTCCTGCTGTATATCGCCTGCACGTTGACAGTTCCGGATTTTGAACTTGTGACATCTGGTGCTATGATACTCTGGATCGGGATTCCGGGTGGTATTTCCGGCGTATACTATCTTAGGAAATACCACGGTCATCTTGGATAAATCAATCCGGATATTTGACCAGATCATATAATTTTCCATATTTGCCTAAATCACGTACACCGTCAAGCTGCATGCCAAGGTGCATGTATTTGTCGCATTTCGACTTCGCATCGGTCTCCAAAAGCACCGGAACCTGCAGCCGGTTGCCTTCTGCGTAGGCAAGCTCCATCACCTTCCGCATGTAGCCCTGTCCCTGATATTGTTCCGGCACACAGACCATGCCAACGAATATATATGGTTTCTTCTCTTTTTTCATCCGATCCTGCAGCGACGTTCCTCCCTTGGAAACTGCCTGTCCCATCCGGATCAATTCTTTCAGGCTCATCGAATGAAACAATGCTTTTACAAGCTGCATGCCTGCTCTAAGCTTCAATTTCTGTCCCGGCACCTTGTAAGCGATATAGCCCTCGCCCCGCTCGCTTATCGTGTAGAGCATACCGCCTTCAAATGCCATCCGCACATACCCGGCAATATACGTTGCGACCGCATCCTTGCTGCGGTAAAATGCGCCCATACCGACTTCCTCTCCATAATCATAATATCCAAACGCGTGTCCGATCTGCTCTGCCACCTGTGTATCTAACGTTGTTACCTTCATTGTTTCTCTCCCCTTTTCTTCGCTTTTGATAGTTAGTCTTATCTAACTATAGTATCATAGCATTCCGAATAAGGGAAGCCCTTTTGTTCTCTTCTGTGTTTTTATTTTCTTAAATATCTGACAAAAATTCTTCCCGCATTTTATCCTTATCACACGCAACCTTCTTTTCAACCATTTTTCGGTCATCCGCCGCAAATGTAGGAATCGTACGGGTGATTCGAACCGGTTTCATGAGCAATCGCTTTACAACCTCTAATGTTCCATCAAACGCATTGATTGGATAAATATAGGGAACTTTTTGTTCAGCTTTGCAAAAAGTTCCCTATACCATATCCGTGTTTTTAATCTATAGATGTTTCAAAAATAATACCACTCTTACATCAGCTTCCGGAACATCTCCTCAAACTGCTCTAAGCTTGCCGGTCTAGGATTGCCCGGTGCACACGCATCCGCTGCAGCAGATTCACACAGGAACGGAAGATCTTCTTCCTTCAGCTTCTCCAGCTTTGTCGGGATTCCAACATCGATAGACAACTGCTGAACCGCATCGATTGCAGCCTGTCTGTAGGTTGCCTGATCCATGCCAGTCGTATCAATTCCAAATGCTTCTGCTATGGATTTGTACTTTTCTCCTGTATATTCTTTGTTGAACTCCATTACGATCGGAAGCATCATCGCACAAGCGACACCATGTGGTGTATCATATACCGCACCAAGTGTATGTGCCATGGAATGTGCGATTCCAAGTCCTACATTCGAATATGCCATCGCTGTTACGTACTGTGCAAGCGCCATGCCCTCACGTCCGTCCGGATCGTTCTCTACGGCTTTTCTCAGGTTCGCTGCAATCAGCTTGATTGCCTCTAAATCCAGACAATCTGACAGCTCCCATGCGCCTGCGGTTGTATAACCTTCAATCGCATGTGTGAGTGCATCCATTCCTGTTGATGCAGTCAGTCCCTTCGGCATCGATGCCATCATATCCGGGTCTACCACTGCAACATCCGGGATATCGTTCGGATCCACACATACAAACTTACGCTTCTTCTCTACATCCGTAATTACGTAATTGATCGTTGACTCTGCACCCGTACCACCGGTTGTAGGTACCGCAATCGTAAATACCGTCCGCTTCTTCGTCGGTGCAACGCCCTCCAGAGAACGAACATCTGCGAATTCCGGATTGTTGATAATAATACCGATTGCTTTTCCTGTATCCATGGACGAACCACCGCCAATGGTGATCATAAAATCAGCTTCCGAAGCCTTAAACGCATCGACACCATGCAATACATTCTCAATGGTTGGGTTCGGCTTGATATCAGAATATAACTCATATTCTATGCCATTTTCCTTCAGCAGATCGGTCACCTTCGCCGTCACGCCAAACTTCACCAGATCCGGATCAGACGCTACAAACGCCTTCTTAAATCCCTTTGACTTCACAATACCCGGAATCTCATTAATCGCGCCATGTCCATGATAAGAAATTCCATTCAATACAAAACGATTCACTGCCATAATTCATTCTCCTTTCAATCACACAATTCCTGCCCGTATACAAAATTCATATATTATGTGAAATTTGTATAACAAATTGCTTAATAACATGAATAATTGTAACATATTTAACAAATTATAGCAAACCTAAGAATGTTCGAAATACCACAGGAAACCCTACAAAATCCTATATATATTCGAGTATTAACAAGCAGATATACATGTGTTTCCCTTTCTAAAGGTTATGAGTGGATCGCTATGTATGGCAACCCACCTTTTTTAAGAATCTTCGAGAAAATATAAGTGGAATGTGGGAATTGTGCATGGTACAATGGGAAATGAAAAATTTGAATTTAACGGAGGAATCATTATGTGTGGAATGACAACTGATTTATAAATAAAAATAAATCGGAGGTTTATATGAATTATTCAATAAGAGAATTAAAACAAGATGAAAATAAGGTATTAGATACTTTTTTGTACGAGGCGATTTTTATTCCCGAAGGAGTTTCTGCACCGCCCAAAGATATTATTAACCAACCAGATTTGCAAGTATATGTAAAAGACTTTGGTAAGAATAAGGGAGACTTATGTTTGGTTGCTCAAG
>OGWY01000804.1_pt1 | contig 25801 bp, 23 predicted proteins | sample 1576121 | NCBI WGS metagenome assembly OGWY01 (sample SAMEA3541543, study PRJEB24748) | human gut metagenome | biome: human gut; feature: human-associated habitat; material: faeces | place: China | collected 2012 | reverse complement strand
CCAAAGAAGTCAGTGAGGCTGATATGGCAGGCAGGGAAGATTTGCGGGACTGGCAGATGGTGACAATCGACGGAGAAGACTCTAAGGATTTGGATGATGCGGTATCCCTTACCATGGATGGAGAAAATTATATTCTGGGTGTGCATATTGCAGATGTGTCCAACTATGTGCAGGAGCACAGCGCACTGGATGTGGAGGCATTGAACCGCGGAACCAGTGTATATCTCGTTGACCGCGTGATTCCGATGCTGCCCCATGCATTGTCCAATGGAATCTGTTCCCTGAATGCAGGAGAGAACCGGCTGGCATTGAGCTGCATCATGACCATTAACCAGAAGGGCAAGGTCATTGACCATAAAATTGTAGAGTCGGTGGTAAAAATTGACCGCAGAATGACTTATACAGCAGTAAAAGAAATTTTAGAAGACCATAACGAAGAAACAATTGCAGAGTATCGGGAACTGGTTCCGATGTTTGAAAAAATGGGAGAGCTGGCAGCACTGCTTCGAGGGAATCGTATGAAACGCGGCTCGATTGATTTTGATTTCCCGGAAACGAAAATCCTTCTGGATAAAAATGGAAGACCATTGGAAATCAAGCCATATGACAGAAATACAGCTACAAAATTAATTGAAGATTTCATGCTGATTGCCAATGAGACGGTGGCGCAGGAATTTTTCTGGCAGGAGATACCATTTCTCTATCGTACCCATGAGACACCGGACGAAGAAAAAATCCGAAAACTTGCAACACTAATTGGAAATTTCGGATATACACTGCATATCAGCCAGGAGGAAATTCACCCGAAGGAATTGCAGAAGCTGTTAGGAAAAATCGAAGGAACACCAGAGGAAGCATTAATCAGCCGGCTGACCCTCCGTTCCATGAAACAGGCAAAATATACCACAGAAAACACCGGACATTTCGGACTGGCAGCAAGCTGCTATTGTCATTTTACTTCACCAATCCGTCGTTATCCGGATTTGCAGATACACCGCATTATCAAAGAAACCTTGCGGGGCAGGATGAATCATAAGCGGATGACACATTACGAAACGATTCTGCCGGAAGTAGCCAAGCATTCCAGCGAGACAGAACGTCGGGCAGATGAGGCAGAGCGTGAGACTGAGAAGCTGAAAAAAGCACAGTATATGGCAGAGCATATCGGAGAAGTCTATGAAGGCGTTATTTCCGGGGTGGCATCCTATGGAATATATGTCGAGCTGCCAAATACGGTAGAGGGTCTTGTGCATGTAACCAGTCTTACCGATGATTACTATCAGTATTTTGAAGACACTTTTGAACTGGTGGGCGAAGTAACGAACCGCCATTATAAGCTGGGACAGAAGGTATATATCCGGGTAATCGGTGTGGATGAGATTGTAAGAACCATCGATTTTGAATTGACAGAGGCAACAGGAACAGGAGAAATGAAGAATGGGAAAAGAATCGATTAAGATGATTGCCAATAATAAGAAGGCAAGACATGATTATTTCTTGGAAGAACTTTATGAGGCAGGAATCAGCCTGCATGGAACAGAAGTAAAATCACTCCGTATGGGAAAATGCAGTATCAAGGAGTCTTTCATACACATTGAACATGGGGAAGTCATCATATATGGTATGCATATCAGCCCATATGAAAAGGGAAACATTTTTAACCGTGATCCGCTTCGTCCGAAGAAGCTTCTGATGCACAAAAACGAGATTCGTAAATTAGAGCAGAAGATTAAGGAAAAAGGTTATACCATTGTTCCGGTGGAAGTATATTTCAAGGGAAGTCTGGTAAAAGTCCAGATTGCGCTTGCAAAAGGTAAGAAGCTTTATGATAAGCGGAATGATATTGCAAAGAAGGATATGCGCCGTGAAGCAGAGCGGGATTTCAAAGTAAGAAATCTTGGTTAATAGGCGGATAAAAATTGTCAGTTAATGGCAATACAAACAGTGGTTCTATCTTTGCCTCTTGCAGGAATAGCGGAGGCAGGTTATAATAGAATAAATATATAAGGGCTAGTAAAGGTTTCGACAGGGATTATGAAGCTGGAGAAGCGAGCCGCAGGGTGATGCGTTAAATTCCAAACTTAAAATTAAACGCTAACGATAATAAATTAGCTTACGCTGCCTAATGGCAGCAGTCTGACCTAGAGCACTCACACTTTAGGACCCAGGCTTCGACTATGTGAGAAACGACACGGGCAAAGCTTTGAACCCGTGGGCGTATGATGAAGCTACTGAAACAGTTACGGTGTTCATACCGGAATTGCAGAGGGAATGTCAAATTATGAACTACGCTCGTAGAAGGACAGGGGATTGGTTTTTGGACACGGGTTCGACTCCCGTCTAGTCCATGCAAAATAGCGGCGCTGTATATGTATAAAGTTATATACAGTGCCGTTATTTTTATGGTATGATATAAGAATAAACTTGACAGGGAGGTGAAAGTTATGCAGACGTGTCCATATTGTGATAAAGAATATGATGAATCCGAGTATAGTCATTGCCCGTATTGTTCGGGTGAATTAGGAGAAGAGCCGAGTGAAAGGTATTTTAAACATTGCCCTGATTGTGGTGGAGTTATGTACTGGGATGGTGTATGGGAATGTACAAATTGTGACTGTACAATTGATTCTGATGAAGACGATAATGATGGCATAATAGAAGGTTAAAGAGTAATTGTAATTATGTAGAAATGAGAATGGCGAAAGTTGTTCTCATTTTGCGTTTTGTTACATGTTTGCTTTTATTAATTAAAATATACACATAAAAGTCAAGGAGAACAAAATGGCAATAGAATATAAAAGACTTACAGAAAAAGAACTTAACATTTTTATCAATATGAGAATAAATCAGCTAAGAGAAGAAGGAGCAAAAGAGAAAATAGATTTGTTTCCTGCGCTGAAAGAGTACTATACGCGTCATATGAAGGATGGAACATTTGTATCATGGCTTGCGTTTGATGGGGAAAATATTGTTGGAACAAGTGGAATGTCATTCGTAGAGAAACCGCCATATTTCGGATGCCCTAGTGGCAAAATTGGTTTATTGTCCAGTATGTTTACGAATCCGGATTATAGAAGAAAGGGGATAGCTAAGGAATTGTTATCCCGTGTTGTAAATGATGCCAGGGAATATGGATGTGGAACAGTACAAATTACGGCATCTGATATGGGAGTCAAGTTATATACCGATTTTGGATTTGTGCATAATGACAATTTCATGCAGTATAAAATTTAAATAAACATGCCAATATAATTCAGAAAAGAATACAAAATATTAATCTACAGAACCTGCATGGGCAGCTTCTTATGGATGCTTGGCAACAGCAATAAGAGTGGTTTCACAGACTGCTCTTATTTTTTTGAAAAATTTTTGAAAAATTTAAATCTTTTTTCCAATCCCTCCTGTCTTACTTAATAGAAGGGAGGAAGGACAGATGAAAAACATAATAAAATGGTTTGTGCTGCTGATGCATAAGGACATGCAGAATTTTGAAATGAACGAGGATACGGATTGCTCGGTTCGCAAACAGATTATGAACAGAACAAATCACAAAAAGGAAGGTGAAAGATTAGGATGAAAATGAGAAAACCTGGATATATTGCACTTGCTGTCCTGATGGTAGCAACAATCGCTTTAACAGGATGTAGCAATGTGATAGAAGCAAAGGGAGGTCCGACTACGGAAAAGGAAAAAGTAGCAGAGAAAATACCACAGAAGAGGGTAAAAGTTATAGTAGAAAATGCTGCAGAAACAGCTATTGAAACAGTCAGATTGGCGCAGAAGACAGAAGAAACTGAAAATTTAGAACCGGAACTTGGGGCAGAAGAAGATACGGCGGAAGAAAATACAGAGGGAGAAAATGAGACGGGAACAGAGCAAGGAAAGACTGGGGAGACAGACCAGTCAGATAAAAATAAAAGCAGTAAGAAAAAGAATACAACAGTAGCAGATACAACCGATTCAAATAAGCCGCCACATGACGGAATGATATATGATGTCAATGAAGGAACATGGATTGATATGCCGGAGGTTCATCCAGATGGTTTTGACAGAAGTGCGGCCGAAGAGGTGTGGTCTTATGTGAATGCAGAGAGAACAGCAGCAGGCCACAATGCACTTACCTGGGATGAGGACATATACAATTTTGCATGCCAGAGAGCACAGGCAATTGTATCAGATTTTTCCCATAATGGCTGTGGCAATTATGGAGAAAACATAGCATTAAATTCTGCGGGAAGCGCATATAGAATCCACATGCAGTGGTTTTACTCAACCGGTCATCACAATAACTATATGTTATCTTCCTATGTAAAAGGTGCCTGTGCCATATATGTATATCAGGGTGTCTGGTATGCAGTGGAAAATTTTGCACTGGAAGAAAGTGAAAACAGTGGTGGAAACACAACAAGAGAATTCAACGGACAGACACTTGACCTTACACAGGCGCAGGCAGAAGCAGCTTTAAATGAGTATATATTGACAGTCATGACTGGTGAGAAAAGAAGATGGAAATGTGCTTGCGGTGGAAGAGCTGTTTCTGTTAAAATTTTAAGAAATCAGGCGTTATAGGAAAAATACATGAGAAATAAGGAAGAAAGAAGGAAAAGAAAATGACATATACACAGGCAGTTGAAAAAGCATGTAATGGAGATTCGACGGGATTTGAATTTCTTTATGATACAACAAAAAATAATAAATATTATCTGGCTTTAAAATATGTGAAAGATGAAGAGGCAGCAAAAGATGTTTTGCAGGAAGCATACATACGGGCGTGGAAAAATCTGGATAAACTAAAAGAACCGGAAAAATTTGATTCCTGATTAGCACAGATTGTGGTAAATACAGCAAAAAATGAACTGGAAAAACGCAATCATACACCGCTTGATTTACGCATGGAAAGTGGTGAGGAAGAAGATGCAGAAATCATGGATCAGGCAGTAAGCGTCTGGGAAAATGAGCCGGAATTAGAATATACGAAAGAAGAGACCAGACAGCTGGTGCATGAGCTGATCGATGCATTGTCTGATGAGCAGCGTCTGGTTGTAATTGCCTTTGAATTAGAGGGACTTACCACAAAAGAAATTGCAGAACAGCTGGGCTGCCCGGAAGCTACAGTGAAATCAAGACTGCGTTATGGCAGGAATAATATCAAGACAAAGGCAGAGGAACTGCAGAAGAAGGGATACAAGCTTTACAGTGTTGCACCAATGCCGTTACTGCTGTATCTGTTGAAAAAGGAAATGGTTGTATCTGCGGCGGAGCCATCCACCCAGCTTTTATTAAGTGAATGTAGAAAAAGTATAGCAAAGAGTACATATGGTGCAGGAAAAACTGCAGCCTCAACAGCGGTAAAAGCCGCAGGCACAGCAAGAAAGATATCATTTTTGTCAACTGCAGCTGGAAAAGCGGTAATTGGAATCGTGGCAACGGCATCTATAGCAAGTGCAGTGACAGTTGGTGTCATCAGCTACAATAAATCAAATGATAAAAATACGACCGCACAGGAAAATGTTCCGGCAGTAGAAGAAGTTCCGGTAAATGCAGACCAGCCAATAGATGGCGTGGTTGAGGATACAGAGACAACGGATGCACCAGAGGATGAAAATGGAAGTGAAAAATATGCTGATATTCCGGAATCTGTGCTTCCAAGTTCCGTGCGTAATGATAAAGACTATTTTGAATTCTGGGACGAGCCGGTAAAGGCAACCTGCTGGATTGACGGTGTCAGGGGAACGATTTATGCAGACTGGGATAAAACACAGATTATCAAAGAAGTTACCTATGATGTAGATGGCTATGAGGATGAACTCCTTATTATTGGCTGTACATTGGATGGCGGTACCCATGCCATTGCAATTTATAACGGACAGTATGTTGTGGTAAATGATGCCATGTGGGATCATTGGTATAATGGAAAGAGTTCTGCTTTTGATTAATACGAAAACTTAAGATTTCGTTAAATTTATGGAACTGATTCTTAAGGTTGTCTGTGAGACATTGACCAACCAATTCCAGTAAGATATATTTGAATTAATGGGCTGTGGAAAAACAGTCCGGATTAAGGAGTATAAGTATATCAAAGTAAGGAGGAACTATGGGCATGGAAAAGCAGAAGGCGAAGACAGGTCCGAAAAAGAAGGTTGGAAAAAAGCAGAGAAGAAAGAGAAAACTGATACTTTTTATTGTAGAAGTATTAGTGATACTCATTTTGCTGGTAGTATTTTATGTAATGAGTAAGCTGAATAAAATCAATAATACCGGTTCCTTAGACGCGAAGAAGCTGAATATTAATATAGACAGCGAGACTCAGGAAGTGTTAGATAATTATACCAATATAGCTATCTTTGGAATTGACAACCGGAGCAGTGGAAATTATGAAAGCGGAAACAGCGACTGTATCATGATTGCCAGTATCAATGATGATACCAAGGAAGTGAAGCTTGTATCCGTATACCGGGATTCCTTTCTGGCAGTAGATGATAAAGACAGCCTGCGGAAACTGAATGCAGCTTATGCCAAGGGAGGACCGACCGGTGCAGTAGCGGCGTTAAATAAGAATCTGGATTTGAATATTACCGAATATGTATCCGTAGACTTCAATGCGGTAATGGAAGTTGTGGATGCATTAGGTGGAATAGAGTTGGATATTACCAGGGAAGAAGCCAGCAATATGCACATCTGGATTGATGAAATGAATGAAGTCATGGGAACCCATGGCAAGCCGGTTTCCGGACCGGGCGTGCAGCAGGTCAATGGAATACAGGCACTTGCCTATTGCCGTGACCGAATGAGTGGCGGAGACGATTTCCGCCGGACCGAGCGCCAGCGTATTGTAGTAGGAAAGATTGTAGAAAAAGCAAAGCAGGCAGACATCCTTACTTTAAATGATTTGGTAGACAAGCTGTTTCCGGACATTTCTACCAGCCTTTCTACCACAGAAATATTGGGACTTGCAGCCCATGTCAAAGAGTATGAGCTTGCAGATACCCAGGGCTGGCCATTCCAGTTAGACACCAAGATGATGGAAAAATCCATCGGAGCAGTAGTTGTACCAACGGATTTGGAGACTAATGTAGATTTGCTGCACCGCTATTTATTTGATGTAGAGGATTATGAAACGACAGATAAGGTGAAAGAAATCAGCAAGGCAGTAAGCAACAGGACAGGAAAGACGGCAGCAGATACCACCCGGGATACGAATCCGCTGGTGCAGGATGCGGCTGCTGCTGAAACAACAGAGTAAAAGGAAAATATAACCAAATTTTATAAAAATTTCACAAAAAATAAGAAAAATCCAGTTACCTTTTGTATATTATTGTGTTATGATAAAAATATGTCAGTAAACATACAATGATTATCAAGGAGGTATTACGAATGCAGAGATTTACATTACCAAGAGATTTATACCACGGCAAAGGTGCATTGGAGGCACTGAAGAACTTCGAAGGAAAGCGCGCAATGATCTGTGTTGGTGGAGGCTCCATGAAACGGTTTGGTTTCCTGGATAAAGCAGAGGCATATCTGAAAGAAGCAGGTATGGAAGTGGAACTGTTTGAAGGAATTGAACCGGATCCATCTGTTGAGACCGTGATGAAGGGTGCTGCCGCTATGGAGAAGTTCAAGCCGGACTGGATTGTAGCAATCGGTGGTGGTTCTCCAATTGATGCTGCGAAAGCAATGTGGATTAAATATGAATATCCGGATATTACCTTTGAAGACATGTGCAAGGTATTTGGAATTCCGAAATTAAGAAAGAAAGCACATTTCTGTGCAATTTCTTCTACATCAGGAACTGCAACAGAAGTAACTGCATTTTCCATTATTACGGATTATGAGAAGGGAATCAAATATCCGATTGCGGATTTTGAAATTACACCGGACGTAGCAATCGTTGACCCGGAACTGGCAGAGACCATGCCGCAGAAGCTGGTAGCCCATACTGGAATGGATGCGATGACACATGCCATTGAAGCGTATGTTTCAACTGCCAACAGTGATTTTACAGACCCGCTGGCACTCCATGCTATCGAAATGATTCAGCATGATCTGATTGATTCCTATAACGGAGATATGGCAAAACGTGATTCCATGCACAATGCCCAGTGTTTGGCTGGAATGGCATTTTCCAATGCACTGCTTGGAATCGTACATTCTATGGCACATAAGACCGGTGCCGCATTTGCCGACTACGGTGCACATATTATTCATGGCGCAGCTAATGCCATGTATCTGCCGAAGGTTATTGCATTTAATGCAAAGGATGAGACTGCAAAGAAACGTTATGGCGTGATTGCAGATTTTATGAAGCTTGGCGGAGAGACACTAGACGAGAAAGTCGCACTTTTAATCCAGTACCTGCGTAAGATGAATGATGACTTGAATATTCCGCACTGTATTAAGAACTACGGACCGGACAGCTATCCGGCTGAGCAGGGCTTTGTACCGGAAGAAGTATTCTTAGAGAGACTGCCTGAGATTGCAGCCAATGCAATTTTGGATGCCTGCACCGGCTCCAACCCAAGACAGCCAAGTCAGGAAGAAATGGAAAAACTGCTGAAATGCTGTTACTATGACACAGAAGTAGATTTCTAAAAAATAGATTAAAAATGAAGTAAGCCCCGTTTCGATATCGCATTGATATTTGAGACGGGGTTTTTACAGTCTGAAAAATGGTTTTACAAAGGTAATACCCCCACAGCACTGCGGGGGTACAAAGGGGAGTTATGAAAATTTATGAAAAAAGTTTTATCAAATAGAGAGACAAGACATTGGGGGATGAACCTGTTCTCTATTGATATTTGTAGTATACCCGGATTTTGTGAAAAATAATTGTCCAGATTATGAAAAAAGCGTTAAATTCTAAAAAATTTTTTCTGAAAAAATTTCATGAATCTTGTATATTTCTCTTGCGTAAAACACAAGATATGGTATACTGTATATGCGTTGAAGAGATTCGACACAAAATCTAGTACAGTTTTGTGCCGATTTTATGCGAATAGACTATTTTTTTATGGGAGAGGATTTCGATGAAAATCATTAAAAGAAGCGGCGCAGAGGCTGTTTTTGACATTTCAAAAATTATTATTGCAATCAATAAAGCGAACCATGAGGTGGTGGAAGCGGAACGATTGACTGCAGACCAGATTAAGGAGATTGCACAATATATAGAGGATTCCTGTAAGGATGCTAACCATGCCCTGAATGTAGAAGATATTCAGGACTTAGTGGAGGATCAGTTAATGGACAAGAGGGCTTTTTCTGTTGCCCGGAAATACATTACTTACCGCTATAAACGTGCCCTGGTACGTAAATCCAACTCTACGGATGAACAGATTTTAAGTCTGATTGAATGTAATAATGAAGAAGTAAAACAGGAGAATTCCAATAAGGATTCAACCGTAAACAGCGTGCAGCGTGACTATATGGCTGGTGAGGTGAGTAAGGATATTACCAGAAGATTCCTTCTTCCGGAGGATATTGTAGAGGCACATGAACAGGGAATTATCCATTTCCATGATGCAGATTATTTTGCACAGCATATGCATAACTGTGATCTGGTAAATTTAGAGGATATGTTACAGAACGGAACCGTTATCAGCGGAACCAGAATTGACAAGCCACATTCTTTCTCTACAGCATGTAATATTGCAACCCAGATTATTGCTCAGGTGGCAAGCTCCCAGTATGGCGGACAGAGTATTTCACTGGCACATTTAGTACCATTTGTCCAGATCAGCCGTGAGAAAATTCATGCAGAGCTGGTGCAGACATTAAAAGAGAGCGGTGTGGAGCTGAGCGAAGAGAAGATTAACAGCATTGTGGAAAGAAGACTTCATGCGGAAATCGAGCGGGGCGTACAGGTTATCCAGTATCAGGTGGTAACGCTGATGACTACCAACGGACAGTCTCCATTCGTAACCGTGTTCATGTATCTGAATGAAGCAAAGAATGAGCAGGAGAAAAAAGACCTTGCCATGATTATAGAGGAAGTGTTAGACCAGCGTTATCAGGGAGTTAAGAATGAGGATGGCGTATGGATTACACCGGCATTTCCAAAGCTGATTTATGTATTGGAAGAGGATAATATCCATGAGGATTCGGAATACTATTATCTGACCAAGAAAGCAGCAAAATGTACTGCAAAGCGTATGGTTCCGGATTATATTTCTGAGAAGAAAATGAAGGAATTAAAAGATGGCAACTGCTATACCTGTATGGGCTGCCGTTCCTTCCTTACCGTATATCATGATGAAGATGGCAAGCCAAAGTTCTACGGTCGTTTCAATCAAGGCGTGGTAACCTTGAATCTGGTAGATCTGGCATGCTCTTCCGGCGGAGATTTTGAAAAATTCTGGAAGCTATTTGATGAGCGTTTGAATCTTTGCTACCGTGCATTGATGGCGCGTCATAACCGCCTGAAGGGAACACCTTCTGATGTGGCACCGATTCTCTGGCAGTACGGAGCACTTGCCCGTCTGAAGAAAGGCGAGACCATAGACAAGCTTTTGTACGGTGGATATTCTACTATTTCACTGGGCTATGCAGGACTTTGCGAATGTACCAGATATATGACTGGAAAACCACATACCGACCCGGCAGCTACACCATTTGCCTTAAAGGTAATGCAGCGGTTAAATGATGCCTGCAAGGAGTGGAAAGAGAAAGAAAATATTGATTTCTCCGTATATGGAACACCGCTTGAGTCTACCACTTATAAATTTGCAAAATGTTTACAGAAACGATTCGGAGTTATTCCGGGCGTTACCGATAAGAATTACATTACCAACAGTTATCATGTGCATGTAACCGAAAACATCGATGCATTTACCAAGCTGAAATTCGAATCCCAGTTCCAGGCACTTTCACCGGGTGGAGCAATCAGCTATGTGGAAGTTCCGAACATGCAGGATAATCTGGATGCTGTTTTATCTGTAATGAAATTCATCTATGAGAATATCATGTATGCAGAGTTAAATACCAAGAGCGATTACTGCCAGGTATGCGGCTATGATGGTGAGATTCAGATTGTAAAAGATGATGATGGAAAATTAGTTTGGGAGTGCCCGCATTGCCACAACCGTGACCAGGATAAGATGAACGTGGCAAGACGTACCTGTGGTTATATTGGTTCCCAGTTCTGGAATCAGGGAAGAACCCAGGAAATCAAGGAGCGTGTACTTCACTTATAAAAAGAAAGTGAAAAGAAAATGCATTATTCAGCGATTAAATATAATGATATTGCGAACGGCACCGGTGTAAGAACGGTGCTGTTTGTATCCGGCTGCCGGAACCACTGTAAAGAGTGTTTTCAGCCGGAAACATGGGACTTTAAAAATGGAGAGGAATTTACAAAAGAAGTAGAAGATGAAATTCTTGCATCTTTGGAATCTCCCTATATCAAGGGACTGACTCTTTTGGGAGGAGACCCTTTTGAACCGGAAAACCAGCATGCACTGCTTCCATTTATCAAGCGGGTGCGGACGGAACATCCGGAAAAAGACATATGGGCATATACCGGATATGTACTGGATAAGGATTTGGTACCGGAGGGAAGAAGATATACCGAGGATACGAAAGAATTATTATCCTTAATCGATGTGCTGGTGGATGGTCCTTATGTGGCAGAGCTATATGATATTACATTAAAATTCAAAGGTTCTTCCAATCAGCGTGTCATTGACTGCAGAAAATACAATGAAACAGGAGTCATTGAAGAACTGATGTAAACTGCGTGAAAGATAAAGTAGAATCCGGAAGGATTCTATTTTACTTTATGGCATTTTTATATTAAAATAGAAATAACGTGATTGTTTTAAGGAAAGATATAGGAGAAGAACATGGAAATTAGTAAAGAGCGTAAAGAAGAATTATTAGAGACCCATCTTTTGAATTATGAAATGCCGGATGAACAGGGGCTTGCAAAGCTTACTTTAGAGGAGCTGGAATTTCTGATTCGTTCTGCAGAAGTACATCATAAGAAGAAAACCTTTGTGGCAGATAACTTTTTAAAGAAGATAGAAGTGTTTAACAAGATTCTGGCAGATAAAATAAAGGGATGCAAAGAGCTTTACTGCGCATGGGACAAGCATACCGGTTACCCGCGTGTTATGGGGGACGGAAGTGTATTAATCTTTTCAACGAAAGAATTTGCCCAAAAGGCAATAGAACATTATAAAGAGCAGAATGTAGAACTGGAATTAAAAGGAATCAGAGGAGACAAGCAGATGTTCTTCTGGGCAAACCTCCACTGGTGGGGTATGGAAGATCTGATACTGGATGTGGGAAGCTATTCCTGCAGATTAAAAAGAGATGATTTGCTTCCACCACCGGATTTTTCCGAGCTTTCCAAAGCACAGATTCCGGTTGTAAATCCGGCTCTGATTCTTGCAATGGCAAGACACAGACAGATTTTATTTGAAGAAAAGAAAGATGAACAGTGGAAACGTGCGGAGCAGTTCTTATGTGACCGTATGTTAAAAGAGGTAGTCCGCGGGGAATTCTTATGTCCGGTAAAAGTGGTAGAGGACCCGAAGGAAGAAAAGGATGCAGACGGAAAAAAGGGAACAGCCCTTCAGTTTGCATTGTTACAGGATAGCAATGGAGCACAGTGGATGCCGGTGTATACAGACTGGCAGAGTTTTCAGAAGATTTATAATGTAAAGGAATGGAAGGGACAGAAAGTCAGTTTTGACCAGCTGATGAAGATTGCAGGAGAGCGAGATTTTGTAATCAATCCGGGCAGTATGGAACTTCGGGTAGAAGAGAACCGGAAGAAAATTATTATAGGTTATTTCAAACGATATAAGAGGCAGGAAGCTGAGATGGCATCTGGCAATCTTGTTGAAAAGAAAACGGGTGTATTTGTTGGTGAGCCAATTGCAGAGGCGGATGAACTGAAACAGATACTCAGTGAATATATGAAGAAACAGAAGAATATCAAGAAAGCATATCTGGTAACGAAGATTGAACGTAAGGATGACATTAGTTATTTGCTGGTTGTAGAGTTTAAGGGTGAGAGAAAGAGCGTCTTTGAAGGAATTGCTGAAGCTGTAAAGCCGTCCCTTGGCTATATGCGTCTTGATATGCATGAAGCAGACGAAAAGGCAATGGAGCTGATTGGTGAGGTTGCACCATTTTATAAAAAGACTTTTCTGGGATTGTAAATTGCAGGAGGAAATATGGAACAAAAAGAATTAGATGGCAAAGTCTGGGAAGTAAGCGGATTCGTATTTGAAAATGAAGAACAGGCAAAATTGGCAAAAAAGGAAGTGGAAGGAATCCAGTACATACATGATAATATGAACATGGATAATCCACAGATGGTACAGGAAATCTACCAGAGAATCATGGCTCAGGAATTGTTCCATACACCGATAGGATATGCCTATCTAAAAGAACTGCAGGATTATCTGAAAGGACTGCCCGGGGTGGATGCATCCGAAATACCAGGTATTCCGGTGAAAGATATGGGCTTAGACCTTGACCATGTAGCTGGCAAAGAAAAATCTGGTGAGCACCCAAACGAAAATGCTGATAAAAATCCAGAGGAACAACAGGAAACGAAATTACAGAAGCGCTGCCGCATCTTACTTTCTGTGAATATTGTGCTGGTTATCATTATTATTGCCATGTTTGCCATCAGCCTTACCAGTGGCAGTACCACAATCTTAAATTATGAGACGAAAATCATTAATAAATATGAAGAGTGGGAACAGGAACTGGATGAAAGAGAAGCGGCACTGGATGCTTTGGAAAAGCAGAATTAAATCGCAGAAGAACACAAATTTGACATATTTATCCGTTAAACTATAGAAAAAAGAAGAGGGAAGCAAATATGGAAAAACGTAAAATTCTGGTGGTAGACGATGAAAGCCGTATGCGTAAGCTGGTGAGGGATTTCCTGGTAAAACAGAACTTTGAAGTGTTAGAGGCAGGAGACGGAGAAGAAGCCTTAGACGTATTTTATAAAAATAAAGATATTGCATTGATCATTCTGGATGTTATGATGCCGAAGATGAACGGCTGGGATGTATGCCGGGAAATCAGGGAAAGTTCCAGGACACCGATTATCATGCTGACAGCCAAGAGTGAAGAAAGTGATGAACTTTTAGGATTTGAACTTGGTGTGGATGAATATATCAGTAAACCATTCAGCCCGAAGATCCTGGTGGCAAGGGTAGAGGCAATTTTGCGGAGAACCGGCAATTATACAGAAGATGATGTGCTGGAAGTAGGTGGCATTGTAATGGACAAGGCTGCCCATATGGTAACAATTGACGGCAAAAATATTGATTTGAGCTATAAAGAATTTGAGCTTCTGGCATATTTCATGGAGAATAAGGGAATTGCTTTATCCCGTGAGAAAATTCTGAATCATGTATGGAATTATGATTATTTCGGTGATGCCAGAACCATCGATACCCATGTGAAAAAGCTGCGCAGCAAGATGGGCGAAAAAGGTGATTATATCAAGACAATCTGGGGTATGGGCTATAAGCTGGACATTGATGCACCGCAATAAAATGTGATAAGGTGGAAGATATATGGCAAAGAATAAGAAAAAACAGCATTCCATTACAACGCAGATTACATTGACTATCGTTGGATTAGTGGCCGGCACGGTATTACTGTGCTGGCTTCTTAATGTTACCCTGCTGGAAGGCTATTATACCCGCTATAAGCAGGAAGTGCTGGAAAATGGGTTCCAGCAGATTAATGCGGCAAGTGAACAGGGAATCTTAAATACATCAGATTATGATATAGATTTTGAAAAAATCTGTTCCAATGGTAACCTGACGATTTTAATTATTACATCCGATGGTACAGTAGTGCGTTCTTCTACCAATGGTGTGGAAAATCTCAGGATGCAGTTTATGGAAATTATCATGGCAAGTGTGCAGAATGATGATATGCATCTTAATATGAAAGTACTGAAAGCAAACGACAATTATGTCATGGGAGAAAAAGAGGATACCAGGCTGGAATCGGATTATCTGATTCTCTGGGGAACCCTGGCAGATGGTAATCTTTTGCTGGCGAGAACTCCATTGGAAAGTATCAAGGAAAGTGCGCAGGTGTCTAATCGTCTGCTGATGGATGTAGGAGTTGTTGCGGTAATAGTGAGTGGTATTATCATTTTTTTTGTTACACGTCGTATTACTAACCCAATTCTGCAGCTTACAGATATATCCAAGAAAATGGCAGAATTCGACTTTGATGCCAAGTATGAGGTCAAGGGAGATAATGAGATTGAACAGTTGGGCGAGCATATGAACCAGCTATCGGAAATCTTAGAGCGGACCATATCGGAATTAAAGAGTGCCAATAATGAATTGAAGATAGATATCGAAAAGAAGGAACAGATTGACGAGATGAGAAAAGATTTCCTGTCAAATGTTTCCCATGAGCTAAAGACACCGCTGGCACTGATTCAGGGTTATGCAGAAGGCTTACAGGAATGTGTGCAGGACGATCCGGAGAGCAGAAATTTCTATTGTGAGGTCATTACAGATGAAGCAGAGAAGATGAACCGCATGGTAAAGAAACTTCTTACTTTGAATCAGCTGGAATTTGGGAATGATGCTATTGTGATGGAACGGTTTGATATCACCGAACTGATCCGTGGAGTAGCTGCCAGTAATGCCATTATCTTAGAACAGAAAGGAGCTATTCTGGAATTTGACGAGCAGCCGCTTTTTGTGTGGGCGGATGAATTTAAGATAGAAGAGGTTATAACCAATTATCTGAGCAATGCAATCAACCATTTGGAAGGTGAAAACCGGATTAAAATTTCTTATGAATGTAAGCAGGATGTAGTAAGAGTCAGCGTGTTTAATACCGGAAAGCCGATTCCGGAAGAAGACATTGATAATATCTGGATTAAATTCTATAAGGTAGATAAAGCAAGAACCAGAGCTTATGGAGGCAGCGGAATTGGTCTGTCCATTGTAAAAGCAATTATGGATTCCATGCATCAGCAGTGCGGAGTCATTAACCATGAGGATGGTGTGGAATTCTGGATAGAATTAGACACCAGCAATCGCGATGATAACGAGGAAGAACGTGAAATAACTATTGCCTGAAAGCCGGAAAAATGCTAACATGGAAATAGATTGATAAGTTAAGGAGTGCCTATGATGGACAGAAAGATAAAAACAACGGCATGTGTGCTGTTGGCTGCGTTATTCTTAGGCGGATGCGGAGAGCAGCCGATTGAATTAACGGAGCAGGAAGAACAGACAATTGTAGATTATGCAGCACATGTAGTATCAAAGTATAATATAAAGCAACAGGATGGAATTGTAAGGCTGTCAAAGAGTGAAGAGACAACAGAGACTACAGATACCGAGGCTGTGGAACAGCCGGATTCCACTGAGCAGATGCCATCAGAAGGTGGAGATGCAACAGGAACTCCGGAGAATGCAGCATCGGACAACAGTGTGTCCTTAAACGATGCAGTGGCAATACCGGGCATTGATGTGCAGTATACTGGGGCAGAATTTGCTTCCGTCTATCAGCAGGATTCGTCTTATATCGTAGAGCCGACCGCTGGAAATAAGTATCTGGTTTTACATTTTCATTTAAACAATGCCGGAACCGAAGCAGTTGATTGTGATATGTTAAGCCGCAAGGTGTCATTCCGCATGACATTAAATGACAGCGTGGAAGCTGTTGCACAGGTCTCAATTCTGTTAAATGACCTTGGCACATATCAGGGGACTATTGAAGCAGGAAGTGGCACAGATACGGTTTTACTCTTTGAGGTGCCGGAAGGTACACCGGAAGATTTGAGTAAAATCTCTCTGGAAGTAGTCGAAAACACGGTACATAAGACCTGTAATCTATAAAATAGTAAAAATATCTAAAGAATTGTAAAAAAACGGTGCATTTTTATGTAATATTATGTTATAATTTGAAATAGAAATATTCTAAGAAATGACCTTGGGAGGAAAACATAAATGGAGACAAATATTCTGTTAGAAAATGGTACGAACGAACTGGAAGTGCTGGAGTTTACTTTAGGGGATAATCATTACGGAATTAACGTAGCGAAGATTCGTGAGATTTTATCCTATCAGCCGGTAACCCCGGTACCAAATGCACATCCGAGTGTGGAAGGAATCTTTATGCCACGAGATACCATGCTGACGGTAATCAGCCTGAGAAGATGTCTGGGTATGCAGGATGAAGAAGGAAAAGGTTTGTTTATTATCACAAACTTTAATAAATTAAATATTGCATTCCATGTAGATCAGGTTATTGGAATTCATCGTGTCTCCTGGTCAGAGATTATCAAACCGGATGCAACGATTAATGTCCAGGACAAGGGTGTATCAACCGGAGTCATTAAACTGGATGGACAGTTGATTGTTATTCTTGACTTTGAAAAAATTATTTCTGATATCAGCCCGGAAACAGGACTTAAGGTATCTGATGTAGAGCATCTGGAAAATCGTAACCGTAATGATTCCCCGATTATGATTGCAGAGGATTCCCCATTATTAAGTAAATTGATTACAGATTGTCTGAAGAAAGCAGGTTATACCAACCTGAATGTCAATATGAACGGACAGGAAGCATGGGACAAGCTTTGTGCTTATGAGAAAGCTGGCAATGTAAAAGATAAAGTACATTGTATTATTACCGATATCGAGATGCCATTGATGGACGGACACCGGTTAACAAAACTGGTAAAAGAGAACGATAACATGCATGATATTCCGGTAATCATTTTCTCTTCCCTGGTAAATGATGAAATGAGAAGAAAAGGTGAATCACTCGGAGCAGACGCCCAATTGACTAAACCGGAAATTGGAAGTCTGGTACAGGCTATCGACAGACTGATTGACCAGACTGGAAAGTAAGGAAAGAACGCAGACAAAGGGGTGTGATGTTACATCACATCCCTTTCCTTTACGCTGTCCGGCATCTGCTGGGAGATGTTGTGGCAGACCCTGTAAGCAGATATACAGGCAACTTGGATACATGGAGGTATAAATTTGAGTAAGAGTGAAGATTATCTGGACGATTTGCTGAATTCAGTTTCAGATGCTAACAGAAGAAATAATAAGAAGGATATCGAGAATTTGATTCAATCAATGAATGAAGAAGCTGCAAAGCCAAGAGAGCGGGAGAAAAAAACGGTAGAGAAGAAACACGAGGATTACTCCGGCACAGGTTTCCTGCGTGAATTTGAACAGGAGCTGGCAACAGGAGCAGCAGATGATTTCCTGCAGGAATTCGAAATGGAATTAGACGAAGAGGCATCAAATCAGGCAGATATTGATGTCAATGAAGACCAGACATCCGATATGGAGGCAGCTTTTGCAACAAAACAGCCGGAAGCAGCAAACCAGTCAGAAGAAACCAATCAGCTGCGGGATGCTTCAGAGCCAATCTCATCAGAGGGCACAGATATGGCAACAGATGGGTCTGCACCGTCAGATATGATGGAAGATGTGGATGACATCATGGACGCTGTCCGGAAGAAAGTGGGCGATTCCGGAGAGGAAGAACATATGGATACGTCGAAAACACCGGAAGACGATGCTTCCGAGGAAGAAGAGCCTCTGGGCTTTTTTGATACGCTGGATGAAGATTCGGCGGCAGAGATACCAGAAGCATCAAAGACAGAATCTGAGGAAGAGGAACCACTTCTTTCAGAAGATGATGATGCCATTAATCTTATGGATATGTTATCCGGAGATGCTGACTTATCCGATATCGGCGATTTGCTGAAAGCAGATGAAAATGGAGAAGAATTAGAGCATTCAGAAGATGAGGACAGTGAGGTCCAGGATGAATTTGAACGCCTTGGAAGTATCGAAGAATTAAAAGATTTAAAGGAAGCAAAGGCAAAGAGAAAAAAACAGGGATTCTTCAGTAAAATTATGTCCGTTTTATTTGGACCGGATGAAGAAGAGGATGATACAAAGATTGCAGAAGATGACAGCCTTGGCAGCATTTCATCTGAAAATAGAGAAATCTTAAAAGAGATGGATGCAGACGAGGGAGCCGGTAAGAAGGGAAAGAAAGAGAAGAAAAAGAAAGAGAAAAAAGAAAAGAAGGAAAAGGCGAAGAAGGAGAAGGCGCCAAAGGTAAAGAAAGAGAAGCCTCCAAAAGAAATAGACCGTACGCCGCCTCTTCCGAAGAAGCCGGTTATTCTGATTTTTATTATGGCACTTTCCCTTCTAATCTTGATTTTGCTGGGAAGTTCCAATTTACAGTATGGACAGGATATGCAGCAGGCAAAGGATGATTTTGCAAGCGGCTCCTATGTAACAGCATTCCAGACCGTAGCCGGTTCTTATGTAAAGGGAAAAGACGAGAATTTCTATAAGAAGGCACAGGTGCTGGCTTCCATACAGAGCGAATATCAGTCTTATGAGAGCTTAAGCGGAATCAATGAAAATGAAATGGCTTTGGATGCGTTGATTCGTGGATATGGCAGATGCGCAGATGGTGCAGACCTGGCTCAGGAATATGAGATAACAGATGAAATGGCAGGACTGAAGAATCAGATTTTGCAGCAGTTATCAGACCATTTTGGTGTATCAGAGGAAAAAGCAGCAGAATTGCATGCCATGACAAAGAGAACAGATTATACAAAGGCAATTCAGGAGATACTTGCAGCAGCAGGACTGGAATAGGAGAACATTATGATAGCAATTATTGACTATGATGCAGGAAACTTAAAGAGTGTGGAAAAAGCATTGGCATATCTGGGCGAGGAAAGCGTAATTACAAGAGATTTTCATACCATTGAACAGGCAGATAAGGTGATTTTACCGGGCGTTGGTTCTTTTGGTGTGGCAATGGATAATCTGAAACGCTATGAACTGGACAAGGTCATCCATGAAGTATGCGAAAGAAAAGTGCCATTCCTTGGAATCTGCCTCGGACTTCAGCTGATGTTTGAAGGAAGCGAAGAGTCAGAAGGAGTAGAAGGACTTGGACTTTTAGAGGGAAAGATTATACGGATTCCGGATACCTATGGACTGAAAATTCCGCATATCGGCTGGAACTCCCTGCATTTACAGAATAATGGAAGACTGTTTCAGGACGTGCCGATGGATGCTTATGTATATTTCGTGCATTCTTATTATTTACAGGCAAAGCATGAAGAAATCGTAAAAGCAACTACAGAATATGGAGTCACTATTCATGCATCTGTGGAGCAGGACAACATCTTTGCCTGCCAGTTCCACCCGGAGAAGAGCAGCTCCGTTGGACTGAAGATACTTAAGAACTTTGCGTCATTACAGGGAGGTGTGAAATAATGTTTACCAAGAGAATTATTCCATGTCTGGATGTCAATGATGGAAGAGTTGTAAAAGGTGTGAACTTTGTGAATTTAAGAGATGCTGGTGACCCGGTGGAAATTGCAGCAGCCTATGATAAAGCCGGAGCAGATGAAGTGGTATTTCTGGATATTACAGCATCTTCGGATAACCGTAATACAGTAGTAGATATGGTAAGACGTGTAGCGGAAAATGTATTTATTCCATTTACCGTAGGCGGAGGAATCCGCAGTGTGGAAGATTTTAAAGTGCTGCTCCGGGAAGGTGCAGACAAGATTTCCATTAATTCTTCTGCAATTAATACACCACAGTTAATCAGTGATGCGGCAGACAAATTCGGAAGCCAGTGTGTGGTTGTTGCCATTGATGCGAGAAGAAGAGAAGATGGCAGCGGCTGGAACATTTATAAAAATGGCGGAAGAATTGATGTAGGCATTGATGCGGTAGAATGGGCAATGAAAGTCGAGAAGCTTGGAGCCGGAGAAATTCTTTTGACCAGCATGGATTGTGATGGCACGAAAGCCGGTTACGATTTGGAACTGACCAGACAGATTGCAGAAAATGTATCTATTCCGGTCATTGCTTCCGGTGGAGCCGGAACGAAAGAGCATTTCTATGAAGCTTTGACAGAAGGAAAAGCAGATGCAGCACTGGCAGCATCATTATTCCATTATAAAGAACTTGAAATTATGGACCTTAAGAATTATCTTGCAGGTCGCGGGGTATCAGTAAGGAGATAAAACTATGGCAATGATTACCAATGACTGGCTGGACAGTGTATCTGCCGAGTTTAAAAAGCCATATTACAGAGATTTATATGATTTTGTAAAAAAAGAATACAGCACCCATGTGGTATATCCACCGGCAGATGATATCTTTAATGCCTTGCACCTGACACCGCTTTCAGAAGTAAAGGTGCTGATTTTGGGACAGGATCCATATCATAATGAACATCAGGCACATGGTCTTAGTTTTTCCGTACTGCCGGATCAGAAAGAGATTCCACCATCTTTACAGAACATCTATAAAGAACTACAGGATGACCTTGGCTGCTATATCCCTGACAATGGTTATCTGGAAAAATGGGCAAAGCAGGGTGTATTATTATTGAACACGGTTCTGACCGTCCGTGCACATCAGGCGAATTCCCATCAGGGCAAAGGATGGGAGCATTTTACGGATGCCATTATCCAGGCGGTCAATGCCCAGGATCGACCAGTTGTCTATATGCTGTGGGGCAGACCGGCACAGAGCAAAATTCCAATGCTTACCAATCCGAAGCATCTGATATTAAAAGCACCTCATCCAAGCCCGCTTTCGGCATACCGTGGTTTCTTCGGATGCAAACATTTCTCACAGGCGAATGCATTTTTAGAAGAGCATGGAGTAGCACCGATAGACTGGCAGATTGAGAATTTGCAGAATGGATTTTAATGTTGACTTGATACCAATAATGTTAAATAACAAAGCATTGCAGGATTTAATAGGTTTCTATGTCAGGCATAAAATACCGCAGTTCTAAATTACATATTTTTCTTTTTACAATATAAAGTGTCTTTCCAATGTTTGACAAACTATCCGCACGGTTCGTCAAAAGGACGGATGTATGACACAATTTATTAGGGGCACTTAGAATTTCGTATTGCAACCGGCAACGCCGGCACAGGATGTGCCGGCGAGGTGCAATCTGAACATGGATGTGAATTTGCACCGGTTGCCGGGCAAAATACAATATGTTTCGAAATTCTTAGTGCCCCTTATAAATCTTGTGTAACATCCGTCTTTGGCGGACAGTGCGGATAGTCAGTCAAAGCAACGGAAAGACATTTTGTAATCAAGAAAAATATGTGCTAAGAACTGCAGGTATTTCATGTCGAATCAACATAGAACCCCATGAAATCCTGTTATTCTTCGAATTGCCAACATGGTATCCAGCCAACATAAAAAATTATTCCTAAAATGAGGAGTGCCCCGACATCTTTCGGATGCCGAGGCTATTATGAAAAAATATATCTAAAAACATGAGTTTCTTTTGATGATTCTATAGTATGCTATAAATATGACAAAACTATGAACAAACCATAAAAACTTTGTGAAAAGTTACAATAGATGAAAAAAATCACATAAAAAGTTGTGAATTTTACACAATGTTGCAATCCTGTGCCTAAAATGCTATAATAGCATTAACAATAGGCAGACGTGGGACAAGGATGTTACACATCAGATATCAAAGGAGTGATTATATGATAGGCATTTCAAATTATGATTCGAATTCAATTAACACATTGTTTTCCGGATTATCAAATGGAAGCAGAACTTCAAACAGCGGTTTGTTAGGAATTAATATTGCTGACTATTCTGCAATTCGTACCGGTTCCTATTTTAAACTGATGAAGGCATATTATGGTGGAAATGATTCTGCCAGTAAGATTGTAGAGACAAACAAGAAGACTTCAACGTCTACTGCAAAGGATGATACTAAGACATTAGCAAAAATTGAAGATGCTGCGGAAGAGTTGAAGGGTGCATCCGATGATTTACTGGATAAGACCAAGAAGTCTGTATTTAACAAAGTAACAACAACCGATGCAAAGGGTAATACCACAACAGATTATGATAAAGACGCAATTTATAAGAAAGTAAGTGCTTTCGTAGACAGCTACAATAACCTGCTGAAGAAATCAGAAGATTCCAATACCAATGGAATTCTCAATGCAGTTTCTTCCATGGTTCGGACTACGGATTCCAATGAAAAGTTACTTTCTAAGGTTGGAATTACCGTTGGTGTAGATAACAAACTCAGTATTGATGAGGATACCTTTAAGAAGGCAGATATGTCTTTGGTAAAATCTTTGTTCAATGGAAATGGTTCCTATGGATATCAGGTATCTGCAAAAGCATCTTTGGCAGATTATTATGCAGAACGGGAAGCATCCAAGGGCAATACATATGGTAATACAGGTACATATACCTACAATTATAATACCGGAGAGATTTATAATACGACAACCTAAGTGACCGGTTAATAATTATGATTCGCATAATGACGGTGTAAATGTCAGGTATAAATAATATATGCAAATAACAAGAAATGTGTGTTACAGGAAAGCAATTTTCGGTAAAGCAAAAAAGCAGGTGTTCCGATTGGAACACCTGCTTTCTATCTTAAAAGCTATTTTTAGTTATCATTCTCGTCTTCTTCACTCATGGAGTAAACCTGACGTTTTCTTGCCATTTCATCACTTTCTAAGTATTCATCGTAAGTGGTAATCTTATCAATGAGTCCGCCATTTGGAAGAAGCTCCATAATGCGGTTGGCAGTGGTCTGTGTGAACTGGTGGTCACGGGAAGCGAAGAGTACAACACCCGGGAATTTAATCAGACCGTTGTTTAATGCGGTAATGGACTCCATGTCTAAGTGGTCGGTAGGCTCATCTAAGATTAAGACATTGGAAGCCTGAATCATCATACGGGAGAGCAGTACACGCACTTTTTCTCCTCCGGAAAGGACTCTCATTTTCTTCATGCCGTCTTCACCGGCGAAAAGCATTCTTCCTAAGAAACCACGTACATAAGTAGCATCTTTGATCTCGGAATACTGGGTCAGCCAGTCTGTGATAACAAGGTCAGTATCAAAGATTTCGGTATTGTCCTTCGGAAAATAGGACTGGGAAGTCGTAACACCCCATTTGTAAGTTCCTTCATCCGGCTCCATTTCACCGGCAAGAATCTTAAAGAGGGTAGTCTTGGCAAGCTCGTTGCTTCCGACAAAAGCTACTTTATCATCATGTCCTAAGATAAAGGATACATTGTCTAATACTTTTACGCCATCGATAGTTTTGCTTAGCCCCTCTACGGTAAGAACCTCATTACCGATTTCACGCTGTGGGCGGAAATCAATGTAAGGATATTTACGGCTGGAAGGTTTGATTTCATCCAGCTCGATTTTTTCAAGGGCACGTTTTCTGGAAGTTGCCTGTTTGGATTTGGAAGCATTCGCAGAGAAACGGGAAATGAACTCCTGTAACTCTTTAATCTTTTCTTCCTTCTTTTTATTGGCTTCTTTCATCTGCTTAACAAGAAGCTGGCTGGACTCATACCAGAAATCGTAGTTACCGGCATATAACTGAATCTTGCCATAATCGATATCGGCAATATGAGTACATACCTTATTTAAGAAGTAACGGTCGTGGGATACGACGATTACAGTGTTGTTAAAGTTGATTAAGAATTCTTCCAGCCATGCAATGGCATCTAAGTCTAAGTGGTTGGTCGGCTCGTCTAAGAGCAGAATGTCCGGATTACCGAATAATGCCTGGGCTAAGAGCACCTTAACCTTGGTAGCACCCGGAAGGTCACGCATAGTGGTGTAGTGGTCTTCTGTCGGGATGCCAAGACCATTTAATAACATGGCAGCATCGGATTCTGCATTCCAGCCGTCCATCTCAGCAAATTCGCCTTCCAGTTCACTGGCACGGATACCATCTTCATCAGAAAAATCCTCTTTTGCATAGATAGCATCCTTCTCCTTCATGATATCATAGAGACGTTTGTTTCCCATGATAACGGTATCTAAAACGGAGTACTCATCATATTTGAAGTGGTCCTGCTGCAGGAAGGAAAGACGTTGTCCCGGTGTAATAACCACATCGCCGCTGGTGGAGTCTAATTGTCCGGATAAAATCTTTAAGAAAGTAGATTTACCGGCACCATTGGCACCAATCAGACCGTAGCAGTTGCCTTCCGTGAATTTAATATTTACATCTTCAAACAAGGCTTTCTTCCCGATTCGTAAAGTTACATTGTTTGCACTTATCATAATCAAATCTCCTGACTCTTTGAATTTACGGTGCTTTCATGCTTATGCACCAATTCGTATCATACTAGAAAAACAGTGGAAAAGCAACTAAAACTTCTTATAGAAGAAATTCGTGATTGTTCTTCATTTCGTACAGTCCATAATCTTGATAATCGACAAATAAAATGCTAAAATGTGATTTAGGTCGATAAGACATAAGTTTTTTATTTAAATAAGGAGGAATAAATAATGTCCAGAGCAAAACAATCAATGGACGGTAATACAGCAGCAGCTCATGTAGCTTATGCATACACAGACGTTGCAGCTATTTATCCTATTACCCCGTCCAGTCCAATGGCTGACTCCGTAGACCAGTGGTCCGCAGCAGGTCAGGAGAATATCTTTGGAAATCAGGTTAAAGTCGTAGAAATGGAATCAGAGGCAGGAGCAGCAGGTGCCGTACATGGTTCTCTTGCAGCAGGTGCTTTAACCACTACATTTACCGCATCCCAGGGTCTTTTATTAATGATCCCTAATATGTACAAAATCGCTGGAGAGCAGCTTCCATGTGTATTTGATGTATCAGCACGTACCGTTGCAACCCAGTCCTTAAATATTTTCGGTGATCACAGTGACGTATATGCTTGTCGTCAGACAGGTTTCGCTATGTTATGTGAGACAAACCCACAGGAAGTTATGGACT
>OGWY01000801.1_pt1 | contig 25872 bp, 19 predicted proteins | sample 1576121 | NCBI WGS metagenome assembly OGWY01 (sample SAMEA3541543, study PRJEB24748) | human gut metagenome | biome: human gut; feature: human-associated habitat; material: faeces | place: China | collected 2012 | reverse complement strand
TCCCAAGGCTGCCGCAGGCGCAGCCGGTGCTGTCACCGTTAAGGCTCCCATGCCCGGCAACATCCTGGACGTGAAGGTCAAGGTTGGCGACACGGTCAAGGCGGGCACGGTGCTGTGCGTGCTGGAAGCCATGAAGATGGAAAACGAAATTCCCGCCCCCAAGGACGGCAAAGTGGCGCAGGTCGTTGTGACCAAGGGCGCGACGGTCGGCGCGGGCGACACGCTGGTCGTGCTGGCGTAATCCGACGTATTTACCGATCCCGAAGGAAAGTGAGCTGATATAATGGGAATCAATGTGGGCGAAACCCTCATGGGGCTCGTCACGACCTCGGGTATCTACCAGTATCTGACGAACCCGCTGGCGCTGATCATGGTCGCCATCGCTTGCGTACTGCTGTATCTCGCCATTGTCAAGCAATTTGAGCCGCTGCTGCTGCTGCCGATTGCCTTCGGTATGCTGCTGACCAACTTGCTGGGCAGCGACATCTTCCACGAAGAACTCTTCGCCGGCGGCCATGCCAACTGGGCGCTGTTCGGCGGCGCGGTCTTGATAGACGGCAAGGATTTTGTTGATTCCGTGGGCTACATGGTCAATGCCGCCGGTCAGATTCTGACCAGCAACAATGTCGTGCTGGGTCACTTCGTCAACGCCGTTACCATCGACGACCCGACGAAGCTGGTGCCTTTTGCTGACATCCTGGCGCAGTTCGCCGCCAACGGCAACGCTGCTTCCATCATTCTGGAGGATGCCTTCCTGAAGAACGGCGCGGTCTACACCGCCACCGGCGCGATGCTTGCGACGGCGGGCAAGACGATTTCCGCCGGTCTGCTGGACTACCTGTACCTCGGCGTGAAGCTGGGCATCTATCCGTGCCTTATCTTCATGGGCGTTGGCGCGGGCACGGACTTCGGGCCGCTGATCTCCAACCCCAAGACGCTGCTGCTGGGCGCGGCGGCGCAGCTGGGCATTTTCATGACGTTCATCTTCGCGTATGCCGTGTTCGGCTTCTCCGCTGCGGAAGCGGGCGCCATCGGCATCATCGGCGGCGCGGACGGCCCGACGGCGATTTGGCTGACGGGCAAGCTCGCCCCGCACCTCCTTGGCCCGATCGCAGTCGCGGCGTACTCCTACATGGCGCTGGTGCCTGTCATTCAGCCGCCGATTATGCGCGCCCTGACCACCGAGAAGGAACGCAAAATCGTCATGGAGCAGCTCAAGCCTGCCACCAAGACGCAGAAGATTATCTTCCCCATCGTCGTCACCATTCTGGTTGCGCTGCTGCTGCCGTCCGCTGCTCCGCTGGTCGGCTGCCTGATGCTGGGCAACCTCGCGAAGGAATGCGGCGTGACCGAACGTCTGAACAAGACGATGCAGAACGAGCTGATGAATATCGTCACGATTTTCCTCGGCGTCACGGTCGGCGCAACGGCGACTGCCTCTACCTTCCTGACGGTGCGCACGCTTGAAATCATCGCGATGGGCATCGTCGCGTTCGGCATGGGCACGGCGGGCGGCGTGCTGCTGGCGAAGCTGATGAACAAGCTCTCCGGCGGCAAGATCAACCCGTTGATCGGCTCTGCCGGCGTGTCCGCTGTCCCGATGGCGGCGCGTGTGTCCCAGAAGGAAGGTCAGAAGGCGAATCCCGCGAACTTCCTGCTGATGCACGCCATGGGCCCGAACGTTGCTGGCGTTATCGGCTCTGCCATCGCGGCTGGTGTGCTGCTGAGCATGTTCGGTTAATAGATACTATTCCCTGCATTCACCTACGCCATCTGCTTGCGTCTTTTTGATTCTGGCGTCCACTCATTCCACTTAGCGTAGCGCTGCTACGCTGCGTTTCATTCGTGTTAGCCAGAATGCAAAAATCCGCGGCGCATCTTGGCGTATGCTCATTTGGAAATAGTATCAGCAGTCAGATGGAAACGTATCCAACGTATCCGGTCAGGGGCAGGGGAGTGCTTCTCCGCCTCTGACCGAACTGAAGGAGGAAATTCGTCCTATGGCAAAGGTTCAAATTACGGATACCATCCTGCGCGACGGCCACCAGTCTCAGGCCGCGACCCGGATGCGTACCGATGAGATGCTGCCTGCCTGCGAAATGCTGGACAAGGTTGGCTACTACTCTCTGGAGTGCTGGGGCGGCGCGACCTACGACGCGTGCCTGCGCTTCCTGAACGAAGACCCGTGGGAGCGGCTGCGCAAGCTGCGCAAGGCGCTGCCCAACACCAAGCTGCAGATGCTGCTGCGCGGTCAGAACCTGCTGGGCTACCGTCCCTACGCGGACGACGTGGTGGATTTCTTTGTCAAGAAGGCCGTCGAAAACGGCATTGACATCATCCGCTGCTTCGACGCGCTGAACGACCTGCGCAACATGCAGACCGCCGTCAAGGCGACGAAGAAGTACGGCGGCACGGCGGAAATCGCCATGTCGTACACCGAATCCCCCGTGCACAACGAGGATTACTTCGTCAAGCTCGCTGTGGACATCCAGAAGATGGGCGCGGACGTCATCTGCATCAAGGACATGGCGAACCTGCTGCTGCCCTACAAGGCGTACAGCCTCGTCAAGCGCCTGAAGAAGGAAACCGACCTGCCCATCGTCCTGCACACGCACAACACCACCGGCACGGGCGACATGGTGCTGCTCAAGGCCATCGAAGCGGGCGTGGACGTGGTGGATACCTGCCTGTCCCCGCTGGGCTCCGGCACGTCTCAGCCGGCGACCGAATCCCTCGTTGCGACCCTGAAGGGCACGGAATACGACACGGGCTTCGACCTCGACCTGCTGGCGCAGCTGGCGGCGCACTTCCGCACGGTGGCGGATCGCCTGACCAAGGATGGCTGGCGTGACCCGGCGCGCGTGCTGGGCGTGGACGTCAAGACCCTGCAGTATCAGGTGCCGGGCGGCATGCTGTCCAACCTGATTGGCCAGCTGAAGCAGGCAAACCAGATGGACAAGTACTACGACGTGCTGGCGGAAGTGCCGCGCGTGCGCAAGGACTTCGGCTATCCGCCGCTGGTCACGCCGACCTCCCAGATCGTGGGCACGCAGGCCGTGATGAACGTGCTGGGCGGCGAGCGCTACAAGATGGTGCCGAAGGAATCCAAGGACTTGCTGGCGGGTCACTACGGCCGTCTGCCGGGCAAGGTGAACGAGGACGTGCGCAAGAAGTGCATCGGCGACACGAAGGTCATCACCCATCGCTACGCCGACGACATTCCGCCGGAACTCGACAAGCTGCGTGAGGAAATGCGCGAATGGTATCAGTGCGAGGAAGACGTGCTGTCCTACGCTATGTTCCCGAAGGTTGCGCCGAAGTTCTTCGAGTATCGCGCTGCCCAGCAGCTGAAGCTGGATTCCACCATGCTGAACAAGGCTGACAAGACGATGCCTGTCTAATAGGTAATACTATTTCCAGATTCGCCTGCGCCATCTGCTTGCGCCTTTTTCCTTCCGCCGTCCGCTCATTCCACTTAGCGTAGCGATGCTACGCTGCGTTCCATTCGCGTTAGGCAGAAGAAAAAATTCGCGGCGCATCTTGGCGCATTCTTATCTGGAAATAGTATAATGGTCAGGGGCGAATCCGCATGGGTTTACCCCTGACCTTGCTGTGTTTTTAGACAAAAAGCATCAAGTGTCAAGCTGTTCGCAGAAAATTTGCCAAAGTACATCTTGATTTTACCGCGCAAGTGGTGTATGATATAGATGCGGAGAATCGGGATTTTCCCTGAATCCGCAGTGTATTGTCCCACCAATTTAAAGAAAGAGGTAGGTTCTACATGGCAGAGCTGAATCTGAGCAAGTATGGCATTACCGGCACGACCGAGGTTGTGCACAATCCTTCTTACGATCTGCTGTTCGAAGAAGAAACCAAGTCCACCAACGAGGGCTATGAAAAGGGTCAGGTGTCCGAACTGGGCGCTGTGAACGTCATGACCGGCATTTATACCGGCCGCAGCCCCAAGGACAAGTATATCGTCATGGACGAGAACTCCAAGAACACCGTGTGGTGGACGAGCGAGGGCTACAAGAACGACAACCATCCGATGACCGAGTCCACGTGGGCGTCCGTGAAGGATCTGGCGATTAAGGAGCTGTCTAATAAGAAGCTGTACGTCGTTGATGCCTTCTGCGGCGCGAACAAGGACACCCGCATGGCTGTCCGCTTCATCGTGGAAGTGGCGTGGCAGGCGCATTTCGTCAAGAACATGTTCATCCAGCCCTCTGAAGAAGAGCTGAAGAACTTCACCCCGGACTTCGTGGTTTACAACGCGTCCAAGGCGAAGGTCGAAAACTACAAGGAACTCGGTCTGAATTCTGAAACCTGCGTGGCGTTCAACATCACCAGCCGTGAGCAGGTCATCCTGAACACGTGGTACGGCGGCGAGATGAAGAAGGGTATGTTCTCCATGATGAACTACTACCTGCCGCTGAAGGGCATCGCGTCCATGCACTGCTCTGCCAACACCGATAAGGAAGGCAAGAACACTGCCATCTTCTTCGGTCTGTCCGGCACCGGCAAGACCACCCTGTCCACCGACCCCAAGCGTCTGCTGATCGGCGACGACGAGCACGGCTGGGACGACAACGGCGTGTTCAACTTTGAAGGCGGCTGCTACGCCAAGGTCATCAACCTCGACAAGGACTCCGAGCCGGACATCTACAACGCCATCACCCGTGATGCGCTGCTGGAGAACGTCACCCTCGACAAGGACGGCAAGATTGACTTCGCCGACAAGTCCGTGACCGAGAACACCCGCGTGTCCTACCCGATTAACCACATCAAGAACATTGTGCGCCCGGTGTCCGCTGCGCCTGCCGCGAAGAACGTCATCTTCCTGTCTGCTGATGCGTTCGGCGTGCTGCCGCCCGTGTCCATCCTGACGCCCGAACAGACCCAGTACTACTTCCTGTCCGGCTTCACCGCGAAGCTCGCCGGCACGGAACGCGGCATCACCGAGCCGACCCCCACCTTCTCTGCTTGCTTCGGTCAGGCGTTCCTCGAACTGCACCCGACCAAGTACGGCGAAGAGCTGGTCAAGAAGATGAAGGCGAACGGCGCGAAGGCGTACCTCGTCAACACCGGCTGGAACGGCACTGGCAAGCGCATCACCATCAAGGATACCCGCGGCATCATCGACGCGATTCTGTCCGGCGACATCCTGAAGGCGCCCACCAAGAAGATTCCGTACTTCGACTTTGAGGTTCCGACCGAACTGCCGGGCGTGGACTCCAAGATTCTCGACCCCCGCGACACCTACGCTGACGCTTCCGAATGGGAGAACAAGGCGAAGGATCTGGCGTCCCGCTTCGAGAAGAACTTCGTCAAGTACACCGGCAACGACGCTGGCAAGGCACTGGTTGAAGCTGGCCCCCACGCGTAATTTGACGGTTGCGTAAATATTGAGCGGCTTGTTCTGAAAAGAGCAGGCCGCTCTTTTTGCGTGGAATGAAAAGGGGGACTTGCCGGGTGTGGCAAGTCCTTCCTTTTATGCTGATGGAGTTGCGTCCTCCCGGAAGCCGATTTCCACGGTAGAATCCGCATCGTAACGGTAACAATAGATGCTGTTCCGCTGGAAGAACAGCAGGAGCGTGTCCGTATCCACCATGAAAACACCGTCGATTGTCGTGATGACGGCGGGGTGTTTGCTGCCGGGGGCGGGCAGGAGCAGCGAGAAGTTGGGGGAATCCGCATAGACGAGCGTCCCTGCGGCGGTGTCCAGCACGAGGTCTTCGCCGCTGACCTCGAAGCGCGCTGTGTGGTCATCCAGCCAATCCAACGAAATTCCTAATCCTTCCAGCATCGGCACGACCGGAATCAGCGCGTACTGCCCGTCAGAATGGTAGGGGATGCAGTCAGAAATCAGCGTGCCGCAGACGATGAGCGAATAGGGGATTGTGTCCGCTTCGGATGATTCCGCGACGGCGGGCAAAGCGGCGGGCGCGGCGCACGGGAGCAGCAGCGCGGCGCAGGTGGCGGCGGCGAGAAAACGGGATGCCTTGCGAAACATAGGAAAACCTCCTTTCGGCTTTTCGGAAAAGACGACGGGAAATGGGGGATTGTTCCCGGTGCGGAAGGAAAATTTTGCGGAATGAAAAAGGGGCTTGCCGAAAAGACAAGTCCCTTTCTGTGTACTCATTCGCAATCCAAATAATTCCCATATGCCACCAAATGCGGATCATCCGACTTGGGAATATGCCGGAAGAATCGCCATTGCTCATGCTCCGGCGATTCAGCTGCCCAAATCTCAATGCGTAGACCGTTTTCGGTGCAGATGGTCAGGTCGTTCATTTCGGAACACTCGATGCTGACGACCTTCGCGGGCAGGAGAGGCGCAAGCTCGGCGACGTCGTAGTCGAACCAGCTGTTGTCCCTGCCAAGCGGCTTGTCGTCGCGGATGCAGTAAATGTCGCTGCGGCTCAGCACGGCTTCACCGTCGTGCAGAACGCGGAAGGTGCATTGCGTGTGCAGCGAATATTCCGCGCCGTCCACATCGAAAATCCACCAGACCAAATCCGCCGCGCGCCCGATGGCGGTCAGCGAATGTCCAAGCAGCGTGTCAAGAGAATAGTGCGTGAACATGGTGTTCCTCCATTATTTCAAGTGAACGCAGTCTGTAAAGGCGCTCAGACGCACATCATCCTGCGGTCCGAAGCGCCAGTCCTCGCACACGGGCGGTGCGTCGGCGAAAATTTCGATGCGCAGGTGATTTTCGGCGCAGAGAATCAGGTCATTCGTGTTGGAACACTTGACGCTGACAATTTTCACGGGCAGCAGGGAAGTCAGGCGGACAACGTCGTGGTCGAAGCGGCGGTTGGCATCCGTCAGCGGCTCATCAAAGTCGGTTCGGGTGTAAAGCATCCGCTGGGTCAGGATGGTTTCGCCCTCGTGCGTCACACGGAAGCCGCAGTACGTTTGCAGAATGTACGGCGAAGTCCTCCCACTGAACGTCCAGCGGACGATAAAATCCGGCGTGCGGGCGACGTCGGTCAGGCACTGACCAAGCAGTAAATCAGGACAATAGGCACTGAACACGTCATTCCTCCATTAGGTCAAACGAGGGCAGAGGCGCAAGCTAATTCGCCGCGCTCCTGCCCCCAAAATGGTTATTCGTCGTACTCCACCATGCCCTGCGATTCCAAAAACATCTGCTGGGCATCGAGGTAGTCGTCCACCAGCGCGGCGAGCTTGACCACCTGTTCGGGGTCGAGCGCGTTCTTTGCCGCCAGCGTCTCGACAATGTACTCAATCGCTTCGTCGTCCTCGTAGTAGGCGTCGCCCGCGTAGCCGTCGTCGTCCAAAACGCCCGCTTCGTGCATGTACGCCATGTCCGCATCAATCATCTGCGGCACGAGCGCGGGAATGTCCTCCGCCAGCTCCGGGTGATCCGCCTTGCGGATGCAGCGGGTGATGAACGCAACCGCCGCATCCTTGTCGTAACCGTGCATCATGGAAAATGAACCTCCTGTTTATACGATTTTTAGCTAAGAATGAGCAAAGATGCGCCGCACATTTTTCGTTCTGGCTAACGGGAATGAAATGCAGCGTAGTGGCACTACGCTAAATGGAATGACCGGACGCCAGAGCGGAAAAGGTGCAAGCAGATTGCTCAGGCGAAGCTAAAAATCGGATTACGCCATCATAACCGCCTTGAACTGCGCCAGCGTGTCCTTGAAAACGCCCAGCGCGCGGCGGATGGGTTCGGGGCTGCTCATGTCGATGCCTGCCAGCTTCAAAGCGTCAATCGGCGGCACGGCGCAGCCCGCGGACAGGAACTTGCGGTAGTCGCGGACGGCGCTTTCGCCTTCGGACAGAATCTTGTCGCTGAGAGAAACCGCCGCGCACAAGCCCGTCGCGTACACATAGACGTAGTAGGAGCGATAGAAGTGCGGGATGCGCATCCACTCGTTGGCGATGTTCTCATCCACCGTGCAGACCGCGCCGTAATACTTCTGGTTTAATTCGTAGTACGCCTTGGACAGGCTCTCGCGAGTCAGCGGCTGCCCCTGCTCCGCCATCGTGTGGGCAATCAGCTCAAACTCCGCGAACATCGTCTGACGGAACACGGTCGTGCGGAACTGCTCCAGAAAGTGGTTCAGCAGGTACGCCAGCGCCTTCTTGTCGTCCGCGAACGTCTTGAGCAGGTGGCGCATCATTGTCGCCTCGTTGCAGGTGGACGCGACTTCCGCCACGAACAGGCTGTAATCGCTCTTGGGCGCGGGCTGGTTGGTGTTGGAGTAGAAGGAGTGCATGGAGTGCCCCAGCTCGTGCGCGATGGTGAACGTGTCCGACAAATTGTCGTTGTGGTTCAGCAGCACATAGGGGTGCACGTCGCGCAGGTTGCCGGAGGAGAACGCGCCGGAGGACTTGCCCTTGGAGGGGTACACGTCAATCCAGCCGCCGACGCGGGCTTCGCGCAGCTTGGCCAGATAGTCCTCGCCCATGGGCTTCAGGCCTTCCAGCACAAGGTCAAACGCCTTGTCGTAGCTCAGCTCCATGTGGAAATCCTTGACCATCGGCGTGTAGAGGTCGTACATGTGCAATTCATCCAGCCCCATCAGCGCTTTGCGCAGCGCCAGATACTCATTCAGCACCGGAATCGCCGCGTGCACTTCGCTGATGAGGTTGTCGTAGACGCTCGTGGGGATTTCCAGCGGTTCCATGCGGGCATCGCGGGCGGTGGCGTAATGGCGGGCGCGCGCCTGGAACACGTCGTTCTGCACGCTGCCGTTGTACGTTGCGGCGATGGTGCTGCCGAAACTGCCGTAGGTGTTCATGATGCCGTCGAACGCCGATTTGCGGACTTCGCGGTCTTCCGAGCGGATGAACTGGGAATATGTGCCTTCGGTCAGCTCAGCGGTCGTGCCGTCGGGCATCTGCACGGGCGGGAAGGACATATCCACGTCGGTCAGCATCCCGAAGATGTGGTTCGGGGCTTGGGCGACCTGCCCCATCATGGCGAGCAGCTTCTCCTGCTCGGCAGGCAGCGTGTGCGGCTTCTGGCGAATCAGGTTGCGCAGGAACGCGTCATAATCCGCCATTGCCGGATCAGCGGCGATTTCCGCCAGCAGCGCATCATCCAGCGAGAGCAGCTCCGGCTCAAAGAAGGACATCGCGGTGGACAGCTGTACGCCCATCTGGGACGCGCGGGCGCGAAGTCCCTGCGCAACCGGGTCGCCGTTGTCCGTTTCGCCGCGCAGGAACGCGTAGGAGAAAACGGGCTCAGCCTGCTGATTCAAGTCGAAATACTCGCGAATGGCCTGACGGGGATTTTCGGCGACTTTGCCCTCCCACGCGGCGAACTTCTTGCTGGACGCAAGCACATCCGCCAAAGCGGCCTCCCACGCGGCATCATCAGGGTAGATGTGCGACAAGTCCCATTTGTACTGCGCGGGGATTTCCTCACGCTTGCGGAGCTTTGCAGCCATTGTAAGACCTCTTTCTGCCGGAAAGAAACCGGCGTTTCCATTCCATTTCTTAGAGTGTGTTTCTAAAGTCGCCCGGTCTCATTTTAGAAACACACTCTATTGTACACGCATTAGCGGAAAAAAGCAAGGCGTATCAGCGGCGCTTTTTCTCGTACGTCAGCGGGCGACAGGCGCTGGCGCAATCCGACCCGTTGGGGAAGAACGAAATCGCGCCGTCCAGCATCGTGATTGCGCCCGTTGAGCCGCGCACGACCTGCTTCTCCAGCAGCAGGCGCAGCAGCTTTTCCGTCATCATCGGGCCGCCGCCGCGCGTCAGGCAGTCCTTCCAGAGGGTGAAGTGGCAGCCGTCCGCCGCGCGGGAGCAGAAAAACGCCTGCGGGCTTTCCAGCACGCCGCCCTTCCGGCAGACCGGGCAGACGCAGCCGTCAATTTTCGTGCCGCGCGTGACCATCGACTGCGTACGCTTCTTTCGCCGCCCATCATCCGGAAATACCACGTCGGCGCGGTTATTCCGGGCGAAATTCACCAGAAACGTGGAGAATTTGCGGATGCTGTCCATGAACTTGTCCGCGTCCTGCCTGCCGTCGGTGATTTGGTCGAGCGCCAGTTCCCAGCGCCCGGTCATTTCGGGGGAGGACAGCTCCTGCGGCACAATTTGAATCAGCTGCACGCCCTTGTCCGTCGCCAGAATCGTCTTGCCCTTGCGGATGGCGTACCCGACCTGAATCAGCCGTTCGATGATGGCGGCGCGGGTCGCGGGTGTGCCGATGCCGCTGCCCTTCATCTGCCGCGCGATTTCCTCGTCGGTGGATTCGCGCCCGGCGGTTTCCATCGCGGAGAGCAGGGACGCGTCGTTGTGCTGCGCCGGGGGCTTGGTCTGGTCGCTCTTGACTTCGGCGGCGCGGACGGTGCGCGTGTCGCCGGGGGACAGCGGGGGCAGGGCGGTTTCCTCCTCGGCATCGGCGGATTTTTTCTTCGCGCGCCCGGCTTTCGGCGGATTCGCCAGCGGCGGCACATCCCGCCAGCCGTTTTGCAGCACGACGCGCCCGTTCGTGCGGAATTGGTGCTCACCGACCCCGGTGATGACCTTCGTCGCGTCGTACTCGCACGCGGGATAGAACGCCGTCAGCATCCGCCGGACGACCATATCGTACAGCTGCCGCTCGTCTTCGGGCAGGCTGTCCAGATTGATTCGCTTCGGCGTGGGCAGAATCGCGTGGTGGTCGGTGACCTTCGTTTCGTCAATCGTGCGCTTGCTGACGGGCAGCTTTCCATCCGGCAGCGCGCCCGGCACAAGCGCCTGATAGCTTTCCGGCAGCACCTTCATCGTCTGCACAACGCGCGGAATCATGTCCGGCGGCAGATAGCGGCTGTCCGTGCGCGGGTAGGTGAGGGCTTTGTGCGTTTCGTAGAGGGACTGGGCGAGCTTGAGCGTCTGGTCGGCGGTGAAGCCGAGCAGGCGGTTCGCGTCGCGCTGGAGGCTGGTCAGGTCGTAGAGCTGGGGCGGCAGGTCGCGGCGGCGGGCGGTTTCGGCGCTTATCACTGTGGCGGATTGATTCTTGATTTGCGCGGCGAGGGCTTTCGCGTCGTCGATTTTGGGAATGTGCGTGTCCGGCTCCAAGCCCTCACGGAAGTACATGCCGCGGTAGTCGCCGAAATCCGCCGTGACGGTCGCGTATTCTTCCGGCTTGAAGTCCTCGATTTCCTTCCGCCGCTTGACCAGAATCGCAAGCGTCGGGGTCTGCACGCGCCCGACGGACAGCAGCGCGTCATAGCGCAGGGTAAAAGCGCGGCTGGCGTTCATGCCCACAAGCCAATCCGCCTGCGAACGGCACTGCGCGCTGCGGTACAAGCCGTCGTAGTCGCTGCCGCTGCGGATGGCGCGGAAGCCCTCCTGAATCGCCTCGTCCGTCATGGAGGAAATCCACAGGCGGTCGAAAGGCTTCTTGCAGCCCGCTTTTTCGTAGATGTAGCGGAAAATCAGCTCACCCTCGCGCCCCGCGTCGGTTGCGCAGATGAGCCGGTCGGTTTCCGGCGCGTTGATGAGATTGCGGACGACGGCAAACTGATCGCGGCTGCTGGCAATGACTTTCAGGGGGATTTCGGCGGGCAGAATCGGCAGCGTATCAAACGACCAGCGCTTGTACTTTTCATCGAGCTCGTCCGGCTCAACCAGCGTCACCAGATGCCCGACCGCCCACGTCACGACCCAGTCGCCGCCCGTCAGGCAGCCGCGCCCGCTGCTCTGGCAGCCAAGCACGCGGGCAATATCGCGCCCCACGCTCGGTTTTTCCGCAATGACTACTGTACGCCCCATAGGTGAGAATCCTCCTGATGATGTATATCCGTTCCCTTTTTATGCAGAAATCCGCATGAACAAATTCCATTATACCACATTTGACGGCTTGAAGCAAGCATGGTATAATAGGAGGGAAACCTGTCGGAAGATGGTACGGAGGTCGGCTTGCATGGCGATGTTTTCCTTTGACGAGCAGGCGGCGCTGTTTGACGTAACGCCGCTGCCCAACCAGTTCATCCTTAATTATCTGCCCGAAGCGTCGGGGGACGCGGTGCGCGTGTACCTCTTCGGCTTGGTGGCGTGCTATCATCACGAGGCTATCAGCGATTTGCAGCAAATGGCGCGGGAGCTGAACATGACGGAGGATGATATTCGCGCGGCGTACCGCTACTGGGAGCGCAAGGGGCTGGTGCAGCGCGTGGCGGATAATCCGCCGCAGTACCGCTATCAGAACATCTATCAGGTGATGATGACGGGCGCACAGGCACAGATTGACCCCGCATACGAGCAATTCGCGGAAGCCATCTACGGCGTGTTCGACAACGACCGCCGCCTGCATGGCAAGGACGTCAGCCAATGCTACGAGTGGGTGGAGCAGATGCGCCTGCCGCCGGACGTGGTGATTGCCATGATGCGCCACATGGTGCAGAAGCACGGCAAGAACGTGAGCATGAAAAAAGCCGAGCAGATGGCCATGCGGCTGGCGGACGAAAAGGTGCAGACGGTGGAGGAGGCGCAGGAGATTTTCCAGCGCGACCAGACCGTTTGGAGCGGCAGCAAGAAGGTGCTGGAGAAGCTGGGCCTGCGCCGCTACCCGACCGAGCCGGAACAGACGATGTACAGCAAGTGGCTGGTGGACTGGCAGTTCACGCCGGATGCAATCCTGCGCGCGGTGGATGAAACTATCAAGAGCAGCAACCCGTCGTTTGCGTATCTGGACGGGATTTTGAAGCGGCTGCACGAGCAGGGAAATGTGCGCACGGAGCAGGATGTGTCGGGCGATATCGAGGGCAGCCGGAAGGAAAACGAGCCTATCAAGCAATTCCTGCGCGCGCTGGGCAATTACAGCATTACCATCAACGATACGACGAAAGCGACGTACAAGAGCTTCCAGACCATGTACCCTGACCCGGTGATTCTGCTGGCGGCGCAGCAGTGCGCCAAATGGGGCATGACGACGCTGCAGGACGTGATGCAGACGCTGATGGCGTGGCAGAACCGCAGCCTGCGCACGCTGCCGGAAATTGACGCGTACATGCGGCAGATTGACGAGCAGAACGAGTTCCTGATTGTGCTGTATCAGGCGATGCAGCTGGACGAAAAGACGAAGCCGAACGCCGCCGACCGCGCCCTTGTGAAGCAGTGGACGGAAGAGTGGCGGTTCGCGCAGATGTTTGTGCTGGGCTGCGCGCCGTGGGCGGCAGGGAAGAAATCACCGATGGCATACCTCAACAAGATGTTGAAAGTTTTCCGGGAAAAAGGCATCACGACGATGGAGGCGGCAAAGGCGGAGCGCGAACGCTTCGAGCAGCAGCCGAGCCAATCCACCGCACCCGCCGCGCGCGCGCCGAAGGTCGTCGGGGAGCAGCAGTACACCCAGCGCACCTACACGCCGACGCAGGATGCCATGGACGCCATGATGCAGGAGTGGGAGGAAAGCCATGCGTAAGGAAATCATGCAGGCGCTGCAGCAGGAGTACGAGCAGCAGCGCCTCAAAAATTCGCAGGAGGAGCTTCGGCGGCGGCAGGAGGTTATCACCCGCTGCCCGGAGATTGGGCAGTACCTCGCCGAGCGGCAGAACCTGATTTTCGGCGGCGTGCGCGGCATTCTGAACGGCAAAGCGGCGGCGGATGACCTGCCCGCCCGCATGGACGTGATGAACAAGCGCATCGCCGATTTGCTCCGCCAAAGCGGCTTCCCGGCGGATTATCTTGACCCCGTCTACCGCTGCAAGCAGTGCCGCGACACGGGCTACGTCGGCGAGCCGATTCGCGAAATGTGCCCATGCCTGCGCAGTGCGTTCTATGCGCGGCTGTACCGCGAGGTCGGCTTGGGCGAAAAGGCGGAGCAGTCGTTCGCCGCGTTTGACCCGAATGTGTTCTCCGACCAGCCGCTGCCGGGCAAAAAGTACAGCCAGCGGCAATTGATGGACATGCTGCGCCACCAGTGCGAGCAGTATGCCGAAAAGTACCCCAGCGCCGCGACGATGGATCTGCTGCTGATGGGGCAGAGCGGTCTGGGAAAAACGTACCTGATGCACGCCATCGCGAAGCGATTGCTGGAGCGCGGCTTCAACGTGATGATGATCAGCGCCTACCGCTTCCTGGACGTTGCCCGCCGCGCGTACTTCTCCGGCAAACAGGAGGAAATGGACACGCTGATGGATACCGACGTGCTGATGATTGACGACATGGGCGTTGAACCGCTGATGGAGAACATCACCATCGTGCAGTGGTTCAACCTCATCAACGAGCGGCAGCTGCGCGGCAAAGGCACGGTCATCAGCACCAATTTGAACGTGGAGGAGCTGCGCCGCCGCTACACCGAGCGCATCACATCCCGCCTGATGGATGGAAAACAGTGTATGCTGCTGCAATTCTTGGGCGACGACGTAAGGAGGAACAAGGCGTGATTCAGCTTTATATCAGCAAGAAGAATTTCGATGCGCAGAAGGCGGAACGCTTCTTCAAGGAGCGCCGCGTGCAGGTGCAGGTGATGGATTTGAAGAAGCACAAGCTGGGCGAGCGCGAATTGCAGACGATGGCGAAGGATGTGGGGATGCAGGGGCTTCTTGACCGCGAGGACAAGCGCGCGAAGGAGCATCCCGCGTGCTACTGCAACATTGACAGCGTGATTATGACCGCGATTCAGGAAAACCCGTGGCTGCTGAAATCCCCCATCGTCCGCAGCGGACAAAAATGCACCATCGGCTACCAGCCCGACATTTGGGAAAGCTGGCTGAAGGCGGACAAATAATCGCTCAGGCGAAGCCCTAAAAAGCTGCACGCGGGCAGAGTAAGGAAGAGAACTCAACTCAATCGCGAAAAGGGGTCAAGGGGCAATTGCCCCTTGCAGGGTGCAGGGACAGCGTCCCTGCTGGGGTTTGGGGCAACGCCCCAACTGTTACACCGTTAAATCTACTCCAAGAAAAAAGGGGAGTATGGCAACTTGGTCGCAGGCAGCGAAGCGTCCCTGCGCAGTAACTTTGCGCGTCCGCAGACGCGCCCCCAAGCTGCTTTTTCCACCAAGATTTCGTGAAGCCCCCAAAATAATTCCGCATTCCGAAGTAAAAAACCGCCTGCCCACGCCAATCACCGCATGAGCAGGCCTTCCTTCATTCTAAATAGAGTGCGGATGCCGCCGCGACGCCCGCATCGTGCGTAATCGTCAGCAGCAGATGTCCCGGATAGCGCAATGCCGCGCCGCCGGAGAGCGCCGCCGTCGGCTGCCCCTGCGCCGTGTGCGAGATGGCAATCTCCGTCAGCGGAAAGGCAATGCCGCAGCCGAGCGCCTTGACGATGGCTTCCTTCGCCGCGTACAGCCCCGCCAGCGTGTCTGCCGCCGACGCGCCGCGGCTGCGCAGGTACGCGATTTCCTCTTTCGTCAGGATGCGCTGGAGGAAATGCGTGTTGTCAAGCTGCTGTGCCATCCGCGCAATGCCGCAGATATCCAGCCCGATGCCGCGCAGCTCAGACATAGCCCATGACCCCGCGCACGGATACGTCGCCGGACAGCACGCGCTGCAATACGCCGCTTTCGTCGCGCACCAGCAGCGCGCCCGTTTCGTCAATGTCCTCCGCCGTGCCGATGAAGTCAATCTCTGTGCCGATGACGTGCACCCGGCTGCCCAGCGTGCAGCAGTGGCGGCGGTACGCTTCCTGTATGCCGGGGAAACCGTGCTCCTCCAGCAGCGCCATGTTGTCCTCCAGCGCCTTCAGGTAGTGCACGACAATCTCCCGGCGCACGGGCGGATTGGCGAATTCCTCCAAGGCGGCAGCGCGGTCAGACAGCTCCGGCGGATACGCCCCGCGCAGCACGTTCAGCCCCGTGCCGACGACAACGTACTCAATCTGGTCGAGGTCGGCGCTGATTTCCAGCAAAATGCCGCACAGCTTTTTGCCGGAGAACACGAGGTCGTTGGGCCACTTAATCTGCGCGTCAATGCCCGTCACTTCGCGGACGGCGTGCGCCATCGCCATCGCGGTCGCGAGGGTAATCAGCGGCGCGTTTTTCGGCGGGAGCTTCGGCCGCAGGAGGACGCTCATCAGGATCGCCTGCCCCGCGGGGGCTGACCATGTGCGCCCCAGCCGCCCTTTGCCCGCCGTCTGGCATTCGCACAGGCAAAGGCTGCCGCTCGGCGCGCCCTGCACCGCCATCTGCTTTACCAGCGTGTTGGAGGATGTGATGGTGTGCTCGTAGTGGTTGATGCTGCGCCCGATGTACTTGGTCGTCAGCTGATTCACCCAGAAAATGGGGTCGAGGCTGTCGCCGGGGATGAGGCGGTAGCCGCGGCGGCCGGCGGCTTCAATCTGCCAGCCCTCTTCGCGCAGCTGGGCAATTCGCTTCCACACGGCGGCACGGCTGATGCCCAGTTCCTGACTGATTTTTTCGCCGGAGACATAATCGCCGCCGGAGAGGATTGCAAGAATATCATTCATTGGTTTCATCTCCTGAAAAGAGGTGCTTCTGTTGGAACATATGGTTTTGCCGGAGCAGGACGGGATGCGCCTGCGCGATGTGTTGCGCCGCGTGATGGGCGTGAGCTACACGGCGATGAAGTCCGCCAAGTGGAACGGCGGCATCACGGTGGACGGCGACGTGACCCCGGTGGATGCGTTTGTGCGCGCCGGGCAGGTGGTGGCAATTCGCTTCCGGGAGAACGCCCCGGCGTACGCGGTCAAGCCGTATGACCTGCCGCTGACCATTGCGCATGAGGATGACTGGCTGTTCGTGATTGACAAACCCGCCCCGCTGGCGAGCCAGTCCAGCGCCCTGCACCCGGACGACACGCTTGAAAACGCGCTGTACGCTCATTTGCGCTGTCCGGCGGATTTCGTCTACCGTCCGGTGAATCGGCTGGACAAGGGCACAAGCGGGCTGATGATTGTCGCCAAGGACGCGCATATTCAGCACCGCTTGCAGGCGCTTCTGCATACGCCGGAGTTCATCCGGACGTATCAGGCGGTGGTGGATGGCTGCCCGGATGACGACTGCGGCGTGATTGACGCGCCCATCGGCAAGGAGGACGCCGCCAGCATCCGCCGTATCGTGACCGCATCCGGCAAGCCGTCGGTGACGCACTATCGCGTGCTGAAACGCGGGAAAACGCGCACGCTGGTGGAATTGGTGCTTGAAACCGGGCGCACGCACCAAATTCGCGTACACATGGCGTCTATCGGCTGTCCGGTCGTCGGGGATTTCCTCTACGGCACGGAAATTCCGCAATTGCCGGGGCGGTTCGCGCTGCACGCCAGCGCCTTGACGCTCCATCACCCGATGACGGGGGATTGGCTGTCGCTTACCTCGCCTTTGCCGGCGTCGCTTGCGACACTGCTTGACTGATGGCGGATTGCAGGAAGCCCAAACCCCGCTGCCGCTGGATGGAAAGCTGTGCGTCCACCACGGAAAAATCCGGATGCGTCGGGTCGGCGACTTGCAGCGTGCGCAGCAGCTGGTCAACGCGGCTGTTGCGGCTTTCGGGGTCGTCCTCGCGGTAGCGGCGGAGAATTGTGCAGGGCGTGTGCAGCAGGAGGGAAAACGCGGCGGCGTGGAAGCTGTCCGTCAGCACCATACTCGCGCCCGCAATCAGCCGAAGCCACTGCGCGGGGGTCACGCCCTTTGCCAGCGGATACGCGGACTGGAGGGCTGACTCCGTCCGCGGAATGACGCGCACGCCCAGACCTGTTTTCTGCCGAATCTGCTCCACCTGCGTCCAGTACGCGGGATTGTCCGCCAGGAAGAAGCACAGAATATCATTGCCCATCGGGATGTCGCCGCCGATGAGTTCCAGCCACTTTTCGCGCGGCAGGAGCATCACGGGGTCGGGCATGACGGCGGGCTTTTTGCCGATGAGCGCTTGCAGGAGCGCCGCACCCTCTTCCTCCCGGACGGAGATGGCGGCGAACCCCCGTATCAATGCGGCGATTTTGCGCCCTTTCGCGCTGTCCGTCATCGTCGATACGCCCAGCGACGGCGCGTAGGCGACTTTCGGCTTCTTCGTGAAATTCAGGAAATACGCCGGATTGAGCCACGTCGGCGACCAAATCTGGTCTGACCCGCAAATCAGCGCGTCGTATGACAGCGCCTGATGCGCCAGCGCGCTCTGGTCGCGGCAGATGGGCGACAAAATCATCTGCGTCTGCCGGAACTCATCAAAGCCCTCGTTCAGCCCGCGCGCCGCGCTGCGCTTTTTCATGCCGTCCAAAATCAGGCGGGGCGAATTGCCGCTGCACAGCAGATTCTTCATCTTTTCCGTCTGCGAGGGAACATAGTCGATATGCTCCGCGTCGTACCCCAAGGAACGGACGGCGTTTTGCAGCGCCCACGCTTGAAGAATCGACCCGTAGTTGTCATTGTGCAGGAAGGTCATGATGCCGATTCGTGCCATGCGCTCACCTCTATCGCGAAAGTTCGCTATCATTATAGCATACTTCTTCGCTGGAAGCAAACAAAACCGCGAAATCCGCTGGACAAGCGGCACGAATCGGCGTACAATGGGGGAGGGAAGCTGCGGGTTAGGACTGCACGCTTTCCAGCCACTTCTCCAGCGTGACCTCGTCATCAAACCCCAGACCGGGACGAACCTCCTCCTGCACATCGTCCGGCAGGTCGTTCAGCGGCACGCCGAGTTCGCGCACCAGCGCCAGCGCGTCGCCGTAACGGTTGCGGAAGATGCACAGCTGCCCGCTTTCGTCCGGCATCAGCACAACGTGTTCCGGGCAGTAGAGGGCAAGCGCGCGCTCCATGCTCACCTGCGCGGGCGAAAACGACGTGATGACCCACTGGTCGTACTTCGCGGCGAGTTCGTCCTTCGTCATGCCGGCCAGTTCGGCTGGCAGGCGCTGGCGGCGCGTCATTTCGTGCCCGCAGGGGGAAAAGGTGACGCGCTGGAGCAGCTCGCACTCGGCGCTCAGGCGGGCGGAGGCGTCGGAGGCGGTCAGTGCGCCGTCCTCGGCGTCGGGCGCGGCGGCGCGGCTGGGCTTCAAGCCGAAGCAGATCAGCAGGGCGAGCGCCGTCAGCATCAGCACCCCGCGCAGCAGGGCGGCACGGTCAACGGTTGCGCGAATGACGGAATCCTTGCGTTTTTTGTCCATGTTCATCGCTCCTTTCTGTCTAACGTGTGTTTCTAAAATGAGACCGGTGCAGTTTCAAGCAGATTTTCTTGCAATTCAAGGATGAAAACCGAAGGTTTACTGGCGGTAAATCGAGGTTTGAAGACGCGGAAGTGCAAGAAAAGATGCTGAAAATGCTGCCGGGCGAATTTAGAAACACACGATAGCATGGCAGCACGGCGCGAAATCCATTCATCCCATAAAGGAGATTTTTTTGATGATTCAGGCGGTTTTGTTTGATTTGGACGGTACGCTGACGAACACGATTGACGACATTGCCACGGCGATGAACCGTGCCTTGCGCCTGCACGGGCTGCCCGGCTGGGAGACGAAGGAATACTGCTACCTCGTCGGCAACGGCGCGAAGATTCTGGCGCAGCGGGCGGTTCGCGACCGGCAGGACTTGGCGGACGCGGTGCAGGCGGAGTATCAGGCGTACTACGAGAAGCATACGCAGGTGAAAACGCAGCCCTACGACGGCATTCCGGAGCTGCTGCACGCCTTGGCGGAGCGCGGCTTGAAGCTGGCGGTGCTCTCCAATAAGCCCGACGCGGATACGAAGAACGTCATCAGCCACTTCTTCCCGGATGTACCGTTCAGCGTTGTGCGCGGGCAGGTGGAGGGCGTGCCGGTGAAGCCGGACAAGGCGGGCGCGCTGCTGGTGGCGGAGCAGCTCGGCATTGCCCCGGCGGATTTCCTCTATCTGGGCGACACGAAGGTGGATATGACCTGTGCGTGCAGCGCGGGCATGAATCCAGTGGGCGTGCTGTGGGGCTTCCGCACGGCGCAGGAGCTGCTGGACAATGGCGCGAAGGTGCTGATTGCCCACCCGATGGAATTGCTGGAGAAGTTCAACTTGTAACAAATGCGTAATAGTTCTTTACAATTGCGTGATTTTCTGATACAATAGCCACAGTACCTGTGGGAATCTCTGATTCATTCGGCAGCCATCTGGCGAATGTCTTTTCCGCCATCTGACTACCTCATTTCATCAGAGCTTCCCGGATTATTTGGAGGGGAATGCTATGAAGAAAAAGAGCATCGTGCGTGTGCTGGCGCTGGTGCTGATGCTGACGCTGGTCATCACAAGCAGCGCGGCAGCCTTGAAGCTGCAGAAGAACGACAAGAGCGACAATGTGCGCCGCTTGCAGCAGGCCTTGACGCAATTGGGCTACTACTCCGGCACGGTGGACGGCAGCTTCGGCAGCGGCACGAAGGCGGCGGTGACCGCGTTCCAGCAGGCGAACAGCCTGACGGTGGACGGTATCGCCGGTTCCGCGACGATTGCTCTGCTGGAAAAGCAGACGGGCATTGACATTGACGGCAATTCGTCGTCCTCCTCTTCGACCGCGACGGGGCTGTTTAAGGGCGATTACAGCAAATTGCAGTACACGTCCAGCGGCTCGCGCGTGCGGGTATTGCAGCAGGCACTGAAGGACTTGGGCTTCACCATCTCCAAGGTGGACGGCGTGTTCGGGCAGTCCACGTTCGAGGCGGTCATGGCGTTCCAGAAGGCGACCGGGCTGACGGTGGACGGCAAGGCGGGCAGGAACACGCTCGTCAAGCTGGAAAGCTACTTCGACAGCAATGGCAACGTCACCCAGCCGATGATTACGCCCAAGCCCACCGCGGATTTGGACAACATCGCCTACGGCGTCCCGACCCGCACGCTCCGCGAGGGCATGGGCGGGCAGGATGTGCTGTACACGCAGGACCGTCTGGCGGCGCTGGGCTACCTGACCGGCATCTCCGACGGGCAGTACGGCGCGGCGACGAAGGCGGCGGTTCTTGCCTTCCAGAAGAAGAACGGCTTGTCCACGGACGGCGTGCTGGGCACAAACACCCGCAAGCGCCTCTTCTCCGAAGGCGCGATTGGCGCGAAGGAAACGTCGCAGCCCGACGGCGTGGGCGAGCGCAAGCTGACGCTGGGCATGAAGGGCGACGACGTGAAGAGCGTGCAGAAGAAGCTGATTGCGCTGGGCTACCTGACGGGCAAGGCGGACGGCGTGTACGGCACGGCGACGGAAAGCGCGATTCGCCGCTTCCAGACGCGCAACGGGCTTACGTCCGACGGCATCTGCGGCGAGGACACGGTCAAGGCGCTGTACAGCAGCACCGCGATTGACGCGGGCAGCTCCGTCACGCCCTCTCCCAAACCGGTGGATGAAAGCGCACCCACGCGCATTTTGCGCCCCGGTATGTCCGGCGACGACGTGAAGAGCGTGCAGAGCCGACTGGACAAGTTCGGCTACTACTCCGGCGCGCTGGATGGCATCTATGGCGCGGCGACGGTGGCGGCGGTTCAGGCGTTCCAAGCGCGCAACGGCTTGACGGCGGACGGCAAAGTCGGCGCGAACACGGTTAAAATCCTCTATTCGAGCAATGCGGTTGCGGCTGATCCGTCGGCTGCCACGCCCACGCCGACCCCCACGCAGTCCTTCGGCATCGTTCCCACGCGCACCCTCCGCGAAGGCTCGTCCGGCGATGACGTGAAGAGCGTGCAGAGCCGCTTGAAGGCGCTGGGCTACTACACGGGCACGGTGGATGGCAACTACGGCACGGGCACGATGGCGGCGGTTGCGTCGTTCCAGCTGCGCAACAATTTGAGCGCGGACGGTGTGGCGGGCAAGCGCACCTACAAGAAGCTGTATTCTTCGGATGCGCTTGCTGCCATCAGCACGCCGACGTCCACCCCGACCACGGGCGTGACGCGTCCGACCCGCCTGCTCTATTCCGGCTGCACGGGCGACGACGTGAAGAGCGTTCAGCAGCGCCTGAAGGATTTGGGCTACCTGACGGACAAGGTGGACGGCAAGTACGGCGCGAACACCGTCGCCGCCATGCGCGCGTTCCAGCTGCGCAACGGCTTGACCGGCTCCGGCAACGGCGATACGGCGACGTACACCATCCTCTACTCCGTCAACGCGATTACGGCGGAGGGCAAGCAGGTCGATTCCACCACGCCGACGGTGTACACCAACCTGAAAGTCGGCGCGACAGGCGACGCGGTGCTGCGCCTCCAGCAGGCGCTGAGCAACCTGCGCTATACCGTGACCATCAACGGCACTTATGACGAGACGACCCGCGCGGCGGTGCTGGCGTTCCAGAAGCGCAACGGGCTTGCCCCGGACGGCATCGCGGGCGTGAACACGCAGACGAAGCTGTACACGGGCGACTGCGTGACCGGCGATACCGCGCTGCCGGACGAAAATAAAAACGGCAGCACGGGCAACAGCGGCGCGTCCTTCGGCAATGGCCCGGCAAAGAGCCAGATTAAGCTGCAGATGTGGTACACGGAAATCAAGCCGACCATCAAGAGCGGGCAGACGGTGCTGGTCTATGAGCCGAGCAGCGGTTCCTCCTTCCGTCTGCGCTTCTACTCCTTGGGTCGCCATGCGGACTCTGAGCCGCTGACGGCGCAGGATACCGCGATTATGAAGGCGGCGTGGGGCGGCAAGTTCTCGTGGGACGAGAAGCCGGTGTATGTCCTGCTGCCCAGCGGCACATGGGTGCTGGCCTCCATGCACTGTATGCCCCACTTGTCCGGCAGCATCAAGGATAACGACTTCGACGGGCATTTGTGCGTCCATTTCCCGCGCACGATGGAGGAAACCGCGAAGCTCGACCCGAAGAACGGCGTGCGCCATCAGAAGGATATCCGCAAGGCGTGGAAGGCGCTGACGGGCGAGGATATCACATGGTAAGCGGATTTTCCGCAAAATAGGGCATCCTGCGGTCAGATGGCGAAACAAGCTGTCTGACCGCGTTTTTTGGGGGACGTAAAAATCCCCTGAAAGGCTTGCCAATCGGGCGGGAATATGGTAGAATGTACATGTCAAAATCGGCAAGTATCACTCGTTTTCGGATGGGCAGAAAGGAGAAGCGCGGTGGCTGCAACGCTGTCTGTGGTCGTTCCGGTATATGGGACGAAGCGGGATTTGCCCGCGTGTTTGGAGTCGCTGCGCACGCAGTCGCTGCGGGACGCGGAGTTCCTGCTGGTGGATGATGCCTCGCCGGATGGCGCGGGCGCGGTGCTGGCGGAGTATGCCCGGCGCGACAGCCGCTTTCGGGTGCTGACGCATTCGCAGAACCGCGGACTTTTCGCGGCGCGGATGACCGGCGCGGACGCGGCGACGGGCAAGTACCTCGCTTTTCTGGACAGCGACGATTTTGTGTCGGTGGATTTTTACCGTGCCGCCGTCGCGCTGGCGGAAGAAAACGACTTCGACCTCGTGATGGGCGACACGGTCTGGCAGCGCGAAAACGGCGACCGCTTCGTGCGCCCGGTTCATGCGGACTGTGTGCTGGAGGACGAGCTGCGCGGCGATGCGGTGCGGGATGCGTTCTTCCAGCAGGCGATGACGTGTTACAGCTTCCACACCATTTGGAACAAGGTGATTCGGCGCGATTTGTGGCTGCGGTGCGCGCCCTACTACGCGCCGCTGGCGAAAAAGCACATTGTGATGACGGAGGACATTGCGTTTTCCGTCGTGCTGTATTTCTTTGCGCAGGGTTTCGGGCGGCACCGCGGCGACGGCGTGTTCTACTGTGAACATGCGTCTTCCTCGACGGGGGCGGCGGGAAATCCGGCGAAATTCCGCAAAAATTACGCCGATATTGCGCAGGTGTTTGCCTTTGCGGATGAATTTCTGCATCAGCAGGGGGCGAATCAAGCGCGTCAGCAGCTGCAAAAGGCGCGAAAGTGGTATGCGCGGATGTGGGCGGAGCAGGCGCGGAAGGCGGCGAATCAGCCGGAAATCAGCCGCTTGACGGCGGCGCTCTGCCCGGATTTTTCGCCGGATGAGGACGCGAATCTGCCGGAAATCTTCTGGTTCGACCAGCCGATGACCCCGTGGCGGGACGGGACGGAGCGCATCAAGCGCGCGATTCTGGGGCTGGACGGCATCGACTGCCCGGTGATTTCGCTGGATGTGTTCGACACGCTGATTCTGCGCCCCTTCCGCACACCGACTGACCTCTTCCACACGCTGGAAGGCAAATGGCAGCGGGCGGCGCGGCGGAACATGACCTCCTTCGCACAGGCGCGGATGGAGGCGGAACAGTGCGCGCGCGCGTGGCTGCCCGAAACGCAAGCTGACGTGACAATGTGGAACATTTACAGCGCCATGATGCAGAATCTGGGCGTGTCGGACGACTGCGTGGGGCAAATGACCTACAACGAGCGGGAGGCGGAGATACATTTCTGCCGCCCGCGCAAAACCGGCGTGCAGCTGTTCAATCTGGCGAAAGCGGCGGGAAAGCGCGTCGTGCTGACGTCGGACATGTACCTTGACGCGGACACGATTCGGCGGATGCTGGAAAAATGCGGCGTCCGCGGCTGGGACGGCTTCTTCCTCTCGAACGAGCAGAACGCGCTGAAATGGAACGGCGCGCTCTATTGCAAGCTGACGGCGCAACTGGGCGTGAAGCCGGATCATGTGCTGCACATCGGCGACAATGCGAAAATCGACGTGGAAGCCGCGAAAAAAGCGGGTTTGCACGCTCTGCTGCTGCCGCGCCCGGCGGATGTTTTCATGGATGCGGACTGCACGCAGATGGCGAATCTGGGACACGGGTGTCTGGCGGGCTTCACGACGGCGGACGCCATGCAGCCGCTGGCGCTCAGGTGCGCGCAGGGAATGGCGGCAAACCGCTTCTTTGACGACGGCTATGCCCCCGCGACGGCGGATTCCGCGTTTGCGGCGTATCCGTCGCGGCTGGGGTACTACGCCGTCGGCACACACCTGCTGGCGCTGGCGAAGTGGCTGCTGTGCCGCTGTCGGGCGGATGGCGTAAAGCGGCTGGTGTTCCTCGCGCGGGATGGCGCGCTGCTGCGGCAGGCAGTCGAGCTGCTGCGCACGGACGCGGATGCTGTCGAAACAGACTACATTCCCGCGTCGCGACGGTGCTTGCTGCCCGCGCTGATGGCGAATCCGACCGACTGGGCGGCGCTGCCGGTGCGCTGGACGGTCTACACGCCTGAAAAAACGCTGAAGCTGCTGTCCTTCTGCACACTTGACGCGCCGGAAAGCGAACTGCGCCATCAGGCGGAGGCGGCGGGTTTCCCGTGGCAATCGCCGTTTCAGGAGAAAACGCGCTGGGAATCGTTTCTGCGCTTCTTCCGCGACAAGCTCTACGACGGCTGCCGTCATCAGGCGGCATACAGCGCGGCACGGGCGTATTATGAGGAAAAGCTGCCGGAAGGCGCGGCGTGCTTTGATATGGGGTACAGCGGGCGCTTGCAGGCGGCGCTCTGCCAGCTGACGCAGCGCGCGGTTCCGGTCTACTACGTCCATGCGGACGGGCGGAACAGCGAGCGCTTGTCCGCTGCCTACGATTTTCCTGTACACTGCTTCTATCCGATGCCGCCCGCCATGTCCGGCGCGTTCCGCGAGTTCCTGCTGTCCTCCGACGAAGCGCCCTGCGTGGGCTTCGAGCGGCAGAATGCGCGTATCGTCCCGGTGTACGCGCAGGAGGGGCGCAATGAAGCTGCGCATTTCCTGTCGACATGCGTCCAGCATCACGCGCTGCAATTCGTGCGCGACTTCCACGATACCTTCACCGGAACGGGCGTGATGCAGTCGCTTGACAATCCCGGCGTGCAGCTGGCGATGTCGCTGCCCTTCGAGGGGGCGCTGCGGCAGCTGCCCGAAGCGGACGCGGAGCTGCTGCGGAATATCCCGTTCGAGGATGTGGTGTTCGCGGGGGAGAACGCGCTGGATTTGCGGACGCTGGTGCGCGACCAGTCGGCGGAACACTGTCTCCTTTGACGGATTGTTACTTCTACACTTCTGCAAATGGAGAATGGGC
>OGWY01000785.1_pt1 | contig 26189 bp, 9 predicted proteins | sample 1576121 | NCBI WGS metagenome assembly OGWY01 (sample SAMEA3541543, study PRJEB24748) | human gut metagenome | biome: human gut; feature: human-associated habitat; material: faeces | place: China | collected 2012 | reverse complement strand
TCTTTAGGTAATAACAAAGCCCCAGCTTGTGAAAGTCGGGGCTTTGTGCGTAAAAGTCGGAGATTTTTAGAAATAGTTGCATAATGGCGACACACCGCTTAAATTCAGCGAATTAATGGGATTGTATTTCACTTCCATTTGAAAAACGACGCTACAAAAAGCACATTTGAGCATGAGTTACGTTACCTAATCGTTACCTTGTCCAAGTCTATAAAATAGACAATATAAGCGGTTATTTTTCAATTGTTTGCATTATTCTTCATAGCTTAAAACAACTCGATAAATAGTAATTTTGTAACAAAAATAATCGAGTTATGAGGAGTACCTTTCGAGTTCTGTTCTACACCAAGAACCAGGCCATAAAAAATGGCCGTGTCCCTGTCATGGGGCGTATTACCGTCAACGGAACGACGGCGAGTTTCAGCTGCAAGCGTGATGTTCCCATTGCCCTTTGGGATGCCAAAGGCAACTGTGCCAAAGGCAAATCCGAGGAGGCAAGACGGCTGAACCGGGAGCTGGAGAACATCAAGGCACAGATCGGCAAGCACTATCAATATCTCTCGGACCACGATTCGTACCTGACAGCCAAGAAGGTCTATGACCGCTATAACGGCTTTGGCGAGGAGATCCATTCGTTGATGGAGATCTTCAATATCCAGATCCGGGATTACAAACGGCAGATCGGCAAGACGAAAGCCCAAAGCACCTACCGAGGGTTGGTGGACGAGTACAAGTGTCTGTCCTGTTACCTGAAGGACAAGTTGGGTACGGAGGATATCCCCCTGATGTCGCTGGACATGGATTTCATCAAGAACTATTACAGCTGGATGCTTTCCGTGCGCGGGCTGGCCAAGTCAACGGCCTTCGAGCGCGTCAACACACTGAAATGGCTGATGTATCTGGCAATGGACGAGGGATGGATCCACAAGCACCCGTTCAAGAAGTTCGTGTGCAAGCCGGAATACAAGAAACGTCCTTTCCTCTCGGAGGAGGACCTGCAACGCGTTATCAGCGTCAAGCTGAGCTACAGGCGGCAGCAGGCCATCCGGGACATGTTTGTTTTCATGTGCTTCAGCGGTCTGGCCCATGCCGACCTGATATGAAATATTGTTTTCTTCCAACCACTTTTCTAATTTTTCAGTTTTCTTGCGTGTCGTAAATATGATGATAGTCCACCCGTTTTTCTTTAGGGTGGCTGTACCTGTATCTGCGTTCGGTATTATCTGCCCGAATACATCTTCACCCTGCCAACCTTTGCTGTAGTCATGTATGACACCGTCAAAGTCTATACAAATAGTTTTCTGTTCCATGATGTCGTTAAATTAAAATTATTACCTCATTGCATTGTTCAGTTTGTTCACGGCCTGCATATTCGCTCCTTGCTGCGCTTGCGCCATCAGTTCGGGAGAAAGACCGTCGGGCACTTTGCCCTGCTCCAACTGTTCCTTCTGTGATTTGATACTTTGCAACAATTCATCTGCAAACGGGAAATCTCCATGCTCAAGCAGCTGCTCTACACTGATTGCCTGAGACTGGTACAACTGCATAAGCATATCGTTAGCAAGATGCCTGTATGCCGGTGTTGAAGTGCTTTCGGTAATGCTTAAATCAAATTCTACATCACGTATTTTCTTCGGGTCATATTCGATTTGTGCACCACTCTTACCTGCAATATTGAAAACACGTTTGCTATCATAAAACTGCTGCATATTCTTCACATCCTTATATGCTCCGTCCACTACAAAACAACTGAAGCATTCAAGCAGGTCGAGCAATGACTTCGTGGCGTTTTCTGTCTGTTGGTTATAGTGCGATGCACTTTCACCGGAATACCCGGGCTTTCCTTGTAATGCGCCCGTAACTCCCGATATATCTTCAAAAAATTTGAGTTGCATATTAAGCAGTTCCGCAATGCCTATATTTGTGGAATTATTGGCCACCTGTTCCGGCACTTTTCCGCTTTTGCTCGGCTTGTATACGATGACACCGTTAAATTCTGTCCAGCTCTCTGCAATATCGTCAATGCTCACACCATCAGGCAAGCAATCTTCGGGCATCATCAGCACGCCTTTGGCACTCGCCCGCATTATCCAGTCATAGAGGGTTATCAATCGGTTGGTATATCGCTGTTGGTCGATTACATCAGCAACGAATGAATGGATTTCACCATCAATGAACGGATATGCCTTGAAAACATATGGATGGCTTCCATGCTCGTAAGGCGTTTCCCCCTCCCTCAATATGTCGCCAAAAGGAGAAAGGTAATAGAAATACCAATAATCGTCCACAAACCAAGTAGCTTTTATCAACGGAACCTCATCTTCCGGCATACCGGCTTCCTTGGCCATACGCATACGTTCTTCATTTTCAGTAAGCACCACTTGTGCGTAATCTTCTTCGTCTATTTTGAAAATATCGCCGTTTTGGTAGTCATGGCAACGGTATCTCGGTTTTTGCTCCTTGCGCCATATCTCTATCACACGGCATCGTCCTGGTTCGCTTGTGAATAGAAAATCGTAGTTTTCCAAGCGGCTATACCCGAAACGCTCCGCGTATGTGGCTATGTAATCTTTCCTTGCCGCCCACTTGTAAATGTCACGCAATTGTCTGTATTCCTGCGGACTTGATGCGAACTGTTCACACAACTGTCCGAAAGAAATGTCGTGAACTTCTCCAAGCACGGAAACATCCCAACCTCTGAAATCTCTCATGTTGTTGTCGATAAAGAAATTATTGGGTTGCACATAGTCCGTCCAACAATCCTCTTTTCCATTACGCCAACCGTACGATTTACGGTGAACGATAAAACCGCTTATCAGGAACTCTTCCATAGTTCGGGCATATACATCGTTCATTCGGTTAAGCTGCATGTTGCATTGAAGTATCGTACTCATCGTTTCACCAAGTTTCTGTTCATCCCGATCACGTGCGGTACAGGTCGGTTCTTTACTTTGGCTTCGATACACGCCAAGCACGCTTCGCACAAGCCTACGGATAAGGTTGTTTTTCAAAGGCACGTTGCCTTGACTTTTAATGTATTCTTCCTCGCTCATGGATTTTCCGTCCACACAAATCATATCGTCCCATTGGAAACCATAGGTATAGCGTTTGTTTCGCTCCCGGTCTTTCCGAAAGTCGTCCATCTGGCTCCAATAGTATTGTGCTTCCATAAGAATGTCAAATGCCCTGCGGTCACCATAACGTTTTACAGAAACAACAGTATCTATCTCGGCGGCATCATTTCTTCCCGGAGCTATACGGCTCATTGGCAGCAATTTTCTTTCGCTTTTATTTATATGCATATTTTTATCATTTTAATGATTGCGCGGAACAAATATACTGCTCCGGGCAATCATCCTATGTTTAACTATTTACGGGTTTTGTTCATTTCTTCTATCATTTCCTTTTTGAGTTCATTCAATTCAGCCTCAATATTCTTACGTTCCTCATCATCAACTGTGTCATTCAGTTCATTATAGAGGTCGTCAATATCCCTACGATAATCCTCAAAAATTTCATACCGCTCGTATTCGGGTGAATTGTAAAGGAAATCAATCTTTTCCGCATAGTCAAATATGTCGTTGTCGGTATCTTCCTCATAGTGCTTTAATCGGGATTTCAATCGGTCATGCTCCTCTTTCAATCGGAAATACTCATTGTTCACAGCCCTGTACTCGGTGCGTTCGTCCCCGGCTTTGACCAGTCTGTTTACCAACAAGAAGCTGCGAGGGTCGTACTCTCGGTTGTCTGTAATGGTTTCTGCGGTCTTGCTCAATTTGTCGATTGTTCCGAACACGCCACCGAAATAACCGTTCAGCATATATTCAATCTTTGCCGGATTAAAGTCAATCGTTCCTTTTGTATATGGGTCTCCACCCGTAGCTTCATTCATGGCATTGGCCAATCCGACAATGTATTTATTTGCGCTCTTATACGCCTTTGTCCATTCGGGCATATCTTTGTTGTAAGGTGTGTCTTTATAAAGTGGCATACCCGTCCAACTCTTTTCTGCAACGTAGGCTTCCCACAAGGGTTTGTAGGCACTCGGTACAAAGGCATTCAATCCTCCGCCGCCCTCCAAGAAATCAATAGGTAATATCTGTGTAGCCTGTCCTGTTATGGCTTCGGCAATTTCTTCGCCTGTAAGATGTTCCTTTCCGTTAAGAACGGAAATCATCAGTTCGCCCATGCCGTAAACAGCCCTGTATTCTACCGGAAGAGGAATTGATACCCAACTGTTTCCTGCCCTGAAAAGAATATTGCTGCGCCTTACATATTCGGGAAGATTATAGTATGCGTTCTTGTCATCATCGTCATCATCATCGCCACCCAAGTAGGCAACAATGGCACCAAGAAGGAACATCGCCGCAATACCTGTAAAAGCTTTGGCAGGATGGCGTTTCATCTGTCGTCCAAAGTTTGCCGTACCTTGAATGGCTGCATTCCAAAACACATAGCCGCTACGACCAAGTCCCGATACCAATGCACTGGCATTACCAGCCTTTGTCTGCCCTGTACTGTCATAGAATTTTGCTCCGCTGCCTTTCTTGTTGAAGTTTACGCTTATCTCCTTTGCATCATAGATGGCTCTGTCAATGCTCCTGCCCATTTCGCGTGATGTCATGAAAGCGGCAAAACGGGCGCAGTTCTCAACGGCTCGGTTGTACTCATCGAAACGTTCGCCCAACAAGTCCCATGCTTTTTTTACAGGAATCTTGCCGTTCGATTTTTTCAGTTCCCTGCGTATGTCGTTCTTATGTTGTTCAATGTCCCGGATATTGGCATAGCCTGTTTCTCCTCCGTTCATCATGAACTGATGAAACATCGCTTCCGTCTTGTTACTCATGTCAAGTGTCCCTTTGCGGTGCTTAGCCAAGAGTTGCTTTATTCTTACAGGGTTGGCATACATATAATTACGATGAAAACGCAGTGCGTAGTTCGGGCTTTCCCTTATCCAAGTCATGGTATTGGTGTATAGCATATCTCGCATGAAGTTCGATACAATGAAGTCTGGGTTACGTGTGGTATAGAACGCACTCAACTGTCGGTTGATATTTTCTCCTGCACGGAGAATAGCTCCGATTGCCCCCGACATATCATTGTCGGGATTTGTCTGTCCGTTCAGTGCCTGTGCTGCGCGAGGATTGCCGTTAATGGTAATCACATAGTCCCTGCCGCCACGTTTCACTACAATTTGGTGCTGCCTCATATCCCGGCTTTCCACAATACGGTAAGGAATATTCACGGTATCCTTGCCGTGCTTGTACCGGTCAGGATATTGTTGCGCCAATGACTCCATTTTAGTTTCAAAGTCCAGCATCTTCCGTTCTACCACTTCGGGAGTATCTGTACTGTCTATGTTGTCAGGAAACACTGGCTTCCATTCGTCGGCCACCGTATCGTATTCTACCCAAATGTCGCTCACACTGACAAGGTCGCTCGAATGGTTGAGGGCGAAATTAAGGAAACGCTGTTTTACCAATTTGTTCCGGTTGCCCTGCATGATAGCACCTTCTGCCATTGATTGCAGGTTGGCAAACGGGTCATCCGCTTTCGACCTGCGTCCTTCCGCTTTCTTGATAGGAGCATTGAATGCACTTTGCTTGTGCGTCAGATATGCGTATGCTTCAGAACTGGTCTTTTCGTCAAAACCACGTAGTGGAATGTAAAAATCATACATATCTGAAATCTTGTCAAAGGTCGCTTTGCTCATCATACCACATTCGTATGACTTTGAAAGTATTGCTTTGCTCGCGGCATTGACTTTTTTCCAAAGGTCGGTAGTGTCGTGTGCCTGTTCGTAATCGTTAACCATTATCTGTGCTTCCGTTTCGGCATCAGTAATATTATCCATACCTGTAAGGGCTGTAAGTCCGGCATAGTCGGTTTGGTCTGCATCGGTTGCTCCGTTATTGATTGCTTCATTACGCATATATGTATTGCGTTCAAGTCCGTGTTTCGCCATCATGTAATCAGTCAATTCCTCACGCTCTGCCTCAGTCCTGGCAAGTTTGGCAACCTCATCAAGCATGGGCTTGAACAGGGTGTGGGCAAATGCATCGGCTTCGGCTTTGTTCACACTTGACAGACGGTTTTCTCCCAAGTATGCGTTTTCAAATCCGTCCACATCCTCAATGTTTGTTTCCTTGCCAAGGATTGCAGTCATGGCTTCTTTCAAGCCGAGCATACTGTCCTGTAATGCTTCCCGTGATTGGAACATACCGCTTTTTACACGCCTTTCATAACGGTCACGAGCCAACTCCCTTTCATGTATTTCCGGGTCACCGGTACGGTATAGTGCATCATCACTTTCTGCAACAGTCAGATGATGTGGGTCGGAAACCGCATAATTTCCGACTTTCAGTTCATACTGCTTTGCCACATCAGCGGCTTCTCCCAATATGTTTCTGTATCTGCCCGGTTCCGCAAGGTTCTCGTAACTGCGCCACAAGATGTAGCGAAGTTCGTTATCCGATAAAGTAACCCCTCTGAAATCCTCAAAGCCTATCTTATGAAGCATATTCAGGAAGAAATCCTTTATCTGTTGCCACCAACTTGCGTTGATGTTCTCAAATTCGGTATCTTCTGCAAGCGAAGCCAGATATTCTTCAGTAGCCTTATGGAAATCCCAACCGTTTTTTGCAGCCATATCTACAATGCGTCTGCGTATGTTCTCATCGGCATTGTTGAATACATTATCAAGGAATGTATCAAAATGTTCTCCGAACAACTGGCGCAAACCATAGTGCGCCACAGCCTCATGCAGCAGTGTCTGCTCAACATCAAACGTACTTGTATGGTTGGGAATGACAATGGTTATCTTCCCTGTACTCTTCGAGTAGAAGCCTTTTGCACGCTGCTTCTTTCCATCCAAGACGGAAGCATCAGTAACAACCTCCACATTGTCAAGATGCAGTTTCTCTGCAAGGCTTTCCACACGTTCTGCCATTCTTTGGCGTTCACGCCGTGCAAATTCCCTCCGCTGCTTTGCCGTTCTCCTTGACTGGCTGAGCTGTTTTGCTATCGGATCATTCTCATAACTGACTTCATCATCGGTATATGCACCATCACCTTCGCGTTTTAATTCATCATCTTCTTCTGAGGTAGAAATATTATTTGCCGTTTCTACAGTGGCATCCATTTCAGCATACTTGGCTTCCTTTTCCTCCAACTCTTTTTTCATCAGTTCGGCATATTCCTCTAACTGTGCTTTCGCCTGTGCCAATTCTTCTTCATACTCGAATGGCTTGCCCTCTCTTGACAGGAGTTCTTTCAATTCGGCTTCATTATGTTTTTTGCTTCGCTCTCCGGCACTCAATATCTCGGCAAAATCCTTTCCTGTAATCACATTGTCTGTAATATCCTCAACGGCATTGCGAAGCAGGTTTTGGCGTACCGGCACATCTTCAATGCCGAGTTCAAGACAAGAGTAGGTCATTCTACGCTCAACATCATTGAAAAGTGTTGCACCGTCACTCATGGTTTTCCTTGCCAGTTTTGTTGTGACCACAAATGAAAAATCGCCTATCTGTATAATCAGTTCCCGTTTTTGTTCTCCTGAAATCTCACCGTCTTTCATCTGCTTCATTTCGGCAAGGACACTCTTGTTGTATTCCTTGAAAAAATCATCCATTGTATCAACAGAAGTAAAGCGATGTTTGCCGATTACAATCTCCTTGAATTGTCCATCGGGGAATGACGAGCGTACTGCCTCCAAGTACCTGCCGTTGTCCTCAATGCGCTTTTCCGCATCCTTGATAAAGGCTTTCAGTCTTGGCTTGGCATTATGGATATAGGTTTGGTCTGTTTCCCATTGCTTTTTGCGGCTTGCATACTTGCGCACATTCTTTTCCGCATTGTTTTTCAGCATGGCATATTCACTGCCAGAGAGCTGCGCAACGGTATCGCCAAACACATCTTCTTCCTCTTCAAGCACACGGTTGGTCATGCTGTTGTTCATCATCTGCTTGCCGTTCATGATACTGTCGGCAATCGCTCCCTTTGTTTTCAAGCGTTGGTAGGCGGTAACATCCAAACTGTCCTCAACTCCGAAACGCAAGATGCGTACAGGCTTGTTCATGTCCTTATGCAAATTTCCCTGTCGCAAAATGCGTCCGTTGCGCTGGGTATAGTCCATAGGACGGTTGGGCGCATCCAAATGTATCAGCGTGTGCAGTCGTTCCTGAATGTTCACGCCTGTACCGAGCGTAAAGGTTGAACCGAGAATCACGCGAACCTCACCACGGTTTACCTTTTCAAAGATTTCAAGTTTCTTCTTGACAGTCATTCCCGACCTCATTACTACAATCTCATCAGCAGGAACTCCCTCTGCGATCAGTTTATTTCTGATGTCATCATAAAGATTGAAGCCGCTCTGCTTATTTTGATAATTGTCGGCAAAAATGGCAACCGTACCTTTGTAGTCGGCTGTTTCTTTCAGTGAGCGCAAAGTCTGGCGCACGGCTTCATTGGTCTTGCTGTTTTGGTCGTCCTCTGCATCTGACTGCACCAATCGGGCATCCACGGCAGCAGCTTTGGCAATACCGTACATCGTGAGCGGAATATGGCTGTTCTCTTTCTTCTCTTTGCCGCTCATCTGCTCATAATGTTCAAGTTCGCTCTTTACGAACTTCATGATACTACGCAATGCACGTGTCTGTGGCAGATAGAGGTCTTGTGCCTTTCCTCCCTCCATTTCAGGTATTTTGTCCTTTACGCCACCGGCTTCTTTGGTAAGGACAGTATCGGACACTCCAGACCATATACGCACCAGTTCGGGCAGGTTCACGTATCCGGCAAAGCGATTGTTCTCCTTGAACTTTCCGCTTGTGGTGAATTCCAACATTTGCTGAATGTTACCGAAGTTGCGTACAAAGTCATCAAAGTAATAGATACCGTATTCTTTCATTGTATCGGCAGGCATGAGATAGCGCATGAACGTCCAAATCTCTGCAGCGGTATTGCTGATAGGCGTACCTGTGGCAAAGATTACGTTTCGTCCGTTGTTCTTTTCTAAAACAGCCTGTGTTTTCAAGAATACGCCTTGTGATTTTTTGCTGTATGACGGGTCCACACCTTTCACTCCACGCTGCATGGCAGTGGCAAATCCAAGGTGCTTGTATTCGTGGGCTTCATCCACAAGCAGGGCATCAATGCCCATGTCGTCAAAGTTCTCCACATCGTCAGTACGGCGGTCAAGCATTTCCATTGCCTTGACTTCTGCATTCTGCAAGGCTACGGCACGTTTTTTCTCATCGTTGGCGGTGCGTTTCTTTGAAGCATTGTCTGCAAGTCCGGCAAGCTGTTCCTCCAACAATTCGATTTCACGTTCGGCTTGCCGGGTAATCATGTTCTTTCCGTCCGGGTCTTCCTCTTTCATCTGTTCAAGAATGAGCATCTTCTCCTCAATCTTGTCCTGCACGAAAGTCATTTCTCTTTCCTCGCTGTCGGGAATAAATTCAAAGGTCGATTGCGGAACGACAATCATATCCCAGTCATTGTAGCGTATCTTGGCATAGAAGTTCTTTCTGCCCTCCGCACTTCGGTCTGCCTCTTCGAGTGTCAGTATCTTGGCATTCGGGTACAGTTCCTTTGCACTTGCAACAAATTGACCGACGGTGGCATTCTGCACTACAATCATCGGTTTGCGGGCAGTACCTAAACGGCGCATTTCCATCGCTGTGGAAATAAGGGTAAAGGTTTTTCCTGTTCCTACCTCATGGGCAAGTAACAACGGTTGCTGTGTGCCTCTCACGATGGCTCTGCCTTGATGAGGACGCATCTTGAATTTGTGTGAAGCACCTCCAAAATACTCCGGCACAAACTCGTCCGGTATGCTCATAGGCACAAAGTTGTTGAACATATCGTTATAGATACGTTCCATACGTTCCGACATTTCCGGGTCGCTTTGCATCTTCTGCCTTGCCCAGTCCTTGAAATCTTGACGGATTTCATCAATCTTGGCGGCACAAGCCTGTGTCGCTTCTTTATCGGTAATTGTTTCTGTCGTGCCGTCATAGTGTTTCTTGGTGGTGGAAACTGTAATGCTTCTGTTCTGAATAGCGGCTTCTATAAGGGTGTGTCCCATGATGGTTCGACCGAGCATTTCACTGGTTACGCCCATGGCACGGTTCTTTTCGTAGTTGGTAAAATATGGCTCTTTCATAAACCAAGTACCGCCTACTGCTGTAAAACGGACATCTACTTCCGTTCGTTCCTTTACGAAATCTTCATATAGTTTCGGGGCAATCCAAGAACTGCCGAGGGTAAAGTCAATCAAGTGTGCAGGTATTTCCATTGGCATAACTTCCTGCAACGCCTTGATGTTGCGGTCAAATTCTCCATTCTCGTTGTTTTCCTCTGCCTGACGCAGTTTTTCACGGATATTTCCGCTCAAGTACTGATACGATGCTTCTATCTGTCGGCTTACAGGATTTTCGAAACCGTAGCCGTTCTCGATGATTTCTTTCTTCACCTCCCCGATACCTGTACCAAGTTGTTCAGCGATGTAAGGTATATCCACACGGCCGAATTTGAAGATACTTGCAATGATACCGTCCTTGACATTGGCAGGGGTGGGTTCTTTCTCTTTTTCAACGACACGTTTTCTGAATACATCGGTCTTGTCAAATTTCTGTATCCGATTTCCTTTTTCATCTGCCGTTTCTTCAAACTTTTCAAGGGCAAATACATTGGCATAGTCTACATCATTGCGGAGAAACGCAATGGCGGTGTTCTTGTTGAAGTGTCCGTATGTGCTGACAAAATCATCGTATGCCTTGTTGAGTTTGTCAAGCAAGGGTTTCAGCCCCTCATCGCTTTCATTCTCGGTCTGATAGGAAAGGACTTCTGCAAGGGCTTCCTTGATAGCGGTGTACGCCTCGAAACATTCCACTTTCGTATGCCCCTTTACCTTATTAGCATTTACTTCGAGGAGTTGTGCGCTTGCTGTCGAGTTGATGTACAGCTTTCCGTCTTTGACAAACACTTCGCCAATCTTCTTGCCGGGCATTGCATCAGTGATAACTTCTGTGTTACGCTCGCCAAATTCCTCCGCACGGAACGAGCGGACAAATTCAGCCAACATTTCTTCCTGCTTCTTATCCTGTTTAGGGTATAAGCCCTTGCTTGTCGGGCGGAATGTGTCGCCTTTCTCAAATGCAAAGTGCATTTCACCCGCCATGTTTTCGGGGTGTTCAATGAAATAGCGGTTGTAGTCCATCGAAAGCTGCTTGATGACCGGTGTTTCCTTGCCTTTTACCTTACGTGTTTCCCCGGTGTCATATTCAGCCATGCGCTCTCCGCTCACATCGCTTACATCAATGGCATGGGCAGACTTCTGTTCGTTCACACGCTTGCGAATAACAACGATGTCGGAGGTTACCCCTGTGCCACCGAAAGTCTTGTTGTGCATACGGAAAGCACCCACGAAATCTGCTCCTCCCTCGCTCACAATCCAATCACGGAGTTTCTTGCTGTTATCAAGCGTACCGTTGGATGTGATAAAGATACCCAAACCGCCCTCACGCAGTTTGCGCACATTCTTTGCAATACAGAAATCGTGTATGTTGTGGAATTTCTTCGACAGGTCTTTGTCGCCTGTGGTGTCGTTCACACGGAGTCCTGTAACGAAAGGAACATTGGTAATAGCCAAATCCACACTGCCGTTAGGTATGCGGGTCTGTTCAAAGCCCTGTATTTCCACTTTGGCATCAGGATAGAGGAGCGAGAGGATGCCTCCCGAAGTTCCGTCAATCTCTATGGCATGGATGTCACTACGCTCACTGATGTTTGTAGGCATCTGTCCCAAGATATTGCCGATACCGGCAGAACCTTCAAGAATGTTTCCACCATTGAAGCCCATTTGTTCGGCAATGTCCCAAAGCGTATCCACAACGTATGCCGGAGTGTAATAGGCACTATTTGCACTCATTACGGCCTCTTGATATGCCTTTTCACCAAGCAACTCACGGAGCTTCTTTGCAATGGGATTAGGAGCATACGATGTACCTTCGTTGAAAGCCTTGCCCAAGCCACCCCAGCCACTGAACTTGCGAAGAGTCTGCATCTGTTTTTCTGTAGCCCGTTCGCCGCTTTCAAGCAACTGTTTTGCCAGTTCGATAGCCTTGATATTGGCTTCGATACGGGCATCTACTGACGTCGGAGCGTGGTCTTTACCACGTTCCGAATGGTTGTTATGGGTATTCTTCTTCTCAGTTATGGCATCTGAAAGTCGAGGTCGCACAATCCTATTGACTGCATCGCTTGTTCTTTCTCCTTCGTTGTCAGTTCCTCTACCTGCTTGTTGTTCGCTTTCGCTACCTGTTTCAGTGCCTCTTGATAATCCTTGTCCGTGTCGATTACCGTTGGCTGACAATCCTTCGGAGCGTTCTGCATCAGTTCTCTGTAATCCATGTTCGTTGTTTTTATTGTTATCAATCAGATCGTCAAACAAGCCCAGTTCATTTGACTGCTGTGAATTTACTGCTTTTTTCTCATTCTTCTTACGTGCAGGGCGACTTTTTTTGATGCGTTCCTGTGCAATCTCTGCCTCTTGCTCCACCTCGGTCTCTCTTGTTACGGTTTCGGCGGTAGCAAGCGCATCAATACTTTTCTTATCGAAATTCGCCACATCGAATTGTTGTACCTCATCGTATGGAGTCATGTCTGCATCCAGTCCGTTCTCTGCCACCTCCGGCAAATCTCTCGCACCATTGTAAAATGCTTTAAGGTAAGGGCGTATGGCATCGCCCAAGTCTGCAATCATGGCCGTTGCATACTCGGCAAACTTACGTGAACCTTTCTCCAAATGGTAAACAGCCATCTCTGTTCCAATGGCAAGAATCTCAGGGTCTATACCTATATTCATTTGACCGAGCAACTTCTTACGCATACGCTCACGAAGTTCTGCATAACGCTCATCAGTAACAAGACGGTTACCACTCGCTTCAGTCTTTTTCTGCGAATTGTCTTGTTGTTGCTCACTCCGCATATCGTTGATAAGAGTTCGGACTTCATTAGCAAACTTATCTGCACTATCTTTAGTCAGGAAAATAATATTTCCTTCATGATAAACGTCTCCACCACGCTTCTCTCCTAAATCCATCACAGCCTGTTTTTCCGCATCAATCATCTTCATCAAAGTACGAACAGAATATCTGTTATCCATTTCCTTGTCAACAACGAAATCTGTCCTTTTGTCACGAATTTCATCCTTTGCCTTGCGATCAAGTTCTCGGGTCTTAATTTTATTTTCGAGCGAAATGCCAACTGCATCCAAAACTTCTTGCATACCGTTCTGAGGATTGCGAAGAATGTCTAACATTTCCTCTGGGCTGTTGGTTGTCTGACGAAAACGTGCATCACCAATAGGTATGGGACCGCTCACATCATCACGACTTAATGTAGTTTCCCCTGTTTCTTTATCAACAAAAACAGAGTATTGCCATATAGGAGTATATTCCTGCTTTTCCTCCTGCTTCGTGGCTTTCTGTTGTTGAGGTTCTGAAAACTGCACATTGCCGTCATTTACTTCTGACAAATCAGACAAAGACAAAGGTGGTTGTGATTGTGCATCGGTTGCATATTCTGCCAAGCGTTCAGCATCTTCCTTGCTCCGCATCATGAAGCCTTGCTTTTCCTTGTCCCACCAGCCTTTCAGTTGTTTGGCAAACATTGTGGTGTGCTTCCGAACAGTATCTCTTAATTTATTATTGAACTTCACAAGGTGCATATCCAACACCTTACCCCTTTTGGTGGTATATTGTGCCTGAGTAATGGTGTATGCAGCATCAGTCGGTGTTGTCGTTTCTTCATTGGAATTGTTTTGTTCCAATTTCCGCTGTTCAGTAAAGAGGTCGTTTATTTCGGAAATAATGCGGGCTTCCTCAAATATATCACTCTGACCATGTGCGGCTTCTTGTTCCTTGTGCAGTTCTTCAATGCGTGATTTGATTTCAGAAAGTCTGTCGACTTGTGTACTTGAACTCTGTTCCTCAACACTTTTGACTGATTTGTATTCAGCAAACGCTTTAGTCTTACGGTGGCTACTATCTATCCACTTCTCGAAATCCTCCAAGTTTACGGCAGTTACCACTGTCTTGTGATTATTTGCCCAGTCGCTGTCATAATTCGCGAAGTAAGCAGCCTCGGCATCGTCAGTCTCATTGAAACCAAGCATTACCTTATGCTCATCAAAGCTGCCGTCCTCATTATACTGGTCCACCACGAACACCCTGCGTCCGTTCCACCCGTCAATATCGTCAGAGAGGAACACGTCTATGTGGTCTCCATCCACGCCCTCCGTGCCACGAATGTAGCCGTAGGTGTTCTGCATGATCGTTTCCCACTTGTTGCCCTCTGTGTCTATTCCACTACGAACGGATCCTTTCGGGTTCTCAATGGTGATATTGAATGTACCAACCTGCACATGACCTTTCTTATAATTGCCTGCTTCTTTCTGTTTCTCCGTAGGAGTAGTATCGGTTTCTTTCTCTGCCACTGCAACAGCATTGGCTAAAGACAAAGATGCATCAATATAATTAAGAACATCCAATAAATCTCCGAATGTTTGACCGTCATACTCATAAGCGCTACCTATATAATTACCTTTCGTATCAGGTGCATCAACTTTTATAACTTTATGAGTACCATCAACAATAATTGTCTGTTTATAAGTATCGCCATACTTTCCGCTTTCAATCCAATCATCTTCTTGAACTTCAATACGTCTTGCTATTTTTGCACTAAGTTGATTGTCAGTATCATCAGAAAACAGCATTTCTTCTTGTGATAAAGAAGATTCTATTTCGCTTTGTCCACCAATGCTTTCAGTTCTTCCTGTATCATCAGTTGTCCCATTTCTGTTCTCAACTCGTTCTCTTGGCGCAAGAGTTCCATTGCTTCCTTGCTGCCCTCGTTGGCTTGTTGCAGTATCGCCAACCAATACATTGCTTCGTTGTTGTCCATTGTAATCTAAATTAAATGTTTCTTTAATAGCCTGTACGAGCGTCCGAGGGGTATTGTCCGGTTGTTCGAACAGAGTTTCTTCCTGTGTACCTTGTATAAGGTCATAAATCTTGCCGAATGTATTTTGAATGAAGCTTTGGCTTTCACCTTTATACATTGCGGCCAAATGCAGGACAAAGTTACTGAATTTATCAGCAGGGAGATAACTTTCCCCAGTGACATCATCCATTTGATACTGGCGTTTCCAACTTTCTACGGCAGTACGTGCTTCCTTGAAGTTCTTTGCCTCTGCAAACATTTTATCTTGGGACAAAGCATAGTAAGCACGAACGGAATTCTGTATCTCATCTACCATTCGTTCACTGTTCGGACTATCATAATCACGAAAAGCAGTGGCAAGAATAGCTTTTTGTGCTTTTACCGGTAATACGTTGAACATTTCCTCCAACCGTGTACTACCGTCCTTGAATATGCTTTGATACATGATACCACGCAAATCATTCTTGGATTCGGGAGTCAAGTTACCCTTGCTGTCAAACGCACTCTTGTATTGTGTGGGAGTAATGAAACCTCTTTGGCTCATCCATTTCAAAACATTAGCACCATTGGAATCCACAAGTCCGGCAAATGACATTTCATCATCCGAAGTCCTAAGCAGCAAGTTGGCAAACGAACGCATTTCGGCTCCCATGCGCTGCAAGGCGTTTTTAGGTTTGATGCGTTCAACACCTCCACTTTCTGTGTCCTGTGCCACATACTGGCCAAGACGGATAGCCTCTGCATCGTCCACATCAACCATGTTCACAAGGACAGGATGCTCCATAGCCTCAATGTCTTCTGCTTGTAATCCAAATTCTTCCGCATGGTCTTTCAGATACTGCTTGTAAAGAGCCGCCTGTTCCGGATGGTTCTCCCACATGATACGAAGTGCGTCACTTCGGTTATTGCCCTGTATGGCTTCGCCCCGTGCGTTCACGGTAGGTGCGCCTGTATAGGCGGTAACAGAAGATGTGATTTCTTCGGGGCGTATGTTTCCGGCAATCTTTCGTGCAGACAATACACTTGCCTCGTCATTCCGTTCTTTTGGCTGCGCTTCGTCAATAAAGTGCAGAGGGTTGCGCACGCCTTGAATATGGCTCGGTTGCAACAAGTTTACATCAATCACGGCTACACGACCACCTACAATGGCATCATCACTGAATTTTACGGATACCTCCTTTCCCTGCAATGCCTGTACAGGCTCTTGTCTGTCTATCTTATGACCGTTCATGCGTCTGTAACCTCTTGCCCGTGCATCCTGCGGCTTGTCGTCCACCATGTCCGGCACTCCGTTCAAGGCTTCACGCTCGATGCGTTCCGCTTCCTCACGTTCGGCACGTAACTTTTCTTCTTCTGCCTTTCGCAATGCGGCTGCTTCATCGGCAATACGTCTGCGTTCATCATCCGCTTCCATTTTTCTGCGTTTGGCGGTACCGGCTATCTTCTGCCAAACGAGCAATTCCTGTTTGGCTGCATCAATCGCCGCTTTGCGTTCTTTCTCGGAAGCAATCTTTTCGGCAATGGAGTTGCCACCTTTCGATTTGGCTTTCTCCAACTTCTTCAAGGCTTCTTCCTTGTCGGCAACCATTCCATCGGCTACGGTCTGTGCCATATCCTCATCACCCTCAGTCTGCTCCACAATGGCATCCCAAGCTGTGTCGCTGTCGGCCTGCTCATATAGTGGATTTCCCTGCTCATCCTTTGGTATTCTCTGCATGGCAGGAATATTTTGAGGGGCATTGTTATCATTTTCGGGAATATTTTCCGCACCATTGTTGCTCTCATTCTCGACAGGGCGTTCAAACGCTACTCCGTTATGCTCCAACAACATATTGTCAAGTTCATCACGGGTAAACAGGTTCACACGCTTGCCGTTGATAGGGGCTTCGGTAAATACCTCATACTTGCCATCCGCATCAGCATCTGCTGTGATATTGCCACGGACGGTAACGCCGTTCTCATCGGTAAGCGAAACAATGTCATTGAGGGCGTATTGTGGTCTTTCAGCCTCTTGCATCTCCTGTTTCCGTTCGGCATTCTCAATGGTTCTCTGCTGCTCGAACTGCGCCACACGTGCCAAATTTGCCGCATCAGCCTGTTGCTGTATGGTTTCTTTTGCCAACGGGAAGATGTTCACGCCGTCCGAAACGTTAACTGTGCCGTCCCCATTATCCACAATACCGTCCTCGTTGGCTATAATCTGTACTTGCATCTGTGAACCATCCTGTCCGGTAATAGTATAGGCATCACCCGGATTGAATGTAACCTTACCGTCTATCTTATCAGCCGCTTCACGTGCGAACTGCTCCACAATGGCTTGTTCTGCCAATTCTTTTTGCTCGTTAGGGTCTTGCGATTCATCAAGAGACAATACTGCATCAGGTGATACTTGTTCAAGTGCGCCGGTTTCCGAATCGCGAATGATGATGCTGTTGTCCGAATCAGTTACGCTCACACCGCTACCATCGTCATAAGGTACAAGCTTGCCACTGATTACATACACCTTCCGCTCATCCTGCTTCATCGTTGCCCCCTGTATCATGCCGGTATTACGGTTCACACGTGCATCTATCATTGAGTTGCTCTGCTCGATACGACCGTCTATATCATCACGTACACGTTGTATCATGCCGTTATACACCTGCTTGGCATTAATATAATCGATTACGGAAACCTTATCTTCATCATTCCATTGTTCGTTGCCATTCACAAACTCTAATGTGGCAATCGGATTTTCTTCAATCATTGCAAACATGCTCTCATCCACGAGGTCTGCAACCCTTGCACGCTGATACTCATACATGTTCTTTGCATCGTTCATCTCCTGCGAAGAAATGATATTATACCCGTCGAGATAACTGTCATTTGCTTGTTGTACACTTTCGTTTCGGTTGCCGCCACGTGATTGAGCCATAGAAGCAAGGTTAAATCCTCGCAAATTCAACGAGCGTTCCATATAATCCAGAACGGCAGCTTTCTCATTGATGGTAAAATCTTTATCACCGGCAATAAGTTCCGCAACTTCACCGATATTCTCATTGGTAGTAAGGTCAAGCGTCGCCTTTAATGGCTCCCATACCTCTTTGCCGAGTAATTCATTCACTTTTGCGTCCGCTTTATTTACACCATGCTTCATGGAAGTATAATTTGCAGCAGACAAAGTATGTTTTCCTGCGCCCATCAATCCCATAGAGAGTGCCATGCCTCCCCAAATGTCACCATGAAATTGGCCACTGGCAAACAAATTGGTACGTGTACCGTCCGGATTCTGTTGATAGGCATCATCAAGATTGAGCATGGTGCGCCACAGTTGTCCATAGTATTCTTCCGAAACCTCACCGACATAATCACTCATACCCATTTTGTTGAACATCTGATGAGTTTGTCCCATGATACCGTTCAACGCACTTGCGTCAGCCTTTGAAAGCACTGCACCGATACGTTTTGCACCTACAACATTGGCGAGTTTGCTCATATTCCCAAGAGTAAAGACCGGATCAAGATGTGCACCGAACATTTCCGAATAATTCTCAATGATGGCATTGGCTTCACTTTGCCAAATGGCATCCCCCCAAGTCTTGTCGTTGGAAAAATCATAGTTGCCGTTCTCATCAACAACCACATCACCCAGTTTACGGTCAATAATGTCAGCAGTAGTTTTCCCTGCCTGTACTGTATTGGCCATAAGTGGAGCGCGTACAAGCAAATCATCTGCAGTTGTACCGAGTGCTTTGATGGTCCAGTCGGTTGCATACCGTCCCAAACCTTTGGCTCCATTTTCTTTGATATAGGACTTGAAACCCTGCTGAGCCATTTTTTCAGCCGTTTCTTTGCTTATAACCTTTGTTGCAAGTCTGGTACTTCCTTTGGAGAAAGAGGACAATCCGTTAAATCCTCCACCTGTCAATACGAAATCCAGCATGAAGGACGGCATATAGCCTGTCATTACACCTGCTCTGTTCCAAAAATCTGCATTTCCGCTGTATCTTTCCTCTGCTTGTTGCTTCTCATGGATTGCGCCCATCATTGCATCATGCGCTTCACGTTCACCCTCTGTGGCATTTTCTTTTTTCAGTTCATCGGCATTCATCATCGTAAATGCGTCACGCATATCACCCATACCGAAATCCCACGTGCGCACATCACCCATAGTGCGACCGAAACCACGCCAAAAGCCTACATCTACACCGTTTTCACGGTCTTTCTGTTCTTCAAGGTTCTTAATCAGTTCCTCTGTTTCACGAATGGCTACGGATAACGCACGGTTTTCCTTGTCAGATTGTTGGCGGGGCGTATAAGTGGCAGCTCCCAGTATGGCAGCGAGAGGGGCTTTGTTGTTTTCTGTCTCTTCTGCCCATTCCTTGTGTACTTCTGATGCTCTTTCCTCTTGCTTGGCTTTCAACTCCTGCAACCGGAGGTTTGCCTTGCGCAACTGTCCGCCTATGGACATATCGGCAGCTTGGCGGTACTGAAAGCTTTCCATGTCAGCCAATGACTTGCTGTAATAACGATTTCCGGCAGGAGTGAGGAACGTTTTCTCCAACTTCCCACTTTCAGGATTGAATATCATCTTTCCCTCTTTGGTCTGCAAGCCGGGATTTATCCCATATTCCTGCATATTGTCTATGCGTTCGTTGAATGTTTGTGTATGGGATTTCACATCGTTCATAATACGGTCGGTTTCGGTCAACATCGCTACTTTCTCCTTTTCTGTAGGTCGCCATGTCTGTTCATTAGCAGGTGAAATGGGTTCTTCAACCGTTCCGGAAGCACTGTTTCCCGATTGTTGCGATGAGGTTCGTTCCTTTCCAAACCCTATATTGCTTTCAAATTCTTCAAACGGCTCCATATCATAACCATCTTTTACAAGAGCGTCGTAAGCCGCTTTACGTTTGGTTGAATCTAACAGGTTCTTGCGAAAATCTTCTTCGCTCTCCATGTCGTAACCATCAGAAACAAACGTATCATACAGTTTTTTTATCTTATCCTTTTCTTCAGGCATAGTATTTTATTTATGATGTTGGACTTTTCTTTTTATTATCGGCCGTTGGACTTTTTTTCTGTGGCTTAGAAGAATGTCCTTTACCGGGCTTTGTCGTTTCAGATGTCTTGACGGTTTTCCCTCTTCCACTTTTGACCTCGGTGGTCGAAGCCTGAGTTTCTTCGTTCCATGTTCCATTGTCTATGGCGTTCTGACGCATGGCTTCATACGAGTGTGCAAAATGCTTGTTACCATCGCTGTCATACCACGGATATTCTCCGGCCTTTCCACTGCCACCACCTCGGTTGTAATATTCTGCTCTGGCATTGGATGCGGAAGCGGAAGCCTTTGAAGCACCAGCTTTAGCCTTTTCGGTTTCAAGCCTTGCCTTTTCAAGTTCTTCTGCATATTTTGCTTCAATTCCTTTGCGTTTGGCTTCAGCTTCGGATGCGGATATTTTATTGCCTTGCAGTTGGAGATTCAATTCAAACATCTGCCTGTCGCGTTCCTCTTTGGCATCGTTCCGTATGCGGTTATAATCGTCAAGACCAAGCTGCCTTTGCCACTTACGTTCACGGTCATCCCTTTCTTCATCAGCGATTCTTGCCCTCATCAGCCCCTCATAATATTCTTTCTCCTTGCCTTCACGTTCTTTCATCAGCTTGTCATATCTCACTTTGGTACGTTCTGACATGGTATTCTTACCGGTATACATATTTGGAGCGTACTGCGTGGTGAAGAACAAGTTCGAGAGTGCCGATATACCATCACCAATGGCTGCGAATATCTGTTCACGTTTCTGCTTCTTCTTTTCTTTAGCAAGTTCCTCGTCCGTTGGCGGTTTATAGGGATTGAGTTTTTTGTACAATTCAGCGTATGAGAGACTGCCACCGTTCACATCGGCTTGTTTGGCCGGAGGTGCAGCGACCGTTTCAGATTGGGAGCCGGTAACGGCAGGAGCCGCAGCTGCTTGTTGTTCCGTCCATTTCTGTGTACCCTTTGCCGGGGATGATACGGAAGGAGCGTCTTGCTGCTGTTCGTGCCATTCCTTAGAGCCTTTGGGCGGAGGCGTACCACCTCCGTTTCCTAAAATATCATCCATTGTTGCCATATTGAAATAGTTTAGAAAGGCATTTGACTTACCGCGTTAGTTACTCCTTGTACAGCTCCCGATATGGCATTGGCCTTGCCTTGCTCAATGGCGTTAAGCTGTTCCACTAAAGCATTGTCGTTTTGCATATAAGTGGCTTCGATATTGTCCTTACGTGCTTCTGCATCAGCGGCAATCTGTGATGTTGCATCGGCAAGAGCCTTGTTGTTCGCTTCTTTGGCCGCTGCCACACTTTCATCAGTACCGCCCATGACGGCTGCACTACCGGCAGCGGCTTTGTTACGTTGTTTTATACTCTCTTCAGTTTGCGTAAGGATGCGTTGTGCATCAGCCCGCTGAGTGGCATCCTCGTTGTACCGCCTGTCGTACCAGTCCTGATTCTTTTGCCGTTGAGCCTCAACATTACGTTTTGCTTTCTTCATGGCCTTGGATGCCTTGATCCCACCGAAAATGCTGCCTGCAGCACCTATGGCACTTCCTATTAAACCCATAAGACTTTATTTGATTATTAAAAGTTATACCTTGCGTGCGAAAGTAAGCCGTTATCTTCGCATCATCATTTTATCTTTTTACATACAAATCATTATGGCAATAGGAAAAAAGACTGGAGGGCGGCAAAAAGGTACGCCCAACAAAATAACGGCACTGGCAAAAGGGATGATTGAGAAATGGCTTGAAGCGCACAACACTATACCCGAAGGAGATGTGACGCCACTAATAATGCAGGACTTCATGGAACTTGACCCCAAAGACAGGGTGAAAGTGTCGACAGAGTTCATTAAAATCATCATGCCTAAGAATATCAGCATAGACGATGGCGAGGTCAAACTCACCATTGAGGACAAGCTTGTCAAACTTGCCGGAGAAGAAGACGAGGAAGAATAATCTATTACCCTCTACTTTAGATTGTCTTCATGTCAAGGGAACCCCAACCCGAAAAGGGGACGATTTTACTGATTTGCTTTGAAGCGATGTTCGAGAGAATGTCGCTTTTTTCATGTCCGGACCGTAAAATTTCTTCGGAAGAAAAGGGCATTTCTTCCGAAGAAATAGCAATAAATGTACAATTATACCCCATTTCTTCGGATTTCTTCGGAAGATATTGCCTTAATTGTACAGAAAAGGGGTATTTCTTCGGAAAAAACACGCATAAATGTACATTCTTGTACAGATTGAATTTTTTATGCGAAAATCAGCTCAAAAGCACCTCAAAAATCTTCTGAAATGGCTGAAATGAGCTATTTTTTGACATAATTTCAGAAGATATTACATTTATTTCTTCGGAAGAAATAACCATAAATGTACAGAAAAGGGGTATTTCTTCGGAGGAAACAGCCATAAATGTACATTTCTTCGGAAGAAAAGGGTATTTCTTCGGAAGAAATAGCAATAAATGTACAATTATATCCCATTTCTTCGGAAGATATACCATAAAATAAATATATATATCTACTACTACATCTACCGCGCGTGCGTGCGCACGTGAAGAAATTTTCGATTTTAGGGCAAGAATAAAAATTGAATAAAAAAGAAAGCCTACAAAGAAAAATACCTTGCAGGCTTATATCATTTCGTGAAGTCACAAAAAAAATCAGAATCCTTTCCCTTTCTGCCGTTGGTACACCACCGTCTGGTCTTTGTCGAGGTTGACGATTTTGAACATCACCATTGAACGGTTCGGAATATCATCCGGCAGCATAGTTACGAGCCGGGCAATCACCTCGTCCACATTGTTGAAGCCTACATCGGTCAGTTCCGCCACCTTTTGCCCGTTGTGGTATGCAGCCGCATTCACCATATAGCGGTATGACAAGCGGAAATGCACATCCTCCTGTTTCTGCTCACGTACAGAAGCCTTACCGGAGAAGAAAATGAAATCAATTACTTTCTCGTTCAGTTCCCAAGCAGGGGAGAAGTCAATCTTGATATACCCTCGTGTTACGTTGTGTCCATTGCTATGGTTCATGCCAAACGCCACTTCCGAGATAGAGGCACGTACATCATTCTGAGCTACTGTTCCCCATGTATGCCGGAACGTGTAAGCCGAATACCACTCTTCCTTTGGCATTCCCATAGCCTTGCATAATTGCCTTATCCCACTGTTGACATTGGCGCAAAAACTGTCCGATGTAGTCATGCGCTGATAGAAATTGAACAAACGCTCATCATCTTTTGCCGTGTTCATGTACTTTTCAAATAGCGGCTGGATGATTGCTGGCACCCGCATTTCCATATACGCACCATCCGCACGGAACTTCTTCGTTTTGGCCCGTTGGTAGTGGATAATTCCGTTCCGGTAATCCTGCTTTCTTAGATTGTACAGATCAATCGTGTTGATTCCTGCAAGGCAAAGCACCATCATAGCAACATCACGCCCGAACTCCGTCTGTGGATATTTCATCTTACTTTCCGGCAGAGGGAATGAAAAGAACTCCCGACATGCTTCGGGGGTAATGGCAAGCTTCTCCGCACGATCAGCCGTTGGTATTTCCACTTTCACCCATGGGTTGACTTTGATACGGATTATACCGTTATCGTAATCGTTGTACTCCAACATGGCGGCTTTAAATACCTGACGCATACAGATTGGATACATTTCCTTTGCCCTATGCGTCTGTTCAAGCGACTTTATCCATTTGTTCACCTGCGTAGAGGTCAACTGAGCGAACATCACTTGGTTGGTTCCGATGAACCGTTCCAGATGTTGTAGGGCAAGCTTGTAGTTCTTGGCATTCCTTTCCTGCCCACGGTCAATCATTCTGTCGATATGCACTCTCGCATAATCCGAAAAACAAATATCGTCATTGCCGTTCGTAAGAAAATCCACCACTTCCTTGACCGTCCAATGTTCAATGTCTTTTTTGTTGAGCCGCTCGTTATATTCCACTATCCGCCCGGCACAATACTGAAGCACGTAGGGGTCTTCGATTTCTTTCGCTCTGGAAAGTTCTTTCTTCGTGACCATCTTGTCGGTCTTCATGAATTGTGTCCCCCTATGGTGGGTAACTCTGATATAAACCGGATAAAATCCGTCCTTGCGTTCTTTTTGAACACACGCTTTAAATGTTGCCATATCGTTCTATGTCTTTATTATGTTATTATTTAAATTTATTCCAAACAGCTTCCAATGTCTTAACTTTCTGTAATATCATCAATTACGGCTCTAAACACGCTCTAAACACCCAACGAAAAGCACAACAACATTCTCTAAACATTTGCGTTTATTACGCTCATTTTCCGTGCGGAATGAACGTACCTTTTAAAAATACAATAGGCGGTAAGCCTTTGTAAATGAAAAGCATACCGCCTATTTTATTGAGTATCAGCTATATCGTGCTATTCCTCGATTGCCGCCTGCGCCGCTGCTAATCTTGCGATAGGTACCCGGAACGGAGAGCAACTAACGTAATTCAAACCTACTCTATGGCAGAACTTCACTGAAGACGGTTCACCACCATGTTCGCCACAGATACCGCATTTCAAATCCGGACGGATAGCACGGCCCTTTTCTGTAGCCATACGTACCAACTGACCTACACCATTCTGATCGAGCACCTGGAACGGGTCTACTTTCAGAATCTTCTTTTCCAGATAAACCGGAAGGAAGGAAGCGATATCGTCACGAGAATATCCGAAGGTCATCTGAGTCAAGTCATTCGTTCCGAATGAGAAGAATTCAGCGCTGGAAGCGATACGATCCGCTGTCAATGCCGCACGAGGAATCTCGATCATCGTACCTACCTTGAATTCGATACGATCGCCAACTTCCTTGAATAGCTCTTCGGCCGCGGTACGGATCACCTTCTCTTGTTCCTTGAATTCATATAAGATACCTGTTAATGGTACCATGATTTCCGGTTTAGCCTCAATACCTTCTTTCTTCAAATCCAAAGCGGCACCTAAAATGGCCCGAGTCTGCATTTCCGTAATTTCCGGATATGTATTACCTAGACGGCAACCACGGTGACCCAACATCGGGTTATGCTCACACAATGATTCTACACGTTGCTGGATATATTGCAGGCTTACACCCATCGTATCCGCCATTTCTTGCTGTCCCTTCAAATCGTGAGGAACAAACTCATGCAAAGGAGGATCGAGCAAACGAACGGTTACCGGGCAACCAGCCATTGCTTTAAAGATACCTTTGAAGTCTTCTTGTTGATATGGAAGAATCTTAGCCAATGCTTTCCGACGTCCTTCTGCATTTTCCGCCAGGATCATTTCACGCATTGCTTTGATCTTTTCGCCTTCGAAGAACATGTGTTCTGTACGGCAAAGGCCGATACCTACTGCACCGAAGTTACGTGCAACTTCCGCATCATGAGGAGTATCCGCATTGGTACGTACCTGCAAACGAGTATATTTATCAGCCATATTTTGGCGCGTTGAATTTAAAGTGTGATGTGCTTTATCAGGAAAGGTATGGAAAGGGCGAGCCTAATGACGAGATGGTGGAAGCGATGATCGCTTTCTTTCGGTTTACCCAGTAGATCTTGTCGCCCGGCTTGTAGGACGCCTTCGGGTCAAATTCCTTGTATCCGGCGTTCGTTAAGAGCGATACCGCTTTTTTCACACATTCTCTCTCGGTCTTTCCCTCATTTAAGAATGTCTTGTATCCCTCGCAGAAATTCTGCGCCTCCGGAATCTGTTCCGGCGCTTTTTCTCCGATGTGCGGAGCTTCCCAGAGAAGTGCTTTTTCCAGATCTTTGCCGTTCATGCTAAAAACCTCCGTATGTGTATTTTATGAATTATAACAACTCACTCACGCTGCCTGGTCCGAATCAGTCTGTTTTATGGAAACCATTTTCGACCTGGACACATGTTCCAATTCCTGCATGCAGCTGTCGTGTCTTATCTCTTACTTTGTAAGCAGATCTTTACTGTCGAGCATCAGTGTAAATGGACCATCATTTAGCAGGTCCACCTTCATATCTGCCCCGAACTCCCCATGTGCCACCTTCTCCACATGCATCCTGCACCGCTCCATAAAATATTCATAGAGGCGGTTCGCATGATCCGGCGCTCCAGCGTCACATTGGCACCACGTGCACCATAAATAGCAGTAGAAGATGCATCCTTCAACACATC
>OGWY01000767.1_pt1 | contig 26502 bp, 24 predicted proteins | sample 1576121 | NCBI WGS metagenome assembly OGWY01 (sample SAMEA3541543, study PRJEB24748) | human gut metagenome | biome: human gut; feature: human-associated habitat; material: faeces | place: China | collected 2012 | reverse complement strand
TGCCCGGCACAAGTACGTGCCGAATCCACATCGCTTTACCGTGATCCGACAGACACGTCCTCCGCGTATCCACCAAGCAGCAAATCCTGCCGCACCTTTCGGGCAAGCCCGGACGACAGATACAGCACCAGACTGGCGCGGTGTGCAGCCAGACTCCGCAGATTTTCCTTCTCCGGCACAGGAGTTTTCCCTTCCGCTCTTGTCAGAATCAATGTCTGCGTCACATCCGGCAACGTATACTCACACGCCAGCGATGCCGCAGCACCGAACACCGCACTCACACCCGGACATACATCATATTTGATTCCGTATTCATCCAGCAGATCCATCTGCTCGCGGATTGCCCCATACACGGACGGATCGCCCGTATGCAGACGCACGGTTGTTTTTCCTGCTGCCTCTGCCTCCCGCATTACAGACACGACATCTTCCAGAGTCATATGCGCGCTGTTGTAGATCTCACAGTCCGCCTTCGCATAGGAAAGCAGCGCTGGATTTACAAGCGAACCTGCATAGATGATTACGTCCGCTTCCTTGATTCGATTCATGCCCCGCACAGTGATCAGATCACACGCACCAGGACCCGCTCCTACAAAATGTACCATTTATTTAACTCTCTTTCCGCATCACTCGTCTGCCCCAGATATCCATACTTCTCCGAAAATACAATAACTCCAAACCGCATCGTATCGCCGACTCTGCCTGCGACATGCTTCTCGATCGCCGCAAGGATACTCTGCATCACCACTTCCCGCAAGCCTTCACGTTCCAACACATCCAACATCCGATCGGTATTGATACAGTCGTAGATTTCCTGTACCACCTTCGCTTCGGCGCCCGCCATCGCTGCATGCACCGCGAAGATTTCTCCTCGTCCATCTGCCACCTTGGAATGTGTGTTGAAAATTCCTGCCGCCAGCTTCACCAGCTTCCCGATATTTCCAACCAGCAAGAAATCCTTCATGCCATATGAGATTGCAAGGTCAATCGTATCACCGATATAATTGCTTGACTTGACGCTCTTTGTCAGATCAAGTTTCAAATATTCAGACGCATACGCCTGTCCATAGTTTCCCGGTGTGACTAATATTTTCTCTTCGCCGACCGCATGCAACTGCCGGATCTCCGTCTCGATCGTTGCCACAATCGCCTGCTCACTCATCGGCTCTAAGATTCCGCTTGTTCCTAGCACCGACAGTCCGCCCTCGATGCCAAGCTTCGGGTTAAATGTGCGCTTCGCCAGAGCCTCGCCCTCTGGCATCCAAACCGTGATGTGCAATGGCTCACTGACATTTGCTTTCTCGCACACATCTGCCACCGCCGCAAATATCATCTGCCGCGGTACACGATTAATTGCCGCCTGTCCGACTGCCTGTTCCAGGCCTTCTTTCGTGACACGCCCGATGCCGATTCCTCCATCTAATGTCAGATACGGAAATGATTCGCTGGTAAATGCGCAGGAGCTGTCTTGGCTTCCATCTGTCTGCTCACGCACACGCTGCTTCACATACGCCACCGTCACACAGACATCCGTGCCGTTTGTCACATCCGGATCATCGCCGCTGTCCTTCACAACCTTATAGCTTACCCTGTCTGCATCCGCCTCCAACAGATACACCGGAACGGAAACCGTCATCCCCTTCGGCGTGCGCAAGGTTACCGCATGGCTTTCTACCCCAAGCAGAAGCTGTATCGCTGCTGCCTGTGCCGCCGCTGCACTACACGTTCCGGTCGTAATGCCCAGCCGGAGCTTTTTTTGATTTTTGATCACATATTCTTCCATACGCATTTCCAATCTGTAAAATCTTCTTTATTTATACCATTTCATACGGAAATTGTAAATTTATTTCCGTTCCCGCTATGCACCTCTATTTTCAATCCGGGTTTTTCTGCTTACTTTCTTCCTCCTACGCCCACTGCATGGGCTCCGGTCATATATTCTCTTCCGCGCCCACTTCACTATGCCACATGATTTACTTCCGAAAAAAGAGCAGGACTTCCATCCTGCTCTCGTGTGTATGAATTGCACAATTAACTATTTTTCTTTTCTTCTTCGAATCATACCCGTGATACCGACGCCTGCGCCAAGCATAAGCGTAATCATAATCGCTATCGGATATGCATCTCCGGTGGAAACCGTTTTATCCGTTTTCCTGCTTGTCTCTGTTGTCTTCGGGGCACCTGCCTGTGTAGTTGCTCCATCCGGCTGTTCCACGAATGTCTGCTGTGTGGTTGTCTGCTCACCTGTCGTCTGTTTTTCTGTCGTCGTCTGCTCGCCTGTTGTGGATGGCGTCGCACCCTTTGCAACAACTACCTTGGTAGATGGCGACGCATAGTAATTGTTTGTTTCCTTATATCTTACGTAATAATCGCCATCGGAAAGCTGCGTGAGCGTCGTGCCTGTGCAGGCGATCCAACTTGTCTGATCAATACTATATTCCATCGTCGTTGCCAGATTGGTAATCTGACCATCATTTTTTCCATCAATTGTTTCTGCCGTCGGTGTCAATCCCGTCGGTGCATTCTGATTTGCCTTTTGGATGGTGAAGTTTTTCACAATTTGTCCATGTAAACTATTTATTCCGTCGATTGTGACACTCGCTATTCCCGCATTTTTGTTATCGGCATAAGTCAGTGTATAGCTTGTGTTCTCTGTCAGTGTCTGTCCGTCATAGGTTACTGTCACGGCAGGTTTTTTTTCATTGCCATCATAGACATATGTATCCGGATTGAGTGTAACGGTAAGCTGTGAATCGGAGAGCCTGCGATAACGAAGTACATAATTTGTTGCATTACCTCCATTTTCATCCAAAATGGTTTGTATCGTATCACTGTATCTCTGAAATGATCCAATCGAATACCCCTCCGGTATATAATCCTTTACTGCATCAAATCCGTTACCAGGCCTGCCATAGTTAGAAATTCCAGAGTCGCAGTTTATTGAAAATATACAATCCTTCTCCATTGTCAGCTTTGTCAAATTAAATGTTCCCGCTCGCAGTTCAACATAACTGCCATTTTTTAACTGCATGCCACCATCGGACAGCCACTGCATACCCGTTGGCAATATCAGCTTGGCTCCATCAACAACAAGAGCTCCATAGTCTCCGCTTGAACTCCCATTGTTAATGTATGCCGTCATAGTTCCATTTTTTATTTCCAGAGAATAACTCACATTCAACGTGTCTAATATAAGGCTCTTGGAATTCAAATCCAGCTTAATATGCTTATTGTCTTCTCCACTATTATATCCGATCGTCAGTGACGAATTGTCTATATCATCCAGCAAACGAATTGTATCATCATTTTGAGCCGCAACAAATGCCTCTGGCAGTGTTCCATATTGACCCTTTAGATTTCCGTTTAGATCCACAACCTCTGCCACTTCCCCCGCAGCCTTGACCGGCACAACCTTCATTCCTCCGCTTATCGAAAAAATTGTGGCTGCTGCGATCACAACTGCCATCACCTTCCACATTAACTTCTCTCTTACTTTCATTTCCTCTCCTCCTACTACCTAGGACTTTCCTGTCCCAAATATTATCCTCTTTACATTTTTTTCATTCTTTTTCTTTACCATACCTTTGGGGGCACGTCAACCCTTCTGGGACGAAATGCATTTTTCTGGGACGAAATGTCATTTGGATGCATAGATTCCTATAGGAAATTGTGTTACAATGTTAAAAATTACAATTTAACCATTCATCAGAGAGGAAATGAATATGAACCTTGCCATCGTGGATGACAATCCGGAAGAATTACAGAAATTATATAAAACCATTATGGATTACAGCCGCACGCACGATGTTGCAATCGCCTGTGACTGCTTCGCGACATCTGCTGCATTTCTTTCTGCATGCGCACAGATCTCATATTCTTTTGTTATCTTTGATATTTATTTACAGGATACAACCGGAATTGATCTGGCGGCAGAATTCCGCAGGAATGCTCCCCGGACACCTATCGTGTTCCTGACCAGCAGTCCGGAACATCGGGCAGATGCATTCCGGGTGCATGCATTTGATTATCTCGAAAAACCCGTAACCGGGGAGATGATCGCCCGGCTGTTCGACGAGCTGGCGATCACGCAGGAAGAAGAGACTGACACACAGGCATTTTCAATCTCGATAGACCGGAAGCAGATTCCGGTTTTATATTCTGACATCCGCTATATCACCTCGGATTCCAACTATCTACAGATTCAGGGGCGCGATGTGTTCCGCTGCCGCATGCCATTTCGCGAAGCCGCATCCATCCTCACACAGGACGAACGGTTTCTGACCATCAACCGGGGGATACTCATCAACTTGGACTATGTGCAGCATATGGAGAACGCTTCCTGCACCATGTGCGACTCCACAACATTTTCGATTCATAGGAAAAATGCAGCCGCCATCACACAGGCTTATATCGCTCACCAGTTTAAGCGGCGCACGAAGGCATTGACGAAAGGAGGGCTCTCATGAATTTCTGGAACCTCGTTTACAGAGCCGCCGAATACGGCATTATCCTCCCCGGCATCTTTCTTTGCATCATCCCTGTTGCGGACTGGCTCATCATTCCCCAGAGAAAGCTCTATCCGGTGCTGCTGCCATGCATGGTTGCAGTCTGTTTTGTGTTAGCATGGGTGGACTCTTCCGGCTCCTACTACACAAACATATTCTTCTTCCCTCTGCTCGGCATCTGTCTGATTGCGTATTTTTTGACTGTAAAACTGGAAAAGTTGAAATTACTTTACATGTTTTTATGTGCAACCGCTGCGTTATCCTTCGGCTGCATCATGAACTATTACATCATCGCGCGGATCGATCCGCATTCCAACATACATGACGACTCCGTGCCCGGTCTGATCATACAATATGCGGTCAGTCTCCTCATTATGTCTGTGTTGCTCCGCATGCGGCACAAATACCGATGGCTGTTTGAGAATTTCAACACGACATTATTCTGGAGAATCGCATGGATGATTCCTGCAATCATCTCCTTTTGCAACATCTATATGATTCCGATTGATTATGCCAACATCCGCGTCGGGCGGATCTTCCAGATTGCAATGGTGATCGAAGGTGTGCTGTTCCTGTTCTTCATGCTGTTCCAGTCCCTGTTGTACATCATCGCCGTCACGACCTCCCGGAAGATCGAAGCAGATTCCACCGCCCTGATGTACCAGCTTCAGGCAGACCAGTATGAGAAAATGCAGGCGTATCTGGATGAGACACGCCGTATCCGGCATGATTTCAAGCATACGATTGCAGTATTGAACGAACTTTCCCAGACCGGCCAATATGAGAAATTACAGGAATATATCTCCAACTATTCTTCCGAGATATCGAATGTACAGGCACCTGCCACCTATTGTGACAACCCCGTGGTCAACGCAACGATTCATTATTATATCGATATCGCCCAAAGCTATGGCATCCGGACGAAGCTGCAGGTTGTTATTCCAAAGGAGATAGCAATCTCGGATATTGACCTGTGCCTGATCTTCGGCAATCTGCTTGATAACGCAGTCACCGCATGCCGCCATGTCCGGACCGATGCCCGTTTCATCCGCTTATCCGCGGATCTCGACACCCCGGGGCACCTGTATATCACAATGGTAAACAGCTTTGACGGCAATGTCTGCACGCGGAACGGAAAATACATCTCCACGAAGGAGCGTAAAAGTGGTATCGGTCTTGCCTCGATTCAGGCAACGATACAAAAATATCACGGTTCCTCGAATTTTTATACCGAACAACATGAATTTATCTCGAATATCATGTTAAAACTAAAGGAAAATGAAACGGAGTAGTTTTATGAATATCACAGTTATCTTCACAGGCGGCACGATTGGTTCGTCTGTACAGCAGAACTTTGTCTCCACTGATACACAAATGCCATATCGACTGCTGGCAATGTACGAGACCGAGCAAAAGAAAAAAGGAGCAGCCATCCCGCACTTTCAGACGGAAGCTCCTTATACAACCCTGAGTGAGTATATGGATGGTTCGCATCTGAACCTGCTTATCTCCTGCATCCGGGAGCAGCTCACAAAGGATATTGACGGCATCATTGTGACGCATGGCACGGATACGCTTCCTTTTACCGCCGCGGCGCTTGGTATGTGCTTTGCCTATGCAAAGGTTCCAATCCTGCTCGTGTCAAGCAATTATATCTTAGATGATCCGCGTGCAAATGGACTGACGAACTTTACCGCTGCCGTTGATTATATCACTTCCCCAACTTTGCCAACAGCCGTCGGCATCGCCTACTGTAACACCGGAAGTACGCCGAAGATCTACAATGCGCTCGGTATCTACAACCATTATCCGTTTGACGATAGCTTGTACGAACGTCCATATAACGAATATGCGGATGCAGTTGCACCTGTCCTTCAGGAGTTTTCCGACCTGCGGCAAACATTCGTCCACTTCGATACATCCTGCCCAGTATGCTTCTTCCAGTCTATGCCGGGTATGCAGTATTATCTGCCGGACAATGCATGCGTAGTGTTGATCCACGCTTACCACTCCGGTACGATCAATACGAAAAATCCATCTCTACTTGCACTCGCCGAACAGGCGGCACAAAAAAAGATCCCGGTCTATCTGACCGGAATCTCTGCATATTCTACTGATTATGACAGCAAAGAGGTATACGAATCTCTTGGGATCATCCCGCTTCCAGAATACAGTCCGCTTGTTGCGTATATGTATCTGTGGTACAAACACAGCCAAAAACGCTGATTATTTTCCCTGCAGGAAATCCTGCATCTTCTGCAGGTTATCTGCCATCAGATCATATCCATTCTGATAGAATGCTTCCTGCTTTTCTTTATCCTGCTCAAACTTGCTGATGCTGTCTAACTCCGGACGGAACACGAGAAGCTTTCCTTCCTTCTCGTATCGGTCGATCCTGTCTAACTGCTTCGCATACATCTCACGTCTGCGCATCAACGTATCATAAAATGCCGGATATTTCTTCTTATAGGTACGCATCAGCACGCGGATCTTTCCATAGTTTGTCGGTGCTTCCTCTGGCTTTCTTGTCAAAATACAGACAACCCGGTCACATCCAACCTCAAATGCACGCTTCACCGGAATCGAATCAGCCAGACTTCCATCCATATAATGGAATCCATCTAATTCAACTGGATTGCACAGCACAGGAACTGAACACGATGCCTTGACTGCCGTCAGCATGCGCTTCTCATCCTCTGTCTTTGCGATATATTCGGCTTTTCCAGTCTCGCAGTTTGTCACTACGAGCTCTACCTCCGATGGTGACGCAACGAACTTCTCAAAGTCAAATGGATACTGCTTATGCGAAAACTCCATCACCATACGGTCTAAATCAAGCATCTTCTTGCTTTTACGCATCTGCTTGACACCATAATATGCATTTTCACCGCTTGCGGTAATCGTCCATTTGGTACGACCTTTTTGCCCTGCCAGATAATTAACCGCGTTTCCAGCGCCGGCAGATACTCCTACCACATAATCAAATACTATCTGATTATCCATCAGGCAGTCCAATGCTCCTGCGGTAAAAAGCCCGCGGAACGCACCGCCCTCTAATACAATACCTGTCTTCACGTTTTCATCTCCTCGGATCTGCTTCTTTTAATTCGTCAAGCTTCTCCTGAATTCTCTTCTTTACCAATTCGCATACATCATGCTTCCGCAATTTTCCATATTCTTCATATGGAATTGGCGGCAGGAAATATACCTGTGTCCGAACCTTCTCAAAGGTATTTGTATCCATCGACCTCCACGAATCGTAGATCACAACCGGAACCATTGGTGTCTTGGATTTTAACGAACACGAGAAACACCCGGACTTAAATTCCTGTAACTCATTTTTATTATCCGTATAACCGCCCTCTGGGAAAATCAAATATGGTTTTCCATCCTTCACACGCTCGGAAATCGTCTTCAACGCCCCGATCTGCTGCTTCGGATCCTCGAACGATATCGTGGTTCCCTCCACCAGACCACATACCTGTCTTGCAACCAGACGGTCTGCGGATTTCTCTTCCCACAACATCGCACATGGCTTCGGATGTGCCAGCATGATACCAAGTGCATCGTATTTCCCCTGATGGTTGGCATACATGATGTAGCCGCCATCCTGTGGCAGATTCTCCCTGCCAAAAACATCCGTCTTGGTACGGGCGCGTCTGCGCATATGATTCTCGATCTTCATCGCAAAATCATACCGCTGCTGTTCGGTGTATTTTTCTTTGTGTTTTATCATATAATTCGCACGCGGAATATGCGTGGCAACGAACAACGGACTCGTTGCAACAACGAATTTAAATCTCAAATTTTTCAATCTATCTCAACCCTTATATCCCCATGCCATCCTGCATAGTTCTGTGTCTGCCTGCAACCTGGAGCTATCACAACATCTTCTTCTTTCGCAGCACAATTGTCACTACAATACAGATGACAAGTGTAAGCACACATATAATCATAAATCCCCATGGTTCCTTTGAAAACGGCATACCGTTGCCATTTACATTCATACCATATAATCCCGATATAATCGTCGGTATGGACATGACGATCGTAATCGCAGCCAACAGCTTCATGATGTTGTTCAGACGGTTATCAATGAATGTTGACATCAATTCCCGTGTACCCTTTAAGATATCCCGGTAGATCTGCGTCATCTCTATCGCCTGCAGATTCTCGACAATCACATCATCCAGCAATTCCTGATCCTCCGGGAATTTCCGGATTCCGCTATACCGTGTCAGACGGTCCACGACCATCCGGTTCGCACGCAATGATGTATCAAAATACACCAGGTTGGATTCCATCTCATGCAGGTTGACGATATCGGCATCCTCCGTTGCGCCTCCCATACGTTCCTCCATCTCAAGTCTGCGCCGGTCAATAATCCGAAGATACGACTGATATAACATGCTCGTCCGGTACATAATCTGATAGGTAAAACGCACCTGCTTCTTCGTGGTAAAATCTCGTATATTATTGACAATAAAATGCTTGAGCACCGGTGTCTCCGCCGAACACACCGTGATAATTGCATCGTCCGTCCATACAACCCCCAGCGGGATGGTTGTATATGCCTCCTGGTTGTGCCGGATCTCAACCGAAGGAATATCGAATAATATCAAAACATAATCATCGTTGACATCCACACGTGATGACTCCTCATCGTCCAGTGCAGCCCGGATATCTGCGAGATCCACATTATATCTTCTTGCAATCTCGAGACTCTCGTCCTGCGTCGGCGCTGTCAGATTGATCCATGTACCAGGCATAAACTCATCAATCTGTCTGAATTTTCCATTCTCTGTAATGTACTTACTGATCATATCCTTCTCGCCTCATTGTCTCCCTTTTTCATGGCAAAAGCCTCACTGTCACATATTTTATCACGACTTTTCCCATTCGGAAACCCCTAAATATATTTCTTTAAATAAATATTCACTCTGCCCTTTCGCGTCTCACTTCCGGCACCGCAATACCGGAACTTTCCGTACCCGTGGACCGAGAAACTATCGCCATCTTTTAAGACCAGACTGTTGCGTTCCTCAATTCTGCCGTTCCGTATGACTTTCTTCGCCCGGAATATATCCAGCGTCTCGTTGCGAGAGCATTTCGTGACGGCTGCAACGATGGCATCAAACCTCGGTGCACTGACGATCACGTGTATATCCTCAAGTACAGGCTTCAGATCCTCGATCTCACCCTCCACGAGAGAGGTTTTCACGTTCGTATGTTTTATCTTTGTCAGTTGCTCCATAATATATGCAGCGATATTCTCCTGACAGAAAATATATGCCCGCTTTCCATCCTTTACCAGAATGTCACCGAGCACAGACCGTTCAATCCCCAAATTCATAAGCGCACCAAGAAAATCGCGATGGCTCAGATCCTCAGCGAATTTGTCCAGTAATGGTTCTACCAGAATAATCGAGATGGGGAACACGCCCGCATACCCAAACAATTCTTCCGAGCCAAACTGCACCATCTGCCGTTCGCACTCCGGCGTTCCGCCGAAGCAGGTCATCCCCACAAAGGAGAAATCCGCCTGCTTCTCATAGACCACCGCAAGCTCTGCAGGTGTCAGGAATCCGGTGTATGTATAAATATTTTGTCTGTATGCGCGCTTCGCCAAATCCTGCAAACGTGCAATCAATACCTGTTCTTCGTTCATATCTACTGATTCATAGATTAGCCAAGAATCGCCTTATCGTTCGCGAATTCTTCGCCACTTGCCTCTTCAAACTTGTGAAGCAGATCTGCAACGGTCAGCTTCTTCTTCTCTTCACCACGGATATCGAGAATGATATTGCCATCCATCATCATGATCAGACGGTTTCCGTGTGCGATTGCATCCTTCATATTATGTGTGATCATCAACGTGGTCAGATTATCGCGGTTGACGATCATATCGGTCGTCTGCAACACCTTCGCCGCAGTCTTCGGATCAAGAGCGGCTGTATGCTCATCGAGGAGCAGGAGCTTCGGCTTCTTCAGGGTTGCCATGAGCAATGTGAGCGCCTGTCTCTGACCACCGGACAGAAGTCCTACCTTCGATGTCATACGGTCTTCCAAACCAAGTCCCAGTGTAGCCAGCATCTCACGATACTTTGCATGCTCCTTCTTCGTGATTCCGGCTTTCAAAGTACGGCTGTCTCCCCGGCGGAGTGCCAGTGCCAGATTCTCCTGAATCTCCATTGTCGCTGCTGTTCCGGTCATTGGATCCTGGAACACACGGCCGAGATATTTGGCACGCTTATATTCCGGAAGCTTTGTTACATCGGCATCCCCAATCAGGATCTGTCCCTGATCGACCGGCCATACACCGGCGATTGCATTTAACATCGTAGACTTACCGGCCCCGTTTCCACCGATGACGGTTACGAAATCGCCATCCTCCAGCGTCAGATTCAGTCCTCTTAATGCCATTTTCTCATTGACCGTTCCCGCATTGAAGGTCTTATAAATATTCTTCAGCTCTAACATAGTATTTACGCCTCCTTCTTCTCTGCGGTTGCCGCAAGCTTCTTACCCTTGTTGAAATGTTTTCCCTTCCAATAAGGCACTGCAAGGAATACTGCTACGATCAAAGCCTGGAACAGCTTCAACAGATCCGTATCGACGCCGAGCCAGATAACGATCTGCAATACGATGAAATAAATCACTCCACCGATACCAACCGACAGAAGCTTCAATGCGAAGTTCTTGAAGATACGGCTGAATATTGCCTCACCGATGATAACCGATGCCAAACCGATTACGATCGCACCTTTACCCATATTGATATCTGCAAATCCCTGATACTGTCCAAGACATGCACTTGCAAATGCAACCAGACCATTCGAGATCATCAATCCGAGTACCTTGTTGAAGTTCGTGTTAATACCCTGCGCACGTGCCATATTCTCATTACAACCCGTTGCACGAAGCGAACTACCAAGCTCTGTACCGAAGAACCAGTACAAAATTCCGATGACAACAATCATAAATAGAAATACGACAAAGATGGAATTCTTATAGAATGCCACTCTCTTTATGTATCGGAGAGAAACTGCCAAATCATATTTGTCCACATTGATCGGCTGATTTGCCTTCCCCATGATCTTCAGGTTCACTCCCCACAGACCAAGCTGTGTCAGAATACCTGCTAAGATCGCCGGAATTCCCATCGTCGTGTGAAACAAACCGGTTACAAGTCCCACGAGCATACCGGCAAGTGTCGCGATCGCCATCGCGGCTGCTACATGATACCCTTTCTGCATCAACATAATACATACGGCTGCACCGGTACACATCGTTCCATCGACGGACAAATCGGCGATGTCCAGAATCCGGAACGTAATGTACACGCCAATCGCCATAATACCCCAGATCAGACCCTGGGCAATCGCGCCTGGCATGGCATTGAATAAAGCACTTACATCCATTTCTTTCTCTCCTTTATTTCTTCATTAACAAAAGTCGGGTAGAAAAACTCTACCCGACTACTATACTATAATAATACAACAAAAATCAAGTAAATACGCTTGTTTTCGCTATTCTTTTCGATTACTCGTTTGTGATTGCTTCGTAATCATCTGGTACGCTGATACCGAGTTCGTCACAGATATCCTTGTTGTACTTCTTTGTAAACTGTGGTGCATACTCGATTGGCATCTCTTCTACCTTAGACTCACCCTTCAGGATCTTGGCTGCCATCTTACCAGTTGCGACACCCAGATCATAGTAGCTGATAGAAAGTGTTGCAACACCACAACCCTTACAGATACCTTCCTCGCCGGCAACTACAGGAGTCTTTGCTGGCATACAGATATTCTTGATGATCTCTGTATTAGCTGCGACTGTGTTATCTGTTGGAACGTAGATCACATCACTTGCATTGGCTGCAGATGTTGTGACTGTTGAAAGGTCATTGGAATCGGAGAATGAATAATACTCACATGTATATCCAAGCTTCTCCAAAGCTGCCTTTACCGTATCTACCTGATACTGGGAGTTTGCCTCTGCTGAACAGTACAGAAGTCCGACTGTCTTTGCATCTGGGAACAGTTCCTTGATCATATCTGCCTGACTCTCCAGTGGTGCAAGATCCGATGTACCAGAAATATTTCTACCAACGGTACCATTGAAATCAGAAAGCTCGAGTGCAACACCATACTCTGTTACAGATGTACCAAGAATCGGAATCGTGTCTGTACCGGCTGCGGCTGCCTGTAATGCAGGCGTTGCATTTGCAAGGATCAGATCTACATCGCTGCTCACAAAACCATTGATGATCGTCGCACATGTATTAGCATCACCCTGTGCGTTCTGCTCATCAAACTTGATTCCGTCTTCACCAAACTCTTCTACCAAAGCATCCTTAAAGCCCTTTGTTGCGGCATCGAGTGCCTCATGCTGTACTAACTGACAGATACCTACCGTATAAGTATCATCCTTCTTGCCGCCACAGGCGCAAAGGGAAAGTGTCATTGCAGCAACAGATGCAACTGCAAGTAATTTCTTTAATTTTCTCATGATTCTCTTCCTCCTCGACGATATGCATGTCTTCGCTGCATATCCATTTTCTTTACTCATTTATTGCTCTAACGGGTTAATGATTTAGTGTAATAAAGTATTACAGTAACAGATTAAACCACGATTATTTAAAAATGTCAAGTTTTTGTAACCTTTTCGTCCGCCCACGTGTATAATCTGTGAAAGGCCTTTTGAAACAGACGGAGGATGTGACTATGAAGATACCAATACGGATACTGATGGAACGCTATCAGAATCATTTATACCGGATTGCATTCAGTATCTGTCAGAACCGCGAAGACGCAGAAGATGTCGTGCAGGACACCTTCCTGCAATATCATATTCTGAAGAAAGAATTTGAAGACGAAACCCATATCCGTGCATGGCTGATGCGGGTTGCAATCAACAAATCCAGGAATATCGTTCGCGCCTTCTGGCGGAAACACCGGCAATCCTTAGAAAGCTATATGGAGGAGCTGGATTTCCCAGATACTGAAAGCAGTACCCTGTTCGAGGCAGTGCTGCGGCTCCCGGAGAAACAGCGCACCGTCATTCATCTCTTCTATTATGAAGATTACACGATCAAGGAAATCGCAGAAATACTGCATGTAAGCGAGAGCAACGTCAAGGTTCGCTTAAACCGTGGACGCGCCGCTCTTCGAGAAGAAATCAAGGAGGATTGGAACTATGACGAATCATGAAAAATATAAGCAGGCATTTGACTGCCTGACGACCGACGCAGAAATCAACTTAAACCCGGCATCCATCCGGCGCAGCCGGACAACCCGTGTGGTTCGGCGCATGTGCTACACTGCTGCATGTCTGGTCATGATGTTTGCCGCATCGAACGGCATATGTTACGCGGCGACCGGGAAATCTCTTGTGCACACAATCATTGTTATGGCAGATGGCTCGAATGTGGAGATCTCCGAGGACGACAACTCGGTTACATTTACCATCGAAAAAACAGGAGATCTTTCTTACACGACTGCCGAGAACGGACGCCTGTATCTAAATCTGAATGATGAGAAAACAGACATCACCGATCAGTGCAGCGACACAGACTATTTCCGGAAGGATTACACCGATTCCGAAGGAAATAAGCATGTGCTCATCGCAGGCGGAACCGTGGAAAGCTACGGCTGGGCAGAGTATATCTTCAATGCAGAGGGAAAATATATTTTCAACACGATGAATATCCCAACTGACGAGGCGAATCCGGATGAGACGCCTGTATGGTTTGCGAAAGCTGAAAAAGACCTTGGAGTTGACGCAGACGCTCTGTTAGAGCAGGGCGGTTCCTACAAAATAGATGAAACCGGCATCGAACAGACCGAAACCGTGACAGAATCTGCACAATAATTGATTTTGCCGTTGCAACTACCCCCTGTATCCGCTATAATCAAAGTAGACTGTTGTGCAAAATATGCAAATTATCATGCATTTTTTGTACGAATTGATTAGCAACAGGGGGTAATTTTAATGATAGCTGGAAAAGAAGAAATCGAACGCCAGAAAGTATTCGGTCGTGACCACTTTGTATATGAAGAAAATTCCTACTTTATCGATGTCAACGATGACTCCGAGCGTATGTGGTTCCAGAACCGGATTGGTGTACCAAATTATAAATGGTTTCAGGAAGGTACGGGCGACAAGCACTGGGTTCTCTACAATCCGATCTGTTTTATGCCTACAAAGAACTGGAATGGAAAAAAGATTCTGAAATTTAACTACCGTGAATTCAAGGGTGGACGTCTGGAGGTTCCGATCAATGCAAGTAGCTGCTGTGGTATGTTCTCCTGGGTAACGCTCCCGGAAGGCTTCCAGATCGGCGGACTGTTCAACACGCGTGGCATCAAGGACATGAACCTGATGTTTGCAGGCTGTGTTATGCCGAAGGGCTTCTCGCTCGGTGACCATTTCCATACGAAGGAAGTCGAGGATATGCGATACATGTTTTACCAGAGTTCTGTATCCGAGGCATTTGATTTCGGTAAGATCTTTGATACATCGCATGTCATGAACATGGAGTATATGTTCTCTGAGTGCCGTATCCCGGATGGACTGAAATTCCCGGAGCGGTTCCTGACTGCACAGGTAACGAATATGGATCACATGTTCTACGAGAGTGTGTTCCTTGGGAAAGCGGATTTTGGAGACGGCTTTGTTGTATCGCCGGGCACGAACACGAACGATATGTTCACGGACTGCATGTTCGGGGACGAGAAGATTGATAACCAGTACAACCAGGATTTCAACTACGTGAAGTCCAGATTAAGTTGATGGAATTTGCATTTATATAACTAAAAAGAAACCACATGGATACATTCTACGCAGACGCGCTCCCGCTCGGTTCAGCACGTAGCGGTACTAAATTCGCGCTTCGCACTCATTAAGTGCCGACGTGCTTCAACGGTCTGCTTTAGAATTGTATCCATGTGGTTTCTTTATTTACTTTATTGGCTCTGCAAATTCCTTACACTCTACCTCAATCTTACAAAAGCGAAAGAAACACACCTGTCAAATGCACAGATATCCAGATCGGATTCAAGTAATATACATATGTTTGGAACTTAGAAGTTCTTAATGTTCTGTTCATGCTCAGCAATGTTTGAACACGATGTTCAAACAAACCGCCACTGAGCCACGGATGGCGAATTGGCGGCGGTTGCGTTCGGTATCATGGTGTAAATCAGAACATTTAGAACTTCTTAGTTTCAATACATCGTATTTACTCGAACCGATACTGGATATATGCAATTGATATGGTGTGCTTCGTTTATTTCACATATTTCCGGTAGAACGTATCAAGTTCGAGCGGCTTGTCGTAGTAGTAGCCCTGGATACATTCGACACCTGCGTTTCGTACGATGGAGAGTGCTTCCACTTTCTCGACACCTTCCGCACAGACAGCGATACCAACCTTCTTGCAGTATGTAACGATGAATTCGATCAGCGCTTTGTCCTTCGGTTTCTCGGTGATACTCCGCGTCATCGTGTGGTCAAGCTTCACCATGTCGGCAGGAATGTCTTTGAGTACGGTCAGCGATGCATAGCCAGTTCCGAAGTCGTCAAGCGCAATGCTGATCCCCGCATCCTTGAACGTCTGCAGGACGTCCGATAGAAATGACGTCTGCTCCACACGACAGCTCTCCGTCAGTTCCAGCATGACCGCATCATGCGGAAGCTGATAATGATCGAGCCGTTCCACAACATAACCTAAGAGCTCCGGATCTTTGAACTGTACATAAGACACATTGATCTGCAGACGCTTTAACGGCATATGTCCAATCTGCTCCCGCCACCTGGCAAGCGTCTGTAATGATTGGTCGATCACCCATTTTCCAACCCGGATGATCTCCTTGGAATTCTCCAGAATCGGAATAAAATCCATCGGTCCAATCACACCGAATTCCGGATGAATAAAGCGGAGTAATACTTCCGCTGCATCACAGACCTCGCTCTTCGTCTCCACGATCGGCTGCATTACAATACGGAAACCCTTACAGTCTTCCTCCACGCACTCCCGGATTGCCTCCTTCAGACGTGTCATATATTTCTTCTGTGCAAATAATTCCTTGCTGTAGAATACAACATCATCGGTATTCGTCAGCTTTGCATGATCAAGGGCGTAAAACAGGTTACTTTGAATCTGGTCTAAGAACTCCCCATCTTCAGGGAAGAACGCTGCCGCTGCCTTAAACCGCAGGTGTACCACCTGCCCGGACACGACCAGATTCCGCATAAAGCTGTCTACGAACTTCTTGTATTCTACAATACGCTCCACACCTGCATCCTGCATGACAATCGCAAAATTCGCTCCGTCCATCCGAAATACATGACAGTTGTGGAGCACACCCTCACGCAGCTTCTCTCCGATCAAGGCGAGCACCTTATCACCATAAGCATAGCTGTATTCTGCATTGATCCGCTTGAAGTTCTCCAGCCCGATCATGAGAATTCCACCCCGCGCGCGGTCATCCAGCAGACGGTTTAACTCACTCCGGAACTGATGAACGGTCCACAGATTCGTGACTGCATCGATCTTTGTCTGATATCCCATATTCGTGACAAGACCACCAAACCACTCTGCTTTTCCATCCGCATCGTAAGTCATGTATCCACGGCAATTGACCCACACATATTCTCCCTGTGCGTTCTTGATACGGTACTCACAGTTGTGATACGGCGTTACGCCATGGAGAAGCTCCATAAGACTATCTGTATATGGTTCCACATCCTCCGGATGAATCCGGCTGATCCACTCCCGCGTGGAATCTCCGAATATCTCCCCCGGTAATCCGAAATATTCCACTGCCGATGCAGACCAGCGTATCATGTCTTCTTTTAAATTGCCATAAAATAAAAAAGTTTTGCCCGGTGCTTTGGATACCAGGTCAAAATAACGTGACTCGAATTCTGACTTGTCCACTCATACACGCTCCTTCCCTCTTGCTTTTCATTCTCTTGTGTATGCATATCAGAATGTTTACATTTTTTGCATATCTTTTCTTATTTATTATATAGGATATTTTCCAAATAGGCAATACATACTGCCAGAATATGAAAACAATCGTGCAAAACCGTTCCATTTCCCTCCGGTTCCTTCCGATACGAGCGGTACAAACTGTTGAAACTTGTCCGGGAAAAGCATTTATCTACCGCATCCCGCATATTCGGCAGGACTGCAAGCATATCCCGCATATAAATATGCAACTGCTTTTCGTATCGGATATGCGCAAAAAATCCACTGGTATAGCGCATTGTGTGCGGATACGTGAAGCGGTCTGCCAGATAATGTGTCGCCTTTCCCATCTGGTAATAATCACGCACCGACAGTTTCTCCCGTTTCCGCAGCACGCGGTACACCCGGTTGACAAAAAAACGAGACCCTTCCGCTGTATGCCCACCAATCAGCATACGCCGATGGTCATTCAACGACAAAGGTCCCGCATCTTTTTGTTGTCTATGCGCGCGCAGCAACTGAAAATATCCGTGGATGTAAGAACATTTGTCGACATCCGGCATGATATTCCCAATTACAAATGCGTATTTTTTTACCGGTTCTTCTATCTCAAATACACGTGCAAGATAACGCCCTAAGGCAAGATGATCTTTGGTTTGCATAAATCAAATCCCTACTTCTGTTCTTTTATTTCCAGCTCCGGCTGCATCGAAGCGACCTTCGTATTCGCCGGGATGGATGTCGTGACAAAAGAGTTTCCGGCTACAACAGAATTCTCACCGATCACAGTCTCGCCACCTAAGATAGTAGTATTCGCATAAATCACAACATTATTCTCGATCGTCGGATGACGCTTCACACCGGAAAGCAGCTGTCCCTTCCGTGTGGAGAGTGCTCCAAGCGTTACGCCCTGATAGATCTTCACATGATCGCCGATCGTCGTCGTCTCGCCGATGACGATTCCCGTACCATGATCGATACAGAAATATTCGCCGATCGTCGCACCCGGATTAATGTCGATTCCGGTCAGTCCGTGTGCATATTCCGTCATGATACGCGGAATATAAGGTACATTTAACTCATACAGGACATGTGCATACCGATATACAAAAATCGTGAAAATCCCCGGATAGGAAAGGATGATATCCTGGTGGTCCTTCGCCGCCGGATCACCGTTAAACTCCGCATCCACATCCTTTAAGATCATCGCCTGAATGTCCGGGATCTTCGCGATAAATGTTGATGTATACTCCTCCGCTTTCGCCCGGATCTCTGCATCGGCAAGCTCCTTGTTATCGAACTTCAAGGCGACACGCACCTGCTTAAACAGCCGTTCATAGAGGATTGCCAGCGTGCTTCCCGCGAAATTATCCTTGGAAACATATGCCATATTTTCAGAGCCGAAAAATCCCGGAAATGTGACCGTGCGCAGCCCTTCTATGATCGAAATGATTGCGTCCCGGTTCGGTACACAATCGCCGAGTGACATATCAAAAATCTTCTGTGCTTCGTAGTTTTCCTTCAGGCGCGCGGTTGCCTCCTGAATGGTTTTATTTACAATTGTTCCCATGACCTGCCTCCAATATCTATTCAAATCATAACCACCTCACACCCTCAGATGCATATGCCGGTCTGCATTTTATACCGGACACATATATTGCAATTCTGTTCATACTATATTATGATATAGAAAAATTGCGCGGATGTGCAATGACTATTTATATTTTCAATATGTATACTATACTATTATAAAACAAAAAAGTCCAAGGAATTTTTCGGAGGAGCTATGAATAAGAAAGCATTGATCGCTATGAGCGGCGGTGTCGACAGCAGCGTGGCGGCCTTCCTGATGAAGGAGCAGGGCTACGAATGCATCGGTGCCACCATGAAATTATATCAGAATGACGATATCGTCATCAACAAGGAACACACCTGCTGTTCCTTAGATGACGTAGAGGATGCCCGTGCTGTGGCACATTCAATGGGCATGGATCACTACGTCATGAACTTCAAGGAACATTTCAAGGAACAGGTCATGGACAAGTTCGTGCATTGCTACGAATGTGGCATCACACCGAATCCCTGCATCGACTGTAACCGCTATCTGAAATTCGAATATCTGTACCAACGGGCACAGGAGCTTGGAATGGATTACGTTGTCACCGGACATTATGCGCAGATTGTACAGGATGAAACAACCGGGCGCTATCTCTTGAAGAAAGCAGTCGACGCAAGCAAGGATCAGAGCTATGTGCTCTATTCCCTGACACAGGATCAGCTTGCGCACACACAGTTTCCACTCGGCGGCATGCCGAAAAGCGAGACGCGTGCCATCGCGGAAGCACATGGTTTTGTCAATGCGAAAAAGCACGACAGTCAGGACATCTGCTTTGTGCCGGATGGAAATTATGCGAAGTTCATCGAACAGCATGCGTGCAAGACTTACCCGGAGGGCGATTTCGTTGATGTTCACGGCAATGTCTTAGGACGCCACAAGGGTATCATCCGCTACACGATCGGACAGCGCAAGGGCCTTGGGCTGGCACTGAAAGAGCCGATGTATGTCATGGATGTCGACATCGAGAAAAATCAGGTTGTCCTCGGGCGAAACGAAGACCTCTTCTCGAAGCGCCTTGTCGCAAATGATGTGAATCTCATCTCAATCAGCCATATAGATGCCCCGATCCGTGTCACTGCGAAGGTCCGCTATCGTCACACAGAAGCTCCTGCAACTGTGAATCCGCTGCCGGACGGAAAAATCGAAGTCATCTTCGACGAACCGCAGCGTGCGATCACGAAAGGACAGGCCGTTGTTTTATATGATGGTGATATTGTAGTCGGCGGCGGCACGATCTGTGAGACAGAAAAACTATATTAAACTATTTTCTGCATAAAAAGAACTCGTAACAATTACATGCACACGCAAGCATGTTTGTTTACGAGTTCTTTTCTATTTCATTATACTTGATAGTCCTATATTGGAATTATAATTGACGTTCTGCATCTTCAACTCCGCCATATCCATACAGGCATGCCATATAATTCATGATGTCGTACGTCAGGTTGCCGCCTGCCTGTGCGATATCGGTCACAAATTTGCCAAACAGGATAAACGTCCGGTCTCCATAGGCAGCAATGTCTCTGCGCAGTGCCGATTCGATCGTCTCCTGTGCATCATTTGTATAGATAAAACGTACATAACCTGCCATCTTCGGATAATTCTCGATGAATTTCTGCAACCAGTCTAACTGGATCTGCACCAGATCCTCTTCGATGCCAATCCGTTTCTCACTCCGCTCTACCTGCAATTCATTTCCTGCCTTACAATCCTGCAGATAGCTTGCAAGCAGATCATTCGTCCAAGCCAGATACCGGCTCTTCCGCATGATGAAGAATGTATTCCAGTCGTCCGGATAGATGGTACTTCCAAACAACTTCCACTCCGCATCTATGATTGCCGCAATCGTTTCCTCGCGGTCAAATGGCGTTTCATTGCTCCATTCACGTGCCAGTCCCATCTCTTCTTCGAGGTCATATTTTGATTTTTCTGTTGTCTTTTCTTTTGCCGCCTGCTTCAAATCGTTTACATACTCGCGGTAGTTTGCTTCCATCTCGGCATCCTCCACGGCACCGAAATCACCGCGATCCACACGCTGTACCAGATCCTGCGCATATACATCAAGGAATGTATCTGTCCCTTTCACTACGCCCTGCATTTTAAGCTCCATCAACAGATATTCTGCAATATCCTCAAAGCAGGACACAATCTCGTCTTTATAATTCGTCTCATACGCGCTATACGTACGTCCTTCCCACGCAGCTGCCTGATTCGGAATCACTGCGATCCGGTCAAGGATCGGAGCCACGCTGTCAATGAGCGACAGGCTCTGCATGCCTTTTCGCATCCATTTATAATAAGGTGCATACTTCTGATTCAGCAGATAAATGATCTCCATCGTGTACTGCATGCCCTTTGCCACACAGAGATTGGCTGTCACATAATCCTGTCTTGCCATCATACGTGCATAATTCGTCTGCGCTGTCTGTGCGAATCCATGCAGTTTCTCTGCAAGACGCATCATCCATACCTTTGTTGGATAATACTCAAGCAGACTCTCCCGTATCTTTGTAAATGCACCGGCATCATCGCGGAACACCATTCCATTGGTCGCCGCCGCCAGCTTCTCTTCTGAGATCTGCCGCCAGCTATCCGGGAGAATATAACCACCCTCTGCGGTTTTCTGTACCTTCACGCCAAGCAGATTCTCATAGAACTCGCGCACAGAGGAAACACCTCTTCTATGTGACAGCACCTTGTTGACCGAGTTTGTCGGTGCTTCAATTCCATTTTCACGTAAGAATTCATCGCCAAAATCAACCAGAAGCTGCTCATACGATTTCTGCAGCATACCTCCGATACTCCGGTAATCCTCCTCTGAAAGCCACAGACAGAATCCCAATGCAAAATCATGATCGCGCGAAATGGCATCGTCATAGCCAAAGCATTCCGAACCCTCTCCGACAAGTCCGACGGCAATCCGTGCCTCGTAATTCGGAAATTCCTCATGGATCATCTTCGCACCATGCAATTCATAAAAACGCTTGCAGATATGCAGCCAGTTATTCTCTGCATTTGGCTGAACCGTATCCTCCGATAATGTATCCACATAATCGGACTGTCCCTGTGCCGCTTCCTTGGTCCCGATTTCCTGCGGCACTGTTTCCGCCTGCGCTTCTCCCATATGCACAATATTCGTCAGATATTTTACAGAAGGATTTGTTTTCATATCCGCAGTCAAAACTGCAGTCTGTTCTTCTTCCTCTTCCTTCTTCATTTCCTCGGCATAATATTTCGCCTGCTTATAACGCTCTTCGATTTCCAGATATGCATTCGATTTTCCGACGTGCTTTTCCATTTCCTGCATCGCCTGCATATAATAATCCGCTCCCTGCACATACGCTTCACGCATGCAAAGTGCATCGCCCATCATCGCAAGTGCCGTACTGTAATGGAAATCGCGTTTTCCATCCCATTCAAAGATACGGAGCGCACGCTCCAGACATTGCAGTGCTTCCTCATACATGGTGGATGCCGTTGTGCCATCTACCCGCTGTCCATTTGCGCCCATGGCGGCACCGCCTGCGAGCTGCAGCAATACCTGTGCCAGATTACACCGGGTCGTTGCCTGCTCCATCCATGCATTCTGCTGTAGATCTACGACTGCAAGTGCCCGTCGGAATGTCTCTTCTGCCTTCTTCAGCTCGCCACTTCCCTGGTAGACAAACGCCCAGTTATTATAGAGTGTCGCGAACCGGTAATCTCCCGCAGAAAGCTTCTCCCGGTAAAGTACCTCCACACGTTCAAACAAATTCTGTGCTTTCATATAATAGCCAAAGGTACGATACGCATTTGCCACATTTAACAGGCTCGTTGCATATTCTACCGTGCCTTCCATACCCATCTTTACAAGTATGTCTTCAATATCTGCACAATACCGAAGTCCCTTTGCATTCTGGTTCGTATCCCTGCATAACCCCATCATTTCATTCAGCAGAGAAAGTGCCGATGCATAATCCCGTTCATCCATCGCCACTTCAATATTGGTCGTCAGAAACTCCTCTATATCTTCCAGAGAATGTGTTCCAAACATATTGTCATAATCCATCAATACCTGATTGATATCCATCAGTCGTACCTCCTCTTTTCCCCGAATGTTCTTATGCACACGCTTTTTGCTGCATTGCATCCACAATACGGTTTCGCACCAGCTTTGCAATCTGATCCGTTGTAAGCCCCTCATACTCTTCCGGATAAATCGCTGGCAGGAAATGTACCTGTGTCTTTACACGCCGCAGAGAATTGATCTCAAATGGTTTATAGGAATCTACCAATAACACGGGAACAATCGGACAATTTGCACGCACTGCACATTTGAATGCCCCCGGCATGAATTCCTTGATCGCATTCCGGTTATGAAAATACCCGCCCTCTGGAAATACAATGTACCGTCTGCCTTTTTTTACTTCTTTTGTCACTTTCCGGACCGCCTCTACCTGACTTTTGATATCTGTCTTATCAATCCGGCAGCCGTCGATCAATGTAATAAACTGATCGACAATAATCATCTTCGAACGCTTCGCATCCATCATAACCGTACAAGGTTTCTTATGGGCGTCCATAATTCCAAGCGCATCGTATTTACCCTGATGATTGGCATATAACACATATCCGCCCTCCGCCGGCAGATTCTCCACGCCAGTCACACTCGTCCGAATCCTGCCATTTCGTTTCATGACATGAATCACATGAAGTGCCACGCGATAACGGTCTGCCTCGGAATAGCGTTCCGTATTTTTCTCTATATAACTTCCCTTCGCCAGATAGTAAATAATATAAGGCAAAGAGATAATAATCACATACCAGAATCGTAGCATTTTCTCTCTCCGTCAAAAAAATAAAAGGATCTTGTCAAAGACCCTTTTATTGTAACACTGAATTGTTAGAAATAGCAAACCTTTTATGTATTTATTCGCTTTGTTTTGACTTATAATATTCATCAAACAGCTTATTTGCCGCATCCAATGTCTTGTTGCTGATATCCGGCAGATCTTTGCCCCATGCAGCAGTTGCCTGTTTAAAGCCTTTTTCCATTGCTTTCTGCATTTCGCGCATCTTGTCCTCATCGTCACCGGCGAGAGCACTTGCAAAATCAAACAATCTCTGCGAGGTCTGCTTTACGCCCCAATATCCATCGTCGGAGATGTCTTCCTGTGCCTGTGCTTTCGTTGCTGCATCCACAGTGAAATTTCCGTTTGCAAAGATCTTCCAGATGGAATCGTCTCCGTTTGCAATTCCATACATACCAGCCTGCTTACCAAGCATCTGAGATACAAGATTTGTAAGACTGTTCTGTCTGCTTTCCTGATCCGCTTTGAGCTGCTTTACCAAAGCTGCGCGGTCTTCCTTGCTCATCTTGTTGATGGAATATGGTGCCTTGGCACTTTCCTGCGCGCGCTTCTCGTAAACCGCATCTTTCTCTGTCTCTGCAGAAGCCTTCTTCTCGGATGTCTCCGCAGCCTTTGCAGTTACACTATAATCAGAAACGTTTTCACTTGCAGCCTGCATACCTGCCATTGCATTTACTGTCATTCCCATGTTCTTTTGCTCCTTCCTTAGAATCATACGCACTTCCTTGTGCTTTTGGAGATGGAACCCCCATCTCTGTTTATATTATCGGTCATTTACCATGGATTGTTAACAATCTGTCCGCGAATTTATTTCAGGTTTCATTAATGAAATGGGCGAATCCGATAAGTAACGCCCAGTTCGTTACAGATTGCCTGACATTTTGCCTCTTCTTCTCTCGTGATCGTCGTCTCCACGGTACTTAATACCACCTTCGGCACATACCGCTTCGCATCCTTTGCGAACTTCAGCATCGCCTCAAAGGAACCGTCCCCGAATTTACTCCGCACAATCTCCTGATACCGCTTGGCATCCGGTGTGTTCAGACTGATAGAAATCGTATCGATCAGTCCTGCAAATTTCGGTGTGATATCATCGTTCCAGATCAGATCTCCGAGACCGTTTGTATTGATACGGATCGGCTTATCATAATGTGCTTTCAGATATTTTGCAATCTCAAGCAGTGCATCCAGCCGTTCCGTCGGCTCACCAAATCCACAGAATACAATTTCTTCATACGGCGCAACATCCGTTTTCTCAAACTCTGCAATCACTTCTTCCACACTCGGCTCATGTTCCAGCCACAAAGGCGCATCATTTACCTCTGACACATGATCACGGGTCTGTCGTTCGCAGAACGTGCACGCACACGGACAGCGATTTGTCAGATTCACATACAATCCGTTATGCACTTTATATAATATCGTCATTGCTTTTCTTACTTCACTACTCATTCTTCTCACCTGTCAATCTCACATTACTTTCAAACATACGGTTAAATCCAAGCCATTCCGTCTTGTCTTCATTCTCCCGGATAATCTCGGTAAATGTCTGCAACTTCGCATCCATATTATCGGCATGTGCGAGTGCCATCGCCTCGATCAATGCTGGTTTCTTCGGTGAACCATATTCCAGTTCCCCGTGATGTGCCAGGATGCAGTGCTTCAGCTCATTTGCAAGCTTCGGTGGAAATCCTGGAATCTCACGCACCTTATCCGCAATCATCATCGTACCCATCACAATATGTCCGACTAACTGTCCCTCGTCGGTGTAATCGTTCTGTGGAAAATCGGAAATCTCATCGACCTTACCGATGTCGTGACAAATCGCTGCCGTCACAAGTAAATCATGATTGACAACCGGATAATTCGCTGCGATATATTCACATAATTTTGCAACCGATAAAGAATGTTCCAGCAGACCGCCTATAAATCCATGATGAATGGACTTGGCTGCGGAATGCTTCTTGAACCTCTCTGCAAATTCCTTATCCTCAACAAAGAACATTTCCAATAGTTTATGTAAATACTGATTTTTTACACCCTGAATCAGTCCCAGTAATTCCTGATACATCGTATCAATATCTTTCGTTGAACATGGCATATAATCTGTCACATTGTATTCGCCTTCATCCGCCACGCGCACACGCTTGACATTTAACTGCAATGCTCCGTTAAAGCTCGTTACCTGTGCGTCAACACGAATATAGTCCATCGGCTCGAAATGCGCAATCGCATTCGAAAGCTCCCAGATCTTTGCATCGACCGTACCGGTCTTATCCTGAAGCTGCAAAGAGTAATACGTCTTTCCAGCCTTTGTCTTTGCTACCACTTTATTCTTACAGAGATAGATTTCCGATACCATCTCTCCATCACGCAATTCTTTGATATAATTCATGCTCTTTCTTCCTCCATCCTGCGCTTCACTCTTTCCTAATTTATATCACTTATATATGCTTTTCGCAAGGGAGGATTCCTCCGCCCTCTTCGTCTTCGCACGTTCTTCCTGTATGTTCATTGGCTCCATATTCTCAAACCAGTTTCCCATGCTCTCGC
>OGWY01000722.1_pt1 | contig 27340 bp, 35 predicted proteins | sample 1576121 | NCBI WGS metagenome assembly OGWY01 (sample SAMEA3541543, study PRJEB24748) | human gut metagenome | biome: human gut; feature: human-associated habitat; material: faeces | place: China | collected 2012 | reverse complement strand
GGACTTATCGGCATGGGTAATAACCCAATGGTTGGTGCTACAGTAGCAGTTGCGGTAGCGATTCAGGAAGCTGCGGATAATGGTAAATTCTAGGAAATCCAGTATTTACGCGGATATGCGTAAGTGTGGAAACCTACGGAAAAGTACAGGTAACTTACACGTAACTAGCATGTAACTTACACTCGTAACTTGCAAAATATAAGAGGGCAGCAGGCGTATAAAAGCACCTGTAGCCCTCTTTTTAATTGCCGCATATTTGCGGCTATTTAATATACTATTTTTTCTAACTCGTCGGCGAGTTCTTGCATACTTCTATGCGTGTATACCTTTTCTGTGACGTCCTCTATCTCGTGCCCTACAATCAGCTTAAGTATATACTCATTCATATTTGCAGACTTGGCGGCACTTATAAAAGTATGTCGCGTGTCGTGCGGCTTGTGCGACATATTAAAGCGTTTGTTTATTTTCTCGAAGCGTCCGCGGTATTTATCATATGTTAAGTGCGTGCCCTGCTGCCCGTTCTCATCATTAAACAGATAATCGCTACCCATAGCTACGGCTTTATTATAATTGGCTACGACCAGCTCATATATAGCGGAGTGTATCGGTACAACTCTATTACGCCCTGCGTCAGTCTTAAGACCGCCGAACATTGTACGCGCCTCTAAGTCTATGTCGGCAATCTTTAATATTGCCAGCTCTTGCGGACGCCAGCCGCTATAAATGCCTATAAGCACCATATCGACAAAAGGAAAGCTCACGTTATCCCAAAGAGTTTGTATTTCCTCAGAACTAAACGGAATACGTACAATTTTAGGCTTGCCGCGCTTTACACCCTCACATAATGCCGCGTAGTCCTTTTCTACAATGTCGTATTTAAGGCAGTACTTATACATTAAGTTATACATACTTTTCATACGCTGCTTAGTGCTGTCGCCTACCTTGGCGTCGTGTATAGTACCCTCTAAGTGGTTCGGGCGTATGTCACGCATACGCATATTGTGTAGCGGCTTGGAATGATTAAAGGCAGCAACCCAAGAACGGCACGAGCTGGGAGTAACCTTTACAAAATGCTCTTTACTCCAACGCTCGTATACTTCAGCAAAAGTAATAGAGCTTGTCTCTATGTCGTACGGATTCTGGTTATAATTCATAAGAGCAGTTAAAGCCTCTTGCCTCGTCGGATAATATCCAATAGTTAAATAACGCTGCTTAGTCCTGCCTGTTTTCTCGTCAATTTCCCAGCCTTTAGTTTTTCGTGCTATCCAAGGGTTACGGCGTTTGCCGCCTTGCTTATATACGCTACCCATTCCATTAGCAAGTTTCATATAGCATAACCTCACTTTCTTATATATGGCGGCTTATTTTCTAAAAAAGGGTATAAAAAATAAGCCTATCGGAAACCCTAGGCTTATGCTATAATAGTACTTGCGGGGTACATAACAAGCGAGCAGCCTCTAAGGTTCGTTAGTTGTGTGTCTGTGTAGCCGTTCCTGCGCCAACAGGGGCGGCTATTTTTATATTTAATTTTACCAGATATTACCATAAGACATATGCGCAGCCGTCCAGTATAATAGATACTAAAAGAGAGGCTTACATAATGACATACAACTTATGGCAGATACGAACAGCCAAGGGCTACAGCCTGCGGGAGCTGGAAGAGTTAAGCGGGGTAAGCAAGACCACAATAAACAATATTGAGAACGGAAAAGCAAACCCGACTATAGAAACCCTGCGTTTACTTGCAGCAGCCCTAGAAGTAGAGCTATTCGATTTACTAGAATTATAATATTGCAAGTTACCGCTGCCAAGAGCTACGGGACATACGTCCTACATAATGGACAAAACAGCCGAAAGTCTTACATATCTTACCGACTAGCGTTATAATTGCCACATCACAAAGGAAAGAGGGCGAGCCAGTGGATAAGCTACGGCGGCAAATACGCGAACTACTCGACAGCATAAGCAACGAGCACGCACTTAGAATAATATTACAATTCATACGAGGAATTAAAGGCAGCTAGGCGACTAGCTGCTTTTTTCGTTGTCGCCTTTTATCTTATCAACAAATTTTTTAATAAGTTCCCACTCGGCGGGGGATAACTGCCCCAGAGCAATAAACGTATTAAGTATAAACTCGTCGCCGCTGCCAAGAGCTGCCCCGACTATCTGCGCCGCCTTTTCTGCGCGGCTCATTTCCTCGAACATATCGCCAGAGCCAGTACGTAGCCATTCCTCATTAACTCCGAACTCGCGGCAGATAGCAGTAACATTTTGATTAGTTACATTTACTACGCCGCTCTCTATACGGCTAATGGCAGAACGGGTAACGCCGATACGCCCGCCGAAAGTTTCCATACTTAAACCTAGCACTTTACGTATCTCTTTAACTCTTTCGTTCATATATTTTTTACTCCTTTCCTAGATTTTCAACATCATCATAACACTATAACGTAACATAAGCAACAAATTTTTATAAAAACTGTTGACAAACGTAACCTACGCAACTATAATACGTAATGTAAGCAACATTACAACATCAAAACAGTACAGAAAGCGGGGTACATAATGGCGAGTGAAGAAAGGAGAACGAAAAGCACCGAAGAGCTAATTGATACTTTAAATGATTTTTGCAGCCAGATACTTATTATGGCAGAGGCAAAAGGGCTTACACGAAAAGAAGTAAAACGCGTGCCGAGCTGGTTAGATAGTATGCTGACAAGCGAAAGTTTTAACGATGAGCCGTACACATACGGAAGAAACCCGCAGCAATAGAGCCGCGGGCAAAGAATTACTTTATTGCTTACTTGTAAGAAAGGCTAATTATTTCATTTTCAAGCAAGCGCAAAGTTTTAAAAGTTTCTTCTTGGAGCTTTTTAACTGCTTCCATAGCCTTTGTGTCCTCAATATCAGAGGCTATGGACTTTGTACTTAGGTTAAAGGCTGCGGCGTAATTGCCTAGCTTTAACTCTTTATCACTATCACACATTTTTAACACCACCTTTCATATGGATTATATCACGCGAGGCACACGAAAGCGAGGTAACAAAAGAAATGACAAGAGCAGATTTATTAAACAAGAAAGTAGACAAGCTAAACAACACAAGCGAGGCGTTAGAGCTTACACTTATAATTTTCGACGAGGAAATAGTACAGAACGTATAAGAGATTAAAGCGGCTGCGCAAAAGCAGCCGCGATAGAAAAGAGGTTAGAATATGGCAAATAAAAGTTTTGATTTTGGAAAATTAAAGCGTAGCTTTTACCCTACTAAGTTAAAGGACGGCAAAACTTTAGTGGTTGAAATGCCAAAAAAGCGCACTTTTGAAAAAATGCAGATTATAAACGACATTGACACAGACGAGGCTAAGAGCGGCGAGGTATACGACGAAATGCTAGAGCTTTTAGCAGAAATCTTAAGCAATAACAGAGGCAAAGAGGTTATTACAGCGGAGTACTTAGAGCAGGAAGAGTACGACATAGAGGAAATCATAGCGTACATTAACGACTATGCAGACTTTGTAAACAGTATTAAGAATAACCCAAACTAAAGCTGCCGCACTACCCAAACGGGCAGACAGAGGCGGCAGAGTATACATACACCGCAGACACACGAGCAGAAAAGCTAGTTATAGACTACTTAAATATAAGCATATTCGACGTGCAGGAAATGCCGATAGACCTATACTTATACTTTATGCGAGAAAGCTATATATATACGCTTAGCCAGACGGAAAAGGGCAGGAAGTATTTAGAGGACTGCTACAGAATGACGCAGACCAAGCCAGACCGCAAAAAGATACGAGAAAAGATTAAGAGCCAGAAAGGAGCGTAACAAGTGGTAGGCAGTATTAAAGGTATTACAATCGAAATAGGCGGCGATACTACTAAACTATCTAAAGCGCTCTCTGGCGTTAATAGCTCGTGCAGCTCTTTACAGAAAGAGCTACGCGAAGTAGACAAGCTGCTTAAACTCGACCCGACAAACACGGAACTATTAGCCCAGAAACAGAAAATATTAAAAGAGGCTATAGGAAGTACAAAAGAGAAGTTAGACACCTTAAAAGAGGCAGAAAAACAGGTACAAGAACAATTTGAGCACGGAGAAGTAAGCGAGGAACAATACAGAGGGTTACAAAGGGAAATTGCAAGTACAGAGCAGCACTTAAAGGACTTAGAGACGGCGGCAAAGCAAAGCAATATATCACTCGAAAAAATAGGAGAAGTAACCGAAAAAATAGGAGAAAAAACTACAGCCGCAGGCAATAAATTTAAACCACTCAGCACAGCAGCGGCAGCACTCGGCACGGCAAGTATAGTGACCGCTTCAAACTTTGAGGACGCTATGGCGAAAGTATCCACCATAGCGGACGAAAGCAAAGTACCTATAGAAGATATGAGCACAGCTATATTAAAGCTGTCAGACGATACAGGACAGTCGGCAGCAGATATAGCAGAGTCCGTATATAATGCAATATCGGGCGGCGTAGATACAGCAGACGCAGTAGCGTTTGTAGTACAGTCGAGTAAATTAGCAAAGGCTGGCTTTACAGATACGGCAAACGCGACAGACATTTTAACAACAGCATTAAACGCATACGGTCTAGAGGCAACAGAAACAGAGCATATTAGCGATATGCTTATAACAACGCAGAATCTAGGAAAAACAACCGTAAACGAACTTGCTAGCGCTATGGGTAAAGTAATACCGACAGCAAACGCGAACAACGTACAAATGAACCAGCTTTGCGCAGCTTACGCAGATATGACCGCGAAAGGTATAGCAACAGCAGAAAGTACGACATACTTAAACTCTATGCTTAACGAACTCGGAAAAGGCGGCACGACTGTAGACGGCGTACTAAGAGAAAAAACGGGTAAATCATTCGCAGAATTAAGCGCAGACGGCAATACACTTTCTGATGTATTAGCGATATTAAAAAGTTATGCAGACGAAAATAACAAGAGCTTTAACGACCTATGGAGCAGTAGCGAAGCAGGTAAAGCGGCTATGGTGCTACTCGGAAATGGAGCAGACGAGTTTAACAACGTGCTCGAACAAATGAATGACAGCACGGACGCAACGACAGACGCTTTTAACAAGTTGGACACAGACAGCAACAAAGCCAAAATAGCACTAAACCAGATTAAAAACGCGGTAACAGACTTAGGAACTACAGCACTAGAAATGCTACAGCCAGCAGTAACAAATATTTGCAGCAACGTAAAAGAGGCTACAGAGCACTTTAAAAATATGGACGACAACACTAAGCAAATTATCGTGACAATAATTGCGGTAGTGGCAGCCCTAGCCCCCGCACTGCTGATACTGGGAAAAATATTTACAGCAATATCAACTATGATAAACGTAATTAAGGCTCTAAAGATTGCAATAGTAGCAGTAAACGCCGTGCTTGCGGCAAACCCCATTATATTAGTTATAGCGGCGATAGCGGCGTTAATAGCGATATTTATAACGCTATACAATAAGTGCGAATGGTTTAGAGACGCAGTAAACGAAATATTTGAGAATGTAAAAGAGTTTATAGGCGGCACTATCGAAGTAATAAAGGGCGTTATAGGCACTATCTGGGACAAGATACAAGAGATATGGGGCTTTATAGAGCCATACCTGCAGGCTGCCTTTGTTTTTTTGCAACAGTTAGGCACAGACATAGCACAGATATTTAGCGATTGCTGGGAAATCATTAAAGCAGTATGGGATTTAGTAGAGCCGTACTTTTCTATGTTATGGGAAAATATAAAAGTTATATTCTCGGTAGTTGGCGAAGTGCTGGGCGGTTTTTTCTCGGTTGCGTGGGAATATATTAAAGGTGTATGGGACGTAGCAGTACTTTACTTTACGCTTATCTGGGAAAACATAAAAGTAGTGTTCTCGGTAGTTGGCGAAGTGCTGGGCTCATTCTTTCGTAATGCGTGGGAAATTATTAAAGCAGTATGGGACGTTGTAGCGGCTTACTTTGCTGCGGTATGGAACACTATAAAAACAGTATTCAGCGTCGTAAAAGACGTGCTTACAGGAGACTTTAAAGGCGCGTGGGACGGAATAAAGAGCATATTCGGGGGTTTTGCAAACTTCTTTAGTACATTATGGGATAGCGTAAAGCGTATCTTTTCGGCTGTCGGCTCATTTTTTAGAGACACATTCGGGGCAGCTTTGGACGCAGTAAAGGGTGTATTCTCTAATTTTGGCTCTTTTTTTAGCGACTTGTGGGACACTATAAGAAATACGTTTTCGGATTTAGGCACAAGCATAGCAGACGCAATAGGCGGCGCGGTAAAAGCAGGAATCAACGGCGTAATTAGCATTATAGAAAACACCATAAACGGAGCTATAGGACTTATAAACGGAGCTATTAACCTTATAAACAAAATACCGGGGGTAAGCATTGGCGAAATGAGTAATTTAAGCCTGCCAAGGCTTGCACATGGCGGTATTATCGGGAACGGCGGCGCTATGGTAGCAGAGGCGGGACCAGAGCTCGTACAAATGGTAAACGGCAAAGCTGTAGTAACACCGCTAACAAATACGGCGAGAAACACAGCTATAGACACTGCAAAAGGCGGCAGGGCACAGCAAATTACAAACGAAATTAACGTAAACATAGAACACTTTGAAAACAACAGAGATACAGACATAAGAGAGCTTACAGAGGAAATATTAGAGACTGCGGAAGAAATGAAAGAGAGGGACGACAGAGTATATGCTTAGTAATTATTACAATACAGCTAATAGCTTTACATATAACGGCGTTAATTCTCTTGATATGGGGCTTTTTATTATGAAGCAGAGCGGCGCGGACAACGCCGCCGAGCCTGTAATAGAGACTATAAACGTACCAGCACGCGGCAATTTTGTAGTAGACAATCGTATAGACGAGCTGGACAACCAGCAATTTAACGATTATGTGCGCAAATACGTATGCTGCGTGGATATAGACGCCTTTAAGCTGGACTTAGAGGAACACGCCCGCAGGCTTTACACTTGGCTCTACGGCAGCGGTATAGAGTATAAAAAGCTCTATGATACTTACGACAGAGACTATTACACACTTGCATACGTAAGCAGCGGGGCGAGCGTGTCAGAGCTTGCTAAGCGCTTGCTGGGACAAATAGAGATACAGTTTACGTGCAAGGCATACAAAAGAGCACTAAAGGGAGACGAAACAATAACGATAACAAAAGCAGCCACGATAACAAACCCAGAGGGCTTTACAGCAACGCCATATATGAAAATATACGGCAGCGGCGACGTAACGCTCTATATAAACAATCGTGCGCACGGCTTTAAAAATATAGACGGATATATAGAGGTAGACAGCGAAAATATGAACGCGTACAAGGGCGATACATTACAGAATAATAAAATGCTTGTGGGGGCGTTTCCTAAGCTGGCAGCAGGAGACAATAACATAAGCTGGGCGGGTAATGTAACAAGAATCGAAATAGTACCACGCTGGTGCAAATTATGATACCGATTTTATACGCTGCCAGCGAAACAGACTTTACAACAAATGGTATAGGTTTACTTACAGACGCGGTAAGCTGCACAGTAACAGAAGAGAGAAACGGGGCATATGAGGCGACGATTATATATCCAGCAAAAGGGCACTTAGCGGAATATATAGCAGAGGACGCTATTATTAAAGCAAAGGCGAACGACACAGACGAACCGCAGCTTTTTAGAATATACAAAAGCGGCAAACAGATAGGCAGTAATACGACGTGGAACGCAGAGCACATAAGCTACGAGCTCACGGGCAACCCTGTAGAGCGATTTAGCATAAGCGGAGTAAATGCAGAGCAGGCACTTAATAGGTTGCTGGCGGCAGCAGTATTTAAACACAAATACACAGCAGCAAGCGACATTACAACAGTAAACAAAACGAGCATAGCGGACGTGGTAAGCGTACGTAAGGCACTCGGCGGCGTAGAGGGCAGCATATTAGATACGTGGGGCGGCGAGTATCATTTTAACAACTACAAAATAGAGCTATTAAAAGCAAGAGGTGCAGACAACGGCGTAACAATCGAATATGGCAAGAATTTAACCGACGCAAAGCAAGAGCGCAACATAGCAAATATAGTAACGGCTATATTCCCATATGCAAAGTACACGCCAGAGGGCGAAGAAAACGAGGTATACATAAGCCTAAAAGAAAAGACGCTAGTACACGCAGACGCAGCAGATTACGCATATAAGCACTGCGAGATAGTGGACTTTAGCAGCGAGTGGGAAAGCGGCACGATTATAACTGAGGATATGTTAAGAACGAAAGCAGAGGCGTACTTAGAAAAAATAAGCACCGAGCCAGATATTAATATAACACTATCGTATGCACAGCTTAAAAAGACAAAGGATTATAAAAACATACAGGCTATGGAAAGCGTAGCACTATGCGACACAGTAACAGTACGTATAGACAAGCTGCAAATAGAGGCGACAGCAAAAATAGTAAAAGCGAAGTATGACAGCTTAAAAGAGCACTACGACACTATGGAAATAGGCAGCGTACGTACAAACTTAACTAAGCAGCTTACAGCGACGCAGCAGGAAGTAACAGAGAGCATAAAAAAGAACCAGACACGAGCCGAGCAGATAAAAAAACAGATAGAGCAGACAATAGTAGACGTTACGGCAGCCATAACAGGAAACAGCGGCGGCTATGTGGTGCTCTATCCAGAGAAAAACCCACAGGAGATTTATATATTAGACCAGCCAGAATTAAGCAAGGCTAAAAATGTCTGGCGCTGGAACCTTACAGGATTGGGACACAGCAGTACAGGAGTAAACGGCAAATTTACTACAGCAATAACAGCAGACGGGCAAATAGTAGCAAACTTTATTACAGCGGGCGAGCTCACGGGTGCAATACTTAAAGCGGGCACAGTATACGCAGAGGCACTAGACGTGGAATACAGGAACGCAGTAACAAAGTACGCAGACGACGCCGCAAATAAGGCATACGAGGACAGCTTAAGTAAGATACAAACGACAGTCGAAGAGATTACGCTATTATGCAAAAAAATAAGCGAGACGGCTATGCACAATTACGCAGCAGACTTTACGGACGATTTAAGCACACCTTGGTATGCAAACTCGGCAAACAATGTAGTAGAAAGCAGCACAACGCTTGGAAGATACGCGAAAATAACAAAAGCAAGTGCAAATTATAGCAGTTACATACGCTGCGACACAAAGAAAACGCCCGCAGGCACTTACAGGGTACGTTATAAAGCGGCGACCATAGCAGGGCAGGAAAACACAGCACGCGTACAATGTAGTTTTAAGACAACAGCGACAACGGCAGCAGGGGCACTTAAATCGTACGAGTGGACAACATTTGAGCGCGATATAGAGCTAAGCAGCGACTACGACGGCTATATATACTTTTATGCAGCGGTAGCGGGCACGACAGTATTAATTAAAGACGTGGAAGTACTGGGGCTGCTACGAGACTATGCCGAGGCACAGCTTACAGTAAATGCAGACAACATTACGGCGGAAGTCAAAAGAGCTACGGACGCAGAAAAAGAGTTAAAAGCGTCAATAAAAGTAAATGCAGATAATATCACGAGCTGCGTAACAAAAGATAACGTAGGCAGCTACATAACACAGTATTACGACAACGTAATAGCAGCATTTAACAACAGTAGTAAATATGTACAGCTAAAAGCAGGCGAAATAAATATTTACAATGGCGAAGTGGACGCGGAGCACCTACGTAGTCGCTTTGATGAAGTCGGCAATAGATTTTGGCGAGACAATTGCTACGTCGGCTGTATAGGTACGAATCAATGGAGCGGCAACAATGCACACAAGGGTTTAATATTCGATTTAGAGTATCAAGGTAAATATATGGCGTGGGCTAGACAGGCAGAGGCACAAAGCGGCAGCTATACTACCGTACTATGCTACTCCAGAGCAAACAGCATATATACAGACGAGGGCTTGCATTTAGGGGCTAAGTTGTACGCGCATGGGTTTGAGATAAACGGTGCAAATCACAAAAATAGTAGTGCAAATGGCTATACAGTAGCGGATAACAAAAGAGTAAGCATTATAACAGAGATACACGACAACGGTAACGGTACTATAGGCTGGACAACCTCGAGCATAACAGTACGAGACGGGGCAATAACAGGAGTACCAGATGACAGCAGCAGTATTTAGAAAGAGAGGCGTAATATGGCAACGGCAAAGGAAGAAAACAGACGCGACAACTTAATTATACCGACGGGCGACGAACCCAAAACAGAAGAACAGCCGACAAATACCACAGAGAGTATGCAGTTATTAACAGCAGAGGCACTAGCAGCTATGCAGGCGGCTATAAGGGGGTAAAAGTAAATGCCACAGGAAAAAAAGCAAGAAACAAAAGAAACATTACAGGAAGAGCAGCAGACAGAACCAAAAGCACCGACAATTAGTGCAGAGCTGCTTACGGCCGCCCGCGGAGATATGACACTTGCTATACTGGAAGTGCAGAGAGCCTACGGGCTGCCAGCGTACATTACAGACGTAATAGTAAGCGCCTGCCTGTCCGATATAAGGGACTGTGCAAATAAGGAGCTTATAAGCAAATAAGCGAAAGGAGTAAATAGCAATGGCTATTATGAACACACAGAGCATAAAAGTACCGATAGACGGCGCACCGCCGTTTGAGTACATTATAGCCAAGCAGGGCGAAATATCCAGCCGACAAGTAGAGGTAACACTACTACAGAACAACGCCGTATACACAATACCGAGCGGAGCAACAGCACGAGTTAATTATTATAAGCCAGACGGCAATAAAGTAATTAACGACTGCACAATAAGCAATAATAAAGTAATAGTAACATACACGCAGCAGATGTTAGCGGCAGCGGGTACAGGCTTTGCAGAAATACAGTTATACAGCGGCTCTAGCGTACTGGTAAGTGCAACATATTATACTAAAATCGCAGAGAGCGTATATACGGACGATATAGAGAGCACGGACGAGAGCACGAGCTTAACAAAATTAATTATAGAGACAGAACAGGCAAGGGACAGTGCACAGGCGGCAAGGGCAGCAACCGAAAAAGCTACAGACAATGCCAACACAGCTACAAGTAACGCAAACGCGGCTACGAGCAACGCCACAAGCGCAGCAAGCGCAGCAAATAACGCGGCAAGTGTGGCAGATACAGCGAAAAAAGCAGCCGACAAAGCAACCGCAAACGCAAAGAGAGAAACGGAAAACGCGAAAAACGCCACGAGTGCAGCAAACGGAGCAGCAGGAAACGCGAATACAGCGACCACAAACGCGAACAACGCAGCCAACGCAGCGACGGCAGCGGCAAAGACAGCACAGGACGCAGCGGCAGCAGTCTACACCGACAGAAACTACAATTTACTTGTAAGCGACGACGGCACAGTAACATTTATGTATAACGAGCAGTAAGAAAGAGAGGGCAATAATGGCAGTACAAAGCATTGATTTACCACGCGATACAACAATGAAAGATATAGCGGCGAGCCTGCGAGCGATTGCAGGATTTACAGCCGCAGACCTCGTTACTATGAAACAGGTAAAAGCTATCGTAGAGGGTAAAAAAGAGAAAGAAGTATTTACAATAGGCGACCAGATTACAGTACCTTGGACAGATAAGGCAACAAATGTAACATACGCGGCAGTTATGGACGTCGTACATTTTGGAGACGTAGAGCTCAAGGACGGCGAAACCACAAACGCTATGTTTTTACAATGGCATTACTGCACGCCGTTCGGGGTACAGTATGACGCGCCAGAGGCAGAAGTAGCAACAGAGACAACCTTTAGCACAGATTACAATTATTACACAAAAAACAGTGACGGCAGCTTTGGTCTTGCGACTGTAACGACGGGCGGTGCTATTCCTGCGGGCACAACATATTACCACAGTGCCATTAAAGACACGAGCGGCAATATTTGTAGATATGGTTACAATCGTTGGAGCCATAGCGCTATGAGACAGTGGCTTAACAGCAAGGCGGGCATAAATGCTTGGTGGACTGCACAGCATAAGGGCGACGTTAAGCCCGCGGAGCTTGCGACAAAGGCGGGCTTTTTAACTGGGTTTGACGACGACTTTTTAAGCTGCTTAACGCCTATTAAAATTGTAACAGTACCGAACACTATAAGTGAGCCAGACAAGAGCACAGCAACAGAGGTTACGTATGACAAAATCTTTTTGCCAAGTATGGAGCAAATGTATTGTACGCCACAGGCAAGCGGCGAGGGCGATTACTGGGAATACTGGAAGAGAGCCAGCGGGCGTACATCACCTTGCGCACAACGGCAGACGTACCCAGAAATGATTACATACGCCATAGAGAACCACAATTCAGCGCAGGGCATCCGCATGCGTAGCACTTATCGTGACTACTCGGGCAATACGTGGTACGTGAACTCGAACGGCTACGTCACCATCAACATCTACGGTTACGCACACACCTCTATGCGCTGTGCACCCGCTTGTGCAATTACGGGGGCACCCGTAGCAAAATAACGCTAATGCCCTGCCGACGCCTCGGCGGGGTTATCAAAGCGGAAACGAAAATATAAAAGAAAAGACAAGCACGACGTGTCAGTAAACGAGAGCGAAAGAGGGAAAGGGAAATTTGACGTACTTATAAAGGCGAACGACTTAGCGGTATATACAATAAGAATCACAAAGAACCCTAAAATATTTCTGCCAGAGTATCAGACGGCATTAACGAATGACATCATACACACGGCGAGATAACAAAAGAAAAAGTAAACGTATGTTATGCAGGCTGACGGGTACACGCAGAAAAAGGCGACAGCACGCACTTACTCGACAGAATGGATAAATACTATAAAGACCTATGGAAAGGGGCGAAATAATGATTTTTGAGAAGCTAAAAATCAGCATTAAAGAGCAGCGAGAAAATGAGCACTTAAAAGCAACGGTACAGGAGCAGGCGGCACTACTCGAGTATGTAGCAACTATGGCAGATATTGACTTACCAACGCTGGCGGCAGAGGACACAGAGCATACGGAAAGCGAGGCGGCAGAGAATGAGTAAAACGGCAAAGAGATACAAGAGCTATTACGCGGCAGGCTGGTATAACGAGGAAATGCTTAAAAACCTCGTAGGCAAGGGAAAATTAACACCAGAAGAGTACAAGAAAATTACAGGCGACGACTACACAGAAAAAGAGGATGACGCCGAAGCGTAAGAAATTAACAAAAGAAAAAATAAAAGGCACAGCAGCACGGAAAGGCGAAAAGATGAAAGTAAAAATTTGTGCAACTATTGGAGTACTCGGCGGGGCTACTGCTGCTTTGCTGGGCGGCTGGACTACATCACTTGCAACACTCGTAGCTTTTATGATTATTGATTATATTAGCGGGGTAATTGTGGCGGGAGTATTCCACAAGAGTAAGAAAACCGAAAGCGGCAGCTTAAAGAGCGTAGCAGGAGCAAAGGGACTTTGCAAAAAGGGCATGATTTTATTATGTGTATTAATTGCATACCGCTTAGACCTTGCAACAGGAGTAGACTATATACGCGAGGCTGTAATTATCGGCTTTATGTCAAACGAGCTTATAAGCATTGTAGAAAACGCGGGACTTATGGGCGTGCCTATGCCAGCGGCTATAACTAAGGCTATCGACGTATTACAGAGCAAAGGCAAGAAAGAGTAAAAACGATTAACTAAAGAAATATACAAAAGAGTTTTACCCAAGAAAGCTATTAACACGGGCTTATAAAGAAAGGTAAAACCATTATGAACAAACAGGAATTTTTACAGTTAATCGTACCACTTGCACAGGCAGAGGCAAAAAGAAGAAAGGACGCAGGCACAGGCTTTGTACTTCCTAGCGTGTGTATCGGACAGGCAGCATTAGAGACAGGCTGGGGCGGCTCTAGCCTTATGACTAAGGCTAATGCTTTTTTTGGCATTAAGGCTACTGCGAGCTGGGGTGGCAAAGTGTTTAGCTCAAAAACGCAGGAGTGCTACGACAATGTTAATTACACAACTATTACAGCAGCATTTAGAGCGTACGATACACCAGCAGATAGCGTAAAGGACTATTGCGACCTTATTACAGGCAGCGCACGTTACGCAGCCGCAGTAAATGTAACAGACGCACGTACAGCTATTACAGCCATTAAAGAGGGCGGCTACGCCACAAGCCCTACATACGTAACAAATGTTATGGCGGTTATTGACAGTAACAACTTAACACAGTACGATAATGTGGTAACAGGAAATGCAGAGCCACAGCCAGCAGCAGGAAAGAGCACCGAAGAACTGGCAGACGAGATTATTAATGGAGTATGGGGAAATAACCCAGAACGCCGCGAGAATATCACAGCACAGTACGGAGCAGACGCTTACAGAGCAGCACAGGCTATCGTAGACGAGCGTATGGGGTAAGCATATGTCAGCTACAGTTATGGGAGAAATTGAAGCACAGCAGATTATAACAGCAAATGCAGCCTGCCAGATTGTAGGCCGCTGCGATTTGTGCCCGTTCTTTAAAGAGGACGTAGAACGCACAAGGGAGCACGGAAAGTGCCAAGAGGCTATTAATGCAGAGAGCGTTAGAGAGGCACTTATAACGCTGCGAGGACAGCTTAGCACGTAAGTACAGAATAGCACCGCTGCGGCTTGGTAATAGGCACGTAACACGCAAAAGGGCTTGTAAACCCAGTAAATAGCGGGGCTACAGTTTAGATTCAGGAAGCAGCTGACAACGGCAAGTTCTAATTGTAAAAGTTTAAAAACATGCATAAAAGCCGCAGTTCCGAGGGATTGCGGCTTTTTGATACATGTATAGGTTGATACGCAATGTCAAAAAAATAAAAGGTTCGAAGATCACATGGTTTGTCAGAGTGGCAACGTACATGAAAGGGGGCAATGCATATATTATGCTGTTTAAATTAGGAATATATTTTATTGCAATAGGAATTGTAAAATTTATCATATATTTTATTAAAAAGATGGGAATAAAAAATGCCGAAAGGTAATCGGTCAGTACAGACAAGGCAAGTGAAAAGTACAAGTAAGTCAGACTGCTGCAATTTCTGAATTGATGAGAGAATTCATAGAAAAACATAAATAATTTTAAGTCCGTTACTTTTTGAGTAGCGGATTTTTTAATAAAGACTATTGATATATTGTGAATTGTATGCAGGTAAAGTGGATTATGGTATACATGTAGATTATATAGTTGATATAAAGATTGTTAAATTATAGTAAAAGTTATAATAAAGGAAAAATAAAAGATTAAGTTGGTTTCTATAAATTTAAAGGGAGATATTAATAATGACGGGGTTAAAAACACAAGAATCGAAAGAGTTTGTTGCATTTTTTAAAATTGTTCAGGCGGAGGCATTGAAAGAAAATAAACTCTTTTTTTTAGATGCCGGAGATGGGAGAGATATAAATCTTCCTGGAATATCAGGGGAAGATTTAATGGGATGGCTAATTCCTATCGATATGGCTGACGATTTTAAAAAATATTGGCTGTTAGATGATGTAAATGATGATTGGAGCGATTATTTTATGTTTGCAATTTGGGAAAAAGATGAAGATGAAATAAAAATAAGATTTGAATGATGAAATTATATGCTTGTATAAATCAAAATTTATTAAAAAAATAAATTGTCAAACTGGCATTATCAAATTGTTTTAAAATGGCAATATACACATGTCACATATTCTGTTATTCTCAATAAAAGTTTATTTAAAGACAAGGAGAGAATTATGGAATTACAACAGACAGAAGTGAAAAATGGAAAAGAAGGATTGCATATTAATGTTGCTCAGATGTGTGTTACAGCTGTATTAATGGCATTGACATGTGTTGCAACAATGGTGGTTCAGATTCCAATACCACTTGGATATGCACATCTTGGTGACAGTGTTATTTTAATCAGTGCTTATTTTTTCGGACCGGTTGTCGGAGCATTAGCCGGAGGAATCGGTTCAGCTATGGCGGATATTTTGACAGGCTATGCAATATGGGCGTTACCTACACTTTTAATTAAGACTATTATGCCGGTTATTGCATGTGCATTTTTCAAAAATAATGTACAGAGGTGCAAGGTATTTTCTATAAGAGGAATTGCAGGTGCTGTTGTTACACTATTATTTATGACTGCAGGATATGTTTTCTTTGGCGGAATTTTATATGGAAGTGTTGCGGCAGGAATTGCATCGGCACCTGGACTGCTCCTTAAATCAGTTGTGAATCTTGCAGTATATCTTTTTGTTGCATTCGGAATTTCCAAAGTTAAAAAATTTAATTAAATAATAAACAATATTATTAATATAAAATAGTTTGCATACTCATAATATATATGATATAAATATACTATGAGTATGCATATTTATTATGAGGAAAGGAAAAAGCATCGATGTAAATGGTTTTTATTGAAAGATAAACAAAAAGAAACAAAATCTTATAACAACATTAAAGTTGTTAGTCATGACGCTTTGCCAAATTATGAAATGGCATTGCAGTCTCTTAGAGATAACTCATATAGCAGATTAATGTATGAGTATCTTATGTCTGATGAAGAGTGGTATGAACATTTTGTTGGTTTTCTTGCCGGTAAAAAGACGTTGCCGCTTTTATATGATCCATTTTTTAAAATGATATTTAATCCAATTGAAGAAAGGACTAGGCTTTCTGAACTTGTAAGCTGTATTCTTGGACAGCATGTAACAGTGATTGAAGTATTTCCAAATGCAAATTCAGCATTTTTGAATTCTTTTGTAATAATGGATATGGTTGTAAGACTTGATGACGGAAGTATTACTAATATTGAGATACAAAAGGTTCCGTATGACTTTCCGGCGGCAAGAATTACATGTTATTCGGCTGACCTTGTTTTAAGACAGTTCAGAATGTTGCAGGGTATGACAAAGAAAAATGAAAATGATGAGTATATGGAAAAATTATCAAAAAAAAGGTCATATGCTAATATGAAGAAAGTACATACTATTATATTTTTTGAGAAAAGCAGTAAGTCACTTAAAAGCCACATAGACAAAAGGTTATATTTTCATGTTGGAAGGATAAAGTTTAACACGAATATCAAAATGAAGCTTTTGCAGGAATATCACTTAATTAGCCTTGACACGTTCAAAAAATACAGATATTCTGACATTATAGAAGGGCGTATAGATTCAGTCGATTTTGACTGTGATGACTCACAGTATGAAATTGGATTGACAGAAAAAATGAGGACTGACAGGTTAAAGTATCTTTCACTTTTTTGTGCTGAAACACCAGATGAGATTAACAGACTTGTGTCGTTTTTTCCGGATTTATATGCTATACGCCAGAAAATAAATGAATATCTGACACGACCCGAGGAGGTGCTGAACATGTTTTCAGAAGCGTTAAGAATATTGGATAATAATACAGCAGAACTTATGGCAGACAGGTATAAAGCTGAATTAGAGGTGGCGAATAAGAAGGCGGAGAGATGGAAAGCAGAAGCAGAGAAAAGAAGTACAGAAGCGGAGGCAAGAAGAGCAGAAGCAGAGCAAGGAAGAGCACAAGCAGAAGCAAGAATAAAAGAACTTGAGGCCCAGCTTAAAGAACTTGAGCTTCAGTATGAAAAATTGAAATAATAAGCATAAAAATATCCCCATACCAGACATGCATGGAATTGTCCGGTATGGGGATTGATTTAAGAAAAAATTCTTAAATTGAATTAATCAGATAATGCTGATTACTGGAGAAGTGAAAGAACACCCTGGTTAGACTGATTAGCCTGTGCAAGCATAGACTGACCTGCCTGAGCAAGAATATTGTTCTTGCTGTAATTAACCATTTCCTGAGCCATATCTGTATCACGGATACGAGATTCAGCAGATGTTGTATTCTCAACAACATTGTCTAAGTTGGCAATTGTGTGCTCAAGTCTGTTCTGTGCGGCACCGAGTGTTGAACGCTGTGAAGATACCTTCTGAACAGCTTCTGCAATACGGTCAATAGCGGCAGTAGCATCATCTTCTGTATCTACTTTAAGACCATAAACACCAATTCCTTTTGCACTCATAGATTCAATTTTAACAGCAATCTTATTGTCATCAGCAGAATCTGCACCTACATGAAGGTTGAATGAGATAGAACCATTAACTTCATAACCTTTTGTGAAATTTTTAGCAGCATCTTTTTCTATTTCCATATTGGTTGGAGGTGTTGCATTTTTACCAGCAAGTCCCGCATTACTTGTATAATAATTGTCTGCTGCAGTACCATCTGCATTTTTTGAATCCTGAATATTCTGGGCAGATACTTCTTTACCATTTTTATCATATAATTTTGTTACATACGCATAATCTTTACCTTTAACGGCAATCTTATCAGCTGTCTGTGGATTATTAGCTTTATTATATGCAGCTGTATAGAGCTTTTTGCCATCTTTAATAGCTTTTTCTAAATCTGCCGCAGTAGTGATTTCTGTATCTGAGCCTTCTGCATATATACCACCTGTAACATTATATTTTGATTCCATGAAATAAGCTGTATCTGTCTTTGTGGCATCACCCTTTAAAAGATATGTTTCATTGAACTTTGTTGTCTCAGAAACTCTGTCGATTTCAGATGAAAGCTGGTCGATTTCGTCCTGAATAGCCTTACGGTCTGTCTGTGAGTTAGTACCGTTAGAAGACTGAACTGCAAGTTCGTTCATTCTCTGAAGCATTGAGTGAACTTCTGTTAAAGCACCTTCAGCTGTCTGAACAGCAGAAACACCATCCTGAGCGTTAGAAGAAGCCTGTGTAAGACCCTTAATCTGCTTTCTCATCTTTTCTGAAATAGAAAGACCAGCTGCGTCATCTGCTGCACGGTTAATTTTATAACCAGAAGATAACTTCTCTGTTGACTTTGACTGTGCTGATGTTGTTACATTAAGCATTCTGTTAGCATTCATTGCTGATAAATTGTGTTGTACTACCATAGTGTGTACCTCCGTGTTTAATAAAATTTTATTTTCAGGGACTCCGTTCCCTGAATTTGAACCCTGCCACCTGTTACATAAGTGCTATGCAAAATGATGTGGCAGATATATAATAGACAGTGTTACCATGCCAACACCGAATATTATCTGTTGCGGTTGTCTTTATCCTCTTTGATAAGACGGCGGATTTTTGTGAGTGTTTCCGGTGAGAGATTTGATTCAGCGTAGTAGGGCGATATGAAACGTGAATTTTCGCCATCGTTTGCGGCACTGTTTTTTGCCAGTACTTTGCTTCGTACAATATTAAGTTCCCGTGGAGCATCTATGAGTAGATGTATGTTTCCGTTGGAACCGCCGGAATATACGACACGGATGTCTTTTCCAATGTCGATAAACTCACCCGGTTTGATTGTGAGCTTTAACAAATTAACCTCCTTGTCTATGCAACAAACTGTTTTAAAATGTTGCATCCCTGATTCAAGGGAGGTAAACATATGAGTACATCACAACCAATAAGAGACACGCAGGATTTAACAGCACTTAGGGAGTTTTATCTGAAAGATGAGCCAAACATGAGAAATTATGTTTTGATTTGTCTTGGGGTTAATTCGGCACTAAGGATAAGTGATTTATTGGAATTGAAGTGGAAGGATGTATACAATTTCAAGGATGAAAATTTCAAGAAACATCTTATTACTTACGAGAAAAAGACAGGCAAGGAAACATGGATTGCGATAAATGAAAATGCAAGAAATGGTTTGTAGGAATATATGAAGTTCCTGAAAAAGATTTCCGGTGAGGATTATATTTTTAAAGGAAAAAATAATGGTAGACATCTGAGCCGTTCCCAGGCATTCCGGATTATCAAGCATGCGGCGGGAGAACTTAATCTGGAAAATGGAATAAGCTGCCATTCTATGAGAAAAACATTTGGTTATTATGCGTGGAAATGTGGAACGCCGCCGGCAGTTCTTATGGATATATACAATCATTCATCATATGAGATAACGAAACGTTATCTGGGAATAAAGCAGGATGATAAGGATTCAGTGTTTCTTAATGTGAACTTATAATATTTATTAAAAGAAAATAATAAATTAAATTAATATTTACACTAAAGTATTTAAAATGTTGGACGATATATGTTATGTAATCAAATAAGGGATGCAACATTTTAAAACAAATTGTTGCATCCTTTTTAGTATGTAAAAATTTGAAAACATTATACTTGTATTAGACAAGCACAGGTGGTAAAATAAACAATAGTGCTTATCTAAAGATAAGGTGGATTTGGTGTGAAAATCACATAAAAAGATAAGCTTTGAATCAAAATTAAAAGTTTTAAGGAGATAATTTATATGTCAGGACATTCAAAATTTGCGAATATTGCACATAAGAAGGCTGCTAATGATGCGGCAAAGGGAAAGATTTTTACAAGACTTGGTAAAGAAATCATGGTTGCTGTAAAAGAAGGCGGCCCTGATGTGAATAACAACAGTAAATTAAGACAGGTTGTTGCAAAGGCAAAAGCTTCAAATATGCCTAATGATACAATCGACAGAGCTATCAAAAAAGCTGCCAGCAGCGATATGACAGATTATGAATCAGTTACATATGAAGGATATGGTCCAAATGGTACAGCTATCATCGTTGAAGCACTTACAGATAACCGTAACCGTGCAGCTTCAAATATCCGTAATGCATTTACAAAGGGCGGCGGTAATGTCGGTACACCAGGCTGCGTATCATTCATGTTCGATAAGAAAGGACAGATGATTGTGGCAAAAGAAGAGTGTGACAAGGATGCTGATGAGCTTATGATGATGGCACTTGATGCAGGTGCAGAAGATTTCAACGAGGAAGATGACTGCTATGAAATCACAACAGCACCGGATGATTTTGATGCTGTAAATGAAGCACTTACAAATGACGGAATTACATTTGCCTCAGCAGAAGTTACAATGATTCCTCAGACATATGTTGAGCTTACATCAGAAGATGATTTGAAAAAAATGCGTCGTATTCTTGCACTTCTCGATGAAGAAGATGATGTACAGAATGTATATCATAATTGGGATGAGCCAGATTCAGATGAAGAATAAAAAATATAATAATAGTAATTTTTTTTGCTGTGTACTAAGGAGTTGGTACACAGCTTTTTTTAATGCAGCACACAGCTGATAGATGATTTCATAAAAACTAAAAAATACCGAAAAAGCACAAAATACTATTTATTAAAAATAAAAATTACTATAGGAAGTTTATAAATGTAAAATTTCATACCTTTCGTTGCAAATCAGATACCGTTCGTTACAAGCCTATTGAAATGTTTTTTTTAATGAGTTAAAATTCTTATATGGTGCAGAAATACAGAAAGGAGGACAATGCGATGACAGGAAAAAACAGCAGCAGAAAAAGTGTTAAAGTTGTTAAAACTGTTTTAGAGGCAGTTTTAAAAATTGATGCCAACACAGCATCAAGCTGGATAGCATATCAGCCAGAGATGCCATCTGAAATTAAAAAATTTAAGAAGGTAAGATAATTATGCAAAAAATATTGGGAAAAATATCACAGTGGCTTGCGGATGAAAATGTCATAGAACAAAAAGATAAGGGATTGTACGAGTATGCATTGAAATCTGTATTAATAACTATTTGTCCTTTTATAGCAGCTTTGGTAATAGGCAGTCTTATGGGCATGATAAAAGAAGCGGTACTTCTTATTATACCATTTATGATAATCCGCAGATTCAGCGGAGGTTATCACACAAAGAATATATGGACATGCCTGATTCTATCATGCGGACTTATAGCAGGATTTACATATTTGTCCCAATATATAGATAATAAGTGGATTATTTCATTTATCACAGCAGCAGCTTCAATTGAACTGATGGTTCTAGGTCCGGTTGATTCTGTAAATTACAGATTGACATATGATGAAAAACAGTATTTTAAGAAAATATTAATTGTGTTGATTTTCTTAGCTGACGTTGCCGCATTGGCAGTGTTTTCATCTGGTTTTTTCAGATATTCAGTCTGTGTTATGCTGGGAATAATTCTCACATCTGCACTTCATCTGCTTCGTGTGTTGCAGCAGTTTTTTGCAAAAACGGAATTTATGAACGGAGAGTCCAGATAAATGTTATAGTCCACAATTATCTTGAAACGTTTTTATGAGGTTGATATATCAGGAGGGGATGAGAGGATTATAATTATAGAGCGGGTACAAATATATACATGTAAAATGCATTCTTTCATAGAAATTATGATTGAATGCATTTTTTTATAAAACACTTTTATTTTTATTAAATAAATGGTAATATATAATAAGTTAAATTTAGTGAAATAGAATAATGGCTGGTGGTGCATATGAAAATAGTTGAGATACAGGCTGGAGCGGCTATAGTTATGCAGATTAGCATGAATGGACAGACGATAGAACTTCCTACTGTAAGCGTCACAGTGCAGGATGGTGCTCTTGTGACAGAGGCGATAAGAGTTAATGGCAAACTTCTGGGACTGGATAATAGTGCAATTCATGTTAATCTGATGTGTATTAGAGAAAATAAAGCTCCTATTATATTCAAAAATGTGAAATGTACAATGATTACATATAATCAAAAATTGCATTATAAAGTTACAGCTTTTGCCGAGGGGTTTGAAAATAACAGAAGAGAAGCTTTCAGGCTGTATGTTGGCTGTGGTGGTATTGCACAGCTTGGTCTCAATAAGAGTGCTGCCAAAGTGCTTGTAAAAGATGTGAGTGAGACCGGTTTTTCATTCCTTTCAGAAAAAGAAATAGAGTCTATTCTTAATATGCCTGTAAGGCTTGTTTTTAATGACATGGAATATAATATCAGCCTTATGGGAATTATTGTAAGAAAAGTAAAAATAGATGAACAGAAGTATCTGTATGGATGCAGGCTCAGTGTTACAAATAATCAGTTGTCAAGATATATCAATGATAAACAGCGTCAGAACATGGCTAATGGAAGACAAAGTATATCTGATAAAGAAAAGGGTAAGATAGTTGCGGCATTGTCGCAGGAAGAAGATGCACCGGCAGGAAATGTTAGAAGAAGCAATAATACTTTACTTTTAAAAGGGGAGAAGAAGCATAGAGTAACCCATTTTTCAGGTAAGCGTGAAATTGATAATGTTGACAGGGATGAAAGAAGAAAAGTATTTAAGAATATGTATTCAGGAAAGAGGGTATAGGTAAGATGGATTCAAAGCACTTAGATAGTATGGAAAAGATGAAAAAACGCAAAGAGGTTAAGTTTGAAAAAGCAAAAATATGCCCTTTTTGCGGTAACAATATGAAATATGTATACGGAGAAATGTATGAATGCCCTGGATGTGGCAGAAAAGAGCCTACAGATTTTGGAAAGGTTAGAGATTTTCTTGATACAAATGGTCCACAGCCTGCAATTGTCATAGCTGACGCAACAGGCGTAAGCCTTGATGTTATTGATGGATTTTTAAAACAGGGACGTGTTGAGATACCAGATGGCTCAGATGTATATATTAAGTGTCAGAGATGTGGAACTGATATAAGATACGGACGTTACTGTCCGGAATGTATGATGAAGATTGCAAAGAATATCGGACAGGCAATGTGGTCGCCTGATTTGGGAGAAAAACCTCATAATAAACCGGATATGGCAGGACGCATGCACAGTATTGGAAGAGAAGATGAGAAACATCGTCGGTTTGGAAGACAGGAAACTACGAGTAAGCTGGATGGTAATACAAAACTTCATATAAGAAAATAAAAAAGAAAATAAAAAAGAAAATAAAAAACGGATTTTGAGATGTGTGCTTAACACCGATACTCAAAATCCGTTTTTTATTTTAGATAGCTATAAATATATTTTATAAATCAAATCCGAAATATCTTACAGCATTGTTGTATGAAATACCTTCAACAATCTTCTTTAATGCTTTTTCATCGTTTGGATATTCGCCATTTTCAACCCATCCGCCGATTAATTCACACATGATTCTTCTGAAATATTCATGTCTTGTATATGAAAGGAAGCTTCTTGAGTCTGTAAGCATACCGATGAAGTTGCCTAAAAGACTTAAATTAGCAAGACTTGTCATCTGGTTTGTCATACCAACTTTATGGTCATTGAACCACCATGCAGAACCCTGCTGAATCTTACCTACTGCCTTAGAATCCTGGAAACATCCAATAACAGTACCGATAGCTGCGTTTACTGAAGGGTTAAGAGAGTAGATGATTGTCTTTGGAAGTTCGTCTGTGCTGTTTAATGCATTTAAGAACTGAGCCATTTCAGCTGAGCAGTCATAAGTGTTGATGCAGTCATATCCTGTATCAGGACCGAGCTGGTTGTATCTTAATACGTTGTTATCACGGATTGTACCATAGTGAAGCTGCATTACCCAGTTAAGGCGGTTGTATTCCTTACCTACAGAAACCATGAATGCAGTCTTGAACTTGTTCATTTCTTCAACTGTAACCTGTTCGCCAGAAAGTCTCTTAGCGAAGATAGCTTCGATTTCAGCATCTGTATATGGCTTGTACATTACATATTCAAGAGCGTGGTCAGAAACTGAACATCCCATAGAAGCGAAGAATTCCATTCTGTTCTTTAAAGCATCAATTAATGTAGCGAATGACTTAACTTCAATTCCGCTTACATCTGATAATGTCTTTAAATAGTCGAGGTATTCAGGCTTTTCAAGGTTCATAGCCTTGTCAGGTCTCCATGCCGGAAGAACTTTAACATCAAAAGTTTTGTCTTCAGCAAGAACCTTATGCCATTCAAGTGAGTCAACAGGATCATCTGTTGTACAGATTAACTTAACATTTGACTGTTTGATTAAGTTTCTTACTGACATAGAATCTTCCTGAAGCTTAGCATTACAAAGATTCCATACTTCCTCAGCTGTATCACCGTTTAAGATACCTGTGTAACCGAAATATCTCTGTAATTCAAGGTGACTCCAATGGTAGAGAGGATTACCTATAGCCATTTCAAGAGTTTCAGCCCACTTCTGGAATTTTTCTCTGTCAGAAGCATCGCCTGTGATGTACTTTTCATCAACACCATTAGTTCTCATCTGACGCCATTTATAATGGTCGCCGCCGAGCCATACCTGTGTGATGTTTTCAAACTTTCTGTCTTCAGCGATTTCTTTAGGGTTGATGTGGCAGTGATAGTCAACGATTGGCATCTGGTCTGCGTAATCATGGAATAAATGCTGTGCAGTTGGTGTTGAGAGTAAAAAGTCTTTGTCCATAAATTGTTTCATGGTCTTTCCTCCTAAAATTAAAATTTTGTTGTTTGGCGTTTTATTAAATCAGCAGTGACAGTATTAATATTAGAAACACTGCCTCCACCTAAAACCTCCATAAGAAGGTCAACAGCATTGGAAGATAACTGTTCAACCTTACTGTCAATAGATGATAACTCCGGTTCGGTGCAATTTGCAAGTACCGAATTGTTATATCCGACAATTTCCAGCTCATCAGGTACTTTAATACCATGCTTATATGCAAATTTTACAGCACCGACGGCAAGTGAGTCATCGGATGTGAGTATTGCATCAAATGGTACATTTTTTTCATAAATAAAAGATAAATAATCATTTGATTTTGAAATGCTTTTTGTACATAGATGAAATCTGTCTTTATCAATATGTATGCCTGCTGCGTCCATTGCATCTTTAAATCCACGAAGCTTGTTCATTCCGCTGAAAGAGGTGCTTGTATAAAGGTATACAAAGTCACGGTGGCCGGCTTTAATCATGTCGGATGCAGCGTTGTATACAGCATCATGGTCATTGCAAATTACACAGTAAATATTATCACCGGCAAGATAACCATTCACAAGAATAATCGGTATTTCAGAAGAAGCATCAATTATGTACGAGTTATCCGAGCCGGGACTGTTATTTACAAATTGTGAACCAATAAGAATAATTCCGTCAACGCGTTTGCTTAAAAGAAGTGACATATATTTTTTTTTGTTAATATAGTCATTGCCTGTACAGCAGAGCAGTGCATCATATCCAAAACTTCTTAACTTCTGCTCAACATAATAAACTGCATTGGCAAGATATGTATCAGAAGAATCAGTACACATTATTCCTATTGTTTTCATTGTGTTAAGACCAAGTCCCCTTGCAAATATATTAGGCGTATAATCAAGTTCTTTCATTGCAGAAATAACTTTGCTGCGTGTTTTTTCACTGACATTGTGATTGCCATTTAATACTCTTGAAACAGTGGCAATGGAAACGCCTGCTTTTTTTGATACGTCATAAATATTCATAGGGTTAATTTAGTCCTCCAAAATATAATAATACGTAAATGTAAGCACTTACATATTGATAAAATCATTATACAATGGTATGATAATAAAAACAAGTGCATTGTTAAATTTTTAATTTTTATGTAAAAATATATTGACTTTGGTAGCCAATAAGGTTATTTTAAGGAATGTAAGCACTTACATAATGCACTTACAAGATGTCATATGTTTATTTTATGACATGGTACCGAAAGGTACTTATCTCAACTTGTTTTAAGTAAAAAAAGGGTATTGCCCTAAATAAAAAGGAGATTAATGATGCAAAGATTAAACAAGAGTATTACACATGCAGTTGACAGACCTGTAAAGGTTATGCAGTTTGGTGAAGGTAATTTCCTCAGAGCATTCGTTGATTACATTTTTGATGTTACTAACGAAAAGACAGATTTTAACGGTGGTGTTGTAATCGTTAAGCCTATCGAGTTCGGAACACTTGAAAGATTCCATGATCAGGAATGCCAGTACACACTTCAGTTAAGAGGTTTTGTTGATGGACAGCCTAAGGAAATCACACGTCAGATTACATCTGTTGTTGATGCTGTAGCAGCTATTGAAGATTATGATAAATATATTGAGTATGGCACAAGTGAGACTCTTAGATTTATCGTTTCTAATACAACAGAGGCTGGTATCGTTTATGATGAGACGGATAACGATCCTAATGCACGTCCTCCTAAGACATATCCAGGAAAGCTTACACAGCTCCTTTACAAGAGATATCAGAAGTTCAATGGTGCAGCTGATAAGGGACTTATTTTACTTCCATGTGAACTTATCGCTGATAATGGTATTGAATTAAAGAAGTGCATCATGAAGTTTATCGAACTTTGGGGTCTTGAAGATGGTTTCAAAGACTGGGTTAACAAATATTGTTCATTCTGCCCAACACTTGTTGATAGAATTGTTCCTGGTTACCCAAGAGAAGATGCAGCTAAGCTTTGCGAAGAATGGGGATATGAAGATCAGCTTATCGACAGAGCTGAAGTATTCGGTCTCTGGGTTGTAGAGAGTGATT
>OGWY01000714.1_pt1 | contig 27438 bp, 27 predicted proteins | sample 1576121 | NCBI WGS metagenome assembly OGWY01 (sample SAMEA3541543, study PRJEB24748) | human gut metagenome | biome: human gut; feature: human-associated habitat; material: faeces | place: China | collected 2012 | reverse complement strand
GCCTTATCCGCGTAGTCCGCGTACCCATTCCCTCGCCGCTAAATTATCATTTACGCCGCGAGCGCCGGCGGAGCACGAAGAGAAATAGTCTGTTTTCCCCCTCCTTTTATCAAAGGCGACACCTGTTCTGCTTCCAGCACTGCCAGAAGTATTCGCATGGGGTGCAGATCTTCATATACATCAACCTCCGGAGCCTGGAAAGTTGACAAACGACCAATAACGAGAAGTTCGGATTTGGAGTGTGTATGTTTACCGTGAAACGGATGGGAGTGCGTAATGATCACTCCATTGACATAGTGAACGTGAGTAAAAGCTGTAATACTTGTCTGATATGCCACAAACAGCACCAACAAACATACAGCTCCTATAATTCTTTTCATCTCTTTGTTCACGTTCCTACCACCCTTTTAAAATTTGCGACTGCAAAGATAGCGATTATTTTTCCACTTTTCCAAACAAGTATTCATAATCCCTTTTGGCGGCAGGCTCTACCCATTCTTCGGGAATAAATTTCCATTGCCCTAATGCATGTGGCTCAATCACACCCTTTTTCTCTATATACTGCATCAAGTAATAACGCAGATCTTTATCTGTAGAGAACAAGATACGCCCTTTCAATTCATCTTGAGGAATCCCGGCTCCCTTAGTCAACAATTCTCCACCACCATTACCACGGTATGAATTCAGTGCTACTTTATACATCTTGTCCATAGAAAAAGGAGTGCCATCAGCCATACTGATAATAGTAATCTTCTCCCCTTTCGGTTTTGTTACATCTACCGTATATATGATGCCGGCTGCCGAATCGAAGTTAAAACTAAAATTCTGGAAAGAAGCACGATCCGTTGCACCTTCACGACGCTGTTTGCGGAACAATAACAGATGGTCATCAGCTGATTTCATCTGATTCGTCCACAAGTTATATGACATTTCCAGCGCATCCTTCACCTCCTTACCGGACAGTTTCATGGTATAGAGCATGTTCTCATACTTATATAAGTTGAACATATCGCTCACAAACACATCCCCCTTGTTAATTTCCGTATCATACGACAGGGGCGCAGCAAGCGATATATCAGCATTGGTTATTTCAAGCTGCAACAAATGAATCAGGTCAATAAAGGCAGAAGAACCGAAATAGGCAGGACGCGTGGAAATGGTCTCTGTGAAGCTGCCTATTTTCTTGGATACGAAATCCTGCACCGCATTAAACTGGGGAGCAAAATGCTTCATGAAATCCTCACTTGCAGCATAATCTTTCATATCCGTCAAAGCACCGTCAATATGCTTCTCTATGACTTTTCCTTTTCGAAGTTTCAAAGTTACATCTGCGTTTGCCACAACAATTCCCTTGCTTGCGGGATCCATAATCAAGACAGAATCTCCGGCTATATTTTTAATCTTCTTCAATTCACGGGCATGATCGTGTCCCATCAGGACGATATCGAATCCGGGAATGTTACGAGCTACTTCTACAGAAGCATTTTCACGATACTTACCGCCCATCAGCAATGCATCCTGTCCGGCATGGAAAATACCGATCACCAGATCAGGCTTCTCTTTTTCCCGGATAATCTTCATCCATTTGCGAGCCGTTTCTTCCATATCATCAAAGCGCAGTCCTTTCCATAAGTTCTCTGACAACCATACAGGAATAGCAGGAGTAATCATACCCAACACTACGATCTTCACGCCATCTCGCTCCAATACTTCATAAGGTTTGAAATGAGTCTTTCCCGTAGCCGTATCAATAATATTAGCGCCTAAAATGGGAAACTTGCAGTCGTCTGCCCAACGGTCGAACACGGCACGTCCGGTCTCCACATCATGATTACCCATATTGCCGGTATTATACTGCATATAGTTCAACACTTCAGCTGCCAGATGCGGAGAAACAGTGTCAATATAATTGTAATAATAGGCACAAGGCTGGCCTTGCAGAATATCCCCGTTATCTAATAGAAGCAGGTTATCTTTATAGACTTCGCGCTCTTTCTGCACAAAAGCATGTATGCGCGCCAAACTTCCTCCAGCCTCATGGCGGAGTATGAAATCATAAGGATAATAGTTCCCATGTATATCACTGGTCTCTACTATTTTCAGCTTTACGATCTTATCCTGAGCTGATACAGCTACTATCAGGAGGAATATCCACCCTAAAAAAAAGGAAACTCTCTTCATAGTTATTAGTTATTTCTTTGGTTGTTCGATGTCTAATGGATGTGTAAACACAAATCTTGCCCCATCCGTGTATCCCGGATCCACCCAGATCTCTCCTCCCCACTTCTCTACGGTCAACTTACAGATGGAAAGTCCCAATCCTGTGCCCTGTACGTACTCGTTCAGTTTTTCAAATCGCTCAAATACAAGCTTCTGTTTTTCCAAAGGAATACCTGTACCGGTATCCGAGACAGAAAACAGGACTTCTCTCTGCTTCTCATCGACTTTCAGCCCCAAAGTAATCTTACCGTTCCGGGTAAACTTATCGGCATTGGAAAGCAGATTTATGATAACCTGTTGCAGACGCTGAGTGTCAGTGCGCATATCCATGCTTTCACGGTCACACTCAAAGATAAATTCATTTTCTGACTTGCGAGCCTGACTGACGGAAGCCAAAACGCGTTGGCACAACGGCACTACATCACATTCCTCAAATGTAAACGTAACCCGGTCCGCCTCCAGACGGGAAACATCCAAAATATCATTTATCAAGCGGAGCAGTAAATCAGAATTGGTTTTGATGATATCAACGTACCCCTGCTGTTCATCTTCCGAACTTCCCCCGGAAGCCAACACATCCGAGAATCCCACAATTGCATTCAGCGGAGTACGGATTTCATGACTCATATTTGCGAGGAAGGCACTCTTCAGACGGCTGGACTCTTCTGCACGGTCTTTCGCATCTCTCAAAGCACTCTCCGACTCTTGCAGTTCATCTTTCAGCTTTTTGGTATGGTAATAGAAGTACAATGAAACAAACAACCCCGCAGATAACACGACTAAAATGGTTGCAACAGTCCAGATATGATATTTATATTGTTCGTAGAACGATGGATTTTCATTCACCATTTCTATCGGCTGATGAATAAAAGACAGATCCAGACGCTTTTCCTTCACAATCTTACTATCCATCATCACTTTATTAGGGATGACTTCTACTTCTATACGATCACTGTCAGCTCCTTGCAGCAGACGGACTGCCTGATACGCCATATCCTTGCCCAATGGCCGATAAGAGGGTGTCACCCCACCTATAGCCCAATAACCGATACCGACAGAACTAATGGAAAATGTAGGTACATCACCCGCAGCTTCCATCATGGTATAAGTTGCATTACGCATAAAATATCCGTCGTACATATCCACACGCCAGGTACCCATCAACAAAGCTGTATTCGGGGGCAATTCATGAAGTTTATCACTGATGGTATAAATCGTATTGGTACGTCCATCCAGTAGAATCAGATTTAACTCCGGATGTTTCTTCATCTCCGCTACTACATGGGCTTGCAAGGAAACGCCCCCATAACTGTTATCAGAAACAAAAGCTATATTCTTAGTATTCGGATATAAGTGTTTTATCAGATTGATATTGGCTTCCACATCATATTCATAAACAAAACCGGCTTTGACTGAAGAATCAGTAAAGTCATTAAAGAAATCCACTGCACCAGGCATCCATGTTTTCAGATTTACAGAATCATCCGGAAGAATAATGGCATTGCGGCTTGCCAACGAAGTCAGTACCGGGAACTTTCCACGTATAGAATCTGCTTGCGACAGATAGGCAGCCCATGCCTCCTGACCAATTAAAACAAGTAATACAGGCGCGCGCTTTCCCTCATACTTATCCAGTATCTCCGCCATTTTCGATTTCCACTGTGGCGACTCGGAGAAGCTTTTGCAGTTCATGTTTTCCAAGGCTATCGGAGCTTTTCCACCCAGACGCTCAAACTCTTCCATGAAATCGTATATATTTCCGGAAGTCTGACGAGCATCCGGATTATACGAACTGATAATCAGTACTGGGTGTTCTCCAGTCACCGCAAAGGCTGATGAAAGCCCCCAAATGGATATCAGTAAGAAAAGAAAAAAACTATATATTATTTTCCTAAATAAGCCCATTCAGTGAATATAGAATTGTTTCGGCAAATATACAATAAAGTTATAAGGATAGAAAAAAAGTTGTAGAATTTTAAACTATAAAAAAAGAAACGGGCGGTAAGAGATAGTTTATCAAGCTACCGTCTTACCGCCCGTTATTATAAAAAAAAAACAGGATATTTTTATTTAGATATTCATCGCATTGTTTCCTAAAGCCGGAGACTCATTTTTATTTTCCCTTTTGAATATGCAAATGAAAATACCTTCTCATAAACAACACATAAATGCCACTCAACAATACAATTATTCCCAACAAATACCAATAACCATATCTCACGAAACAGAAATAACCTAATATGACCAAAGCCTGTGCCCCCATATAAATTAATGATACCCCAACATGAGGTATTTTCAACTCGTTTGCCATCAATTGATACATGTGTTTTCGGTGGGGCAAACCGATGTTCTCATGAAGCATCAGGCGATGAATGATAGTCAGAACACTATCGACACCATAAACGGATAACAGGATTATCCAACTGAAATCTTCTGTTTTAATGATGAGCTTCCCTATCAGAAAAAGGAGAATAAAAGCGATACTCACAGAACCGACATCACCCGCAAAACACTTCGCCTTCTTACGGAAATTGAAGAAACAAAAGACCAGGACTGAACAAAGAACGGTATTAATCAAAGCCGGTTCAACAAACGTAGTGATCTCAGAATTGATATAAGCTAATGCACCAAGGATAACCAATGAATAACCACCTGTGATACCATTGATGCCATCCATAAAATTATAAGCATTGATGATACCCGTACAAATAATCAAAGCTATAATGATCCACCACCAGGAAAGCGAAAACAAGCCCCATTGGTAAAACATTAGAGCCATAGCAGTAAAGTGAAACACCAACCTCAGACCTTGGGAAGTAGAACGGATATCATCTACAAAACTGATAAAAGTGATCAGAGTCAATGCCAACATAAACCATGGATACTCCCAATGATTACTCAGGAAATAGGCTAAAGCTCCAAAATAGAAGATTATACCGCCACCACGCAAAGTTATCCGTGAATGAGAACTACGCTCATTGGGCTTATCAATGATATTAAACTTATCAGCTACTCTAAAATAAAAAAGTTCTGCTACAAAGAGCAGAACTAATATAATGATATAATACACGATTTACAATTTATAAATAGGTTAGAAACTCCGTATTGTTTTCATTATTCCATCCGCCGCACGGACAGGCATCCGGTCAATACCAAGAGCTGATTTTATCTTCTCATTACTTACCACGTAATTCTCAGTCAGTTTTCTCAGCCGTTCTGTATTCAAAGGCAAATGAAGCAGCGTACCCAAGCCTGCGCAACCTTCCATCATTTTTCTGTTCATTTTCCAGATGTGAGGCTCCTTACCCATAGCTTCACACATAAGAGCAATCAGTTCATTCGTAGACAAAGCTTCGTCATCACCCATGTGATAAATACCGCTCGCTACGTCTTTTGTCAACAAACCTTCCACAACATAGCAAAGATTATCTATAGAAGTAAAAGAACGCTTGTTCTCAAAATCGCCTAAAGGCCAGGGGATACCTTTCTTTACCACATTATAAAGCAAGTTCAGATTACCCTTATTACCAGGACCGTGGATCATACAAGGACGCAAGATATACACCTGCTTATCGCGCTGCATAGCAACTTTCAATTCTCCATCCTCGCTTCTCAATTTACTAAGAATATATTCTTCAGCCGCAATCTTACTTTCTCCATAAGGACCAACCGGAGTAGGTATCACATCTTCTGTCAACATATCCCCCACTACACTGTCTGCGGCAGCTTTCACAGAACTGAAAAAGATAAACCTCTTCGCAGATGATTCTAAAAAGAAATCAAATATCTTCTGTGTCAGTCCTGTATTGATATCAAAATATACCTGAGAAGCAGACTGATTCTTTGTATCATGTGCTTTGCCTGCCAAATGGATGATAGCATCAAACTTGGGTAATTGTTGCATGGGAAAAGAAGTTGTTTCAATATCTTTCCAAGCAAAAGTCTTTACCACTCCCTCCTTTTCAGGAGCGACAATATCAAGACCATAAAGGGAATGATGTCCTTTTAAGGCAATAACAAGATTAGAGCCCACAAAACCGTGAACTCCGGAAATAAGTATATTCATGGAGATAAAATAATCTTCAGATATTAACGCAACTTAAAATACTTTCATCTGCAGTTTAGAGTTTCCCAATACATGTGTATTCAACCCCTATTTCCTGCAACTCATTCTTATCATAAATATTACGACCATCAATCACTAATGGTTGCCTCATTGTTTTCTTCAACACTCCCCAACTTGGCATCCTGAACTCTTTCCATTCGGTCACTACCAGCAAAGCATCAGCATCCAATACGGCATCATACATATCCGTAGCATAAACAACCTTATCACCTACTCTACGTTTACACTCCTTCATGGCAATTGGGTCATATACTTTCACTGTCACACCGGATTCCAACAATTTATCTATCAGTACCAAAGCCGGAGCTTCACGCATATCGTCCGTTTCCGGCTTGAATGCCAATCCCCACATAGCCACCTGTTTGCCTTTTATATCACCTTTGAAATGCTTCAACAACTTTTCGAAAAGAACACTCTTTTGTTTTTCATTTACCTCTTCCACTGCTTCAAGCACCCGCATCGGATAACCATTCTTTTCCGCTGTTTTTATTAACGCTTTTACATCTTTCGGAAAACAGGATCCACCGTAACCACAACCTGGATAAAGGAACTTGCTTCCAATACGACTATCTGCACCAATGCCCTTACGTACCATATTTACATCTGCACCTACTAGTTCACACAAGTTCGCAATGTCATTCATGAAACTGATACGAGTAGCCAACATTGAATTGGCTGCATACTTTATCATCTCAGCACTCGGAATATCTGTAAATATCAAACGATAATTATTCATCATGAAAGGTTTATAAAGACGCTCCATAATGTCCTTTGCTTTTTCAGATTCAACACCGACCACTACACGATCCGGTTTCATAAAATCATCCACTGCATCCCCCTCTTTCAGGAATTCAGGATTGGACGCCACATCAAACTCAATCTCCTCATGTCGCTTATCAAGTTCTTCCTGAATAGTAGCTTTTACTTTCTGTGCAGTGCCTACAGGAACTGTACTCTTAGTAACTACCAGTACATACTTTTTCATGTTACGCCCAATGGTACGGGCTACTTCAAGCACATACTTCAAGTCTGCACTTCCATCCTCATCGGGAGGCGTCCCTACAGCGCTAAACACCACCTCTACATCATCCAGACAATCTGATAAACAAGTCGTAAAGTTCAATCGCCCTGCATTATAGTTACGATGTACCATATCCTCCAATCCCGGTTCATAAATGGGGATAATTCCTTTCTTCAAATTCTCAATTTTACTTTCTTGTACATCTACGCAAGTAACATCTATTCCCATTTCCGAGAAACATGTACCAGTCACCAAACCGACATAACCAGTTCCAACAATTGCAATTTTCATAATTTCCTGATTTACTTTTTATAATTGATAAAAAGAACGATACCACTCTATTGTCTCTTTCACTCCTTCCCTAATAGATTTATTAGGTTTAAATCCCAATTCATTTTGCAATGCTGTAGTATCCGCATTTGTCTGATAAACATCACCAGGTTGCATCGGAAGAAATATCTTTTCTGCCAGATACCCAATCGCTTCTTCTATAGCCTGTATAAAGTCCATTAACTTCACCGGGTGCGAATTACCAATGTTATAAATCTTATAAGGTGCAGTTGAAGTACTGGGATCTGGTGTTTCCGCTTGCCAATCAGAGTCAGGAGATGGAATATGATCTATCACTCGCAAAACACCCTCTACAATATCGTCAACATAGGTAAAGTCACGAAGCATATCACCGTTATTAAATACCTTTATAGGACGATGGTGTAACATGGCATCTGCAAACAAGAAAGGAGACATGTCAGGGCGTCCCCAAGGACCATATACCGTAAAAAAACGGAGACCTGTCGAAGGAATGCCATAGAGATGACTATATGTGTGAGCCATCAACTCATTAGACTTCTTTGTAGCGGCATATAAACTCACCGGATGAGCTATACTATCTTTTTCTGAAAAGGGAACTTTACCATTCAAACCATATACACTACTGGAACTGGCATATATCAAATGTTTTACTTTGTAATGACGACATCCTTCTAAAATATTTAGAAATCCATCCACATTACTTTCTACGTAAGCATAAGGATTTTCAATAGAATATCTTACTCCCGCCTGAGCAGCAAGATTCACAACCTTATCAAAATGCTCATTGGCAAACAGCATCCGCATAGCTTGTTTATCCTCAAGATTCATACGAACAAAACGGAAAGAAGAATATTCTGAACTTCCTACAAACTTATACCAGTCTATATCATCCTTAAAGATACCCAGTGTACCCAAACGACCATATTTCAAGTTCACGTCATAGTAGTCATTCAAATTATCCAACCCAAGGACCTCATCACCACGATCCAGTAGACGCCTACACACATAAGAGCCTATAAAACCGGCTGCACCGGTAACTAAAATTTTCATGCTTTACTCAACTGACTATATATTTCAAGATGTCTATGTATTACATTCTCTATTGAAAAATCTTTTTCAGCCAAAATACGCGAGTTGCGTCCCATATTTCGTCTCAAATTCTCATCTTCAAAAAGAATATTCAATTTCTCCGCCAAAGTATCACTGTCTTTTACAGGAATTAGATAACCATTATAGCCATCCACCACAGTTTCTTTACATCCAATGGAATTCGTAGTCACTATAGGACGACCAACAGCAGCAGCTTCAATTAATGATTTTGGAAGCCCCTCTTTATAATAGGAAGGGAATGCTACTATGTGGCAAGATTTCAATAACTCCAATACATCCGTACGATATCCTAGCCACTGAATATATCCACCATCACATACAGCTTTAAGTTCTTCCTCTTTTATTGCTTTTGGGTTATCATCCAACCCACCACAAAGCAGAAACTCTACTTTATCTCCATATTTTTCTTTAAGTTTCAACGCAGCATCTACTAGTACAAATACCCCTTTTTCTACAATCATACGGGCAGTAAATAAAACTTTGATTTTCTCACTTTCCAGTTCAGGAGTATAACAATATTGGTTCAAATCTACTCCTGACCCTTTTATCATAAAAGCCTGTTCTTCTTTTATAATCCTGTTTTTTAAGAATAAACCTTTATCTTCTTCATTTTGAAAAATTACTGCAAGATTTTTACGATGGTGAGAAAAGCGAAGTACCTTAGGGAGAAGTTTTGAAACTAATGATTTATTTTCCTCTGAGAAAAAGATTCCCAACCCACTAACAGCATTAACGACTCCATGTACTTTTGCCAGTTTTGCAGCTAAAGTCCCCCAAAGTATAGTCTTTAAGCCTACATGATGAATAATATCCGGTTTTTCACGTCGATAAAAACGATACAGAAACCAACATGTATACAACTCCTCTATAATGTTTTGCCCGGAACGGTTCATAGGCAAATCAATTACCTTCAAGCCCAAAGCCTCGATATACTGTTTCTTACCGGTATCTTTTGTCACAACAGTAACATCATAACCGTTTTTTTGAGCACTTAAAGCAATGTCTTTACGATGAGAGAGAAAAAACCAATCGACATTGACAACAATAAATAATTTAGCCATTAACAATTTATCTTATAATCTCTAATCTTTTGTGTGCAAATAACTCTTCATATACTTTCTGATAGCATACTGCCATTCTGCTTATATCATAATATTTTGCCCGTTCATAACACTGATTAGCCAAAGTAGTATAAAGACATTTATTCCTTAACATTTCGTTGATATGGAATGCCAGTGTTTTGGTATCACCCACTTCAAACAAGCATCCAGCACCTTCCACCACCTGTTTTAATCCATCTACATTGGTTGCCACTACGGGTTTATGCGCTGCCATCAGTTCTACAGCTGTTAAACCGAATCCTTCCCAAATAGACGACTGTACACCGATATATGCTCGCGCTATCAACTCAGAAATATCCCCCCTTGCACCCAAAAATTGGACTCTATCTGTTAAACCTAACTCACGTACTACTTCCTCACAATGTTCCTTGTTAGGACCATCACCTACTAAAATCAATTCCGCATCTTCATTTATGTCCGTCATCGCTCGGATAACTGTTTCTTGATCCTTCATTTGAGCAAAACGTGATACCATAATAATTTGCTTTTTATTAGTAGCAACTGGAACCACTGAAGAAAAAGCTGACAAATTTACACCATTCTCTATCACCACAAAGTGTCTATTACCCGGTTTCACTTTTAGCCATTTCATTAAGCTATCTTGCGTTTGCTGGCTAATACTTATCAGTTTATCATATTTACTGTAGATATAACGTTCTATTGGCCGAAATAGAGTCTTATCTCTACGCTTATTATGAGTTGAATGTTCTGTATAAACTAGCTTTACCCCCTTACATTTACATGTAGCTAATGCCACCCAATAGAGTGTAGGAAATAAATGTACATGTATTATATCACATTGTTTTATAAAAGGTATCAATCTCATCACCACCAACGGATTATAAAAACTTCTACAATTCAAATTAATAATCTCTATTCCGTTTGCTTCGATAGAAGCCTGAAAAGAAGTTTCGACTTTCTTAAAAACCAATAGCTTCACCTCGTTATTCTGCTTTTGCAACGGTAATAGATCAGAAAGTAAACGTTGCGCCCCACCGATTTCAAGAGATAATATAATATGCAATATTCTCACTTTATTCTTACTATATCTAATCGTTTCAATACTATATCAAATAATTTGGAGAGCACATAACTATATATTACTACAGCCAAAAATATAAAAAGCGGATACCTCAACCAATAGACTGTAAAATCCAGATATTTATAGGTAAAATAGGCATGAATAAACCACATATCCAAAGAATGTCTTCCCAATTCCTCAAATAGTTTCATTAAACCATCTGCGAAATGTAGATTTGCCAGCAATACAATCAATATGAAACATAAAACAGGGGATAATATAGAGCTATCTATCAATGATCTAACAAGAACTAATGCTGCTATAAGAACTATTAAAGCAAAGTTATTGATCACCATATTTCGCATAATTTTTAATTTAGGAATTCCATATTTTGCCAATAGTGCTCCGCACATAAATGAAAACAATAAATGAAAACTTTCTAACACTACATATAATACATCAGGAATAGCTATAACTCCTATTGATTTCATTTTCAAGCAGTAGAAAGCTCCACCATAGGCTACAACCACTAATGCAACAGATTTCCAAGTTTTATGGGTAGTAAAAATCTTGAGTAACAATGGAGAAGCTACCATCACAAGCAAATATGGAAGTAAAAACCATAAAGTTGGATTATATGTAGTATTATAACCCAAAAAATTAGAGAATAATGTAGATACATTGAGTTCATAAGCATTAAAGACAAATGCTCCTATGCCAACAAATAGTACCAAGAAAAACCAATAACGTTTGATCAATATCCATGCCTTTTCCAAGCAATACTCATATCCATACGGATACTTTTTATATAAACCATAACCAGATAGGAAACAGTAAAAAGCTACACACAATCCAGCAGTCTTTGTCAGCCACCAAGATAGTGTGTTTCCATTTATAATTAAATCAATATAGTCATTCTGGGAATGATAATTGAAACAATGCAAAAATATCATCATTAAGATGGCAATACCTCTAAACATCATGCTATTTTCATAAGATAGCTGTATAATCCTCATTTCCTTTACCCTTTGATTTTCCTTAAAGTAAAATATACGAAAGAAAGTAATCTGTCTACGATAGTTTTCTTTCCTACCTTATTCACATCAATATCACTAAAATTAATAAAACGTTCAAGGTTAGTTTTAATAAAGTGTTCAAAAGTATCAAAGGCAACATCATCCATTCCATTAGGGTGGAAACAAAAAGTCCAATAACCTCTTATTGGAAGCCTACGAAATCGCCCCATTTGGCAAGGAATCATGGTAAACACACCTTGTTTATAGGGCTGTAAAGCTATCGAATCACTTATGATTCGAATGGAAGTTTCTTCCACAAGAGCCTTCAAAGTATTCTCATCATAAGTATGTCTAGGAGCAAAAAAATACTTTGGATGTATACCTACAGTTATCAATGTTTTATATCCTTTTGAGATTTTCTCCTTTTGTTCAGCTAATGGAAGTCCTGCAAACTCAGAACGCTTATGCACAGGATTGATACCACCTGTTATGGTAGTACACACATGATTATATCCATGCAAAGCTATTGCCCATCCCTTTTTTTGCCAGTTTAATACTTTAGACGTAAAATTAGTATCTATTGTATCAATGCAAGTCACAGGATCCTCATTATGAGGAATTATACCTACCATCGGCTTTATCCCATATTTATCTAAAATATTTTCTATACGTTGCCACCTTAGTCTGTTCATTTGTGGACAAGCATCATCAAGACGAACTAAATAATATTGTTTCATTTATTTTTATGTACATATTAATATTCATATATTTAACCATCACCTCAACATTTCATCCTCTCAAAAAACGACTACCAAACTTAAAGTTCTAAATATTCCTTTTTACTGCCACCTAACACCCAAGATCAACTATGATATTAAACTTTTGTAAAAATTATACCATATTGAAACCATTACAATGTTATTTCCCCATAATTAAGGCCTACGTCAATATTTGAATATTTTTCTTTTTATAAAAGTAAAAAATGGCTTTTTGTCCTTTTCATTATAAAGTAAATAACATCTAGTTTTCTTCCTATCTTCCAACCAACGTTTTATACTAACTCTACCTTTTATCACATGTACCCAATCACGTGTATCCGCCATAAAATAGTAGGGAGTATTAATATTACTAGGTTGAGCTATAGGTTCACCTACTAAATATTTGCACCACAAATAATGTAAGTTTATGCCCATAGATGTAGGAACATAACCATTACCATCATTACGCATGTTAATTTCAAGAAAATAAGCAACACCATCTTTAACAACAAATTCTACACTAAAAAGACCTTCATAACCGATTTCTCTAACAAAGTTTTTTATTTTTTCGACCTCTATTTCAGGGAATTTTTTACAATCATCAAGAACTGAAAAAGAAGATGAGCCACTATTTACAGGATATTCTCTAATTTTACGAATCACACCTGGTATAATAAAATCATTACCATGATTGTAAGCCAAAGCTACCATATTCAGTTCATAATCTTTCTCAATAAATATCTGGGCAATGAAATCTTTATCACTTGCAGTATTCGCTTTCAACTCCCATATATTTCTATTCACACAAATTTCATTTTTTCCACCTACAACGCTACTACAAGGCTTCGAGATGCATGGAAAATCAATATTTGTTGGTAATGCATCACCATTTTTTAAATACCATGTTTTAGGAACTGTCAGTCCCACCTCCATTGCCAATTCATGCATATTATCTTTATTCAAAAAGTGATTAATGCGACCTTGCTTCTTTGCATTAGGCAACAAAAAAAAATCCTTTAAAAGGTCATAATGGCTATCTATTACGCTGATAGAAGTATCTTCTGAGCAGATAACAATAACTTTATTAAGTTCATCCACATAATTCCTCAACAGTAGATCAATAATATCGTTTGGTTTATCAAACCATATTACCTTACTCAGATATTTACTGTCTGTTATGAAAGCCGATTTCAAATTAGGCAACATTACAATAGGCGATTTACCTTCTTCTCCTAAACTCCTAATTATACCTAAAGTGTTATGATGATCTGTGCCTATTACTATGATTTGATTATTCATAAGTTTTATTTATTAACAAACTCCTGAGTGATAAGTTCTTTAAATAAATTCATATCAGGAGCCTTTTCAAAAATTCCACTCGCCCCTTTACTTAGCTTTGCTCGCAATGTTCTATCAGATAAAATTCGAATAATACATTCTGCAAAATGCTTTGAATTTAAATTATCCGCTAAATACCCATTAACTCCATTTTCCACACTATACGGCATGGCAGAGTTATGAAAAGCTACAATAGGCAAACCATATCCCATTGCCTCCATTAATACCATACCATATCCTTCAAGCAATGAAGGAAAAACAAATATGTCAGCAGATGCATATAATTTCTCCTTCTGCTCTAGACTAATAAAACCATGAAATATGACATTCAATCTATATTCTTTTACTAATTGTTTCAAATTTTCAAAATACATTTCATCTGTAACTTTACCTACAACATCAAGAGTACAGCTAACTCCCGCATCTCTTACAAACGCCATAGCATCTATCAAATATTTAAGCCCCTTACGTTTTTCAATAGTTCCAACAAATAATAGTTTTCCTTCTTTCGGATCGGATTTCTGACAAAGCTTCTTTTCAAAAGGTATGGGCAAATAGAAAACACTATTGTTTAGCTTCAAATTTTCTACTAACTCTTTTACAAATGGACTTGGTATAATTAATCTATTCGCGCCACGAAGCAATAATTTTTCCATTATTTTAAATGGCCATTCATACCATTTACAATTCATATACATAAAATGATGATGTATTACATATACTTTCTTATTACTGAGCAACCGGATTAAAGGTAATAATAAAATCCAATAAAAAAATTTACTAGAATTAAAAATAACGACATCATCATTTTTAACTTTATTCAACAAGCTAATATTTACAATAGGAGCAATAATTTTTCTAACACCACGAGCCCACTTTTCATTTGTTTGTATTTCCACTCTTACTGATGATATATTCTTTAAAACATAAACGAACAGATGTTCATAGATTTGACCACCAGTGATAGGCTCTCCACCAATCATATATAATAGTTTTATATTCATAAAAACAACTTATGGATTTATTATAAAATTTAGATATATAACTTCCTTAATTTCCCCAAAGAACAAAAACCCGAGTAACAAGAATGTTGTATTTCAGCCTATTGCACAAAAAATATAGTTATATTATAAAGACTGATTATTGTAAGGATTATGACACAAATCTATCCATACTAAATATGCATAAACATATCACAAATAATTAAAGAAAAATACAATTCCTTCAATACTCTCAATAAAAAATTAAAACCTGCATTCTCTAATAAGTACTCAAATTACAATATGATAAATCAATATACAAATACAAAACCCAATTCGGCTGCAAAATCTTCCACACGCTCTCTTCCTGTACCTTTTACTCCAAACCATTTGCACTCAATATAATTTTCATAAGGGCTAAATTGCCTAGTGGTTATATCTGGGAAAAGGAAAGTATGAATTATAATATAACAAAAACATACTATATAACCAACTGGAATAACCTTGCTTGAGTATTTAAAACAATCAATAAGTCTGGGCAAGCATATAGCCATTCCCCATAGACATATCCACCCATACCTAATACTAAAAAAGGCAAACTCCCAAAAAATCATGGTAAATAATAAGTAGAATAAATACATATTCTGAGCTATAATATCTTTAGACGAATCAAATAATTTCTTCTTATAATTCATATATAATAAAAACAAATAGGGAACTATATAAAGGATAAATGTTATATAAAATGGACGTTCAAAAGTATCTGCATTTACATAATTAGTAACTCGCATTACAACTTTCAGTTCAGGATAAACTCCTGATATCACATCCAAAATCTGAGCAAGCCATCTAATTTGTAATAAAAAAATAAAAAAAGATATAGTTATTAATGTCAATTGTACCTTAACACCAATTTTCTTTTTTAAAAGAAACAATAATGGCAGAAATATGATCATTGAATAATGAAAGCAAACAGACAATATTGAGATAAAAACAGCTTTTTTAGTATTCCCTAACGCCAACTGATAAAGACCATAATACAATACACATGCCCCCAATGCCTGTCTCAAAGCATGCATTTCCTGAAACATATATACAAATGAGAAATATATAAGTAATGAGAAGAAAAAGAATCTAGGTTCACTAAAATATTTCAATGACTTAAATAATAGAATAGAACAAATTATAGATACAATAAAAAAGAGAATCTGTGCATCACTAGTTATACTGCGTAACAAAATAAGCAAAAGTTTAGAACCAGGTTCCCAAGATCCACTTACAAATTCATTCATAAACAAAATAGGATTTGAGAACAAATCCCAAATTGTCATAGACTCAATAAAAGATTCTCTATAAGCAAAATAATCTACGCCAAGTTCATATCTCAATCCTGCAATAAATATAAAAATAAATAAGCATATAACACTCGCATTTTTAAATTTATGAAGATCAATCGTCGAATTTGAAAATTTTATCGCAAAAAAAGATATCAACAAATATATCAAAAAATATGCCATCTCAATATTTTAATATATATTTCTTAATAAAGTATTTCAGTTTACTCTTAAATTGTTGAATTAGGAATAAAGTATATTGTACACCAAATAATATATAAATATTGTAGCAATCAACTATTCGAATGAAACTTTTTATATAGACATCATCTATAATTAACAACTCACTCTGAATATTAGATTGTTTCCAAATACTCACTATATATTTAAATTTATCAAAACTATTTCTTTCTACAAGTGCGGACATACTAGCTTTAACCAATTGGATAGGACCAAAAAAAATATAGCTATCACGCCAATAATAAACTGGCATATCAAATCTAGAAATCAATCGCTCGAAGGAAGATCTAATAAAATATGCTATATTAATATATTCTGATGATGAATGAAAGTTTTTTGTTAAAGAAGGTATCTTATAGTCATAATAATAATGATAGTTAATCGAATTACATAAGAAAATATCATCTATACAGGCATAATAATCCAACACAAATAAATGGTCCTCATTTAACGACAACTTTGAGTTGAATAAAAGATTATTTTCAATAATCACTCGCTTAGAAAACAATTTAGCTACAGGACAGCCATTATTAAAAATTTTATACTTTCTTATTTCTTCTACACTTTCTGGAATGGACATTTTTAAAGAAGGATACTCAAACATTACATTTTGAGTATCTCTGTTTGCCACGTCATACACAATTCCTTGAACAGCAATAAACCTGTCTACATCAATCCTTTCAATATTAAAATTTTCAATATAAGTTTCATCTACCCAATCATCAGAATCTACAAATGAAATATATTCGCTAGATGCTTTTAAAATTCCTAAATTTCGAGTATCACTTACTCCCGAATTAGTTTTGTCTATAATAATAATTCTATCATCCTTTGTTGCATAATTCCGATATATTTCCAACGAATCATCTTTACTTCCATCATTAACAAGGATAATTTCAATATTAGTATATGTCTGATTTATTAAGCTTTGAATACATCTATCCAAATTCCATGCTGCATTGTAAACAGGGACAATTATTGACACTCGCTTACTATTATCCATTTCAATCCAAATTTTCTCGTAAAAAATTAAAAGCTTTACTTTTTAACTCACATATACTTTCACGAACTTTTACCCAATCAATATCATTGTCACCCACGCTCTCAAACGAGGCGTTTAGACGTCTCTCCAGCCCCAGCATAGATAATAAAGATTCAAATCTGGAATTTCCTCGAACCTCATTTGTTAATGAAAAAAAAGGTTTATTGAATATAATAGAAAAAATAGTACCATGAAACGAGTCCGTTATAATAAAAGAAGCATCTCTAAACATAGCCAACCACTCTTCAATAGTCAAAGAAAAGCCCTCGTCTGCTGTGAAGTAATTGATTTCAAGTTCTAACTGCTTTGCAATACTTTCTATGTATATTTTCTTTTCTTCGGAAATATCCAAAACATAGGAGGCTAAAAACTTACTAGAATTTTTGGGTACATTCTGACATAATTTCTCATAAATCTCCTTATCATTCAACAATGTAGGATCCAATACATGTAGTGCATCTACACCAAAATAATCTCTACATAAACTTACTCCAGAAGCTTCTCGAACAGAAACGCCATCAAATTCTTTAAGTAATTTAGAGCACCTCTTTAATTGTTTATCAGAATATTCCATATTATCAACACCAAAAGAAGCCGCATACGCAAGTCGCCTGATAGCCATTCCACTTGTAAAATCTAAAAACATATTATGAATAAATGGACTATATAAGGGTCTCCATACTTGATCGCTACCTACAATAATCGCATCCAAATGATACTCATCAATAAGTTTTTTATGATATTTAGAGACCCTTCGTGTCACAGATACATGCTTTTGTATAAACACATCAACACATTTATGCCGAATATAAAATCGAGGAAAATTTATGAACTCTCTCTTTCTTCCCATTATCTTTAAAATAATAGTTTTTAGAGTAGACACACAATATCTTACCCTAGAAATCTCCAACACATAATCTATTGTAATAGGCTCGTGTCCCATATTTTTTAAAACTTGTTGCAATGCAAAATTTTGAAGAATCCCTCCATAATTTGCTTTCAATGGCTGTGTTACTATACCAATCCTCATTATTCTATTTTTCTTGAACGCATAAAACCAGTAAATATTTTCCCACCTAAGATAACGTATAACTTATCACAAAACTCGCAACAATACATGCACAACTGTAAACCTACTGAATTACTCCACACATGATACAATTACATATTTACCAGAAAGGAATAAAGTTATACATACATTCTACAAGAAGAATACACTTCCTGTCTTGAACAAAAATGATACTAGTATAATAGGTTTAATCTACTTTCCTATCGATAAACGCTCACATAACTGACTTGTAAATTTCATCGCACCTCGTTTATTTAAGAGATACGATGAATGAAAATCTACATCCGAATAGTTTGTTTCATCAAATCCATCTATAAAAGGCGTATCACCTATATCAGCTTTCTGAATAAAATCATAAATATAGTGATGACGAAATGAATCAGAGAGCTGTTGTGTCAGTGCAGGATGCATAGGCAATAGAACCACAACAGGTTTCAACTCCCTTTCTCGGCAGAAAAGTATCATCTCATGCAATGTAGCGGCCCGAATAATTTGTTCTTCAGCATGTTGAGGAGAAAGAGGAGCATTTAAATCAGTAATTCCAAATTGTTTTTGCCAACCTACTAACATTCTATTTGAATCAACTGTAAAATCGAGCTGTTTCTTCCTTGAAGATATAACGTTACGAATGACACTTTTTACTAATTGCTTAATACAATATAAAGGCATAGCTTTAAACGGATAATACATAATCGACATGACTCTGTGGATGAAGCTTACGAGCAGATGAAAAAATTACATTGCATCGAGATATCCGAGGAAGCACCCACTAACGAGCGTGCTGGGTTGTGGGTTAATCCTAAAAGTAATGAAGAAATTAATATTCCTGAAATTAAGGATGAAGAAGTAAGTGGTATTGATACCTGGAGCAGTCAGAAAATCAATCATGAGATTGATTCGTTAAATGAAGACAAAATTACCAAACCAGCCGAAGCCCCAACTATCGGCAAAATTATTCGGGTAAAATCAGTCAACGAAGATGGAACATTCGTCTGCGAGTGGGCTGACAGTGGTGGAAGTAACTTGGATGTGCGGATTGATGGAGAGAGCATCGTACAGGATGGAGTTGCTGAGATTCCTTTATGTACAAAAACAAAAGAAGCAGGATTAATTTCTATAGATATATATTCTAGTAACGGCGGGCTGCATAGAGCAAATAATGAAACTGGATTAATTAGGATTGCTTCTGCTACAAATAATCAAATCGATGAGAGAAGAAACCAATTTTGCCCAATAGTCCCTAAAACCATTGACTATGCTGTTAAAGCGGCTATGTGTGACGGTAAAGGTGCTATGTGGACAGCAGATGAACAAAAAGCAAGCCTTGAACGACAGGGTATATATGACTGGGAATTATTGTTTGATTCAACATTAGAAGAAGATGTTATTCAATATGTACACCAATTTCAAAACCCATTTAAAGTAAAAAAGCTTCTATTTATCGTAGATTCTCCAATTACTGATTTAGCAACAGAAAAATCAATATATGTGTTTTGGAATAAGACAAAAAAATATGATTATCCGATGTCTATTGCGTGGAAAAGCGGAGCAAAAGGAAAAGCTTCACGTTGGTATACCTTCATTGACATCATTGAAGATTATTCAATAGCTCATAGTTACGGTATGTTGATTAACTCTTCATCATGGTATATGAACGCTGCGGATAATATCAAGCCAAATAGTGAAAGCTATGCTTCTCAGATGATTAAAGAAAAGCTATTATCAACAATTTGTTTACAAAGCATACAACAAGATGGAGGAAGCATTGATAAAGGGACGCACATATTGTTGTATGGAATAAAAGGATGAAAATAATGTAAGTGTGAAATATTATATAACTATTTCCAAGGAGGGATAAAATGAAGACACTAAATATAGGTTCCGGGAAATACAAAGGCAATAACGGAGAATGGTCTACTCTCCCATGCTTAAAAGGTGATAAAGGAGAAAACGGAGAATCTGCATACCAGTTAGCAGTCAGACTTGGGACTTTTACTGGAACTGAAGAAGAATATAATGAACAATTTTTTGAAATTGTGAGAAAAACAAATGCGGCTGAAAAATCAATAAAAGAAGCAGAAAATAAAATTCAGGAAAACATCAAAAATATTGACTCATTAAACAAAGACTTGAAAACAAAGATTAACATCCCATTAGAAAACCCCGAGATTGGAAAAATCCTCAAAATCAAATCAATAAATGAAGATGGCACATTTGTTTGCGAGTGGGCTGATTCTGATATACAAATCAATGGTCAAACTATTGTACAAAATGGCATTGCTGAGATACCGATTGCTCAAAAAAACAAGCAATATGGGTTATTTTGTATATTGAATAATTACAATCTGTTAGGATTTTCTAACGATAATAATTTACCTATAATAAAAATAGCGACTGAAAGAAATATATCAAATAGAGATAATATAAACTCGCTAGGCGTTGGCGGAGTTATTGATTCTTATAATTTTGACAAAGCTGTTAAAGCGGCTATGTGTGACGGCAAAGGCGAAACTTGGACAGACGCAGAACAGGCGGCTGCTAGAGAGAGAATGGGAATATATGATTGGGAAGATATCTTAGATGTTACATTAGAAGAAGACGGTGCTGTCAATTTGGACTTAAATGGAACATTTAAAGACTTATATCTTTACATAAATCAAAGCAATGTAGAAACACCTATAACGGGTGCTACCTTCCTAACCCCATATTGTGTTGATGATTCTGGCTACTTTAATTCATATTATCCTTCTACCACAACAGCTTTTAAAGATATAGCTGCTATATGGCATTACAACGAGAACATGGCATATAGATACGCTTGTGCGACAAACGGACAAAAAGAATCAACAGGAACTATGACAGCGTGTTTAAAAGTGTGGGATAAAAATAATCGAACAGATAGTAAAATATATCCATCGGGAGCATTTATCAGACTAAATGGCTTAACCGTTTGGAAAGCGAAAACAAGAATCGTTGTAAAAGGAGTGAGAGTATGAGGATTGCAGAGTACAAAAAAATTGGAATAAAAACAGAGGAATATAAAATTATTGTGCCAGCAGAATATGATGAAAAAGGCAATATCACCTCCATAGAACATGAGGAAACTCGCACAAAAGAGGTACCAGTTATGGGGTTAGTATATCGGGATATGACACCCGAAGAGATTGCTGAAATGGAGAAGATTCAGACAGAACTTCCACAAGAAGAAGCTACTCAACAAGACCGCATTGAAGCACAGGTCATGTATACGGCACTTATGACTGACACATTATTGGAAGGTGAAAGTAATGTTTGAAAAAATTAAACGATTTTATGATTTAAAATTATATACCAAAAAACAAATCAAACAATTTTATGATAAAGGCGTAATTACATTAGATCAATATGAATTAATTATTCACGAAAAATATTGATCATCATACAATTTTTATTAAGTTATATATCTGACAAGGGGAACTAAATATAGTTCCCCTTTTATAATACTGGCAGAGGTAATTAATTATGAACAATAACATTATCAAACTGGAAATTGACGAATATTTAAGAGATATTTTACTACCATCGGAAGGATTGTTCTTAGGTGTGCATGGAGACATTGAGGTAAATAAAGTTTTATTTTTATTTTCCAAATATTACAATTCTATTGATATGACCGAGTTTACTCCTATCGTAAATTATGTAAATGCTAATGGAGATGCAAATTATTATGAGTGCAAAGAAGTAAAATCGAGCAACGGAATAGCATATTTTGAATGGAATATTACATCAGATGTAACTTCGCATATCGGAAATGTAGTATTTTCAGTAAGATTAATTAAATACGATGATGTAAAAATAATAAAGGAATTTAATACAAAACCATCTACAGGGACGGTATTGAAAGGTCTTAATGTAGATGACCATATTACACCAGAAATTCAAGAAACACTATTAGAAAAATTAGAAAAGAAACTAGATTTACACATAAAAGAAAAACTTTCAGATTTTGATGACCATATAACAAATGCTAAATCCGAGGTAATTAAAGCAAGAGATGACACTATTCATGCCGCAGAGGAAATAAAAAATGCCAAAATCCCGACCAAAACGAGCGAACTGGAAAATGACAGCCATTTTCTGACAGCAGATACAGAAATCAGCTGGGGAAGAAAAGATGGAACATTTGCCGGAATGCAGAGTGTGGCATTGGGATTGGATGTAGAAGCATTTGGTGATAACAGTTTTGCAGAAGGGAATAATACGGTGGCGAATGGTGACAATAGCCATGCCGAGGGATATCAATCCCAAGCAACTGGTCAAAACGCTCACTCTGAGGGCGAAAATAATATTGCAAGCGGCCAGGGGGCACACGCAGAAGGATGAGCAGGGACAACCGCATCCAATAAATATGCCCATGCTGAGGGGTATGGGACAACAGCATCCGCTCAGGCAGCACATAGCGAAGGATATAATACCTACGCAACTGGAAAGTACAGCCACGTAGAGGGGTATAATTCGAAAGCAACTGCGGATATGGCACACGCTGAGAATTATGGGACGGAAGCATCCGGAAAAAATTCTCATGCAGAAGGACTTATTTCAATAGCCAAAGGAAATGGTTCTCATGTAGAAGGTTTTGGGACGGTCGCATCAGGCAAGTATCAGCATGTCCAGGGAAAATACAACGTAGAGGACGCAGAAGGCAGGTACGCCCATATCGTGGGCGGTGGAAGTGATGCGAAAAGGAGGAACATCCACACACTGGACTGGGAGGGCAATGCAGAATACGCTGGGGATGTCACTGCGACCGTCAATGGTAAAAAAGTGCACATGTCCACAATAGCCGTGGTTTTATTACAGCCCGGAGCTGCAACCCACAACGCAATCTACCGTGGAAAATATCTGGGTGATACAGTCACTGCTGAACAAACGGCAGCCATTGCGGATGGCAGCCTCGAAGACTTGTTCATCGGTGACTACTGGACGATGAGCGGCGTAAACTACCGGATTGCCGATTTTGATTACTGGTACCGCACCGGATTCCCGGAAGCGAGCAGGGTTGAAAAACACCATGTAGTTATCGTACCGGATACCAGCATTGCCACAGGGCAGATGAATGGGAGCAATACCACATCGGGCGGCTACCGGAATTCGCTTACGAAATCCAAAATGAACGATACCATATCGGCACTGCCGCCGGAAATCCGTTCAAGGCTGCTGGTACATAATGCATTGCTGGATGGTACGTGGACGGAGACATCCGTTGACCTGATGAACGAGATCATGGTGTATGGGTGCTACATACTAGCTGACAACAGCAACAAGCAGACATCAGAGAACCGTCAGCTCAGCCTGTTCCGGATGAGTCCGCAGGCACGGTATGCCGGTGGTAATTACTGGCTCCGGAATTACGCCAACGCAACAGATTTCACGCTGGTGTCCTACTATGGAGACGCCAGCAAGGATGCAGCAACCAGCACCTACGGCATCCGTCCGGTATTTGCAATTACATGATAAACATATTGGATTATAAGGCTATCGATTTTTGCATAGTCGTTAATACATTTTTAGGAGGATTTATTATGGGATTAACAATAAAAGAAAATATCTTAACAAATAATGATTGTTATAAATCTGGAAGAACTATCACGCCTATTGGTATGCAACTTCACACAATCGGGACTGGACAGAACACAGCTTCCTCTCTTGCTTCTTACTGGAATCAGCCCGGAGTATCTTGCTGTGTGCATTATTGTATTGATGCAGAACAGGAAAATCTTGTATACCATCTGTTACCAGACAATTATCGTAGTTGGGCTGATGGTGGGTTCGGTAATGGCAATCTGATCACAGTAGAATTAATGGAATCCGATTATATGAAATATACTGGTGGAGCAAGTTATACAATCACCGATACAGCCAAATTTAAAGCTGATATCACAAGGGCGTATAAGACTGCTGTTCAGTTCTTTGCACAGAAATGTAAACAATATGGCTGGAATCCTACTGCAAAACTCGCTAATGGATTATATGTTGTTTCTTCTCATGACGAAGGACGTAGACTTGGCGTATCTACATCTCATGTAGACCCAACACATATATGGAGTAAACTTGGATTCACTATGGATCAGTTCCGTGCTGATGTAAAAGCTGCTATGAATGGGAAAACGTCTACAGTTAAACCGGTATCTCCTTATGTTACTTGGACTTGCAAAACAAAAACCGCTGATGCTGTTTTGAGAAAAGGAGCCGGAAAGACAAAAGCAGCCATTAAGACACTCAAAAAAGGTTCTGTGATGACTGTTATCGGAGAAAAGAAATCAACTACTGGCAATCTCTGGTATAAAGTTAAGTGCGGAGGTGTTACTGGATATGTATATCACAGCAAAGTAGCTCCTGTTGAACGCTCTGTCAGGGTGACATCCAATGATCTTATCATACGTTCAGGAGCCGGTACAAGCTATTCTAAGCGTGGTTACACTGGCAAGGGTACATTTACCGTAGTTAGGGAGAAAAAAGGCTCTGACGGGCATACATGGGGCTTGTTGAAAGCTTTTGAAAAAAGCAAGGATGGCTGGATTGCCTTAGATTTGAGTTGTGTAACAAGAATTGATTAAATATTGAGAATTTTAAAAATAAAACAGGGGCTACGTCTTAATTGACTAGCCCCATTTTTTTTACGAAAAATAAAGGTGCGTATTTACTGCAGGATCATTATGGAAGATTTCTCTTCTTTTTAATGTCGTATAAGATAGATAACTCTTCTTCTTTTGAGAATCCAATGAGTTTTGCTATCTCAGTCGGGTTTGTGTAAAACATATATTCATTGAATTCATCTTCATTTATCAGAAGATTATATTTTTTAAAGAGTAAATTGAAGTTTATACTGTCTATTTTACCTGTGATAGTTCTTCCTTTCGCAAAAGAAAGGATTTGATTTACAATAATAATCTCTAAAACTTTCCATATATCTACAGGTGTGCCAGATATATCTGAGATATCAAAGAGACTATCTATTTTGTTTAAATGTTTTTCTTCTCCGAAACATCGTAAAAATAATTTCGGGAAGATATATTCTCGTGCAACTCTCATTGCTTATCTCTCAAAACAACAGATCCATTTTTTACAATTTTATCTTTCTTTGTATTAACGGACTCTGCTATCTTTTCGATTATAATCGGGTTTACTTTATCAAGCTGAGAATTAACAGCTTCGTACCTCTGATATTGTCTTAGACTGATTCTTACGGCATCCGCTATTTCTTGCTGTGACTTTCCACACTGCTCTCTATAGTATTTTAATGCAGTCATCTTTCCAGCAGCTCGAAAATAGCCCATTGTTTTATAGTAATATACATATGTCATAGGTTTTATTACTTTATTTTCTTCTAAAATGGAAATCAGATTGTTGTTCGATTCGTCTAACAACTCAAAAACATTCTTGTTTCTTGCAGTTCTCTTGATGTTTAAATATCCGAACACTTTCATTAATTGACTAATGTATAATGAAACATTTCTATCTTTAAGAGTTATATATTTTGTATTGACTGTGATTGTTGGTGGTTCGGATACTTTCTTAGATTCGGCAAGGTAATCAATACATGCTTCTAGTATTCCGAGCATTATTATCGGATCGTCCTTATGATTTGTAAGTTCTTTAAATGGATCAAATTTCTCATTTTTCTTTATTTCAAATTCATATGGTTCTGGCAAATCTGTTTCTGATATGCCGCGAAGAATAAAAACCTTTTCTTTGCTTTTATCATTTGTTGGATCATATTTTAAATAACTTTCATTTCCATGCCCAACAACATGCAACGATGCTGTATTGCTTCCAGAATACTCAATCCAGACTCGTTCCAGAATATATCCAGCCGCATTTCCTATAGCTTTTCGAGTTTCTTCATCGAAAATTTCTTTCCAATTGCTTTCTATTAGTTCTTGGATGCTATTTCCCTCAAAGTCTTTGAATTTTCCTTGCCCACAATGAATTTCTGCTTTCATATTGTCTTCCCCTTTCATGTCATATTATCAAATACGTCTCTATGTCATATATCTATAATACGACATACTGGGTGACTTGTCAATACTGTTCAGAAATATAATCGAATGTTATTCCGACATATCTTCAAAGAATTTATTCATGCCAAAGTTCATGTCGTAAGTCTCAAAATTATCAATCATAGACTGTAATAAGATGTCTTGGCATTCTTTGTCCCATACACTTAATGCTGCCTTAACACGATCTGCTCCGTAAGATTTTGCAATATAACAGTCGCACAGATATTCAATATATGCTTCATAACTACTATGAATTCCCAAATCCTTACTTTCTTTGTTTTTTAATTCTTCTAAATCTTTAATTGTTTTTGTTGTCATTTTTGTTATTTCCCTCTATTAAGTTTATTTGTGGTATATCATTAATTTTACCATTAATAAAGGTTGGAGACAACCATCTTAATTCTAATTTTCTATTATTGGAGTTTTTTGCACCTGTCCAAAAATGGTGCCAATGACCTTTTCTTGAGTGAAGACGTTTTGGAGAGCCTTTTCCGGTATAATCAATAGAGGCGTAATTGTGTTCTTTATTTATGTTAAAAGATTTGAGTTGTCTTATGATTACACCTGTATTTATCTTGCTTATTTTTTATTCAAAATATATCACCTCTGTTTATTTTATCATATATAGCCGAATCAACAAAGTTATATTTTTGCGGTGTGCTCTGTGATGGGTACCATATAGTTACCGATA
>OGWY01000708.1_pt1 | contig 27528 bp, 20 predicted proteins | sample 1576121 | NCBI WGS metagenome assembly OGWY01 (sample SAMEA3541543, study PRJEB24748) | human gut metagenome | biome: human gut; feature: human-associated habitat; material: faeces | place: China | collected 2012 | reverse complement strand
CAGATCCGTCAGCCTATCAGGCACTCGAGGAACACTATCCTGCCGGGTTGCTGAAACCTGCCACCCCCGAGAGCTTCGGAACTGAATTTCTGGACTACAAAATGGCAATCAAAACTGTGAATAGTTTTGAGAACGCACTCGGACATATCCAGGAATACAGCTCACGACATAGCGAAAGTATCGTCACCGAAAACCCGGAACGCGCCGCGCTTTTCACCCGCATAGTAGATGCAGCCTGTGTATATACCAATGTATCTACCGCTTTCACCGACGGAGCACAATTCGGGCTGGGAGCAGAAATCGGCATCAGCACACAAAAGTTGCATGCCCGCGGACCGATGGGATTGGAAGAGATCACTTCCTACAAATGGATCATAGAGGGTGACGGACAGACACGTCAGTGATACTTTCGGCGAAAGTCAGGAAAATAATCGGTTCAAAGCTTGACTTAACCTCCGGATTGTACTATCTTTGTAGACACAATCATACCATAGATTCAATTTAAAATGCGATAATGGGGAAAGGCTCTTGCTTCTCCCCTTTCTTTTTTTACAGCCGGTACCCCTCGTGAACAGAGCCGGGATTACGCTTCAACAGAGCCGGGGTTTCTTGTCGGAAGAGCCTGCGTTCCGACCCAAAGACGGTTGATCCGGCAGTTGGAGACGGTTGATCCCTCTACCCTTCCGACTGCATCCGGGCCTACACCACCGGACAAGATTCGAAAAGTATAAATAGTATAATCCGGAGAGCGCTTATGTTAAGGAAGCGTAAACTTACTCTTGACAAAAACGGAGGCAATTATGCAAATTATTAGTAATACGAGAACAAAACGCCTTGCTATTCCTTATAAAAAACATTATATTTGTAAATGAACTCCAAACCTATCCCATTATGAAGCAAACAGCCTATATATACCTGCTCACCCTTTCTTGCCTCCTCTGCGCATGTAATAGAGAAAACAGAACAAATTTGCCACAGCCCCAAGTCACCGGTGTAGCAGATTCACTGGAAACGGTGCCTCCGGAAGAGAAGCCCAAAGGCGTGGGTAATCCTACGGAGGTAGCTTTATTGTTGTGGCTCAATAGCCAGCAGCGTAATTATCTGGAGTTGAGAGAGGGCGTGAAGGTGCTTGACCAGTTGACTTTCTCTACCGAACGGAAGTTTATGGCAACATTGGTACACTCTCCTCTGATTGGGAAGAAAATACTTTATGTAAAGGGTGCTCCCGAAATTGTATTGGGCAAATGTAAGGATGTGCTTCTGGATGGCAAGCGGGTGGATGCGGTAGAATATCGTTCTACGGTAGAGGCTCAGTTGCTGAACTATCAGAACATGGCGATGCGTACGCTTGGTTTTGCCTATAAGATAGTAGACGATACGGAACCGGCCGACTGTGTGGCATTGGTTGCAGAAAACGATTTGTCTTTCCTCGGTGTTGTGGCCATCAGTGACCCTATACGTCCGGATGTGCCTGCGGCAGTTGCAAAATGTCAGTCGGCAGGCATTGGCGTAAAGATAGTAACGGGAGATACGCCGGGTACGGCAACCGAAATTGCGCGGCAGATAGGTTTATGGCAACCGGAAGGGCGGGATGCGAATTCTGCCGGGTGCTGCCATATACGGAAAGAACGGTGGCGGTAAGAGCAATGTTATCCGAGCTTTTTGGCTTGCGGTTCAATTCATCAGAAACGCACAAAAGACACAGCATGAGAAAGCAGCTATCCCCGTTGTTCCGTTTGCATTGAATGACTACTCGGCATCTGAGCCGACAGAGTTTTCGTTTGTATATACCTTGGATGGAATCAAGTATTGGTATGCCTTTTCTGCCACAAAAGAAAAGGTATACGCTGAGTCGTTGTATCATGCACCGAAAGGGCAGAAGGCACTGGTTTTTGCTAGAGAAGGACAGGAATTCACCTTTACCGAAGAGAAGGCTCGTAGAAAGCTGATTAGTCAGGTTGTTGCCGAAAATCAACTGTTCTTTTCTGTAGCATGTACCATGAATGACGTTGCCTGCTCCAAAGCTATGACTTGGTTCCGGGAGAAAATCTATTTTTCAAGAGACTATTCGGATATTCCGCGACAGCTGCTCGAATATTCGAACGACTCTAATATGCTGAAAGCGATTTCCGATTATGCGAAGGCTGCAGATGTTGGTATCGAAGATATGAAATTCGAAATCAATAGTAAAGAAATTAACGAAGAAGCTGATTTGCCTGCAAACATTCCCGAAGAGGTTAAAGCTGCACTTGTACAGTTCATGCATGTGCTTTCGGAAACCTCTAACAATTCGGAAACTCACCTCAAGATGGGGCAGGTTAACGCAACATCCATGCATCAAGGTCAAAACAAAGACGGAACAAGCCATATGTTTTCGATGGAGCTGGCAGATGAGTCTGATGGCACAAGAAAACTGATGGCTATTGCTCCCGCGATTGAGTCTGTATTGTTAAAGGGTGGCCTTTTGCTGGTAGATGAAATCGAAAAAGAACTGCATCCTGCTTTGGTTGAGTTTATAGTTGCCAAATTCCAGAGCAAAAAGACAAACCCTAATGGGGCACAAATTGTCTTTACGACACACAACACCGACCTGTTGAGTATGGAGCTGCTTCGTAAGGACCAATTGTATTTTGTGGATAAGAATAAAGATGATGGCGCTTCGGAACTCTACAGTATCAGCGATTTTTCTACTCGTACGACCGAAAATGTCCGCAAGGGCTATCTCCTCGGAAAATATGGCGCGACTCCCAATGTCGAAATTGAGGAGGTTGAATGATGGCTCGCAAGCTAAAGAAGTCCAAAGTCAGCATCTGCGTTTTCTGCGAAGGAGAAAGTGAACAGGCATACACTGATTTTCTTAAAAGTAAATTCCAGGATGTAGCAGTATTCAAGCGTCCGTCATCAACTGGCTTGTTCGATGAAGCAGATAATCGTTTTAAGAAAGACCCGAAGTACCGTGACTATGCGGATGTAATCGATGAGATATGGTTTTTCTTTGATGTAGAAGAAAAGGACATAGATAACTGGGGCAAACGACTGGAAATCATCAAGCGTTTGCGACGTCTTCGGAAAAAGCCACAGATTAGAGTTCGTCTGTTAATGACAACTGGATGCATTGAATATTGGTTGATGCTTCATTACAGGTTGTTTGCCCCTCCGGTATTGACCGTTCCAGAAAAAGAACAAATGCTGCGACAAGTCATAAAAGAAGAACCTACTTACAAGAAGGGGAACTATATCGCTACGGCACGCATTGCCCAACATTATCCCACGGCAGTGAAGAATGCGGGAATCGTACTGCAGAATCTCTTAAAAGAAGGAATGCCCGGTCTGGAGGATACAGACGAGCGCAATCTCTGGCTGTGTAAGAATTGCAGAACGTTTTCTACTGTACAAGAAGCTATTACGTTTCTTGAGAGTTTGAAAAGCGAGTAACACAACTCATTCGCAAGTCCAGAACGTGTAAGGCAATCTAACAAAGCTATATCTTAATCATCGCAACAGCGTATAGGCTATACCAGCTTGTGCGCTTTCTTTTTGCCATATTTCGTCATAATCAATAAAAGCATTTATTGCTTTTTGTTAACCATGTAATTGACAACCCCAAACACTGTCGGTAAAATAAAGGTATTCGATAGACCGCATTAACAATCTGTGAACTTTTCGGGGTTCGTATTGTGTGATTGCCACATAGATGGTATTATGCAATTGTACAGAAGGATAGGCGGCATAGAGTCCACAGCATCGTCGATAACGAAATACAAAGCTGCGTAGGGCTAACGTCGAGCCTATAAGTTTAATGTGGCCCCGGCACTAGACGCCGGGATGTAAAGGAGAAACTGAATATGAAACGTAAGACTATCATTTTAGCAGTGGTAGCAGCCGCTGCGATGGCGCTCAGCCTGGTAGGGTGCGGCGTGAAAATCACGAACATCGCGGTTCCGGAGTCTGCGATGGTGGAGAAGGGTGAAAGTATTACCCTGCCCGTTGTGTACGGCACCGACGATGCTCCGGCCGTGACCCCCGAGACTGCTGCAACCGGTGAAAGTGCTGAAACTGACGAAAAGCTCGCTAAAGCAGCAAGTAAGCTGACGGTCGAATGGACTTCTTCCGATGAGAGTGTCGCGACTGTTGATGCGACTGGCATGGTGGTTGCTGTCTCTGCAGGTGAAGCTGACATCACTGCAAGCGTCACGGATTCTGAGATGAGTGCTGTCTGCAAGGTTACGGTTAAAGTGGCCGCGAAAGACATCACCGTTCCCGACAACCTTGGCGTCAAGCTCAACGATGAAAACGAAACCACTGTCGAGGCAACTGTAAGCCCGGCTGATGCCACCGATGTGAAGGTGAGCTACGCTTCTACTGATGAGGCAGTGGCCACCGTCGATAAAGACGGCAGGGTTCAGGTCTTGCAGCCTGGTGAATGCGACATCGTGACGACTCTCACTCAGGAAGACAAGAAAGTCGTTGAAAAGAAGACTCACATCAAGGCTTACTACGAAGTTGAAGGTATCACACTGGACAAGACCGAAGGCATCCTTACCGCTGGTAACACTGTTGCCTTGAATGCAACCGTGCTTCCCGAAGAGATTGCAGATGAAACTACCGTTACCTGGACTTCTTCTGATGAGAAAGTTGCTACCGTCGATGAGAATGGTAAAGTCACGGCAATTGCAGCAGGTGAGGCAACCATCACCGCTAACGCTGGTGAAAAGAGCACAACCTACAAACTGACCGTTCAGGCCAAGAAAGTTGTGCAGAACACTACCTCCAACAAGAGTTCCAACAAGGGTAATACTTCCTCCGGTACAGGTAGCTCTGCTCCTGCAAGTAACCCTGCACCGGCTCAGCCTGCTGCTCCGGCCGAACAGCCGAGCCAGCCGACGTACGAAGAACCTGCCCAGCCTGCACCGAACCCTCAGCCTGAACAGCCCAGTGGGGGAAGTACTGATAGCAATCCTAATGACCCGAGCGGCGGTTGGGAATGGGGTGGCCCTGTTCTCTCTTCACCAACCGACAACGGTTGCACTGACGAAGAAAGGGCGGCCGCATTGTGTTGACATCTCTTCGTTGCTGTAATTTCGACTAATCGCGACCACAAATACTATATAGAACAAAAGGCGGTGGGGTGACTCACCGCCTTTTTATGGAGTGCATAATAATGAAGAAAAAACTTGTGTTAGCAACTGTAGTCGCCGCTATCATGATGCTCGGGCTGGTAGGGTGCGGCGTGAAAATCACGAACATCGCGGTTCCTGACGCAGTTACAAAATGAAGGCTGGGAAAGCCCACGGTTTCAACCGTGGGATGATAGGCCGACAATAATGGTTTTCTTCGTATCTACCAATATAATTGTAATGTGACGATGTTGTGATATAAAGTTCATATATCTGTAACATAAATTTGTCTGAATTGTGATAAAATAGATACATGAAAAGAAACTACAGACGCACAAAAACAACCGTTTCTATGATAAATTATCACTTTGTGTTTTGCCCACGCTATCGAAGAAAATTATTTCTGGTGGATGGGTTTGAAGCTCGTTTCAAGGAACTTGTAACTCAAATTTGTGAGCAAAACGACATTGTGATACTGGCAATGGAATGTCATATAGACCATTGCCATCTTTTCGTGAATGCTCCGCCTACATTAAGTGCTGCAGAAATCATGAAAATTGTTAAAGCAACCACCGGCAGGATACTCAAGCAAGAGTTTTTTCCTGACACGGTTATGCAAATGTGGACACGCAGCTATTTTGTAAGCACTGCCGGAGATGTGTCTACCGCTACGATTCAACACTATGTAGAACAGCAAAAAAAGAGAGGAGGGTAACTTTATGGCTTTTGGGAGCAAGAATAGCACGCCATCATTTGTATTGACATTGCCTCTTGATATAAGTCTCAACGAGCAAGACTATCTGTATAAGGAGTTCAAGAAGTGTGGTGTCATCTACAATCAGCTTGTGAGTGTGACTACAAAAATGTGGCATCAATTGCGCAAGACGCGCAAGTATCGTGAGTTGATGGCAGCTATTGCAAAAGCAACTCCTGACAGCGATGAGCGAAAAACACTCTTTAAGCAACGCGAAAAGATGCTTAAAGAATATCGTTTTTCTGAAGATGCTTTTCATAAGTTGGTTGTGCCGTACGCGAAGCACTATGCTATAAACTCCCATATAGCACAGGCAGTTGCCTCTAATGTTTGGAAAGCATGGAACACTTTCTTCTTTAGCAAAGGAAAAGAGGTTCACTACAAAAGGTTAGATGATTTAGCAACTATCTCCGGAAAAAACAACTCCACCGGTATCGTGCTTCGCCCGGCAAACCTCACTACAAGCAATATTGAGTCGGCTAAGCGCAAGGCGCAAAAAGCCGTCGAAAAGCGATACGATGATATGTACGGGCGGCCTGACCCTAAAGACGATAAGAAAGTCGTTCTTCCTGATGAGGTAAAACCACAAATGGAAGCTGAAATTGCTGCCGCTATCGCAAAAATAAAACCCACTATCGGAAAAGGCAACCTGCGCATTGTGTACGGAAAGCATGAATTTCCTGTTGTGTTGCGTAATCCTAAAACTCAGACAGGAAAATATCAGCAGGAAGCTCTCAAATGTGGAGTAAAATACTGCCGCATTACTCGTAAGTGGGTTTGCAATAAGTGGAAGTATTATGCTCAACTTGTTTTGGAAGGGTATCCTCCCGTCAAATGCGATAGCAACGGCGTGATGAAGCATCCTGTCAATCAAGGGCGCATAGGTCTTGATATCGGCACGCAAACGCTTGCCATTAGTGGTAAAGATATCTGCGATTTGAGAGTTCTTGCGCCATCAGCAAGAGCGCAAGCCAAAAGCCTCGTAAATGAGATTGCTCGCACACAGCGCGCAATGGACCGCTCCCGCCGCGTTACAAATCCGAAATATTATAATCCGGATGGCACGATAAAGAGGCTGAAGCGCCAGCATGGCCACAAACAAAGACGTGACTGGAAGTACAGCAAGCACTACTATCGACTGTGGGCTAAATTGCGAGAGCTGAATCGCCGCTTGGCTGATATCCGTAAGATGGAACACAATATGCTTGCCAACGAATTGCTGCAGCATGGCAACGAGTTCGTGGTTGAAGATATGAACTACAAAGCCTTGCAGAAACGCAGCAAGGAAACGAAAGTCAATCCAAAAACCGGTAGAGCACATTCCAAAAAGCGATTCGGTAAATCTATCGGACGCTGCGCTCCTGCAATGTTTATTTCCATTCTGAATCAAAAAGCCAATCGTTACGGAGGCAGCGTTATCAAAGTCAGCACCTTTGAAACGAAAGCATCGCAGTTTGACCATACAGATGAAAGCTACACCAAGAAGAGGCTTTCCGAACGAATGGCACACCTCAGCAGCGGAGAAGTAGTCCAGCGTAACCTGTATTCCGCTTTTCTGCTCGCCCATATAAATACTGAAACTCTAAAATTCGATACCGAAGCTCTTAAAGCTGCTTTTCCTGCATTTTTAGAAATGCACGAAAATACAAAGCGGCGCTTGCAGGCGGTTGGAAGTTCTCTTCCTGCAAGCATTGGATTCTAAACAATAACTTTCTGGGGGCTCGACACTCCCTCATTAAAGAGCTGCCTCGCAAGAGGTGAAACTCCCTTCGGAGGATGCACTTAAAAGAACTGGGAATGCAGACAAGTATGTTGGTCAACCTTTTAGGCTGGATGCTCATTGTGCGCTACACCCGTAGCGGATGGTGGGGAACCGCATAACTCGCTGCCTTGTATGCGGCATGGTGATAAGCCTTGCCACCGCCACCCGGGAATCCCACGATTGAAATCGTGGGAGGTGTCAACCTCTCACATCCGTGTACAGTCCACATGCCTCCCAGAAAAAGAGCTAACAGCAACGCTTATACCTGAGACTTTCAAAGACTTCTTGCAAATAATATACCATATATTTGACTGGTAGTCCTAACAAGCTTTCCTCACCATGTTGTCGTAATTGCACAAACCCAAATATGTGATAAAGAAGCCGTTCCATAATGGTTCGGCTTCTTTTTTGTTATTTGTGTCGTTGAAAAAGCTACTTTTCACTTTCCGCGAAATTTGTTTTTCTGGCTTATTGCCAAGGCTTGCGAATCGCATATGATAGAAAATGTACGGAAGCAAAAAGCAATGCGTGCAGGGGCGTTGAAGCGTGGCGCTCAGCCAAAGTGCCTGCAAAAACGCCGCTGTACAGAAAGGAAATCGCATTATGCAGAAAATTATGCAAAAAGTGACCTCCGTAGCATTGGCCGCCAGCATGCTGTTTTCGATGATGTCTACGACCGCACTTGCGTTCGCAGACGAAACCGGAGACAGCACCTCTGTTTCGACCGATGTTACGGATGCCCCGGCTGCGGAAGAGGCAGATGCGGTGGATTCCGGTAGTTCAAATGATGCCGACTCCTCTGATGCCACTTCCGCGCCGACTATCACGGATGTTGTGGACCTGACGCATGAACCGTATGAGGATGCCAACTCTAACGATGAAACTACTCAGGATGCAACGTCTGATGTGGTGGATGGGGAAGAGACTTCTGAATCGGATGCCAACGACACAGAAGTCTCTACTCCTGAAACTGCAGAACCCACTTTCGTCGGTTTGCAGACAGTAACGCCGGAATACGGCGATAAACTGACTGCGGATGTTGGCGATTCTATCACTCTGGATGCTCTGCTGAATCGTGACGATGTATCCGTCACCTATCAGTGGCAGCGCAAGCAGAACTTTGCTGTTGATACGGCGTTGGCTCTCTACAACTACGAAGAGGACGAGCCTACCTGGTACAACTTCTTTATCGAAGACACCACGGAACACACAGCCCTCGAAGAGCGTCCCAACTATGTCTGGCAGGGCTGCGAGATGTACTACGCTGTAGTCGATGCACTCGATGAAATCGGTGCTGATTCCAGCGATGTCCAGATTGCATACCACACTCCCAACTTCGTTCTGGATGGCTACACCATCACCGCTGCCAATACCAAAGACGGCACCGTTGAAGTCTATGCTTCTAACGGAGAGAGCACTTACACCGCACATCTCAACGATGACGGCAAGTGGGAATTTTCCGATGAAAGCACTGCAAATCTGAAAAATGATTGGCAGGATATCGAAGGTGCAACAGAATCTACCTATACTTTTGAAGTAACGGAAGATGACCTGTTTGCTACCTATCGCTGCCGCATCACGGTAACGGATGAAGCATACCGCGAGGAAAACTTCAAGGCTCTCGAAGATTTGGGCAATGAGCTGACCGACGAGGACAAGGCCGGAGATATCATTCTCCAGACGGTTCAGTTCAGCGTCAGCCTGCCGGAAGACGAGAACAGCAGTGACGTTGCTACTCAGAACATGCCTGATACGGTTGTTATGCTGGCAGACACGTTCTCTTCTCGCTCCGCTGACAGCATTGCTATTTCCTCGGATAACCAGTGGATTACGGGTCTTAACGGCAACTACGAGTACATCACCAAGAACATGTACGACCAGGTAACCGAATGGTTCAATGCTGGCAAAATCGACAAAGCCACTGCTGACCGTTATTGGACACAGATTGGCGGTGCTTGGGCCACAACATTCGAAGCCAACGCTTTGGATGACAACAAATTTCCCACAGGTGGCACACGAATGTATACCGGCTTTCCCTTAACTGACGGTGACAAGCTGGAAGTCAACTCCGAGTGGTATGGTCAGACCGTCTATTTCCGCCCCCACAACGACAGTAATGACTGGAATCTGACTGGCACTGCGGTTAATGTTCCTGCTTACACTGCTGTTCTTCGCAACAATGGCAGCTATGGTACTGGTGCTTCCGGCACAAAGTACAAAGATGCTGTTGTGTTCTTGAATCCTTGGGTATCTGACGCTGGCCGTATGTACGCCAACTTTATTAGTTATGTTACTGATAACGGCTGGTTGCTGAGCAATACGTCTGGTCAGAAAATGAGTCAGCATATCACGGTTTTGTCTGTTAAAGCTGAGCAGTTCAACCAGGACCCTGACCGTTACATGATGGACGCTGAAGGCAATTACCGTATCGACTCTATTGGCTGGGGCGTCTGCGTCAACCAGGAGCCGGACCTTTCTGGTAAAGCCTATTACGCCATCAAAGCATTTCTAAGCCAGGGTTACGGTATGTGTATCGGACACGATACGATGTATGCCTATGCTGGTTCCTGGTACGATGCCCATGAGGCTGGTTACACCGACCCCGGTTCTCGTGATTACTACGAGGGTGGTCGATACGGGCCCGATAAGAACGATACATCTACCCGCTATTACGTTCTGAACAGCGTCCCTAACATTGACAACGGTCACTGGAACATGAATGCCTTGATGGGTGCAAACGGTGGTAACATTGATTCCGGCACGGTCCTTCCGACCGATGCTATCTCGATGATTTTGTCCACTGGTGGCTCTCACAGCTCCTACGGCAAAGCTGGTATCATGTACGGCTCTGACCAACTGAGCATTAAACTTAAACCGTATTCCAACTCTCAGGCTCAGAGTACTGTAAAGTATCGTATTCCTACGAACTTTCCGTATGACCTTAGTGGAACGCTTTCCGCCTCTAAGACGCACTCCAACTCTCAGGTCGCTTTCGGACCCATCTGGGTTGATTACGCTGGCGGTAACGTGACTGGTGCAGAGTTCGGTTACAATCCGGACCCGACAACCAAGACAATTACCGATGAAGAGACTGGCCAGTCCTGGTTCGGTACAAGCAACTTTTACTTGTCTGGTACTGGCAACTTCCTGATGAACCAGATTGGTCATTTGCCGAATAACCAAGCTACTCGTGATGAAGCTGCATTATTTGCCAACACTGTCATGTACATCTCTCAGCGTAAACAGTGCGAGATTTGTGCAGCACAGCAGAATGGCCAGGAAGATGTTCATTTTTTGATTCGTGTTTCCTCCGTCAACGCACAGCAGGTTCTGTCTGCTCTGCAGGCTGGCGGCACTTTCTGGTATCCGCTGAATGGCTGCTATCAACTGACCGATGACCTGACTCTGCCGGAAGGCTGGAAACCCATCAAGAACTTCTCCGGTCACTGGAACGCAGACGTTTATAAGGTCAAGCTCGCAAGCAACAATCAGCCCGTGTTTGATAACACAAGCGTGACTGCAAACGGTATGTATACCAGCGGCAAGAACAACGGCTGGAACCTTGGTTCTGATATGACCAAAGGTACGCTGCCGATTCTGAAGCTGGACAATCAGCCGGATGTTCGCATCACTGGTGTTGCCCGTGTTGTTGGTGACCTGAATGCATTGTTCCCGACCTCTTATGGCGTGACCGATTATACCGGTTACAAAGTTGTTGTTCACGGCTCTGATGGCGTTGACTATAACTGTGTTGTAAACAGCGATAGCAAGTACGTTATCTCGAACCTGCCGACCACTGGTATGATGCGTGCCGATGTCATCGATAAGAGCGGCAACAAGGTCACTCAGTTTGGTATGATTACGGTCGATGTTCCGAATCATTTCTGGAACGACACTGAGACCCATCCTCTGCAGCTGATGACCCCAACCGCTGACCCGATTGATGACTATAAGGACTGGGAAGGTCCGGTCAACAAGACGGTTGACAGCAAGCTGTATTACAATGAACAGCTGAAAGCCTCCGATGTTACCTGGTATTACCGCATTATCTCCGTTGACAACCAGGTTGGCGATTGGGTGAAAATCGGTAATCCTGGCACTTCCTTCGATACCTCTGACGGCACTGTGAGCGGCAAGATTAACAGCCTGACGTTCACCGAAGCAACAGACAGTGACTTGCCGTATACGACGAGCTCTGTAAGTTACTCCAAGTTGGATTACACCACAAACCGCATTCAGTTCAAGTGCGAATACACTCTGAGCGGCGCGGTATATTCCAGCATGGACAAGGCTGAAGATGGCCGTAACGGTTATGTTGACGTTGAAATCCGCCCGATGTACATCGAGCAGGCTTTTGACCGCCGTATTTCCGTTGGCGGCAGCACTTCCTTCTCCTTCGATGCATTCTATTGGAAAGGCGTTGAAGATGGCCTGACTTATGAAGTCCAGTATCGTGATGCAAGCGGTAACTGGGTCGCTGTTGGCAGTGATTCCACACTGTTCCCGCCCTCCAAGTACAAAATCAGTTATGTAACGAAAACTGATGATAATGATGCTTTGGGCGGCGGTGTCTGGTATCCGTCCGATTTCTGGGTTCCTGATTCCTTCACTGGCAGTGATGCGAAGATGAATGCAGGTAAATCTACATTCAATAAGCACACCACCGTCACACTGGAACTCTCGAATGCAGCGATGGATTGGGATGGCACGGATTTCCGCTGTGTCTTCACCTATAAGTCTACCGGGCATACCATGAGCACCGATACTACCACGGCAAACGATATTGCACAGGCTCGTACCGGTCACCTTATCATCTATGCACCGCCCATTGAGATGACGCCATTGAAGGCTCAGTCTCTGCTGCTGAATAACTACGATTCCAGCAACGGCAACCTTGCATGGACAACCCCGGCTTCCAACCCGAATAATGGCCGTAGCCCGAAGGAAATTCCTTTGGATGCTATCAATCCTGATAAACTGGGCCAGGGTGGTAAAGCCTATGGCGCAGCAGGTGATAACAAGGCCATCTATACCACAAAGATTACCTATTACGGTAATAAAGACAGTGCTCCCACCATTAAGTGGTTGTACAGTGATGTGGCAGGCGGCGGCAGCCTCTCTCAGTTCAAGGATGTCGGTGATGCCGTCACATTGAAGTACAGCGATGTTGGCAAGAAGATTGGCAACATCAGCAAGCTGAACAGCCGAGTGGCTGAACTTGAAAAGAGCTTCATGTCCAGCGGCAAAGCATTCAATAAGTTCAGCGGCTACATTAAGCTGGAAGCAATGTACCCGACTGAATCCAAGGACCTGAACAACAGTTCTTATGCGGAATGGAACGCTATCGTGTCTCTGTACATTGATAACGCTACCAACCCGATGGATTACGGTAACACGCACTTCTATTTCCGTTGCCAGGCTGAAGCTCAGTACATGCAGAACTGGGATAGCGCCGATATGAAGCCCTATACCACTGCTGCAACTGATGCCTACAACTTTAATCGTGACGTGAACTCCAGCAATCCGGAAGACCATCTGTATAAGGATATCAGCCAGTCCTCTTACGGCGCTGAACTGGTTCTGGATTACAACATTTCCATTAAGGCCAATGTTCCGAACAAAGCTACGAAGAAGCGTAATACTATTACGACTGCAAATGGCAGCGCAAAGGACATTTCGACCCTGCGGAATGAAATTTCCGAAATCAACACAGCTCTGAATAACGGCGGTGCGGTTTACAACTACAAAGACCTGGCAATTATCGCTCCGAATGGTCTGCGTTACATGGAAACCTACTTTATCGCAGGTAACGGTGTAAACAACCGCTCTGGCATCAATTCCCGCGATACCGTGGTTATCGATAACAAGATTCGCAACTCTGACGGTAAGTGCTTTACGGACCTCTTCGAAAAGGTTACGGATGATGAATTCGTCAACAAGCGTCAAGGCTTCGCTTACCGTTCTAAGAGCGGCAACACGATTCCGAAGGAAACTTGGGAATGGTTCTGGCGCAATGCTATCTACTACATCTGCTATGATGCTCCGACCACAAAGGCCAACATGGACCAGGTGTATTTCTACATTGATGAACAGAACAGCGGTGCATCCTCTTCTCAGGTCTACTCCGAACCCAACAGCACTTCGAAACCCTATTCTATGTACACTGCTCCGTATACCGGTGAGTATATCATCACTCTGAACGGTGCAGGCGGCGGCGTCGATAACCAGTTTGGTCTGTCTCCCGAACGCACTTCGCTTGGCGGCAAGACCACGATTCGCGTCAAGGCGGAAAAGGGCGCGACGCTCTATTTCGTCAACGGCGGTGCTGGTTCTCATGACCCGACCCACTATGTCAACGGCGCATCGAGCCCCGATGCCAACGCTAAAGTCGTCGTTCAGGGCGGCTATAACGGCGGCGGTAACGGCGGTATCATGATGAAGGAGCGCTACACTCACTGGAGCTTGAAGGGTGCTTCTGGCGGCGGTGCTACTACCGTGGCTGTCGGCATCATCGGCACAGGTCGTTTGGCCGAGTACGGTGACGAGAATAATGCTAAGAAGTATGTTCTGGGCGTTGCAGGCGGTGGTGGTGCTAACCAGCACGGCGCTTGTGATGCTACCGGTGGCTCCGACAATAACGGTGTCCTGCATGTCTGGGGCGGCTTGCTCGGCGGCGGCGGCCCGTTCGGTCAGGGTATGTCTGGCGGCGACTTCTCTATGTTCCTCGGCGGTATTACCGATGGTTCTTCTGAGGTCGGTGTTGAAGGCCCTGGCGGTGGCGGCGGCGGCTGGTATGGCGGCTACGCCAACGAATCCTCTAAGCTCGCCAATGCAGATGGCTGGGGCAGCTGTAAGCGCGACGGCAATGGCGGTTTGAGCTGGGCTGCAGGCGTTGGTACTACTCTGACTGATGCAGGCGGACACAAGGTTCAGGTCTTGGAAGTCAACATCAGCAATGATGGCGGCGGTTCCGGTTCTGAACAGGCTGGTAATTCCAGCATTGAGCTGGTCAAATCCTCTGTTTCTCGTTTCTCTCGTAACGGCAAGAATGCTTTCGATACCGCATACGAAGATACCGACCCCGATTCCGGTATTGAGGAACAGCATGTAACCATTACTATCACTGCAGCCAATAAGCTGTATGATGGCACCCCCGATGAAGCTTCCATCAGCGTTTCCGGCAACCTGTCTTCTACCGATATGGACAATATCGTGAAGAACACCACTATCGTCTATGCTAACCGTAAAGGTACATTGACGAAGGCTCCAAGCGATGCGTCTACGGACAAGAACCAGTATCCGCGCTCCGATTGCGGTTCCTATACCGCAACAGCAAAATGTACGGTGTCGGGTTACATCATCACATATCGCTACGAGAACACGAACCCCGGTCATACTTATGACGGTAGCAGTCCGAGCGGTATTGGCGATACCGTCAAGTTCGATATCTATCCTCGCGGATTGACGATTATCGGTACTGGCGATAAACCCTACGACCGCACCAGCAAGGCAACTCTGGAAAATGTTCATATTGCTTCTGGCGGCTTGATTGCGAAGGACGAGAACACTGTGAAGCTGAGCACCACTACGGTGACTGGTAACTACACGGTTGATGGCAAGAATGTCAGCGATGCTGGCGGTCCCTATGTCGTCATCCGAACCAGTGAACTCTCTCTCGTTGGCAACAGCGCAGGCAACTACTACATTGAGAAGGAAGACTTGTCTGGCTCTATCACTCCTCTGGATTTGTACGTTCACAGTATTTATCTGGAAGACCCGACCTATCCTCGCAACGTCAAACACTATGACGGCACGACCAAAGCCACCATTAAGGATATCCTGATTGATGGCGTGCTTGAAGGTGATGACGTTAAGATTAAGGAAGAAACCCTTCCCGGCAACTATAAGACCAAGGATGCAGGCCAGAAGTTGAATTCTAATGGCACCGTAAGCTCCAACTGGCCTTATGAGTTGGACGAAAACCCGATTACGGCAGATGCTCATCCGACATTGACTGGTAAGGATGCCAAGAACTACCGTATCACAAAGGAGAAGTATTCCGGCGCTATCGCACGCGCTAACCTGACCGCACAGGTTGCAAGTTGGCGTGGACTGTATGGTGACGGCGTAGGGGAAAAGCCCTGGCACGATAAGAAGGCTTATGGTTACGGCACTGCGGCTTCTGATGGCTGCTGGCTGGAAATCGATGGTCTGGTGCAGGGTGATACCTTGACTTTGGACCAGAGCTACAAGAAGTCTTATTTCAAGACTCTGGTAAGTGGTCATGAAAGCCTTGTTCCTGACGAATCGACTCCTGTTGGCACTTATCCGTTAACTTATGTTGGCTTGACTGAAGCCAATTACCCCGTCCTGAAGAACTATATTGTCATGGTTCTGAATGGCCGCTTTGTCGTTGACCCGCGTCCGCTGCATGTGACGGTTCTTGACAGCGATAAGATTATCTACAACGAGAACCCGAACTTCCATGTGAACATTCAGATGGAAGATGATGATGCAAATCTGATTGATGTCGTGAGCGACGTTGACGCTACTCCGATTCTGGATGCAAAGCTCAAGGCGAAAGATACAGTCAGCAGCGTCTTGTACGTTGCGGGCGGTAATCCCTCCAACCTGACTCAAGAATTTGTGGATGCCTACGATTATCGTAAGCAGGAAAATGTCAAGGAAAGCAAGACCAATATCCCGTTTGTGACCGATTGCACCATCAGCTCCCTGCCTCTGTACGCAGATGGTACGAGCACCGATGATGATTTTGAGTGGAACTACGAGGATAAGACCTGCGATTTCTGCCATTACAACCACAAGCTTCTGGCTCCGTATCTGGTAACTATCAACACCGACACCAAGAGTGGCCCTGCATTGGATGTTCATACGGTCGTTAACCCGAATGGTGAAACGGTCCGCAACTACGAGCTGATTATCCATGATGGCGGCCTGTATGTGCATCCGGCTCTGCTGAAGGCTACGGTTCCTCTGTACGTCTGTATGTATGGCAACACCACAAGTGGTGAGGTCAAAGAGCCTACCAACTACCGCATCACGAACTACTCTACTGTGGCTATCCAAATCAAGAATATCAAGGCCAATGGTCCTTGGCTGATGCGTGATATGCCTGGCATGGAGTACTACCCTGACGGCGAGTATGGCAACTCGGTATACGACATGACAAAGAACCGTCTGCGCCGTGGCGAGCTGTACATGCGTCTGCGCGATACCGTCCTGACTCAGGGTGATAACGCAATTGACCATAGCGATACGGCTTGGGTCATTCCGAAAGCTACCGGCGATTTCATCAACAACAACATCACTGGCCGCGCAATGCAGGTGCCTATGGCAGTCTACATTGCAACCGGTAATGTGAATGAATCCGGTGTCTGCACTCCGGTCACGAAAGTGAACTACACGATTGCTCCGTACGGTGGCGTGATGCCGAACGATGCGGACTTCGAGAAAGTGCAGTCCCAGCCGTGGCTCAAAGACGCAAAATAGCCTTTCCAGTGTGACCTGATGGTCGCTTCTGTACAACATTTGAGGGCAGTCGAGAAATCGGCTGCCCTCTCTTTTTGTTTTCGGTTCTAACCAGATAGCAGCTACTCCAATTCCGAAGTGGCTGATTTTTTGCGCATAACATCTGAAAGAACCTCCGCTAAAAACCGCCCGTTGCGGATTTGTGCGATTCGCAGATAATAAAGCATGTAAGCATGAAAAGTACCAATTTGAATAACACCAATTACAACGAAAGGACTGCATTATCGTGAAACGATTAAAACAGATTGTCACAATCGGCTGCGTTGCGGTGGTCGCTGCGCTGCTGATGGCCGGATGCGGTGAGCATCGGCTGGTATCGATTTCAATGCCGGAAACGATAGATTTGAAGCTCGGTGAAAGCACCGTGATTGAGTTGACCGGAACTCTTAAAAATGGCACTGAGGTGACGGGAGACCAGCTCACGCAGCTTCTCGAACATCGAGGAATGACATTTGAGAGCTTTGCGCCGAGCGTTGCATCTTTGGATGACACGCTTCGCTTGACGGCCAACTCGTCCGGCAGAACGGAAATCAATATCTATAGCCGGGATAACAAACTGAACTGCAGCGCGGAAGTGACTGTCGTATCTCCGCTTGAAGGCTTTGAGATGGATGATATTATCACTACTACTGATAACAATTTAGTGAATCCCGAATACACCACAATTCCCGAAACGGCTGATGTGGGTGAAGTTACGGTAAGTGTGGGGGATGAATCGATTGCCCGAGTGGAGAACAATAAGATTGTTCCTCTGAAAGCCGGAACCACCACGGTCACTATCACGGCAGATAATGGCGTGTCCAAGACTGTGAAACTCAAGGTCAAGCAGGCTCCGAAAGAGCTCTATGCCGATAACCTAGAAGTCGAAATCGGAGAGACTAAGACGATTCATGTCTATACTGATGTTCCTGACCCTGATACGGATAACGATAACAGCCTGTATGAGTTTGAGAACACCGACAATTCGGTTTGTGCCGTCAACGTTAAGGGTGAAGTGACGGGCATTTTGGTCGGCACCAGCAAGGTCAAGGTTACGAACAGCAGCGGCCTTGAGACAACAATGACGGTAAATGTTGTACCGAAAACCGCACACATGACGCTGACTTTTGGCGCATCTGAGGATACCGAAAGCACCAACGAAAACACTGAAAATCAGCCCGCAGAAGCCACTGACAACGCCGATTCCAGCCAGGATAGCGTGGGAGGTGATGAATGATGAGACATATCAAGAAGTTCGCAGCACTGCTCCTTGCAGCTATCTGCACCATGATGGTTCTGACTGGATGTGTGGATAAGGCTTCTCTGTATGATGATACGCAGCAGATTGCGGCCGGAAGGACGGCATACTCTGCGACCGGGTATCAAGGTGGCTATGTGATGGGCGACGGGTCTTTTGATTTCACGGCAAGCGCTGATAAGCTTGTAGGAGCCGTTGAAGCGTTTGATATTGATGTCAAGAATGAGTCCACCCTCGTTGACTGCTATACGACTGCTGATACGACAAGCGGCAAATTCAAGATTCTGCTTGTCCACACTGACAACAAACAGATTGTTGCTGAGTACATCGATGACGCATACAGTGACCTGGTTCTTCCTGTCGGTAACTACAAGGTTTATCTTGTGGGCAAGGACAATGCAGCGTTCAATGTTAGCATCAGCCTTTACTGCTTTGGCGAAAATGTAAGCTGGTACGAACCGTCTAAAAAATAAAACATAGTTTCTTTCAGCGCCCTGGGACGAAAAATCCTGGGGCATTTTTTAATTTTAGAAAAATATTGTTGCGGAAACGTGCGAATCAAAGATAATGAAAACATAGGGCAAAAAGCACGTTAATTGTAGGAAAAAGTGGACGCCTTTTCTTTTTTTGTCTTGTTTTGAAGAGCAAATGTGTTCTTTGAAAAATGCCAAAAAGAAGCATCACAAAATCAAATCACAATAAACATTTGCGGAATATCAAAGGAGGTTCATATGAAATCCACTAAAAGCGTCAACAGCAGCGTGAGCAGCGCCATTGCGGGTGAATGGGAAACCCCGGATGAACTGTTTCAGGAACTTGACCGCGTTTATCATTTCACTTTGGATGCCTGTGCCCGCCCCGAAAATGCCAAGTGCCAGAAGTTCTTTACCAAGAAGGAAGATGGTCTTGCACAGGATTGGCGCGGCAATGTCGTGTATTGCTGCCCTCCGAGCGGGACCCGAAATCTGCGCCTGTGGGTTGCGAAGGGTGCTGCTGAGGGCAAGAAGAAGAACACGACCGTTGTCATGCTGCTGCCGGTATCGACTGATGCTGCCTGGTTTCAGGAACACATCTATCTCCAGCCTGGCGTTCGGGTGCATTTCCTGCCGGAACGAGTTAAGTTCACCAACCGCCTGCTGCCGTCCTATGCAAAGTATGGTCAGAACGGAACGAAGGACCCTGCCGGTGGTATGCGGCCCTCAATGGTGGTTGTGTTCACCGGCTCGAAGCGCAAGTTCTGCTGTGAATGAATAGGGAAAGGAGATAGAAAACCATGAAAAAGAAAATCACGATTGCGGATAAGGACCTGAACCAGCTTGTGGTTATTGCAGATTGCAGTAGTGCTCTGTATCAGGACCGGGGCACGAAACTCGGTGAACAGAATCTTCTTTCCGATACTGCCGTCACCTTTAAGGTCTATGATGGGACGACTCAGGTTGCTGTAATGATGGCAGATATCTTTCAGGTTCCGACCAAGCAGGGAACGATGGCAGATATCTGGCCCACTTCCACTTCTCCGCTTCCTGACAAGCAGCTTGCCATCAACTATCTCTGTGCCCGAAATGCTGAACGCCAGATGTTGTGCGACAAAGACCCGAAAGACAGCGTTGCGATGGTCCTGCCTATTACGACACATCTTTATATCGACTCTATCAAAGTCGAGAACGCCTATAAACGGCGCGGGATTGCTACCGGTATGCTGGACTTTGCTGTGAGCCTTGCTTTGCCCGAAACCATCGGCTTGTTCTGCGCCAATGAGGACGCGGAGATGAAAGCAATGCTGAAAACTCTCAAGTTCACTCAGTCCCCGCTCAAAGCACAGAACATGCCCTGGAAAGAGAAGTTCTTCTACTACAAGCGCCTCAAGCGCCTGGCTCGATAAATTATCAGGAGGCTTTTATTGATGGAATCTAATAAACCGCTTCGTACACATCCCAAGATGACGAAAGTTTTGCTCGGCCAGATTGATTCACTGGATAAGGCAGGCCGCTCGGTTGAAGACATTGCCGCTGCGCTGAATACTACTCCGGAAGCTGTTCAGCGTGGCATCGATAAGTTGATTGACCGGCGACGCTCTGAGATTCGTGCAACGCCTGGTGGTGCATTTACGGTGGCTGCTCAAAAGAAAACGGTCCGCGCCGTATGTGCCGAACAGAGCTGCCCGTGGCGTTGTGATGCGAAGGACTACTGCGTTTGGCCGACTTGCCTGAAACGGACGGTCAATCTTGATAAAACTGTTCCGGCGTACCCGGTATCTGCCAGCACCGTGGACAGTGATGCAATGCCCGACAATGCAATGCCTGGTGCTGAGCCCAAAGTTGGGCCCAGTGCTGAAGCTAACACTCAAGCCCCGAATGTTTGAGAAGGAGGATTATGAATTATGTCTGAGAACCGCAGTTTGAACAGCTTGTTTGCTCGGCTGGATGAATCGAAAGCAAACCGCGCAAATGAGGCAAACCGTGAGCGGGAGAAAGCCGCAGAGGAAGCTGAAAAGGAACGCCAGAAAAAGAAGGTGGAGGAATCCGCTGTCGAGAAGTACCGCGTGTACGATGACGACTACGAGCCGGAGGTTATGATTCCGAAAGGAAACCCCGGCGCTGTGCAGCAGCCTGCTAAACCGAAAAAGGAAAAGAAGGAAACTAAGGAACAGGAGATGGATGAGATTACGGACGGGAATCCGTTTATCAACACTCTGTTCCGCCGCAGCAGCAAAACCCAGGACCAGAATCCGACAGCTGCCGCCAAGCCCTCTGCGCAACCTGCTGCACCTGCACAGCCTGCATCGGCACCGCAGCCTACGCCTGCCGACGTTCCTTCCCTGGACAATGAGCAGGAAGATGACACACTCGTATTCCAGCACATTCTGAACGGTGCAAAGAGCCCTGACGCAAATGCCGCTCAGAGCGTTTCTCAGCCCGAGAACGATGGGATTGAAATTGACCTGAGCGATATCGAAAGCGACGCTGCAGAGCCTGTCAAGGGGGATGATGAGCCGATTGAAACCTCTTTGAGCTTCTCTCAGAACGAGCCTGAAGCCCCTGCTGTTTCGGATTCTTTCTCTTCAGAGATTCCGAACGAACAGTTTGTTATGCCGGATACCATGTCGGATAATGACGGGGCGCAGAAAGAATCGGTTCAAGAAGATGAAGCGGCCGAGTGGCCGAGTGGCATGAGCGCTCCTCATTTCGGTGAGGAAGAAAACTCTTCCAGTGACATCAAGCCTGTGGGCGATGAGGAAGCCAATGCTTTCCTCTATGCACGGTTCGACAAGAACAATCAGTATGGTGCATTTGGTCTCTGCATTGATACCGGCAAGAATCTGATTCAGAGCTCTTACAGCGGAGATGCAGCCGATGAAGTGGAATATGCGCTGCGCGGCGCTATCGAGATGTTCCGGATTCTGGAAGAGCATGATATCCATGCTGTGACCGTCTATACGGAGCCGGAACTTTCCAAGGCGATGAAAGAGAACGCTCGCCGTCTTATTAACGGCAAGTCCGAGATTTGCCGCAAATACATCGAGATGTCCTGGAAGGCTATGACCAGTATCGGCATTGAGTTTGATACAAACCGGGATATCCACAGCGAGTATGCACAGCTTGCACTTGCAACGGCTCGTTACCTGGCATTTCGGGAAGAAGTCTAAGGGGAGGGTGAATCGCTTATGAATCCGTTGGTCATTGCTGTTGATACCGGCAACAAGAACATCAAGACGCCGCACACTGAGCCGTTCAATTCGGGTCTTATCTGTCACGGTGCAATTCCTCCGGCAGTAAAGTCCGATACGCTTCTCTTTGACGGCAACTATTATACCCTTACTCAGTCTCGTATCCCTTATATGTACAATAAAACGACGGACTGGTCCTATTACGTTCTGACTCTCATTGCGATTGCCAAAGAGATGATGGCGATGGGATATGTACGCCCTGGCCAGAAGCAGGTCAAGCAGGATGTGTGCCTTGCGATGGGCCTTCCTCCGACTCACATTCACGACCTTGCTTCGGAGTACGATAAATATTTTGGTCGTGATGGTCGCCGTGTGGTGTTCACTTACAATAATGTGGATTTTGAAATCCGCATCGTTCGAGTAATGGTCTTCCCGCAGGGTGTGGCTGCGATTGCCCCTTACATGTCCAAAATCATGGCGCGACCTGAAGCTTATACTTATATCATCGATATCGGCGGTTATACCACCGATGTTGTGAAGTTCAGCCGTGGCGGTCAGGTTGATATGGCTTTCTGTGAGAGTTTCAACAACGGCGTTATCAAGATGTACGATGAGGTTCAACGTGCGGTCCGTAATCACTTCCAGCTTGATGTGGATGACTACACCATCGACAACATTCTTCGTTGTGGGTATAATCCAGGCAAAGAACTTAATGATGTGGTTCACACGACCGCACAGAATTATGCCCACACTCTGATTCGGTCCCTGAAAGAGAAAGGCGTTGACTTGACGCTATCTTATCCCGTGTTCATCGGCGGCGGCTCTATCTTGATGCGTCCCGTCATTGAGAGCGAACTCGGTCGTGATGATTATCTCTTCATCGACGACCCTCGCGCCAACGCGATTGGCTATAAAATGATGGCAGAAAGCAGGTTGGCTGCCGAAAATCGTTGATTGCGGGGTGATATACCTTGGCATCATCGCAACAAGATAAGAACAATCAGGTACGGTTGCCGGTCTACTTTAATCTCACAGACCCGAAGCAGAAAGCTGCTTACGATATCCTTAAAAATGCAGGATATGGAAAGCGGACGCCGACTATAGTAGATGCGCTTTTGAATTCTCTACAGGGTGTTCCCGAAAGCGTAGGCTCTGAGCAGGGCATTTCTGCTGCAGAACTTCGCATTGTGGTAGAAGAAGCCGTTGAGACTGCATTGCGCAAGTATCAGCTTTCTGGTTCTGCAGTTCAGACTCCCGAACCGCAAGTTTCGGTCCAAGACGTTGTGGCAAGGAAACCTTCTAAGGCACATAAATCCGTGCCTTCTCCATTGCAAAGACAGCCAAAGCCTCTTGAACGTCCCATGGGCAAGCAGATGCCAGAACCGGATAGACCGGCGGCTTCCGATGGAAATATGGATGTGCTGCTGTCTATGGCAGACGCATTTTATTAAAAAAACAAGAACCCCGTACACCAGACTTGAACTGGATTGTACGGGGCTCTTTTTGTTTGTCGAATTACTTGCTTTGCTCTTCTTTGGCTTTTTCCTCGTTCTGAAGATTCTGCGCAAAAGCGGTGAGAACTTGCGAGCAGCGGCGTCTTACCATAGCAGAGGAAGGGCCTTCTTGATTAAGATTGGCGATATCTGCGGCAGCGTTATAAATGATATGTGGGCCGAGAGCTTCGATGGATGCACCAATTTGCATGTAATCGGCGAATCTCTCTGCTCTGTTTTTTTCACTCTGAATGTTGATGAGTTCTGAAATGTCGTAGTGGAAAACATAGCAGAACGCCAACACCAACTCGAGCGGCATCTGCTTTGTGCCTTCCCGAATGTGCTGGATGGTTTTATAAGAGCATGTAGAGCCTAGAAGCGTGTTGTAGAATGTCGTAACATTTAGCCCTGACGCTATTCTCTGAGCTTCCATTACAGACAATATCTGTTTCTGAGTTTCTTTGTTCCACGAATCAAGCGGCATCCGAATTTGATTTGCGTATTGAACAACGTTATCCATGGAAATGTCTATATCTTGATTTGTCAAACTCATGCACCTCCTGACAGTATTTCATGGGAGCATACCCCTATATACAGTATATCACAAAGTTGTATGAAACGCAATTTAATTCAATAGTAACAACAGTTTTGCGACCGCTGTCCATCACATTGCAATGCTTTGAATTTGGCTAGATAGCAAATTATACATATAGTGTGCTCAAAATTTTGGCACACACTATATATTGTGGTCATATATGCAATTTGCTCTTGCAAACCACTATATATTGTGTTATAATGCAAACATGATACAAGATATGGTGTCTCATTCATTGAAAAGCATTCTTGCGTGTTTGTGCGAATTGAATATCATTTGAGATAGTGGTTCACAATTGTTTGCGAACGACTATACTCCAAATTGAGACTGGAATTTCAACCAAAAACAAGAATATCAGCTGAATACAAGAATCAATAACAATCACTGTATCAAGGAAGTGCTTTTATGGTATCGAACAAAAGACCTATCGTTGTGTACATTGAACAGGTAAGGATTCCAAACGAAACGACAAGCATCACAAGAAGTGAAGTACCCATCACCGGCGACATCGTGATTCACCATCGTGTTCAGAACGGTGCGAATAACAAGGTCATGGGCGACGGCTTCTTGAAAGAACTGTACGACATTCTTGATGGAACGGTCAGCGAGAACCTAAAATTTGAAGACGGAGCTTCTGTTTTTGTCTATACTTCCTGTGCAAGAAGCATTGAGAATTATGAGAATTTTGAACGAAATATTCGGTTTGGGTCCGATTTACCAGTACATAGTTTCCGAGCGTGCCAGAAAATCTTCAATCTTTGCAAAGAAAATCATTATGATTTGCACATGTCTGAAAATACAATGCTTGGTGAAACCATCAAAAGCGACGCGAGAGCTGAACTTTTGAATATTTTGAGGAAAACAGGGGAGAGGGGGAAAATGAATGATGGCACTGGAAAATAATCTGGTTGTGGATTCGGATGCTGAACTGAAAGCTTTCTTGAGTTCCATCCTGTCCTCGGAGGGAATTGTTGTGAACATCAATCGAACTTTTATTGCCTACAACAACGGCACGAACCGCAATAGGGTGTTTGCCCGATGCGCGAACCGGATGGCGCAAAAAGGAACCGACGAAAAATTCGTTGTCATTGCCTTGATGTGCTATCCGGCATTGAACTGGATTCTCAAAGCACGAGATATCGATGCTATGATTGAACAGCTCCATGATATGGATACGGATGGTTCAGTCCGTAACATCTCGGAGATTCAGTCACTGTTGGAAAACAGCACAGGTTACGTAAAGCCTCGTTTACATCTGGAAATGCGTAAACTTTTCTTTGCAAGATGCCAACAGCTGGTGGATGCAGTTGATGATGCGATGAATCGGGCGGTATTCCGGAGTGTTCAGCCTTGCAAGCCAGCCCGCATTTCACTGGCAATGGCAATGCTTCGTGGCTCTATTTTGGACAGCGACCCGGTATCTGCCGTTATGATTCGGAATAACTTTGATGGAATCATCGAAGATATTACGAAAGTCGGCGGCGAAGCCATCAAGGAACTGATTCTCCAGTTGGCTCCCAATGAGGGAGTTGTCCAGGGCGCTGAAGCTGCTTATCTCTATCACAACACAGAGGTACTGCTTCGTGAATATTCCCGTATCACGCATCCGTCAAGCGTTGACGGAAACAGTACCCTGCGCTTGATTGCAACTGCTGGCAATCAGTTGGATGCATCTGACCATAAATCAGATGCACGCTATGCTCAGGCACAGATTCTTTTGCAGTATGCAAAGCTGATTGGCGGCGCAATCGAGCTGCTGAAACAGTTCCCGGACGGTGACTCGAAACTCTACGATGTGCTGATGCTCGTCGTCAATGAGAAGTATGGCCCGAACGGAACCGATGAAGCAACTCTCGCCAAACAAGTAGGAATCAACAGCTCTTACTTTTGCGAAAAGAAACATCGCGCATATACCGCACTCTCTGCTCTTTTGTGGGGATGCGATATTGAGTCTTTGCTATCTTTGCTTAGCAAGGATTAGTTTTCTGTTACCCAAAATCGAGACTGGAGTTTCGACTAATCGAATTTCAGCTTGGTTTGGTAAATAACCCATAAGTATGTATTAACCTCGTGTCCCATCATCAGGGATATGGGGTCGATAAAACACACGTAAAATCGAGACTGTAATTTCGACTAATGGCAGGAGGTTAGCGAAAATGGCAAGCAACAATGGTTATCTTACACACTGCCGCATCTGCGGTACACCGATTTTCAGCCTGGGGAACCGTCAATTTTGCTCTGCGTGCTACGCTCAGAACCGGCGCAATGCAGCACATCGCAGCAATGCGGAAGCCAAAATGAGAAGAGAACAGGCAAAGCGCGAGGAGGAAAAAATGAAAGCATCTAATAAAACTGTTACGAGCGCACAGGAATTGGCTATGAGAGCAAAGCTCTCTGAAATGGGTGGTATCTCTTACGGGGAACTGTCCTTGTGGGAAATGTCTCACGGCCTGGAATTCTCTGCATGGGAACACGAATGGGAAAAGCTCAACGGTGGCACGAATTCTGACGGCACCAAGTTCCCGGACCATCTGCCGGAAGGGTTCCCGAAGCGCCGTGTTCCGCCGGAGCATCCTTGGGTCCATTCGGCTGCCTGCCATGGCTAATCACCGGAAAAAGTATAAACGGTCTGAGGATTACCGATACCGGTATGTCTTGAATCACCCCGGAACTTTTGGAAAGTTCTACATGTGCCCGTATTGTGGACGCATTATGACGCGCAATTCGATGCAGGTTGACCATATCATTTCCATCAATCTGGCTAACGAGCATCGGGCGTACCGAATCCTTGTTCCGAACGATGACATCAACAATATCCGAAATCTAACGGCTTCTTGCCCTGAATGCAATAACAGGAAATCTGATTCGGGCGGCGGCTGGATATTCCTTGGCCGATTCGGCAAGTACATCTTTATTTTGATTTGGGCAATTCTTCTTTTGTCTTGCTTAGCTTTTGTCCTATGCTGCATGTCTGGGACTCTTAAACGTGGCTTTTTGATTCCATATGTTGCAGATATTGCAAATGTTTTGCTGCACTGGTTTGCTGACACGATTGCTCAAATGTTTCGCGTTAATACATAACCCCACAACTATTGAAAGGAGATTTTTTCCATGGAACCGAATCCGATTCTGGGCGAGCCTATTGGCGTTGTCCATGTTACCATTAACGGCCAGAAAGTTCCGGCCAATGTCTACGCAGACCGCACCTGCGTTATGCCGGACGGTGCGATTCGAAAGGTCAAGCAGGAAGTAGTTGATGCACTGCTCGCAAAGAAACGCGCGGCAGAAGCTCCGGCTCAGTCATTGCGTCCGCTCACCCGCAGCACCTTCGCAAATTCCTGTGCCACGGATGGC
>OGWY01000699.1_pt1 | contig 27673 bp, 22 predicted proteins | sample 1576121 | NCBI WGS metagenome assembly OGWY01 (sample SAMEA3541543, study PRJEB24748) | human gut metagenome | biome: human gut; feature: human-associated habitat; material: faeces | place: China | collected 2012 | reverse complement strand
GCGCTCCACGCCGTGGAGCCACAGGACTTGAGAGAAGCCCTTTTCGATGGCGCGGTCGCCCGCGCGGTTGGCCGCGCCGTAGTTGCCGCCGCACTTGGCCTCGCCCGTGCCGCCGCGCACCGCGCGGACGTCCTCGGTCTCGACCATGATGGGAACGGGCTGTAAGCCGTTTTTGAAGTAGCTGCCGGAGGGGGAGAGGATGATAGCAAACGTGGCCTCATGCACGCCGTGCAGGGCAAGCGTCGGGTCAGTGCCGTACAGGAACGGACGGATGTAGAGGGACGTGCCGGGATCGCTCGGGACCCAGTTCTCGTCGACCTTGACGACGGTCTTGATGGCCTGCAGCGCATCGTCGGGATCAAGCTGGGGCAGGCCCAGACGCTCGCAGGAGCGGTTCAGACGGGCGACGTTCTCCCAGGGGCGGAAGAGCTGCACGCCGCCGTCGGGACGGCGGTAAGCCTTCATGCCCTCGAAGACCTCGGTGCCGTAGTGCAGGACGCTCGCGGCCGGGGACATCGTGATGGGGCCGTAGGGCACGACGCGCGCGTCATGCCAACCCTTGTCGGCGCTGTAGTCCATCAGGAACATATGATCGGTGAACACGGTGCCGAAGCCGAGCTGGTCGGACGGGGGCAGCGTGCCGGGATGGGTAGTCTTAGTGATCGTGATATTCATAAGGATGACCTCCTGTCGAAATTTGTTTGCTCGTTAGATTTCCTTGAGATGCTCCATGTTGTGGCGGATGCCCTCGCAGCAGGCGTGGAAGGTGGCCTTCTCGTCGGCGGTCAGCGGCAGCTCGACGACCTGCTCGACGCCGTTTTCACCGATGACGCAGGGAACACCCGCGAACAGGCCCTCTTCGCCGTACTCGCCGCACAGCTCCGTGCTGGCCGGGAGAATGACCTTTTCGTCGTGCAGCACGGCGTAGGCCATGCGCGCGGCGGTGGTGGCAATGCCGTACTCGGTGCAGAACTTGCCGGAGAACGTGACCCAGCCGCCGCCAATGGACTCCTTCTGCAGCGCGTCGCGGTCGAAGCGGAAGCGCTCGTCGGTCTTGGCCCACTCATCCAGCGGCACGCCGCGGAAGCTGACGCAGGACCAGGGCGCGAACTGCTGGTTGCCGTGCTCGCCCATCATGTAGCAGGTGATGGACTTGTGGTCAAGGCCGGTCTGGCGCGCCAGCGCGCTCAGAAGACGGGAGGTGTCGAGGCCCGTGCCGGTGCCGAACACGCGGCCGCGGGGCAGGCCCAGATGCAGTGCCAGCTCGCGCGTGACGATGTCGCAGGGGTTGGTGATGTTGATGAGCACGCCGTCAAAGCCGCTGGCCTTGATCTTTTCCGCGTAGCCGCGCACAGCGGGGATGGTGAAGTCCATCTCGGTCACGCGGTCATGCGTGCCGCGCAGCAGGTCGATCTTGCCGACGCTGTTGACGATGACGTCGCACACGCCAAGGTCGGAGAAGTCGCCGCCGCGCACCGTCACGCGGTGGGGCATGTACGCGACTGCGTCGCGCAGATCCTGCACTTCGCTTGCGAGCTTCTGCTCGTTCTGGTCGACGAGCACCAGCTCGTCCGCGATGCCCTGGATCGCCAGAGCGTAAGCCACATGTGCGCCGACATGACCCATGCCGACCACGCCGAGAACTCTTTTCTTTGCCATAAGAATACTTCCTTTCTCAAAAACGGTGTGCCCGTGTAGTTAACTGATCGTTTGTGCGGCCCTTACATGCCGAAGTTGGGGAAGAGCACGCAGGTATAAAGCATGGCGAGAACCATGTACAAAACAAGGATGATGGCGAAGGCCTTGAAGGTCTTCTTCATGACGTCGCTTTCGTTGCCCACCTGGTCGACCGTCGCGCAGGCGGCGACCGTGTTGTTCGGGCAGATCAGGTTGCCGAGCGAAGCGCCCGCGTTCTGACCGGCGAAGATCGTGATGGGGTTCATGCCGAGCGATGCCGCGGCGTCGATGTGCATCTGGGCGAACATGATGTTGGAGCCAAGGCCCGTGCCGGTGATGAACGCACCGCTCGAACCGATGAGGACGGCTGCCGCGGGATAGAAGCGGCCGACGACGGCGGCGATGTCAGAGGCGAGGAGGTTCATCATGCCCGTGGAGGAGGACTGCATGATGTAGGCGACGATAAGGAGGCTGCCCATCGTGACGAGCACCGGCAGCACGCCGCTCGCGGTGCGCTTGCAGACGGCTTTATAGGTCTTGAAGTCCACGCCCAGCGTGAGCGCGCCGAGGATGCCGCACACAAGAATGACAAGGTCGACCCAGAAGATGTAGCCGAACGTGCACATGATGGCAAAGCCGTTTTCAACGACGGCGGGGAAGCCGTAGCGGATGAGCGGGAGCAGCACGAGCATGTAGACGTAAGGCGACATGGCCTTGAACGAGCTGTACTTGCGCTGATGGTTGGCGCTTTCATTGCGGAATTCGTCCGGAGTCTTCACGCCGACGAGCTTGACATACGCAACGGAGAGAAGGATGGAGATGAGGCCCGTGCCCATGGAGGTGACCTCTGCGCCGACGAAGTTGGAGAGGAGGAACATCGTCAGGCACGTGCTCACACCCGCGAAAGTGAGGTAGGGGAGAATGCCCTTGTAGCCCTTTTTGCCGAACGCCATGCCGACCATGATGAACGGGATGACGAGCACGCCGAACATGTGGAAGCGGCCGGCCATCGCGGCGTTCTGCGCGACGGTGGCAAGGCCCGCGTCAACGAGGGCCGCACCGCCGTTGATGGTCGTCAGGCCCGCACCGCCGAACGAGGCGGGCGTCGCGTCGCCGAGCAGCGCGATGGCGATGGAGGTGGTGGGGTTAAAGCCGAGGGCCACGAGGAACGGGGCGGTGATGGCGGCGGGAGCGCCCGCGCCCGCTGCACCCTCAAGGAAGATCGGCAGCATCATGCCGATGATGACGACCTGCACGCGGCGGTCATCACTGATCTGCGCAATGGTGGCTTTCACATCCTCGATGGCGCCGGTCTCGCGCAGCAGGTTCAAAATGGTGAACGCGCCGAAGACCATCAGCACGATCTTGAGGCCTTCCTTGATGCCCTTCCAGACCAGGGGGTCGAGCACCTTGACGTTTTCAGCAAACGTGAGGCCGTCAAGGTTGAAATAGGTAAAGGCAAGGATAAGCGTCCAGGCAAGGGCGATGGGCGAGACGGTTTTTGCGGATTTTTTGAAGCCCAGGATGCCGACAAGCACGACGACAATTGGGCTGAGCGCCATGAGAAAGTTTAAAAAGTCCATTGGAGGGATCTCTCTTTCTGAAAAATGTGGAATGGGGGGATCTATTTCCGCTTTTTTCGCCGGCCGAACGAGAAAAAGTGAAAAAGCTAAGAGGAAGAGGCTCCGTCGAATCGACGGAGCCTCTTTCGTGATATCAGTCTCTATCTCGTGCGGAGAATCGGGAGAGAAGTCGAAGTTGCGTCGTGATTCGGACGGGCTGTTCAGTTTTGTTTCTTACCAGTACTGCCAGAGGCAGAATAATAAAGGACGCCAGCAGAATAAGGCTGGCGTCCAGAATAATCATGCTGTTCATATCAGAACAGGAGAAAGCGGCACAGGCGGCCTGTGCGAAGTGAGATGCAGCTGCATTGGCAAAGAACTGAGTCATCAGACGTTTCTCCTTTCCTGAAGATGAACGCATCTTAACACACATTTTTTTACCTCGCAAGGGGGAAAAGCGACTGATTATGCAAGATTGGACGAGTACACAAAAAACGGAAATACCCACTTTTCGACATTGTTAAATAGACTCTCAACGATGGATGAATTACCGCTCTCCGCACCATCAATGGAATATAACAGCGTCTCTCCGTGGAACACAACAAATTCCTTGATATAAATTCCCGGTATGATCTCATTCATTCGCTCCGATTTGTAATGTGCCATACTGTTGCTTTCCTGTCCGAAGCTGTAGCTTACCCAGATCTGTCTGCCGCTCTCACCCTTAAAGATCAGATAGGTCTTAAACTTCATATCATCCGGCAACGTTACAAAGGATGCAAATTCTTTAAAGAGCGGCAGGATCTTACTGCTGTCTATAAAATGACGAACTGTATTCCGGATCCATTCCTTCTGTTCTGCCGAGAACCGTCCACCGCAGCCTGCAAAATAAGAGAGCAGCGCCATCTCTGAAATCTCATCTGTAATGTTCTTCTTCGCCACCTCTTTATACAGACATTCCATGATATCCGCAGGAATCTTCAGATCCTTGATAATATACTGGTATGCACAGAACCGTAAAAATGCCTTGACTACCATGCCCCTGCTTCTGCCTGCGTAATAAAGCGCAAAGATATCAAAGATTGCCTCTGTATAAGCATCCGCAAACATCATCTGTGCCAAGATATTCTCTGCAAGCATATCAATATCACGATAATTTGTGTTAACTGCCTTAAACAGCTCTGCCATTTCCTCTAACGAGCCATTATAGTTATTGATCAGGAATGCCAGAACCTTCTGTGTCGCATATCCTCTCCGATACAGATACACACAGATAGATAATAATATCCTGTCATCATCATACCTCTTATCGGATATTCCGAATTCTGCGATCCGTATCAGTTCATCCACATCCACATCTACATATCCAAACCGATGGATTCCATTAAATGCCTGCTCATACATCCGTAAAGAAATGTAATATGTAATGATCCGGGAAGCGTCCTCCACTTCCACATAATCCAGATCAATTCGCGACAGATATTTATATAAAATGTCCGCATCATAATTCTCATGATAATACTCAACCATATGGCGGAGTGCTCTCTGCCGGATCAGATAACTGATATTCGGGCAGTTAGAGATATCACGCGCCAGATTGATCTCGGATGCATCCTTATATGAGAAGCTGTCTATATCGTTATACTCAAATAATAACAGGCGGTAATCCTTCGGATTATACTCTTTACAGATATCCAGATAATTTTCTTCTCCAACAACCGGCTCAAGCCGGTATGGTACCGTATTGATATATCTGCAGCCCCGACTGTCAAGTAATGTAATGATAGCGGATTCTGACACGATCTCTACATAAGCTTCTCCGTCAATCACATCCACCTGTTCACTCTTTTCCAGTTCCTCATGTGTTACAACCACTGATACAATATTCTTATTCCGACATGTCAGCTTCTGCTTGAATATGATATTAATTAACTTTGATGCAAATTCCGGTTTCACACTCTCCGGCTCCAGAAATTCTTCATAGATAACCGTCAGATCATCACTCACTTCTCCGTCAATGATCTTCTTCTCCATGAAGTTCTCGATTGCCGGAATATACTCATGGAACACATTCATATTCTGTGCCTTATTCATTATGACATTTGCATAGAGATATGCCAGCTCTTCATCATCTAACGTATTCTTGTAATTGAAATAACGGAGAATGGATTCCGGTATCGGCTGATACGTCTTCTTATCCATGCTCTTTAAGAAGCCCTCATACAAACCAACATATTTAATTCCTGCATTTGCCGCATCCTGATAATATACATGATACTCTTTATCACATTTTTTAAATCTGAGAAGGATTTCACATATCGTATCCAAGGTCATACGGTCATGTTTTGCTGCATAGATATTCTCCAGCATCTTGAATGCGTGAATATCAAAGAGCTTCATTCTTGCAGCCGTCTTTACGAATTCCATAATGACATCTTCGGATACAAATTCATGCCGCATACCCCATCGGATAGCTGAGATCTCAAGCGGTGCGATCCGTTTCATCATAAGCGGCTGCTTATTGAACATATCACATATTTCAAAGTAAATAACCGGGCTGTTTACACCCTCATTATATAATTTCCGGATATCCTCATAAAGGTTCCATTTATCCTCTGTATAACTGTAATCCACAAATAACAGCAGCCAGAAATAAAACAGCTTGTCCTTCTCCTGTTCCAGTCGTCCGCGGACAAGTCTTGCCGTGCTGTCGATCATGTCCTTATCCTTTGTCAGAAGTGATTTCAGATAACTGTAATAACACTTCTCCATGCTGCCTGCCTCGTTCAGATCGGCATCTGCATCGATACGGACAAATTCCTGTTTTACATATTCTGTCTTGCCCTCTAACAGCTTCATATGAAGCAGTCCCAGCCGATAGATGTTATCCTCCGGTCTGTATTTGACCAGTGTTTCCAGTGCCTCTGTCGAACGTTTCGTGTAATCAGCAAGTGCCATCTTATCCGTACGGAAATCAATGTATGCTTTTGCCAGTGCCTCATGACCTTTCTTGATCATGAAATTCACATGACGATTCTTCGGCTCGGTTCTCTGAACCTCCGGCTTCTTGATGCTGACCTTTACACTGATATTCTGCAGGGTATTATTAAAATGGATATAACCTGCCGATACCCCTTCCGGGATCTTCGTCGGATCGATCAGGAAGTTCAGCTCATAATTATTTCCAGTGAAATCCTGACCTGTGATCCGGGTTGCTTCCGGGATCAGGAAATCGCTGTCTGATGTAATATAGGTATGGGTATAACCCCAGGTGTTCTTATTTACGGAGATCGTTGCACGAACCAGCTCATCCGGCATCTCGATCAACAGCTCACGCTGCTTTGCTGTCAGTGTAAGCACACGTTTCTTATGGGTATATACAAGGAATTCTTCCATTGCCTGATTGATGGATAACGATTTCTTCAGGCTCTCATAGACTCCCTTAATGATCGCGTCATCCCCTAAAAAGGTACGCACGAATTCCGGGCTGTCAAAGATCTGAACTGCTACATCCCAGTGCTCCTCTGCGAAGGTCGCGAACTGGAACAGGTCCTCGATCCGTTTGTCTTCTACCAGAACATAAGGCGGAACAACCTCTACGCTGTACGGGATCTTATATTCTCCACCATCCGTTATGATGTTGATATGTCCTTTAAAGCTCTTGCCTTCTTCGATTCCGCGGGCATCAAAAGAAAAGGCAACCGTATTCCGTCTGCCTACAAATGTATGACTCTTGAAATCGAACAGGTATCTGCTGTCATATACCATCAATTTGATCGGTACATCATTCTTTGACACCACCTTAAAGGTTCCCTGAAATATGGAGCCGGCTTCCACAGCCAGTTCCAGCTTTGCAATGGAAATATCAATATCCGGTCTTTCTACATTGAATTCTCCTCTGGCGTACTGTTCTACGATCCCTTTCATCTGGTTCTCCTTGCTTTCGTAATCATTTTATTAAAACTCATGTATTTTTCTTGTAATTAAATCCCCGAATCGGTATAATTATATAAAAACATATATTTTGATTATAGCAAAATAAATAGTTTTTTGAAACATTATATATGGAAAAAGAGGAATTTTTTATGGGAAAAAGTACGTCACATCTTTCTGGGAGCAATCTGCTCTCCCAGAATGAATCTGTAAGATTTGACCTGAACATGAATCCGCTCGGGGTTCCGGATTCTGTCAAAAATGTCATTCTTAACAGTATCGAAGATCTGAAGCGTTACCCGGATGGCTCATATACAAGATTAAAAGACAGTATTGCAGGCTATTCTGGTGCGGATCCGGACGATATCATTGTCGGAAGCTGCTCATATGAATTTATCAAACTCCTGATCGAATTCAACAGTCCAAAACATGCTGTCCTTCTTTCACCGGGAGCACAAAATTATGAGAAGCTCCTAAAAATGAACGGCTGTGATATCACATATTATCAGTTATCCGAAGAGGAAAATTATGAACTGGATATTGCGGATTTCATCTCTACGTTAAATGAGTCCATTGATATGGCATTTATCTCGAATCCAAATGGAACAACGTCACAGGTTATCGACCGCGAATCTCTGGAATTCATTGCAAAGATCTGCGCAGGAAATGATATTGCACTGGTCGTTGATGAGGAGTATATGGATTTCGTTCAGGATAAGGATGATTGCACCGCTATTCCGCTGGTTAAGGAATATGACAATCTCTACGTTCTCAGAAACACAAGTAAATTCTTTGCAGTACCCGGTCTTCGATTAGCCTATGCGATCACATCTAATCCGGTTTTTAAAAAGACAATGTCAATCGCCGGTTTTCCTTATGCGATCAACGCACTTGCCGAGGCAGCCGGCATTGATATGTTCAAGGATGCTTCCTACATAAGTAAGACCCAGACACTGATGAAGACGGAACGGAATCTCGTCTATTCTGCACTGGCAAGCCGCAAGACGATTAAGCTCTATAAGCCGGATGCAAATTTTATTCTGGTTAAATTATTAAAGACCGATATTACTGCTCAGACAGTTGTGGAACATTGCCAGAGTAAGGGATTGTATATCAGAAGCTGTGCCGACATCACAGGATTGGATAATTCTTATATCCGCTTCTGCTTCATGAATCCGGAACAGAATGATCTGGTCGTTAACACTATTTTAGAGGTTGTATAATAAATTATATATGTTATTTAAATGAAAGGGTGGTACATACATATGAAACATGAACCAATGAAATTAACATCTTCTTACAATAATCAGTTATATATCAAAGTGATGAACGGTCACTTTGCTACAAACCATTCTCATATCAACCAGTATATCGATATGACAACCTTGAAGGTCAGAGGCACTATGGCTGCTGCCGCTGCCAAATCCATGGGAACCGAATATATGGCATCAACCATTGTTGACACGATCGTCTGCATGGACGGAACTGAAGTGATCGGTGCTTATCTGGCAGAAACCTTAAGTCAGAACGGTATCACTTCCATGAACCAGCACAAATCCATCTACGTTGTTACACCTGAGGTTCACAGCTCCGGCCAGTTGATCTTCCGTGACAACCTCCAGCCAATGATCGAAGGCAAGCATGTGCTTCTTCTGATCGCATCTGCTACAACCGGTAAAACGATCAAAAAGAGCCTGGAATGTATCAAATACTATGGAGGTTCTATCGCAGGTATCTCTGCTATCTTCTCTGTTGCAACAGAGGTTGACGGCTATCCGGTACATGCACTGTTTACCGAAAAGGATCTTCCTGATTACAAGACCTATCCTCATGATCAGTGTCCAATGTGTCAGGCCGGAAACCGCATTGAAGCTATTGTAAACAGCTATGGTTATTCTGAATTATAATAGAACTATTCCAAAAAGAAGTCTGGGAGAAATTTCTCCCAGGCTTCTATTTTATACGCATACAAAATAAAAATATTTTCAGAAAGGATAAACTATATATGGCTACCACTTCTCTTAACCCAAATCTAACATTGATAGAATCAGCCCTTTCAAAAGATGATATCATGAAAATTAATTTATATTATAAAGATGGTACTTTTTACAACGAACGAGAAGGTACTCCTTCTGATATAATTAAAGATATAGACATAAATAATTTTTATTTTGTTCCCACAGAATTTGGAAATTATATTCCTACATATGCAACTTTCGAGCATTTTGGACGAAAATTTGGTTCTTATGGTTCACCCAATTTTAATATAAAAGCATATATGTGTTTGCAAATAAGATATTTCCATATTACAAACTATTTAAAAGACAATGAACATTACAATACCTTCAATGGATATCACGCATGGAAAGAATATATTGAATCTTTAATTAATGACAGAAGTCAAAAAGACTTTCCTACATACAATACCGAATTAACGAGAATAACAGAACAATATAATTTTAAAGAAATCTACAATCTCAGTGAATGTCAAAAGAAACTTGGTATTTTTATCCTAGCACTAGATGAACAAAAAGTCATCCAAATAGGTTATGCCGATTCTTACAAATATGATTTATGTAAAACAATTCAAAAAGAAATACGAAAATTTAATATGCGCAGTACCGGTATAGCCTTATATAATGCAAAGGATATAACACGTATATTTATCTTAGATGCACATACATTTTTTAATGAAGATACAATAAAACTCACAAAAACTGAAATGCATTCCGTCAAAAGAGAATTTATACGTATGCAACTTGCAGAAGACGATACCTATGAAGATGATTATTTGGATAATAATGAATTATATCGTTCACTACTAAAAGATGCCTTAATTAACAAAACACATGAGCAACGTACATATTTAATTCGCGAAAAAAAATTCCAAATAATTAGTACTATAAAAGAAGATATTTTACTATCATAATTTTTCATTTTTTACTCATGAAAGTTTGATAAAATAACTATTATAAATGCTCACTCTAACAATTATTTTTTATCTTTCTTATTCGTACTACTATTCAAAATAAAGGGACTGCTGCACAGTCCCTTTTATCCATTATTTATTACTTATCCAAATATTTTTTTACCTCCCCAATAACCAGCTCCGCTGTCTGAAACTGTTCTTCCGCTTTTTCTCGTGACGCAATATAGAAATCATCATAATCACTTTTTTCACGTACTCTTTGTAACGTTCCAAGCTTTCTTCCAATTTCACGCGGAAATATTTCTTTAGCCACATATTCTTTATTAAAGTATCCCATAACATCTTTATGACGCTTAAAATCAACTGTACTCAACGCCAATATAGCTTTTACTGCATAAAATGCAGCATAGTAAGAACGATTAATCGAATCCTTATACAAACCCTCTTTTAAACAATGTGCTGCTACTTTTAAACTATCTTCAGCTTCGGCAATTCGATAATTACTTAAATTCTTTTGTCTCTCATCCAATTACTATCCCCTCCTTCTCTACATTATCAAAGAATGGCAACGCCCCCAACCAATATTTATAATGTTCCTCATTTTCCAGAACTGGATTAATCATAATGCCTGATTCCAGTTCTAATTCAAAAGCAAGATCAAAAATTTTGTTCTCGACTTGTTCTATTTCTTCTTTTGAAAAGGGGGTTAATATCATAACATCAATATCTGAATTTTCCTTATAATCACCACGAGCATAAGAACCATAGACAATAAGCTTAGATAAATTATTTTCCAATATTTTTTTAGCACCCTGTGCAAAGGTCATTAAAACTTCCTGTCTTGTCATAAAATTTTCCTCCTGTTCCTGATTATTTTTATTCATATATTATGTAGTTATAATAACATTTTTTATTTATTAATACCATTTAAATCTATTATAATTTCAAAATCCCTCAAATATCACTGAAAAAATTATTTCATCTTATTATTCATGCTTTGGACGGCTTTCATTCATCCATTTCTTCGGGTTCGTGTCATCCGGTATCAGTCTGACCGGAATAGCACGTAAAACTAGCAGCCACTGACGGATGATGAAATGGCTTTCTTATCTGCTCTGGACAGAAAGGAACCGCTGATCGGCAAACCGGAAACACCGGAGCTGGTTGAATTTTCATTGACCTGGTAATCCCCACAAAAAAGAGGAACCCTTCTTGTTCCACCTACAAAAGCCAGACATAAAATCTGACGATTGTATGGTTGGAACATAAAGGATTCCTCTTTTTTATTCTATAAACTCCCAGCTGATCGCCGAAATCACACCACTTAGCTGTGGTAATGAGAACGCTTATAATGTACGATCAGCCCTGCTGCCGCAAGAATCAGTATCACCACGATCGCCCACACCTGCGGCGTTACATCCTTAATGTTATAGCAACGGACATTGATCCACATCTGATTGATCCGTTTGCTGGCATCTGCATCGAAGTACTGCATGATCGCACTTCGCTCGATCGCCGCTTCGTCCGGATACTGGGCATAGAGCTGACGTCTTGTCTGCTCCTCCGGAGCTGTTATGATGTAATCAGGATCCGAATTATCACCACTGAAGAAATAACCAAGCGGATATTCTGTTGTATCTTCTTCTCCATCTTCCGCACCATAATTCCAGTTCAGATAATCAAATACTGTATTATCATCTTCGCCTCCTGCAATAACAGAAGTATATCCGATGTAGTACATATTTCTGACTGCATTGTCCGGTCTTGAAAGAAAGTTCACAAAGCTTTCTGCTACCTGTTGTTTTCTGGCATCTTCATCGATACCATCCTTTAACATCACCCAGCCATCAAACCAGAGATTGGTAGATTCCTTCGGCACGGCGAAATCAAGATAAAGATCATCTTCTTCTGCCTGATCCATCGCATAAACCGCATCACCGGACCACTGATAATTTGCAAGCACCTTACCGGATACCATATCTGCCTTACCACTGTCTGTCTCAAAGGAATATACATTGTCCTTCATATCCTGAAGCAGATCCTGCACTTCCTGTATCGTTTCCGGGCTGACATCATTCATTACCCGAAGCAGATCCTCATGATAAGTATCTGCATTTATGAATTCCTCTGATGTCAATTCGTCCTGCTTCAAAATGCCAAGTGCCGCAAAATAAGAATCACGCACATTATCCTTGATCGTAACCTGACGTGCAAACTTCGGATTATCCAGGATATTCCATGTACCTGCTTCTTCCTCTGTTATCTTCTCCGGATTATATAAGATACCGGTTACACCCCACATATATCCGGCTGCATATTTGCTCCAGCTCTCACCATTGATCTCATTTTCATCAAAGGTCTGTCTGATATATGGAGATACTCCCTTTGCATAATAATTTTCCTCTATACTCGTGTCATAAAACGAATTCGAAAACGGAACTACTTTTTCTTCTGCCATCAACTTCATGATCATGTAGTCGGATGGACAGACCAGATCGTATTTATCACCAAGGGTAAGCATGTTATAAAGGTCTTCATTTGTTCCAAAACAGGAATATTCCACCTTTACCTTCTGACCATATGTCTCATAGTACCAGTTCTCAAAATCCGTCACCATGGAATTCTCACCGAAGATCTCGGTTCCATCTTCCAGGTCGATTACTTCGTCCTCATCCCATTCTCCAAGGTCGATATATTCTTCCCAGTTGGATACTCGAAGCACGATCGTATCATCCGACTTCTGTACATCGGCAGCATCTGTCTTTGCTGCATCACTTCCTGTATTATCTGATATGGCAGATGCTTCTGTCTGATCCTGCACATTATTATCTGCCTCCGCATGTACCAGATAAGCCGCAGGTGTAAGCATCATAAGTCCGGCACAGAAGCCGGCAAATCCTTTGAATAACTTCTTCTTATTCATATCTGCCACCTGCCTTTCCGGCTCTCGCCTTTGCCTTTGATGTCATATTCATACCAACAACGATCAGTATAACGATCACGAAGATCACTGTTGATAACGCCCATAAAGCAGTCTTGATCTCTGTCTGAGATCCTTTCGTCGCATTTACGACATAAGTACTGATCGTATCAAAGGTCGCAGGCTTCGTATAGCTTGCAATGAAATAATCGTCTAATGACAGGGTAATTGCCAGTGCAAATCCTGAAATCACCCCCGGCAGGATCTGTGGAAGGACTACTTTTACCAGTGCGGTAAATGGTGATGCACCCAGATCCATAGCTGCCTCATACAGGCTTCCATCCATCTGCTTTAGCTTCGGTACAACTGACAGATAGACAAATGGTGCAGACAGCACGACATGTCCGACTACCAGCGGCACATAGGATTCCTTACTGACACCAAATACTACGATCAGCAGGATACAGATTGAAAAACCGGTTACAACATCTGCATTTACAACCGGAACCTGATTCATCGCAGATACGATCCCCGATGCAAGTTTCTTGGAATAAAATGCACCGATCGCACCCAATGTTCCAAGCAGAGTGGCAATCAATGCAGATCCAACCGCAAGAAGAACCGTACCCCAGATCATATCTGCAAGCTCAGGCTTGGTAAATAATGTAACATAATTCTGAACGGAAAATCCGTGTATTGTTCCGATATTTGCCGAATCCGTAAAACTATAAACTGCAAGGATCAGAATCGGCAGATAGAGGATCACCAACATCAATATAATAAAAGCAACCCGAAATCCTTTTTTCATTATAACAATGCACCTCCTCTGTTGTTGTCTTCTCCCTCATATTTATTTGTAAAGAGAGTAAAGATTAATATGATCAACAGAAGCACCAGTGCGATCATGGATCCATTGTGCCAATCGTATGCAGCAAAATAGCTGCCTATCAGACTACCCATAACATAAGTGCTGTTATACAACATATCCAATACAACATAGTTCGTCATAGACGGAAGGAATACCATCACGATACCACTGATGATACCCGGAACAGATAACGGAAGCGTCACCTTTAAAAATGTCTGAACAGAACTTGCGCCCAGATCATTTGCTGCTTCTAACAGACTGTTATCTAACTTCATCAATGTTGTATAGATCGGCAGAATCATAAACGGAAGAAAGTCATATACCATACCGATCACGGAATTCAAAAACGGATAATATGCCAGATTATGCTCGATCAACGTCAGGACTTCCTTTAAAGCAGTCAGTCTTAACGTAAAATTGATCCACATAGGAAGAACAAAGATCATAACAATAATCGACTTTTTCTTCCATTCACTTCTGGCAAGTATATAGGCGATCGGGTACGCCAGCAACAAAGCTGCTGCAGTCGATACACAGGCGATCGCAAAGCTGTAGGCAAGGGTTCCGATCGTGTTCGGACTGGTGAAGAATCCTGTCAGGTTCTCCAGTGAGAACTGCCCCTCCCCATTTGTAAATGCATAATATATAATGACTATAAGCGGTGCAACCACAAAGCATATCAGGAACAATGCATATGGCACACACAGTTGTTTTCTGGAAAAACGTAATGTACTCATCTCTGTCTCCTTTTGCTTTCGGTTATTTCTTAAGTTCAAAGTGGATCTTATCCTTTGGAATCACAAGGCTGACAAAGTCATCCATATTCCAGAGATATTCATCGTGAACAATGAAATCTTCCTCATTCTCCGTACGGACTACATAGCTGTAGTGGTCTCCTTTATAGATCAGGTTAATGATATGACCGGATATGATACCTTCCTCCTGATCATCACTCATCGTAATATCATCCGGCTTGATCGTTAAGATCACCTTGAGCCGCTCATGATCGATGACATCTCCGGACGCATCCATTAATACACCATCCTCATAATGAGACGACGGAACGATCTTACTCAGATCACACTCAAGCTCACCATCTAAGAATTCCAGCTTATAATATTTGTCAACTCCTGTCTCGATGCGGTTCAGTGCTTTCTCCGCAGGCATAACATGAATGCCATCCGGCTCTACGTTAAGTCCAACCATATCGCCTACCTTTGCAGACTTTGTGGACTGTATCACGATCTCATTTTTACCGGACTGTACTGTGATCTCATAATGAACACCCTTGAATACCACAGAGATAACCGTTCCTTTTACTGCTCCCTGCTCCGGCGACACGATCAGGATATCCTCCGGACGCACTACGACATCCACCTGTGTTCCATGCTCTACATCATCTAGGCATTCGAATTCCGCACCACAAAAACGAACCTTTAATTTGCCTGTCATGATACCATTAAAAATGTTGCTTTCTCCGATAAAGTCCGCAACGAATGCATTCTTCGGCTCATTGTAAATATCCTCCGGCGTACCAATCTGCTGGATACGTCCTTCTGACATTACAACGATCTTATCTGACATTGTAAGCGCTTCTTCCTGATCGTGGGTTACATAGATAAAGGTAATTCCAAGTCTCTCGTGCATTTCCTTTAATTCGAGCTGCATCTCTTTTCTCATTTTCAGATCCAGCGCACCGAGCGGCTCATCAAGCAACAGAATCTCCGGCTCATTTACCAATGAACGTGCGATTGCAATTCTCTGCTGCTGTCCACCGGACAATGTCTGAACGCGTCTATCTTCAAACCCTTCAAGATCTACCATCTCAAGAGCTTTTTTTACTTTCTTTTCAATCTCAGCCTTTGGAAGCTTTTTCAGTTTCAGGCCAAATGCGATATTGTCATAAATATTTAAATGTGGAAACAATGCGTATCTCTGAAATACCGTATTGATCGGGCGCTTATTTGGCGGCAACTTACTGATGTCCTTACCATTTAATAAAATCTCCCCCTCTGTCGGCATCTCAAAACCGGCTATCATTCGAAGTGTGGTCGTCTTACCACAACCGGACGGCCCTAAAAAGGTTACAAACTCTCCACGCTGCACCTCCAGATTAAAGTCATCCACAGCCGTAAAGTTATCATCAAAATTTTTTGTGATATGCTTTAACTCGATAATGTTTTCCAATTATTTATACACTCTCCTTTTCAAGTTATTTATAATTTTTATCATTAGACAAAAATCAACTAATTCTAACATATCCGGGAGAAAATTAATATATATTTCGTGTTATTTTTCTTAGGTTTTGTGTAAATTTTACATCTGAAATTTCATCGTCTGAGAACTGACGCATACAACCTGACCAGATCCGTCTTGTCGCCGAATTGAAGATGAACCGAACCGTAATCCGACTCCTGAAGCCGGACATTTTTATTTGCTGCAAGATCGCTCAGATGCACGTTGGAATTCAGCCGTCCATACCAGCCTTCCAGAGTCTGCGTAAGCCCTGTGACTGGAAGCTCCTGTAATATCTGCTCCAGTATTCTGCCGGTATGTGATCTCTCTGTCTGTTCCCTGCTCACGACTACCGTGTCCGATGTCAATCCATACGAAGCCACCGCTGCTGTCATCACCTGCTCCTGCGTCAAGGAATCTGCATAAATATCAGCTTCAACACTTACCATCTCCTTGATATTCAGATTATCAAAAAATGTATGAATCTGATCGACTGCCTCTATACGATCCGTCTGAACGACCAGATAACCCTGTCCGGTAACTGAATTGTCAATAAAAGTAAATCTCCAGAATGCCGGATTTCCGTTACTTTGAAAAGTTGTTATCGAATCATGCCGTCCGGTAACAGTCAGTTCGCCTGCAGATACCCCAAAGCATTCGGCAGTATTCAAAAGAAGATTATTTATCTTCGCCGGAGTCAGACGCGGGCAGACATCCTTTGAATCTTTATTTTCAGATTTTTCTGAATCTGCCATCTCATATACGCCCCATACACTTATATCAGCATGAACCTCCAGCTGTGTATCTGCCTCCTGCATACTGGCGAACACTTCTTCCATATCCATTTTCTCATTTATAAAAAACTGCAATGCTGCTGCGATCCAGACAAGCAGCACCATATATATCTTCGCCGAACGCTTCATGTATACATCTACCATCCTTTTCCTATATCCATATTCTGGACAATATCATGTGCTTTTATTCCAGGAACTTCTTGGATTGCTGACGTACATCATAATCTTCATATTCATGAGGCAAATCAGATACTGCAGACTTACGTTCTTTTGCAATATAGCAAAAAGAGGTGCCAGACACATGAATGCCTGACACCTCCAATACAGCTCACTTCCATCACAAATTCAGGTGTTTTCTACTTGAACTTCATCTTCTTTGTTACACCCTTCTTTAAAAGGATCTTTTTGTATGCCGTCTTCTTTGCTTTTGGGATCTTGATCGTTGCTTTTGTATAGATCTTTGAAAATGCTTTAGAGCCAACAGTCGATGCTGTTAACTTTGTTGACTTGATCGTAATGGTCTTCAGATTTGTGCATCCATAAAAAGCATATTTTCCAATCTTGGATACATTTGCACCGATCGTTACTTTTTTCAGCTTCTTTCTGTTTACAAAGGCACGGGATGCGATCGCCGTTACCTGATAGGTCTTTTTACCGAGCTTTACAGTTTTAGGAACAGTCAGTGTCGTAATTGTATTTGATGTTACACCACCAAATGTAACGGTCTTCGAAGATGTAATCTTGTAGATCATCTTATTCTTGATCACAACATCACCCTTGCGATAGCCTGACTTTACTGTATTATCGAATGAATCAGTCTTGTCTTTTTTGAAGGTTGTTACGCTCTTTGTCTTTGACTGAACCTTCGACAGCTGGTATGGATTGACCTCTACAAATACCGGTGAATCATTGTTGGTTACATACCATATAACCGTACCGGATTTGGTTACAACCGGCTCACACATCGCAAGTGCAAGGGATGATGAATAGATTGCTGATGCTTTATTTCCGGCTTCATCTAATAGAACCATCTTTGTCGTATATGTATTTTTCTTTGTATTCTTTTCTTCCCATAACAGAAGAAACTGGGAACCACTGATCTTCACAAGCTTTGGATTTATAACTGTAATCTTATCCTTAGCTGTATAGTTTGTGATCCACGAAGCATCTTTCTGCAAACTTGTCTTGGATCCCGCATTGATGTAGACATTCTTTACTGAAGTCTTTTCACTTTTAATACCGGTTCCCGTCAGAATATAATTATTATCTCCAAGCTTCAGATCATTCAGCGTATAACCAGTATAATTATTTCCTGCATATCCCGGTATAGAGATAATGGTTCCATACATAGCTGGTTCGCCAACCTTTTTACTTACCTCCGTTGCTGTAAGTGCGATTCCTCTCGGATATGCATCACCCAGATCTGCGCGGTAAATATAGGTTCCATCGGTTGCGATCTGCTGTGCAAAGGAATGGCTGACATAACCCGCAGACAGGTTCATCACATCATAGTAAGAATCTACAAGCTTCATGCTGTCCTCATTTACCACAAAGGTGCAGTTCGCCTGATGATGATAACCATCACTGCTTTTAAACATCGTATGGCAGGTATGAATATATAACTTACCTGCCGTCTCCGTCATCGAGAGTCCTCCGGCTTCAAACGGTGTATATGTATTTGCGCCCTTGATGGAACACGCTTTCAGCCGTTTCCAGTTTTTATCATATTTTACAACACGAATGACCTCTTTCGATTTGCTTTCCTTCGGATTTGACTGACCAAATACCAGATAGTTGTATTTCTCGCCACTATAATATCCGCCAAATAATGAAAGCTCACATTTGATCTTTTTCTGGCTCTTTAACCGATAGGAAGAATCATAAACCTCGCGGACAACCACACCACGGATGTACTCTATACGTTCAAAGGTTCCATCTGCTCTGGCATTCAGATATGCCGTCTGGACATCTCCATATGTATAGCCTGAATTGATACTCCGGTGCATCGTTGCCGATACCGATCCAACTGCTCCGGTTGATTTATATGCTGTCTTGCTCTTTGACAAGGTTGAATCTGTTACCTTGATCGCGATCGTCTTCTGTACATTGATAGGCGATGCACTGATCGTGATCTTTGCTGTTCCCTTCTTCCATGCGGTCAGATTACCTTTCTGATCTACACTTACAACCTTTGGATCCGAGCTTTTATATGTATAATCCAGTGAAAATCTACTATTCGTACTGCAGGTCACCATTCCGGATGCTCCAACCTTCATATTTGCAGGTGCATTTACATGAAAGCTAGTCGGATATGTCCAGTCAAAGATTTCGAGATAATAATTACTATCCTTTTTTTCTATCACAACACAGTTGTTATTCTTATCCATAAAAAACGTGTATACAGGATATGTAGTCTGCATACGGATCTTTTCTTTGTTCGTTGCAATATCATATTCTGTCAGTATTTTCTCATCCGTTTTTGCAATTAGGGAAGTTCCTGCACCATTTAATACACATCTTGGTCCAATGCTGGATAAGTCGGCATGTCCATCGCCATAGTCGGAATCAGCTGTATAAAATGCCATCTTTAATGCCTTTTTATTTGCAATATTAATTGGTGATACCGATACGCTGCTATCGATCAGATTGATACTGGTCGAACTCTCTGTGACATCATTGATATCATACTGATTGGAATCCACCAGTGCGCAGATTTCTCCATTAAATGTTGATAATGCGGCTAGATATCGTCCATTCAGCATCCGGACCGGCGTCTTATGTGTAAAGAGATCAAACTGATACAGATACATCATATTCTCACCCTTGATCGTGATGGAATTGTCACCATTCACTTTTCCCGCTTTCAGGCTCGCCATGTGGTGATTGAAGCCCCAATATCTCCAGTTCTCATATCCCATATAGTAAAAGTTTCCATTTGTCTGATCAAAGCCCAGGAATTCATATATATCATCTCCTCCGCTTTTCTGGCTCAATAGCTTACCATCCGGACGGAACAAATATAATTTATCCTCATTGGTTGCTATATAATATCTGCCCGCTCCATCTACGCCGATTGCTGATAAAATATTTGCCCAGCGTCCTTTTACATTAAATGTATCAAAGCTCTGCTGTTTTTCTGCTCCCGTCTTAAAATTATAACTGTCAATCTCCACCTGACAGACATAGCTGTATGAATCCGATGAAGCATCCGTATTTTTCTTATAGTCTGCAGTCGCAAAATAAACGGCCTCTTCATCCATATATGCTTTTTCTATATAATATCTGCTGGTATATACTGTTGTATATGTTCCATTTGTCATATCATAAAAGACGATCTCATACTGCTTTGAATTGCTATATACCTCTCCTATCGTATGTACAAAAAACATCCCATTCTTCTCTGGTACATACACCATGTCATTATACGAAGACAGCTTCCCGATCTTATCCGCATCCAGCTTCACTACATTTGACTCAGCTAACTCGGCTGTATCCTCTTCTGTCTGCTGCACATTCTCCATAGCTGCCTGTGTTGCAAGCTCTGTTACCTCCTGTGCCCGCACTCTGACAGGTGTCATAAGCAGTCCAAGACCGATTGCAAACCCTACAATAGCAACTGTAAGCCTGTTCCACTTTCTCATAATCACCATACTTCCTTTCATTTTTAACTTATTCATATATCGTACTTGATGCATGTAAAAATCAGCATCCTTTCCGACAGATTATTCGGCATTTCTCATCCTGTGTGCTTCTCCACATACTACAATGTGTCCCGCCAAATCCACATTTCTACAGGCAAATACCTATTTATAGCTTATCACACTTACTCTGATCTGCACAATCATAAATACAGCCATCTAATATAAAAATATATACATAACAAAAAGCAGGCTGCTACAGACTATATAAGTACATATCCCTGATTTCGGGCACATATTCCTATAGTATTGACAGCTGCCTGCTTTCACTTCGTATATTCTATTTGGTCAGTATCTTTCAGGAAGAACATATTTCTCCTGATAATCGATCATCTCTTTGTAGATTCTCTCGCAGTTATTGTGATCTCTGTAGTAGAAGAAGTCATCGGCGCGTTTTACATATTCCGGCTTCATCTTACAATCATTCTGCATATACTCGATCAAGGTATCGATCAGTTCATCGTTGTCATGACAGATCTCCCCGAATGCCATTGTATCATAATGGAAGGTACCCTCCTCATAATGCTGTGGTATATCTTTGTGATGGAGATATACCAATGGCTTTCTCATATAAGCAAAGTCAAACTGGATACCAGAGAAATCCGTTACCATCAGACTGGATTCACAGAACATATCTTCATAGCTCATATCTCCAACTGCCGGAACGATATCTACAAAATCATTCTTATCAAAATCATCCACCTGTGAGCTTACGATCGGATGCAGAACATATTTGATCCGGTATCCATATTTCTCTGCCGCATCGATCAGACGCTTGTCATTAATAAGTGCATTGAATACCTTGAAATATTCTGATTCCTTAAACAGCGGATTGTAATCACGCTGTTCGCTCTCACTGGTACGAACCGGCATCGCTGCCTGCATTCTCCAGGTCGGACTGATCATAATCTGCTTCTTCGCCCGATCCTTCAAGCCATCATAACGAGGAACGCCTGTCAGCTTCAATGCATCATAGCCGACATAATCATATACCGGACGAGACAGATTCTCGATCTCATACTTAGATGCGCAGAAGTAAAGTCTGAGATTATCCCGCAGACGATTCTGGGCGATCGCAATCTTCTGAATCGACATACCATGCTGAACACAGCAGACATGGAAATGCGGAAGGTCACGGATAAAGGCCGAATTTTTTAGTTTATATCCATTAAATGCATAAACCGTTGAATTCGATATAACCATCATATCTGCATATAAGAATACAAGTCTGTGCTTTAAGGAATCACGCACCAATGGCTTGTAGCCCTCTTTCTTCAGACGCTTATAATCCGTACTCTTCTTATCAACCAGATAGTAATGCTTGATATCCTTGCTGTTTTGTGCACTGGCATATTTATACAGGTACTCGGATGAATCTCCGCCCTTGTAAATCTTATCAATATACATCCAGATCGGCTTTCTGGTCATGAATGGACGACAGATAAAGTACAGCATTCTGAATATCGCATACTTTCTTGTCCAGTTATTCTTCTTAAACATATCCTTCAGTAACTTAAGCTCTTTTACAAATTTCTGTGACTTGCTCACCTTACGGATGACCATACTTCTCCGCTCAGATGTCATCATATACTCTCTGTTATCTCCAAAAAACCAGTGGCTGTTTGCAAACGCTCCGCATACCCGACTGAAATGGGATGGGAAACTAAGGGTGATCGTCTCGATCTGCGTTCCGAATTTCGCCTCACAGGATATTGCTGTTTCATTTTTCTTTGCAACCGGAATACTCAGATGGAACGAATGTCTCTTACAGATCGCTGCTCCAAATGCCTTTGTCAGACCATATCGTCCGTTATATTCGATCTTATATTTGACATTGTTATATTTGAAATAAATCTCGTCCGCCATGGAATACAGGATTGGATGAACCGTTCCATCGATTTCCAGCTTACCAGCTCTGTAATTGATGAATAAAATGTTAGTGCTTAAGCTCATAACTGAATTAAACAGGGTATCCCCGATTCCATAATAGATCTTTCCTGCAAGGAAGAATCGCTGGAACTTATAATCCTGTCCATTTCGTAAGATACCATACACCCATTTCATCGTATCACCCGTGATACAGGCCGCTATCTTATTCCGATTCAGCATGATACTCTCTTCGATCAGTCCAAGTGACCTGCCTATCAGCTCCAGATACTCTTCTCCATGGCCTTCCTCGATTACATGCTTATTCCGGTTGTCCATGTTGCCTTCAAATCTGGCATGTATGGAATACATGAAGTTATACTGGATAAATACCGGTATCCTTCCATATTTTTCTTTCATTTCTGTTAAGAACGGCATCCAGAATTCTGTAATAGAATCAAAATACCACTCCTGCATATACAATCCACGATAAAATGTAATATCATGCTCCTCATATTCATATGCTGTATATTCCACACCCGGAAGATACACAACTTTCATTTCTTCTGCTAAATAACGCAGGAAGAAATCACGTTCCATTTCCAGTCCCAATGAAGCATTCACATTACGCTTCTTTAAAATATCTGTCTTTAATATTGTTCCTGCAAAAGTAAATGGATAACAGTCATATTTATTTTTCAGATCAATCACATAAAATGATTTTAATTCCTTTTTACTGTCTGTGACTTTTAAGAAATTACGAAATGCGCCTTTCGTTGCATTTGCAAATGTTTTTGCGATCATATATACATGATGTCCCGGGCAGATCGTAATTCCATTTGTAAGGATCTCTGCCAGATTCTCTGAAATCACATCTCCGACTTCTATAAATGCACAGTAATCTCCCTCTGCTTTCTCTGCCATCTGATGATATGCTTCTGCCGGTGCAGTATATGCGGTATCATCAATTGTTACCGTAAATGCAGGATTACCGATCCTGGTGATCACATTATTATACCAGTCTTTATCTGCTGTTACCTGACTGGTATTCAGCACAAACTGAACCGAATACTCTGCCATCTGTGCATCCGAAACTACAGTCTCTGATTTCTTTTCTACTTTTTCTTTCTCAGTCTCAGCATGCTTCTTCTTTTCACCCATGCTGATCTTTTCCTGAGAAATATCATCCGCCGACAGATCACTGTCGCCAATATCAGTACTACTTCCTTCTGCAAATGCCATACTGCCTTCCCCTGCTGCATTTGCAAATTCTTCACCGATCCGGACTTTATTATTCTTACCAAGCCCATATGCCGCCATCTTTTCAAATACTTCAATGGTCGCCTTGTTTAATTCTTCGTCGTCCGTTAAACAACACAAAATGGATAATTTCATCGTCCATCTCCCTCACAACTACTTTACTTTCTTCTATATAGTATCATTCATTTCTAGCATTTTACATACAGAGATTATTTTACCTAACTTTCTTCTATAACGCAAGTAATTGTTTTAATCTTGTATTCATTATTTTCTTGATTTCATTTATGATCTGTGCTATAAAGTAAACAGTGTTTACCATTTTAAACAGACAGGGAGTGAGAACAATTCGAGAAAGTACAAAAGCAACAAAAGAAGCCATCCTTGCAAGTGCCAGAGATATCTTTTTAGAATATGGATATCAGGAAGCCTCCATGCGTAAGATCGCAGCGCGAGCAGGCATAACACCGGGAGCGATCTATAAACACTTTTCCGGCAAAGAAGATATGTTTGAAGAAATTTTTGCGGAAAGCGGAAATAAGCTTATGCTGCTTTCCGAATCTATGTTGCATGCAGATTTTACTTCCATGACAGATGATCAGTTACTTCAGGTCTTATATTCCGGGATATCCATCCGCACCTTTGAGCTGTTAGAGGATGACATGCAGTTATTTCACATGCTCTTAAAAAATGACTCCGGTACATACCTGAGCCGTTTTCGTAAAATCTACATTGAACAATGCACCGGATTTGCAATGCAGTATTATTCCGAATTATACAAACGAGGACTTGCATCAAATCAATTATCAGAAAAAACAGTCTATATTCTCTCATCCTCTGAGTTCTCGATGGTCTGTGAAATAATCGCAGATGATTCCTGCAAAAACGGGATCACACCTGAGTGCAAACAGGCATTTTTAGAAGCAATGAACATTCTGCTTCATGGACTGGAAGCAGCACTTGGAATAAAAAAACAGGAGGAACCAAAACATGGAAAAAATTAAGATTGAAAAAGGAACCGTACAGGAAACATTATTAATTCCTCTATATGGAAGAAAATATGCCAGATCATCGAACTGGAATTTGACTAGTATGGAGGCAGTTTAAAATGGAATATGGATTTACACAGAAATTATTTGGATATTTTTATCACAGCTCCTGTATGAAGCAGGCAGCAAAACAGAAATTGAATATTAATAAAAAAGCAATAAAGCAGGAATATGTATCGATTATGAAAAATGCGAAGGACATTGGCAAATCCAGACTTATGAGTTCCTATTGCATGGGAGCATATTTTATCGCCTTAAACCGTAAAACCCCACTGTCACCGGAAGCCTGCTATGAACTGTACAAGGACGGCTTATCTTCCAACAAGCTGTTTCATATAGCGGTTGGAAATGCCAACAGCTATCTTGATAAAAAGAAGATGCCGGGCAGACTAAAATGGTCAGCAGATTCTCATTTGCGCCGATATGAAAATGACTGGGTCGTTGATATCATTGAGGGAACTCCTCAAGATGATTTTGAACTTGGCTACGACTATCATACCTGCGGTATCTGTAATCTCTGTCGGGATGAAGGATGCTTTGAACTAGCGAAATATCTCTGTCGGATGGACTATGTTCTCGCGGATATGATGCAAATGAAGCTCACCCGGACGAAGACGATCGCTGAGGGTGCAGATCTTTGTGATTTCCGATATGGACGGAAATGATCTTATACGACCGGCAGCATTCAAATATGAAAAATTAATACACTCCGAAAGAACACAAAAACTGCCGCCAGTTGAATGACTGGCGGCAGTTTTTGCTCTTCCTTATACTTACACTCTACTTTTTTCTGTAAGCGCTGCACATCTAATACCAGATTATTTAATCTTGACTGCTTTTACAGCACTCCATTTTCCATACACCCGGTTTCCGGTAGAATCCTTCTTAAATGCACGAACCTTAACGTAGTATTTCTTTTTAGATTTTAATCCGGTTAATGTCTTGGTTAATTTCTTTGTTACTTTTTTCTTTGCTCCACTCATGTTTTTCTTAGTAGAATAACAAATCTGATATCCATATGCATTCTTGACTCTTTTTATCGTTACTTTTGCTTTTTTCTTTGATGTACTCTTAACGCCAGGTTTCTTTGCCTTCGCTACTTTAACCTTTGTCCAATGTGCATATAATGTAATATTCTTATTTGCAACCTTACTCTGTCTGGATACTTTAACACCACCGGCAGGGCTTGTATACCAACCTGCAAATGTATATCCCTTTCTGGCCGAAGCAGGCAATGTACCATAATATTTACTAGGAATAGCCGACATGCTCTGCTGTTTACATGTACCACCATTTGCTGCGAAGAAAACCTTGATCGGTCTGACTTCAAATTTATAATAACCATCATAAGAAGCTGTTTTATTGGTGTCACTTACAAATTTTGCTGCAGTTGAGGCAGCATTTCCTTTTAATGTAGTTCCTTTTCCAAATGCGTATCTGGAAAGAACAACATTATCATCTAACACATCAACATATGCATTTTCTGCCAAAAAAGCATTTGCCTGAATAGCTGATACACCTTTTGAGATCGTGATATTCTTTACTGTATCTCCAAACGCACACTCTTCTATATTAATTGTATTTTCCGGTATCGTCACAGCGGTAATCTTTGTCTTTTCAAACGCACCTTTATTAATATACTGCAGTCCTTTATTCAACCGAACATCATTAAGTCCGGAGCGATAAAATGCATATTCATCAATAACCTGTACATTACCCGGTATATTAATGCTTGTTAACATCTCGCAATTTTCAAATGCATATTTACCAATCGTCTGGACATCTTTACCGATTGTTACAGAATTCAAACTACTACAAGCTCTAAATAAATAGTTTCCGATTGATGTGATCCCATCCCCAATTACAACACAATTAATTCGGTACTGATATGTTTCAAATCCATTCTTATCTTTATCCCCATACCAGAATGAATTGATCCAGTTTTTTCCACTATCTCCCTCATATGTACTTCCGGTACCGGTCAGAGTCAGAGTACCCGTAATATCCAGAACCCCTGTAACATTTGCTCCGCATTTGAACACACATTGAATGTTCGCATTGCCCGCTGCCTTTACTGTCAGCTCGGGAATCATACTGATAACCATTATCCCTACAAGCAATAATGCCGTTAATCGTTTCATCACCTGTTTCATCTGTTATTCCTCTTTTCTTTCTCATTTTTGTCGTTTTTGGTATATGCATGTATATATTTACATGTCAACCTCAGATACTGTTTTATTATAAAAAAGCATAAAAGTCCAGATACAGCATTTCTGCCATATCTGGACTTCTACTAAAATATACATGTTACCTGTCCTGCTTGTGTCTTTAGTCTATAATTGCCTTAATTTCCGATTCGCTCATATCGGTTACATCCATGATCTGTTCTAAGGTGTAGCCTTTCTTATGCATTTTCAGGATAATATCAACTCTTTCTTCCGATCTTCCTTCTAATCTTCCTTCAGACCTTCCAATGACCTTACCTCGTGCTTCGCCTATTTTTTCGCCTTCTGCCCTGCCAGCTGCTTTGCCAGCGGCTTCGCCCTTCGCATATCCCATTTCTTCTACGCCTTCACTCAGATTACACATGATCTTCACCTCGTCTCTGATACCGTGTCTGTCTACTGGTATGTCATACTCTTGTTTCATCAGCTTCAATTTTTGTTCTGCCGTCATTGTCTGCGACAATAGCGTTCCAAGTAAGCGATGCAGTTCATATCGTTCTTCCTTAGGCGGTATCTCCTTTGCCAATCCGATCATCACGATGTTAGGAATATCCAGATTGCCTTTCCAGTCCTGTTCGCCAAGTAAATCATCTTTTACCATATGAATATGACTCAGACTGTTCTCTTTCATATTCATACAGATCCAGATGGAATACACCT
>OGWY01000682.1_pt1 | contig 28024 bp, 27 predicted proteins | sample 1576121 | NCBI WGS metagenome assembly OGWY01 (sample SAMEA3541543, study PRJEB24748) | human gut metagenome | biome: human gut; feature: human-associated habitat; material: faeces | place: China | collected 2012 | reverse complement strand
CACGTACTCTCCTGCAGGCTACGCTTTACAGTTATGATACTGTATGAATTATGCTTTTTAGGGTTTCTATGTTTGACGAAACAGTCGAAACGCGCCGTCCATGGCGCGGTTCTCCTCGCTCCTGCGTCCTTGCAGGAGCGTTTCTGCGTTTTGTGGGCATAATTCTAACAGTATCTAAAATGTTTCGCTATGCGCCTGCAGGAGAGTACGTGTGCGCCACCGGTGCCCGGAGCGCGCGTACCGACATTCAGTCAAAAAAGTATATTTATTAAGTAGGACTAAATTAGCATAATGTACAATAGCCATAGGTTGATAGCATAGTAGGCAGGCCCTTGTGGAGCTGTAATCCATAAAACTTTTAAAACAGCTCCCAAAATCAACCCAAAAGCCGAAAAAAATCCAGAAAAAAGTAGCTGAAACCGCAGAAATCCCCAAAACAGCTCCCCAACCCAGCCCATAAGCCAGAAAAATTGCGTGAAAAAGAAGCTGAAATTGCAGAAAATCCTAACAAGCATAATTTCGTACAGTATCTTAGTAGCGAACGCGAGAGTACTAAGCTGGTGAGAATCCGCGAGCAAGCCCGATGGTGCCGAGTCTTGGGCCCCCACACTATTAGCCACAACTGAAAAAAGTAAGAAAAATCTAAAAAATATTATTGACATCTAAGCTACGTTAGAGTATACTAACAGCCGTAAGAGGTACCAAATGATGTTTTTTATCATTAAAGTCGTGAAGAAAAGACGTGAAAAGAGGTAAATATGATGCCATTATCAATGAGTGGTGCTGGGGAGGCACAGATAATCAAGAAAATCGGCGGAAAGGAAGAGGTGAGATCTTTCCTTGAGAAGCTGGGCTTTGTAGTAGGCACAGAGGTGACTGTCATCTCAGAGATAGCCGGCAATATGATAGTCAATGTAAAGGGCGCCAGAGTAGCAATCGGCAAGGACATGGCAAATAAGATCATGGTCTGATATAACATATGTAACAAGCATGGATATAGCATGTATGACATATATAACACATATAACATATATAACACATATAACACATATAACATATATAACACATACAACACATGCAGCAATGTGCTGTATAAGCTGTAATCATTTAAGATTTAAACGACTTTGTATATGATATTATGCAAACGTTTATATAAATTTTTTAAACAACAATAAAATTAAAAAAGGAGTAGTCAGCATGAAGACATTAAAGCAAGCCAAAGTAGGCGAGACAGTCAAGGTTGTCAAGCTCACAGGCCAGGGTGCAGTTAAGAGACGTATCATGGATATGGGAATTACTAAGGGTGTTGAGATATTTATCCGCAAGGTGGCACCGCTTGGCGATCCGGTAGAGGTGACAGTGAGAGGCTATGAGCTATCACTTCGTAAGGACGATGCCTCTATGATAGAAGTAGAGTAAATTTTTTTTGACTATAGGTTAGCAAATACAAACTATAGGCAGAATGAACAAACAAAAATAAGGAGATTAAAACATGGCAGTAAAAATTGCTCTCGCAGGAAACCCGAACTGCGGAAAAACAACACTGTTCAATGCCTTAACAGGTGCCAATCAGTATGTTGGTAACTGGCCTGGTGTTACAGTTGAGAAAAAAGAGGGAAAGCTTATCGGTCACAAGGATGTAGACCTGGTGGATTTACCGGGTATCTACTCACTTTCTCCATATACTCTCGAGGAGGTTGTTGCAAGAAATTACTTAATCGGAGAGCAGCCTGATGCGATTATCAATATCGTGGACGGAACAAATATCGAGCGTAATCTGTATCTGACAACACAGATTATCGAGCTTGGCATTCCGGTGCTTATGGCTGTCAATATGATGGACATTGTAAAGAAAAACGGAGACACAATCAATATCAAAGCACTTGGAGAGAAGCTCGGCTGTGAGGTTGTTGAGATTTCAGCTTTAAAGAAGACAGGAATCAAGGAGACTGCAGAGAAGGCAATCCAGATTGCAAAGTCAGGTAAATCCGTTCAGAGGGTACATCACTTCGCAGATGATGTGGAGAGTACAATCGCAGGCATCGAGGATAAGCTTGGTCTTGCAGTAGCAGAGAACCAGAAGAGATTCTTTGCAATCAAGCTTTTGGAGCGTGACTCAAAGATTTCTGAGGTATTAAAGAGTGCTCCAAATGTAGACGCAGAGATTAAAGCTCTCGAGGACAAATACGATGATGATACAGAGAGTATCATCACAAACGAGAGATATCAGTACATATCTTCAATCATCGGCTCATGTGTAAAGAAGGCACGCGCCGGAAAAGAGACAGTATCAGACAAAATTGATAAGATTGTTACAAACAGATTTTTGGCACTGCCTATTTTCGCACTCATCATGTGGGCTGTATATTATGTTGCAGTATCATCACTTGGTGGAATTGTAACAGACTGGACAAACGACACACTCTTTGGTGAGTGGATTCAGCCGGCAGTACAGACATTTATGGAAAATGTAGGCTGCTCTGAATGGCTTGTATCACTTGTAGTTGAAGGTATCATCGGAGGTCTTGGTGCACCTATCGGATTTGCACCACAGATGGCTATCGTATTCTTATTCCTCTCAATCCTTGAGGACTGCGGATACATGGCACGAGTAGCCTTCATCATGGACAGAATCTTCCGTAGATTCGGTCTCTCAGGAAAGTCCTTCATCCCATTCCTCATCGGATCAGGATGTGGTGTACCTGGAATCATGGCAACACGTACTATAGAGAACGAAAAAGACCGTCGTATGACAATGATGACAGTAACAAATATCCCATGTGGAGCAAAGCTTCCGGTTATCGCACTTATCGCAGGCTTTATCATGGGTGACGGCTGCTGGTGGATGGCACCTCTTATGTACTTTGCAGGAATCGGCCTCACAATCATCTACTGTATCATTTTAAAGAAAACAAGAGCATTTGCAGGAGAGCCTGCACCGTTTGTAATGGAGCTCCCACAGTATCATATCCCTTCAGTAAAGGGTGTGCTGTTACATGTATGGGAGAGAGTATGGGCATTCCTCAAGAAGGCCGGAACAATCCTCTTCCTATGCTGTGCAGTTATGTGGTTCCTTTCAAGCTTCGGCATTCAGGATGGCGCATTCGGACTTGTTGATAAAGAAAACAGTTTACTTGCAGTAATCGGATCTGCAATCGCAGTTATCTTTGCACCGCTCGGATTCGATACATGGCAGGCAGTAGCATCATCACTCTCAGGCTTTGTGGCAAAAGAGGGTATCGTTTCAACAATGGGTGTGCTCTCAGGGCTTGGAGAGGTAGAAGAGTATGCAGTAAGCATGCATGATCAGTTTGCAGCATTCTTCCCAACAACAATGGTAGCAGTATCATTCTTGCTGTTCAACCTGTTTGACTCACCATGTCTTGCAGCTATCTCAACAACAGCAAAAGAGCTTAACAACCGTAAGTTCTTCTGGTTTACAATCATTTTCCAGAATGTATCAGCTTACTGTGTAACACTTATGTTCTACCAGATTGTGGGACTTTGCATAGGTGAGGTAGCCTTCAACTTCTGGACAGTAGTTGCATTTGTACTCCTTGCAGGTGTATTATACTTATTGTTCAGAAAAGACCCTAATAAGGCAACAGTAAAGAGCACTTCATTTGCGGCATCAAACGTGTAACGGATTTTTAAATGAGAATCAATTTGGAATTTAACACAGCAGACCTCATAGCAGTCATAGTTCTTCTATGCCTGCTGGGGCTTGCCGTAAAGATAATAATAGGATTTTTCAAGGAAAAGAAATAATGCAGTAGTATATTTAGTAGCATTTGTAGTGAATAGGAGATGATGACATGCTGGCTGATATCATTGTAATTGCAATTCTCGTAGTGATAGTTGCACTTGTAATCAGGACAATAATCAAATCAAAGAAAGCAGGCAAGAGCCTGCAGTGTGGAATGGACTGCAGCCATTGCAAGGGCTGTCATTAATCCACGGCATGGTGTGCATGAAGCACAGGATGGGCATTTCATGGAAATAACTCATCTGCCGCTTAAGCTGCATCTGCCGGCATCGGTAACGATAGGAGGATGTATGTCGAAAGAAGCAATAGAGCAAAAAGAGGTAATCGTTGGCAAGCTAAAGGACAGCGGATGCAGGATTACAAAGCAGAGACTTATTTTGCTTGATGTAATCCTCGAGGGCGAGTGCGGAAGCTGCAAAGAGATTTATTACCGGGCATCGAAGATAGACCGCTCTATCGGGACTGCTACGGTGTATCGGATGATTAATACGCTCGAAGAGATTGGAGCGATTGACCGCAAAAATATGTATAGAGTGCAGGTGTCATAAGCCTGGTTTTATGAGGCACCCCACCGGTTCGGTGGGGTGCTTTGGAGTATTATATTACAGTAATTGCATTTTTTAGAAAAATCCGCTATACTATAAAAAGATATAACAGATTAATTAATTTGAAAGAGGGGGGATATATAATGACAGCACTTAGACAGAGCGCCATAATGGAACTTGAAAAAATACCGGAAGATAAATTATCATTTGTGATACAGATTATGCAGGGTGTAAATGGATTATATGATGATTCAAATAGGGAAAAGAAGGCTGCATTTGCAAGACTTGAAAAATTGCGAAAAAAAGGTACCGTTGTTGATGATGCTGCTGAATTAGCATCTTATAGGGAAGAAAAGTATGGTAAATAGAAGCACACTAAGAAATAAAAAATCTTAGTGTGCTTTTTTTATACCCAAAATATGAAAAAAGATAAAAAACACTTGACATATAGGTGCAAGTAAGATATATTTAACTCAGGTTAGAGATGACTAACACGAAAGGAGCCAAAATGTGTCAGGAAGTATTTCAGATTGCTATGAGCATGGATTTAAAGAGCGTGGAAATGCAGCTTGCCATCCAGTGTGCCCCACTAATTACAGGAGCGAGAATTTCAAATATGCTCATGATAGATAGCGCTGATGAGAGTGCCATGAGAGTGATTCTGAGGGCTTCCGGGATATCACATTTCAGGCTCGCAGCAAGGAATGAGAAAACCGCCTTCCTCTTATTCCGCAGGAGCCTCTTAGAAGCATATCTGAATAATTCAGAGGCTTTGGACATACTAAAGAAAGCGGGATATGAGGATTTTTCATTCGGCAAGATATTACTTAGATTCAAAAAACACTACGAAGCATATCTGAATGACGAACACAAGCAGTTTCCGCATGAGATGGGGCTTTTGCTTGGATATCCGATAGAGGATGTGAGAGGCTTTATAGAGAATAACGGATGCGGCTGCCTGTATTCAGGATACTGGAAGGTATACCGTAACGTACCACTCAAAAAGAAGATGTTTGAGGATTTTGAAAAGGCGAAGGAAAGTGTCATACAGCTATTGGCCGAGGATATAGATATGAGGCTGATACTGGAAATATATAAAGAAGAACCGCAGCAGATAGCGGTATAGGAGGAATTAAAATGAGCAAAATCAGCGTAGTTTATTGGTCACAGTCAGGCAATACAGCAGCAATGGCAGAGGCAGTGGCAAAGGGTGTCACAGACGCCGGAAAGGAAGCAGAAATCGTATTCGTAAGCAGTGCTTCAATAGATGAGCTTAAATCAGAGACAGCATTCGCACTCGGATGTCCTGCAATGGGTGCAGAGGTACTTGAGGAGGGCGAGATGGAGCCGTTTGTCACAGAGCTTGAGGGCTGCGTGGCAGGCAAGACAATCGGTCTGTTCGGTTCATACGGATGGGGCGATGGTGAGTGGATGCGCGACTGGGTAGAGCGAATGACAGCAGCCGGAGCTACAGTGGTAGGCGGCGAGGGTGTTATCTGCCAGGATGCACCGGACGATGATGCAAAGACAGCCTGCGAAGAGCTTGGAAAGAAGCTGGCAGCGGTATAAGCAAATCAGAACTATAGCGTGGCCACGACAACATGAAAGGCCACGAAAAACATATTTTATCTCCGCAAAGTATAAACTTTGCTCCTAGTGTAAATCTGGGCTGGCGAACTTCCCATTCGCCGGCCCGCTCTCTTTTTGTGGTTTGCATATAAAAGTATAAAAAAATATCGCAGAATAAAACAATCTGCGAAAGCTACACTGAAACCCGCTTAAATTAATGATTTGTAATGATGCTGACCCACTATTTGACCCATTATGGAATAGAAATAGAATTGATGGCAGAACGCTTGGTCTCCATGTTGGGATGAACATAACGGTTTAATGTGATATTCACGTTTGAGTGACCCAGAATTTCACTCACACTCTTTGCATCGGCACCGCTGCTGATGCAGTTTGTTGCAAAAGTGTGTCTCAGAGCATGAAAATGCGTATATTCAATACCTGCCTGCTTCATGTATGAGCGAAACCGATACTGATAGCGTCTGGGCTCCATAGGGACTTTTCCACACAATATATACGAATCGTCATCCGTGATATTATCATGAAAAGCTGACAGTCTCTGAAATATAAAATCGGGAATCGGTATTTCTCGAATAGAGTGACTTGTTTTAGGAGAATTGACATACAGTATGGTCTTCTTTTCGGTTGATGTAGTGCTATCTGATGATTCGTCACAAGCGGTTTCAGTGCGAAGCCTCTGTACTGTACGGTTGACGTGCAGAGTACGACACCTCATATCTATATCCTCCCATTTTAGAGCGCAGACCTCACCAAGACGAAGTCCCATAAACAGGCACAATAAAATACCGAGCTTATATATATCAAGCTCGGTAAGAAGGTACTTTATCAGCTTTTGCTGGTCTGTGATATTTATGGTATTGGTATTGTTAGTGGAAGTGGCAGGTGAATGTATGGATTTGTACGACAGATGAATCAGGTTTGTGCCGTATAGTACATTACCATATTCGATGATTAAATTGAAGATGCTCATTATACTCTTACATATGCTGGTACTTAAAGTATCCGGCAATGCTGTGACGATTTCGCCGGAATCCAGCTCATCGACCAGAGCATCACCCCACTGAGGCTTTATGTACTCTGCATAGATAATGGAATACTTCTGATAAGTGGACAGCTTGCGGTTTGTCCTTATGCTCTCCAACCATTTATTTGCTGCTTCGTCGACTGTCACGGTGCTCAGTCCTGCTCTTGCTATCCGGCTCTGTACTGCCGTTTTAGCAGCGTTTAGCTTGTCGCTGGTCTCCTTGTAGCTGTGGCCGTATACTGACTTGCACTTCTTCGTGCCCGATTGATCCGGTATGTAGTAGCGCCCCTCCCAGCGTCCGTCGGCTCTCTTTCTTATGTTGGTTCCTCTTCTTGACATAATTTGTCCTCCTTATGAATATTTATATCAATAGAAGAGGAATGAATTAAATTATTTAATATTTATCCGTTTTCCATATGTCTTTACCATTTTGGAATGCTCTCAGCTTTGTTAGTTTCTTTTCATATAATGCTTGAAGCCTTGGAATACGCATATGACGTTCAATTAAATCATTTTTATACAAACTAAAATCCATTTCTGCTTTATCAATATTTACAATATTTCTATCCTTTACATATGATAGAAGCCGTACTTCTTTAGAAATAAAAGAATGTGTCTTTATCTCATCAATACGAATTGAGCCAAGATGCTCGTATGGAATATTATAGAACATAGAATTACCGGAATCATATATAGGTGCAAATCCAAGTATTTCTAATGTGTCCGGATTTCTGACTATTGAAATATTATTCATGTGCCTGTCGGTATTTGAAATGAGATAGTCAGTCATTATTTCATAATCCATAAAATAATCAAACTCTTCTTCTTTTATTCCCAAACCAAGACAGACCTTTTTCAATGGATAATAATAGGATTCATTTTGTTTAAGCTTGACTGATTGCAATAATTCCCATGCACTGATACATTCCAGATTTTCTGAGCAAAAATCATATGAAAGACATCCAAGTCCTTCAATTCCACCTTCTACTGTTAACAATGTGGGAGTGTATACCGTGAAATTCTTAAATTCTTGTTTTCTATGAAGTTCTGTTGCAAATAGTTCGTTTATACTTTGCTGGTATGATTCTCCATAATTACCTTTAATCATATATCGGCGGCCTAAAGTGTCAATACACCATTTTTTCTGAAGTTCTCCCTGTGAAGCAGCGCAGTTAAATTTTGTTTTCTTCCTTAAATCAAGTAAATTGTCCTTGTTTAGTGTTATTTCACCAAAAGTATCTACGAAATCATTTGTAAACAGATTAACATCTTTCCATTCGATATCTTCACCACGAGGTTTAATCCAATAACAGTCCGACAAACTTAAGGCCAAATTATCTACCAAAGCACTGTTTGTTGAAGAATATCCAAGTCTTTGCAGGGCAGTCTTGGCTCCGTGCCTCGTCTTAGGAATAGCTCTGTCCTTCCACCAATCATGAAATTTCATATCATTCATCTGTCTACCTATAGGAAAGTGGGCAAGAGCTGCTTCGTTTTTTCTGTAATTTCCGAGAGTTCCCCCTTCTGTCAGCTCCATCAGGCAAACAGGTATATCTTTATGCATTAAATAGTATTCTTTAGCTATTTTCTTCGCCATATATTAACTCCATATAATATCTTCTGTTTTATCAAGTCTACAGTCACGATTAAATTTATCAACTATTTCATAATAGGATTCAAATAAATCAGCCACATATAATGAAAGATTTTTTTCCTTAACACCATTGAGATCCTCACCGATTTGAATTTTTGTACCTATTGAATCAATTAAATATCCAGCTTCTCTGTTATAATAATAAACCTTACCGTTATTATCTTCAATTTTAAGCATATTATCATTATCTATCGGTAACTGGTTGGCAATTAATTTTATAATATAAGGAGTAGGCGAGCTTTCTCCCTGTTCCCATTTTTGTAATGTACTTATTGGTATATCAAACATATTTGAAAAATCGCGTTGCGAAAGTCCTGTAGTATATCTTATTTCCTTTATGTTCATTTTTATTTAGCCCCCTAAAAACTATATCCAATTTGGAGATATTATATTGTATTATACCCAAATTGGGTACAAAGTGTCAATATAAGAAATAATAGAAAATGACCATAATTTTGACCCATTAAAATAAAATTATACATAAAAAAAGGCTAAATTCATCAATAATAATGTGCGATTAGACAAAAAATGACAATAATATTGACATAAAGAGACAAAAATACTAATATATTTATGGTGTTTAGAGCCAAAAACGCTTTCGCAGATTGTTTTAATCTGCGAAAGCTACATTCATGTAATGGAGAAAACGAAAAAATGGAAAGAAGAAATATACAGTTCAGTCCTCCTGATATCAGCGAGGCAGAGATAGAGGAAGTATGCGAGGCGCTTCGCTCGGGCTGGATAACAACCGGACCAAGAACAAAGGAGCTGGAAAAGAGACTGGCGGCATTTTGCCACACAGATAAGCTCGTATGTCTGAACTCGGCAACAGCCGCAGAAGAACTGAACCTGAGAGTACTTGGGATAGGTGCAGGGGATGAGGTAATAGTACCTGCATATACATATACAGCAACAGCAGCCGCAGTAATTCATGTCGGTGCAAAGCTAGTGTTCATTGATAGTCAGAAGGACTCTACAGAGATGGATTACGATGCCATGGAGGCCGCTATCAATGAGAAAACAAAGGCAGTCATCGCAGTAGACCTCGGAGGCATCATAGCAGACTACGACAGAATCTATGAAGCGGTAGAACGCAAAAAGAATCTGTTTACTCCAAAGACGGATATACAGAAGGCACTCGGAAGAGTCGCAGTGCTCGCAGATGCAGCACACTCGCTCGGTGCAAGCAGAGACGGAAAGATGGCAGGTGAGATAGCTGACTTCACGTCATTCAGCTTCCACGCAGTAAAGAACTTCACCACAGCAGAGGGCGGAGCTGCCACATGGAGACATATAGACGGAGTGGATGATGAAGCACTCTATAAGCAGTATCAGCTTTTAAGTCTCCACGGACAGTCAAAGGATGCACTGGCTAAAACAAAACTTGGTGCATGGGAGTACGACATAGTGGCTCCTTACTATAAATGCAATATGACGGACATCATGGCTGCAATCGGACTCAGACAGCTTGACAGATACGCAGGACTGCTTGAGAGAAGAAAACAGATAATCGCAAGATATGATGAAATGTGTGACGAGCTTGGAGTAATGCACCTGAATCATTATGGAGAGAATCACAACGGCTCAGGACATCTGTACCTGACAAGGGTGCCGGGAATCGGTGATGATGAGAGAAGAGAAATCATCATAAAGATGGCAGAGCAGGGCGTTGCAACAAATGTACACTACAAGCCACTGCCGATGATGACAGCATACAAGGCATATGGATGGGATATAAAGGATTTCCCTAATGCGTATGCATATTATGAGAATCTGATTACGCTGCCACTTCATACACTGCTTAGCGATGATGATGTGGAGTATGTGGTGGAGAATTTTAAGAATATAGTGAAGGAATATCTGAAATAGGAAGTAAAAATATGCTTAGAAAATGGGATTCATTACCTGACTTTATGAGAAATGATGAAGTCAGACCATATTATGAGATACTCAAAAAGAAGCAGGCAAGCCTATTCTTTAAGAGAGTATTTGATATAGTGTGTGGGCTCATAATACTAATCATCACGGCAATTCCAATGATGATTATCGCAGTGATGATAAAGCTGGACTCAAAAGGACCTGTGTTTTACAGACAGGAGAGAGTCACTACATATGGCAAGCATTTTAAGATTCACAAATTCCGCACCATGGTGAGCAATGCTGACAAGATAGGCTCTGCAGTAACAGTAGATAATGACAGCCGTATTACAAGAGTCGGAGCAAAGCTCAGAGGCTGCAGGCTTGATGAACTGCCACAGGTATTTGACCTGTTGAGCGGAGATATGAGTTTCGTAGGCACAAGGCCTGAGGCTGTGAAGTATGTGGAAAAATATAAGCCTGAATATATGGCAACACTACTGCTTCCGGCGGGGATAACAAGTGAGGCGAGCATACGCTATAAGGATGAAGCAGAGCTGCTGGATGGAGCAGCTGATGTGGATAAGGTATATGTGGAAGAAGTGCTGCCGGGGAAGATGAGATGGAATCTTGAGAGCATTAAGAGATTTTCGTTTTGGGGTGAGATTGGAACAATGGTGAGGACGGTATTTGCTGTTCTTGGGAAGGATGTATGCAAGGAGAAAAAAATTGATAGTTATTCGAGAAGTTAAGTCTGAAGAAAAAAAAATAATTAATGACATTGTTTCAATACATCTTGATACTTTTACAGGTTTCTTTCTTAGTTTTATGGGACGTGGATTTTTATATCAAATGTATCATTCATACTGCGAACATTTAGAATCTGGATTATTAGTTGCAGAAGAAAACAATAAACCGGTTGGTTTTTTAGCATATTCTGATAGTTTTAGCGATTTATATAAATATATGATTAAGTCACATATGTTTCAATTTTGCTGGTATAGTATTGGAGCTTTTTTAAGAAGACCTTCGGCTTTTATGCATATCATTAGAGCTTTTTTAAAGCCAAGTGAGGTTAAGAGAAAAGAAAAGTATGTTGAGTTGTCTTCAATTGGCGTTAGCCCATATGCAAAATCAAAAGGGATAGGGTCAATGTTGATAACAGAATTGAAAAGTTTAGTTGATTTTGACGAGTTTGATTATATTAATTTAGAAACAGACGTAATAAATAATGAAGGCACAATTCACTTTTATGAAAAAAATGGATTTGTCAAACAAAGAGAATTTGAAACCGTTGAAGGACGTAAAATGTACGAATATAGATTCAGTGGCTTTAAATCGAAACAATAAAATTGTATTGTTAAGAATGGCTTTATTATAATTTCTGTTGTCATAGGTAAAGAATATATATTTTATTTTAAAGTGAAAATAGGTCGCCTCGGATTATTAAGTTAAATAGTTTGAAGAAAGGAAAAGTATGAAAGTAAGTTTTCTTATTATCATACAATATTAGATTATGAAAAAAATTGCAATAATTACTTTAGCAGTTGCTTTAACAAATGAAAAAGGATATTCAAGATTTAGAAGTTTGGCTGAAATTTTATCTGAAAAATATGAAGTAGATATTATTACTAGTTCGTTCCAACATTGGGAAAAAAAACAAAGAAATATAGAACAATTATTAAAAGATAATAGTAATCAGAAATATAAAATAAAATTTGCTTATGAACCAGGATACAGAAAGAATATTGACTTGAAAAGAATACGTAGTCATAGGATTGCAGTTAAAAATATATTGAATATACTTTCGCAAGAACAATATGATTTAATTTATTGTATTATTCCAGATAATCATATGGCAGCATGCATTGCTAGATATGCAAAAAACAAAAACATTAAATTAATTATAGATGTCGAGGATCTATGGCCAGAAGCGATGCAGATGGTTGTTCATATGCCTAAATTACTTGATAAAGCTATTTTTGATGGCTTTAGAAAAGACGCAAGAACAGCCTATGAATTTGCTGATGGTATAATTGGGACATCTGATGAGTATAGAGATTTTCCTTTTAACAAATACGGAATAGATGTTGCTTATCGAGAGACGGTATATGTAGGTGTCGATTTGGCAGATTTTGATGATGGAGTAAAAGAATACAGTAGTATTATTAAAAAAAATGATGAAGAGTTTTGGATTACTTATGCGGGGAATCTTGGATCTAGTTATGATATTTCAACCTTAATAAAAGCAGCACAGTTGATTTATGAAAAAAAGTATATGGATATTAAAATAAAAATATTAGGAGGAGGCCCATTAGAAAAGGAGTTTAAAGATGTTATGAATGAAAAAAAATGTAATGTTGATTTTATAGGATATACTCCTTATCAAAAAATGGCAGCGTATTTATATAAATCAGATGTTACAATAAATTCATTTGTTAAAAAGGCACCACAAAGTATTGTTACAAAAATTGGTGATTACTTAGCGGCAGGAAAACCTATGATAAATACATGTTCAAGTTCTGAATTTAGGAGAAAGGTAGAAAATGATGGATTTGGAATTAACATTATAGCAGAGGATGTGGAGGCTTTATATGATGTAATTATAGGGTTGTATGAAAACAGAAAGAAGTGTAATACAATGGGAGTAATTGCGCGGAAAATTGCCGAGAAACAGTTTGATAGGAAAAATTCGTATCAAGTAATTGTAAAAATGGTAAATGATATTTTAAGTGAGGAGTAAAAATGGTAAGTGCTGTTATAACGACACATAATAGAGTGGGTTTATTAGTGAAAGCTATTGAAAGTGTGAAAGCTCAGACATATTCTGATATAGAGATAATTGTAGTTGACGATGCTTCGGATGATGATACTGAAAGAATATGTAGAAATACTAAAGGTATTAATTATATTCGTATAAATAAAGAAGAATCAAAAGGAGGAAATCATGCAAGAAATATTGGAATAAAAAATGCTAATGGTGAGTATATAGCTTTTTTAGATGATGATGATAGATGGAAACCTAATAAAATTGAAAAGCAAGTTAAGATTTTGGAAAATAATAAAGATATTGGGATGGTTTATACAGGGTTATATGTTGATACGGAAAAGAAAAATTTTAATTATGTAATATTATTTGATGAAAATGCTAGAGGAAATTTAGTAGAAAAGGGATTGTTCTGGAAACCTATTTGCTCTACATCAACTATGATTGTAAGAAAATCAATTTTAGAAGAAATTGATTATTTTGATGAGAATGTACGGTATTGGCAGGAATATGAATTATCATTAAGATTAATTCAAAAATGTAAAGTAGAATTGATTAATGAACCATTAGTAATATATAGAAAGAGTCTGAATGATAAAAAACAACTTACAAATAACTATGATAAGTGGGAGGAAGCGGTAAAATATATAAATAAAAAACATGAAGACTTATTTGAAAAATTAGATATTAATCAAAAAAATATGAAGATGGAAACATATTATAAAGAAGCTGCATATAGAACTTCAGCTGTTGGGGAGAAACGGTTAATGCGTAATTATTATAAAAAGGCATACCAAATAACTAAAAAACCTGAGTATTTTATAAGATGGAAAACTGGTATAACTAGGCAACAGACGGTCTATTTAGAAATTGCAATAAGAAAATTAGTAAATATATTTAAAGGGAGAAGCAATGCAAGAGGATAATGATATAAAAAATGCACTTGTAGCTACAATTGCACTTTTCACAATTAAAAATTCTATATTTTGTAATAGTGATGTTCTTGCAGGATATAATGCAACGGCTAATTATTTGATTATAGTAATTTCAATTTTTTTATATTTAAGATGTTTAGTACATAGAAAATTAAAAATTAGAATTAATTTAACATCTATGTTTATAGGCATAATAATAATATGTTTTATTATATTCAGTCATTTGGTAAATCCAGCTGCTTTCAAATACGACTATGTTATTGATGATATTACAACATTTTTTTCATATTCTTTTTTGCCATTAATATTTATTCCAACATGCAATAATATATGTGGAATAAAAAAACTTATGTTTAAGTGGGGATATGTTATGGTATTTGCAGCAATTGTTGGTTTTTTTCTATTTAGATTTAATGGATACAGAGATATCAATGGACTTACATATAGTATGAGTTATGGAAAGAATATATGTTTACCTTGCTTGATAATGATTTTGAAATTTAGAGATGAAAAAAAATTTAAAGATTTGTTTCTTGCAGCTTTAATTATTGTGTTTATTGTTATGATTGGTTCACGTTTTCCTTTATTATATATAATGTCTTACATTTTAATTTTATATTGGAATGATATGAATAAAATCAGTAGAGTTTTCTTTTTAATAATTACTGTGATAGTATCATTTTTTATGATAAGTGATAAATTTAATTTTTTTATAAACATTATTGAGAAGATACCAGTATTTGATAGTTCATCTCGAACGATAAATTTAATAAAACAAGGTAATGAACTATATGATTCTGCAAGAGGTGAAATCCATACAATGTTGATTGAAAAAGTAAATAATTCTCCTATTTGGGGTTATGGTTTCGGTGGTGGTGTGTATGCATTAAGTGGAGAAAGCCCTCATGGATTTATATATGATTGTATTGGAAGTTTAGGCTATGTTTTTGGGACGGTTTTTATATTAGTATCATTTATATTTATAATTTTTACTTGGTGGAAAAATAGAAATGACGATTTAGGAGATATTATGTTGATGTTTATATGTCTATTTTTCCCGACGATAGCGCTTCAGGATTCTATATTTAGTGCATATAAATTTTGGTGGTTAATTGCATTTGCCTTATATTATAAATCTAAAAGAAGGATAGAAACATATGAGTATTAAAAGAACACTTGAGAAAGCATTACCATTAAGTTGGTACAATAACTTGAGAATGTGTAGATATAATCTGACATCAAGAAAGACTTTTTTAGAAGCAGAAAAAGAAATTAATAAATTGTATTCAAAGAAATGTGGTAAAAATATTGATTGGAATAATCCGTTATCATATACTGAAAAAATTAATTATAGCAAATTGTATGGTGCTAATAATGTAAAATCACAACTAACAGATAAAGTTGCAGTTAGGTCATGGATAAAAGAAAAGATTGGTGAAGAGTATTTAATTCCGTTGTTGGGTGTATATGATTCGTTTAAGGAAATACCTTTTGAAGAGTTACCGCAACAATTTGTAATTAAATGTAATCATGATAGTGCTAGTGTTAATGTATGCGATAATAAGGATAAACTTGATGTGAGAAAATTAGAAAAACAGTATGATTTTTTTATGAAACGTAATTTCGCATATATGACCTGCGAAATGCATTATAAGTGTATTCCTCATAAGATTATGATTGAAAAATATATGGGAAAAGCAATATGTGATTACAAATTTTTATGTTTTGATGGAAAACCGGAGTTTTGTTGGATAGATATTGACAGATTTGGAAATCATAAGAGAAATATATATGATATGAATTGGAATCTTCAACCATTTAATCAAATGACATACGGCAATTCTGAAAAAAATATTGAAAAGCCAACGCAATTTGACAAAATGAGGCGAGTGGCCGAAATACTATGTCAGGGCTTTGATCAAGTAAGAGTAGATTTGTATTTAATTAATGATAAAGTTTATTTTGGTGAAATGACATTTACAAATGGAAGTGGAACTGAAGTGATTACTCCACAAGAGTGGGATAAAAAGTTGGGGGAGCTTTGGAAATTAGACATTACTATGAGAGACAAAGTATATGGTAAGGATAAAATAAGACTGAAGGATTATCAAGTATAAATGAAAAAGAAAAAAGACGTTATTAATGTATTACAAATTATAAATGGTGCAGATCTGGGTGGTATTTCTACATTCATTTTAAATTATTATCGTAATATGAATCGTAAGCGATATCATTTTGATTTTTGTATGTATGATTCGGAACTTGGTTATAATGGCAGAGAATTAGAAAAGCTAGGATGCAAATTTTATACGGTTCCCTCTAAAAAGAAATTATTTAAGTATATTAATAAAATGAATGAAGTGTTAAGAAGTTGTGATTATGATGTAATTCATGTTCATACAAATACAAGTTCTTATGTTCCTCTATGGATTGCAAAGAGGCATGGAGTGGGGATTCGCGTGGCTCATGCTCATAGTGCTGTAGTTGAGCAGAGTATTAGCTATAGAATTAAAGCTTTTTGGGGGAAATTATTAATACCTAAAGTTGCTACAAGATTATGTCCATGTTCTACTGATGCGGGAAAAGTTGTTTTTGGTGAAAAAAGTAAAGTAGATATTATTCCTAATGCGATTGACTTTGAAAAGTTTAAGTACAATGAAAAAATCAGGCGAGAGGTGAGAAATGAACTAGGGATAAAAAAGGAAGACTATGTAGTTGGAATGGTTGGACGTTTGAGTGATGAAAAAAATACTAAATATGCAGTTGATATATTTACTAAATTAGTGGATAAACATAAAAATTATAGATTACTTATAGCAGGCGATGGAAAATTGAGAAGTGAGTTAGAAAATCAGGTTGCAGATAATAATTTAACAGATAACATCTTATTTTTAGGTCAGCGGAGTGATGCATGGCGTTTATATCAAAGTTTTGATTTGTTTTTATTGCCATCAAAATATGAAGGCTTTCCGATATCTGCTGTTGAAGCTCTTTCAGCTGGTTTGCCAGTTATATTATCAGCTAATATAACAAAGGATATCAGTTTTGGAAAGAATATGAAATATTTGTCAATAGATGATAATAACATATCACAGTGGATAGAAGCGATTGAACATTATTCAACTAATACTATTAGAACTGCGGGAGTTGAAGTGGTTGAAAATGGGTTTGATATAAAGAATGCGGTACATTTATTAGAAGCTGTATATGAAGGAGTAAATTAGATGTGGATTTATAACAAATTTTTGATAATGACTTATAATGTTGGATTTGTGACAAAAGGAGTAAATAAGATATTTACAAATAAAATTCAGCAAGGAGATATTGTGTGGTTAAAACATAAATATAAGGACAGATATTTTGCGGATCCGTTCTTAATTAAAGAGGATAACAAATTTTTATATGTATTAGTTGAGGAATATCCTTTTTGGACAGAGAAAGGTATTATTGTTCTGTTAAAGATTGATAAAAATCAATATGAGCTTGTCGATAGAAAGAAAGTTATTGAAGAAGATTGGCATTTATCATTTCCTTATTGTAAATTAAATTGTGAGTGGGTTATTCCAGAAGCTTCTGCATCTGGAAAAACATTTGCATATAAAATTTCACTTGATACTTTTGAAATTGAAAATCGAGTTTTAATTGCAGAAGAAGGATTGATTGATAATGTTTTTTATGAAGATAAAAATGGAAAAACTTGGGCATATGCAGGAAAAACAATAATTCCATCAACGGAGCTATATGAGTTTGCGCTTGGAAATGATGGATTATTTAATGATATCAATAATGTTCCCATTCAATCAGATAATAGACATAGTCGTGGAGCCGGAGATTTCTTTGAATATAATGGAAAATTGTATCGTGCTGTTCAGGATTGTAAAGGCCGTTATGGTAGGCAGACTAAAATAATGGAGATTGAAAAAATTGGTGAGGATGGTTATGTCGCTAAGGAAGTATTAACAATAAATAGTTTTGAGAATCCACCATACATTGACACGATGCATACATTCAATGTTTATCCAGATGTTGTTATTGTAGATGGTAGCAAGGATTTCTTTAGATTTCCAATGAAGATTTTTTATAAAAAATTTAGATGGTTATTTAAAAGGAGAAACAAGTAATGAAAAAAATAGGTCTTTGTACATTTTATGATGATAATTTTGGTACATGCCTTCAGTCGTATGCGTTAGAGAAGATATTATTTAAGTATAGTGATAATGTTGAGATTATTAGATATATTCGTGATAAAAATGAAAAGAGTAGCTTGGTAAAACGAGTTATAAGTAAAACTCCTAAGCAGTTATATAATGCATTTAGACTACGAAAAAGAGGTAGCCTTTGGAAAAATGCTTTTAATGCTTTTAGAAATGAAAAAATGGTTTTTTCTGAAGAAGAGTATGACAAAGAATCTGATATAAGATTATTAGTGGATAAATATGATGTGTTTGTATGCGGCAGTGATATGCTGTGGTCTGAAGAGTTTTATGCTGATTGGAAATTTTATTTCTTGGGATTTGCTCCAAAAGAAAAAAGTATTGCTTATGCACCAAGCTTTGGAAAAAATGAAATTTACGATGAACATAAGCCTTTGTGTTGTGAGCTTATTAATGATATAGGATATTTATCATGTCGAGAAGAAGCTGGAGTTCAAATGGTTTATGATGAATTTGGTTTGAAATGTCCACAGGTTCTTGATCCCACTTTTTTACTCTCAAGAGAAGAGTGGAATCAAAATCTTAATCCAGATAGATTGGTGCACTCTAAATATATTTTGACATATCTTTTTGGGGGAATTCGTGGAGAAAGAAAGAAAAATATAGAAAATTTTGCAGAAAAAACAGGTTATAAAATTGTTCATATACCTATGACAGTTGATGAATTTAATAGTGATGCATATAAAGAAAAAATGGGACCTTTAGAATTTGTTACTTTGATTCGAGATGCAGAGTATATTTTTACAGATACATTTCATGGAACGGTATTTTCAATTATTTTTGGAAAACAGTTTTGGGTATTGGATAGAACTGATAAAAGTAAATGGGCGAAATATTCTGATAGAATGATTTCAACATTAAAAATGTTTAATTTATCAAATAGATATATATGTAATCAGAAGAGTATGAATACTGATGAGATAATTGATTTCAAGGATATTAATGAGATTATTGATGAAAAAAGAAAAGATTCAATGAATTACCTTATGTCCGCATTAAAGGAGTGCCTTGATGAGTAGCATATCTATAGTTCAAAATTCGTGCGTTGGATGTAGAAACTGTGAAGTGGTATGTCCTGTAAACGCTATTTCTTTTATTCATAATAAGGAAGGTTTTTTATATCCTATTGTAAATGAAGATGAGTGCTGTAATTGTTCGAAATGTATTTTGAAATGCCCTTCTTTTACTAATGAAGAAGATTACATAAAGTGTAAAAAAGCTTATGAAGCAATAACAAAAAAAAGAACAATTTATAAAAAGGCGGCATCTGGTGGTGTTTTTTCATCTGTTGCAATGTTTTTTTTCGAAAAATATGAAAAGGTTGCGGTTGTAGGTGCAGCATATGATAAAGAAAATCATGCAGTAAATCATATTATAATAGATAATGAAAAGGATTTGAATAAGGTACAAGGCTCTAAGTATGTTCAAAGTGATTTGAAGGATATTTCAAAGAAAATATTAGCAAAATTATCAGATGGATACAAGGTCATTTTTTCAGGAACACCTTGTCAGGTAATGGCAATAAAAAAGATTATTCCAGATATTTTGCAAGACGACATATTCTATATTGATTTGGTTTGTCATGGTACTCCAAGTCCAGATTTTTTAAAAAAGGATTTAGAGTGGAACTCTGGTAACAAGGAAATAAGTGATATTACATTTAGAAAAAAAAGTAAATGGTGTAATTCTAAGAGTGAGTTTTTTTTGACTATATTTAATAATAAAATAAGAAAAACATTCTCATATAAGAGTGATGTTTATTATAACCTTTTTATGAAAGGGATGACTTTTAGAGAGTCGTGTTATATTTGCAATTTTGCTAAAAGCGATAGGGTTGGGGATATTACAATCGGAGACTGTGATTCTGCGCATTTATATAAAAATTTTTACCCTGATTTTGCGACATCACTACTTATGATTAATACGGATAAAGGTGCGTCTATTATTTCAATGATGGAAGATTACATTGAAATGCATGAAATAGATTTGAATGAGGAAAAGAATTATAATTCTCAGTTGAAGAAGCCTTTTGAACGACCATCTGAAAGAGATTATATCTATGATGACATCGAAAATGACGATATGGAAGCTCTTGTATCAAAATATGCAAGAAGAACGTCGATAACTGAAAAAATAGGAATAGTTGTATTTGATTATATACCGAGAAAATGTATAAATTTGGCATTAAATCTATTGAAAAGAAAAGGGTGATTTTGGGATGATAAAAAGAAAGAGTCAACTTGGAGTAGGAGTAGTCCTTTCGTATATAGCCCAGATAGTGCAGATATTTATTACAATATTTTATACACCTGTTATGCTTAAATTTTTAGGACAGAGTGAATATGGAATATATCAATTGGCATACAGTGTTGTTAGCTACTTATCGCTTTTTAATTTTGGGTTTAGTAGTGCCTATGTAAAGTTTTATTCAGAATGTAATGTAAAAGAAAATTCAGATGAAGAGGTTGCAAATTTAAATGGTATATTTATGACAGTATTCGCATTTTTAGGAACTGTAGTTTTAGTCTTAGGAATGTTTATGGCTGTAAATACAGAATTTGTACTAGGCGGTAAATTATCTAGCGATGAATTAAATCTAGCTAAGGTTTTAATGATATTGATGGGGATAAATTGTTCATTGAATTTTCCGTGTACCGTATTTAATAATTTTATTATCGCGAAAGAAAAATTTATTTGTCTGCAAGGTATTAATTTATTCAGTATTATTATAAATCCATGTATGACATTCCCTATGATGCTATTAGGATATAAATCTATTTCCCTTGCTATTGCGCTGCTGGTTATAACAATAATTAAGTTGATTGTTTCTGTATATTATTGTTTAAGAAAGTTGAATATGGCTTTTAGATTTTCTCATATGAGAATAAGATATGTAGTGGATGTTGCAGCTTTTTCAGGTTTCATTTTTATTGAATCAGTTGTGTCGCTAATTAATGTTAGCTTGGATCGATTTTTGCTGGGTAAATTAGTCGGAAGTGTTGCTGTTGCGGTATATGCAGTTGGTGGACAAATAAATACATTATATACATCACTTTCTACATCTATTTCATCGGTATTTTCGCCAAGAATAAACAAAATGGTTTCAGAAAAATGTGAAAATAACCAATTATCTAAGCTTTTTATAAAAGTAGGCAAAATACAATTTTTTATCCTGTTTATGGTGTTATCAGGTTTTCTTCTTTTTGGTAAAAGATTTATTAATATTTGGGCGGGATCAGATTATGAAAATGCATATTATGTTGCAGTTATACTTATAGTTCCTAATACAATAAATTTGATTCAGAATACGGCGATAGAAGTACAACGAGCTATGGGATTACAAAAATATAGGAGTTTAACATATGCTGTAATTGCTGTATTAAATATTCTAATAAGTATTTTTTTTATTGGAAAATGGCAGGAATGTGGTGCTGCATTAGGAACCTGTTTAGCATGGATAATAGGAAGTGGATTTATTATGAATTGGTTCTACTATTACAGGGTTGGATTAGATATTCCAAGGTTCTGGAAGGAAATATTATGTATGATGAAAGGTGCTTTAATTCCTTTGATATATAGTTTTTTTGTAAAAAAACACATTGATGATTCATCCCTTGTCGTTTATTTTATGGAGATTATTGTGTATGCTATCATATACTTAATATCAATGTACTATATTGGATTATCAAAAGAAGAACGAGCGCAAATAAAACTGAGAGGAAAATGTAGGTGATATGACAGAAAAAATAAAGAGTATAATTTCAATTAAGAGTATTCAATGAGATGACTCATGTTTCTGGATATTGATGAAAAGGCTTGATAGGGATTAATTCCACTGGCCGGATACGGCTTATGAAATACAGCAGGTGACTTTACGTGCCTCATGGAGGCACCCCCCTCATTAAATTAAGGAAAAATTGTGAATCAGGTATCTAATTATATGAAGGGGCATCAATTTCTTTGAGTAATAAGGAAATAAATCATGTAGTTGATAATGGTTTAGATATATTTAGAAGAAATGATGAAATGGATTGATTTAAGGAAAGTATACAACCATGGGGTTGTAGATAAATAAGGAGAAATAAAGAAATGAAATATAATTATATTGTAGTAGGTTCCGGTCTCTACGGAGCCATCTTCGCCCACGAGGCAAAGGCCAGGGGCAAATCAGTGCTTGTTGTGGACAAGCGTCCTAACATAGCAGGAAATGTCTACACCGAGAAACAGGAGGGCATCAACGTACACATGTACGGAGCCCATATCTTCCACACCAATGACAAGAGGGTCTGGAACTACATCACACAGTTTGCTGAGTTCAACCGCTTCACAAACAGCCCTGTGGCAAACTACATGGGTGAGCTGTACTCAATGCCTTTCAATATGTACACCTTCAACAAGATGTGGGGCGTTGTGACACCTGAGGAGGCTGCTGCCAAGATTGATGAGCAGAAAAAAGAAATCACCGGCGAGCCAAAAAATCTAGAGGAGCAGGCTATCTCTCTCGTTGGCCGTGATATCTATGAGAAGCTCGTGAAAGGCTATACTGAGAAGCAGTGGGGTCGTGACTGTAAGGAGCTTCCGGCTTTCATCATCAAGCGTCTTCCTGTGAGACTTACCTTTGACAACAATTACTTCAATGCTCTTTATCAGGGTATTCCAATCGGTGGATACACAAAGATGGTTGAAAATCTGCTCGACGGCATTGAGGTCAGATTGAATACCGACTACCTTGAGCACAAGGCTGAGCTTGATGCTCTTGCTGACAAGGTGGTATACACAGGTCCGATTGACGCATACTTTGGTTTTAAGCTTGGCACCTTAGAGTACCGCTCAGTGCGCTTTGAGAATGAAACCCTCGATATTCCTAACTTCCAGGGCAATGCCGCTGTCAACTATACAGACCGCGAGACTCCATGGACACGTATCATCGAGCACAAGTGGTTCGAGTTCGGCAAGGATGAGGATGGCAATGACCTGCCAAAGACTATTATCAGCCGTGAGTACTCTTCTGAGTGGAAGGCCGGCGATGAGCCTTACTACCCTGTAAACGATGAGAAAAACGGACAGCTCTACGCCAAGTACAAGGAGCTTGCCGATAAGGAGACCGGTGTTATATTCGGTGGACGTCTCGGCGAGTACAAGTACTATGATATGGATACTACCATCGCTTCTGTACTTGATATGTGTAAAAAAGAATTACTTTAATCTTTAGAAATGCTTTGCAAGGGAGCGTACTGTATAATTCAAATATAAGAAATTTCAAGAAAGAAGGTTGAAATGAATTGTAACACACAGAACGCAAAAATAAGGCATAATCATGGCACACATAATTTGATATTTAATAAGAAAATTTATCAGAAACTATATCGAAATTTTTATTTGTAAAAAAAGGCGTACTTTTCAAGAGACTTTTAATTAAATTGGTCTCAGGAAAGTGAATGTTGAATTAAGATTTTGAAATTAAAAAGAAACTTTAAGGTTGTTAAAATGTATGCACTTTCATTCTGAGTTTCTTTCGGTTGTATGATATGCTGTGCATGGAATTAAGCTGTATAATTGATCAACTGAAAAAGAATAAAGTTCTTTAAAAAGATCAGGACAGATAAACTACTTGGGTTTGGAAATAGCCTGCTTGGAGATGAAAGGAAATCTCAGAGGCTCAAACTCAGCCATAGCCTCTTTTTTTGCAATATTGCCGGTTATAGGATTATGGCTATTGGATTATCACAGTAGCAGTCATAGCATTGATTATTGTTATTAATATATTGTAGTGAAAAAGCATAGGACTAAATAATAGTATGAATAACATTAAAGGAATTTACAAGCACGCCGACCGCTGGGAAGCGCGGTTCAAGGTAGGTGTGGATGAAAAAACCGGGCGGGCAAAGTACCGCTCTGTATATGCGCAGTCTCGTGATGAGGTCATTGCAAAGAGGAATACTATCCTTGGTGAGTTCTTTGAGGCTTCCAAGGCGGCTGCTTCAGGGCAGATGAATCTGCTGATTCTCGGGGCTGGGATGCTTGGCAGGGATGTATATGATATCGCTGCTTCGCTTCGTTTGTTTAAGAAAATCAGCTTCTTGGATGATGCGGCCGTGGGTGATGATATCATCGGCAAATGCAGTGATTTGTTCAAGTTCAGGGGTGAGTATCCGATTGCATTTATCGCGATTGGTGATAATTCTCTTAGGAAGAAGTATGCTGCGCTCCTGAGGGAGTATCATTTCCTTATTCCAAGCATTGTTTCTCCGGCTGCTAATATTTCGCCTGGAGCTGTACTCGGTGATGGTGTCGTGATTTTGCCTATGGCGCGTGTGGGGGAGGCTTCAATAGGCGATTTCTCCATCATTGCTTCAAACGGTGTGGTGAGCTCTGGCGCAAGGGTTGGCAGTTTTAGCCATATTGACTGCGGTGCCATTGTGCAGCAGAGGGCACACGTGAAGGAAGGTACATGGGTCAGAAGTGGTGAGATATATGGAGATAAACTTTAAATTGTATTTTGCATGGCAATCCGCTATACTAGTATTTAGTATAGCGGATTATTTTTCGGAGGTATTTCTATGAAGCTTAAAACAGGACAAAAGTGCGCATTTGGATTTGGTGCATTTGGAAAAGATATTGTGTATATGCTTATTTCATCGTATTTGCTCTACTATTACAATGTAGTGCTTGGGATGAGCAGTGTGTTTATCGGTACGGTGATGATGGCGGCGAGGATTTTTGATGCATTCAATGATCCGGTGATGGGCATTATCGTAGCAAAGACACGTACCGGGTGGGGCAGGTTTAGGCCTTGGATTTTTGCCGGCACGATGCTCAATGCCGTGACCATCTATGCTTTATATGCTACTCCTGAGTCTATGGGGGATTCAGCACAGAGAGTGTGGCTTACCGTGTTTTACTTTGCATGGGGCATCACATATACGCTTATGGATATTCCGTTCTGGTCTATGATTCCTGCAATCACTGAGCCGGGCAGCGACAGGGAGCAGCTTACATCGCTTGCAAGGACATGCTCTGGCATTGGAGATGCTATTCCTACGGTGCTCACGATGACAGTGGTGCCGATTCTTGGTGCAGGAAGCTCTATGGCTGACTACAGGATTGGATTTAAGTGGTGGGCACTTATTATAGCGGTAGTATTTGTGATTTCTGAGCTTGTATGCGTGGTATGTGTGCCTGAAAGACCGGTTGCCTGTGATGAGAAGCCGGGAAAGATATCCGATATGTTTAAAGCCTTATTTAAGAACGACCAGGCTATGACTGTTGTGGTATCAATCATTCTCGTGTATACATCACTCAATATCTGTGGCAACCTAGTGCTTTATTTCTTTAGGTTTGATGTGGGAAACGAGGGCGCATATTCCATATTTGCTGCAGTTGCTTTTGCAGCACAGGTTCTTGTTATGATGGTTATACCGCTGCTTCGCAAGAGATTCAGCAAAAGCCAGCTTTTTATATCAGGATTTATTATTCAGATAGCAGGCTTTGCGGTGATACTTATAATGGCATTTGCAAAGCTCTACACGCCGCAGAGCTGGTACATACTCTGCCTGCCGGGTATTTTGATTTATCTGGGCTATGGTATGCTCAATGTTATCATGACAATATTTCTTTCAGATTCTGTTGATTATGGTGAGGTGATGAATGGCACGAGAGAGGAGTCGGTCATTTTCTCAATGCAGACATTTACGGTAAAGCTCGCATCCGGCGTAGCGGTATTTCTGGCTGGGCTGGTGGTTGACTGGATTCATCTGGATACCGCGGCTGCGGTACAGACACAGGATACACTTGATGCGCTTCGTATGTGGATGACGATTCCATCTGTTATCCTGCTCATCGTGGGCATATTTGTATTTAAGAGATTTTATAAGCTGGATGATACAAGGATGGAAGAAATTAAATCCAAGCTTAATTAAAAACGATGCAGGATAATTAGTGATAAATGATAATTGTTTTTATAGAATGGAGTAGATATGGGCAGATTTGTGAACCCTGATAACAGCGCCTTTGAGGCTGCTGTCAGTGCAAAAATATATGTTGATAAAACCGGTCTTATTAGTTATACCAACAGAGTTATTAATACAATCGATGCTTACATTTGCAACAGCCGGCCACGCCGTTTTGGCAAATCGATAACAGCAGATATGCTTACGGCTTATTACAGCAGGGGCTGTGACTCAAAAGAGTTGTTTAGCGGATATGCTATATGTAAGGAGCCCTCATTTGAAAAAAATCTTAATAAGTATGATGTGATTCATTTTGATGTGCAGTGGTGCATAATCGATGCAGGTGGCGCAGATAGTGTCGTATCTTATATCAATAATGGTATTTTAAACGAGCTAAGGGATGAATATGGTGATGTTATTCCGCATGATGTACAGACCGCTTATGGTGCAATGTCATATATCAGGGAGGCTACAGGCAACAGATTTGTTGTTATAATTGATGAATGGGATGCTCTGATTCGAGATGAAGCTTTTGATATTAAAGCACAGGAGCAGTATATTAATTTTTTGCGTGGCATGTTCAAGGGAACGGAACCATCCCGATATATAGCACTGGCTTTTCTTACCGGTATACTTCCGGTTAAAAAGCTTAAGACTCAGTCAGCCCTTAACAATTTTGATGAGTTTACAATGTTGAGTGCGGCACAGCTTTCTGAGTACATTGGCTTTACAGATGAGGATGTAAGGGGATTGTGCAGCCACTATGATGTGGATTATGAAAAGGTGAAGCAGTGGTACGATGGATATGTTTTGGGAGACTATCAGGTATACAATCCAAAGGCCGTGGTCAGCGTGTTGACCAGACGTGACTTCGTCAGCTACTGGTCACAGACTGGCAGCTATGATGCAATAGTGCCACTTATTAATATGGATTTTGATGGTTTAAAGGGTGCTATTATAGAGATGATTTCTGGAGCACAGGTGAAGGTAGATGTTACTACTTTTCAGAATGACATAGTCAGCTTTGCCGGTAGGGATGATGTGATTACTTATTTGATACATCTTGGTTATCTGGGCTATAATAGTCTGACTCAGACGGCCTTTGTCCCGAATGAGGAGCTGCGCCAGGAATTGGTCAGGGCGACGAGGCAGAAAAAGTGGGATGAGTTTATCAATTTCCAAAATGAGTCACATGCACTGCTTGAGTCTACATTGGATATGGACGAACAAGCTGTGGCGGCAGGAATCGAGAGAATCCATACAGAGTATGCTTCGACAATTGAGTACAATAATGAAAATTCTCTTAGTAGTGTACTCACAATCGCATATCTTAGCTCAATGCAGTTTTATTTTAAGCCAATTCGGGAGCTTCCGACCGGTCGTGGCTTTGCTGATTTTGTATATATTCCAAAGCCTGAGTACAGGGAGGAATATCCGGCTCTTGTTGTAGAGCTAAAGTGGAATAAGTCAGCAGATACCGCCTTGAATCAGATTAGAAATAGAAACTATACACAATCTCTTGAGCAGTATGGTGGCAATATTTTGCTGGTTGGAATCAATTATGACAAGAAGAGCAAGGCTCATACATGTCGGATTGAGATGATTGATTAGTCGTAAGTAATTGTTTTAGAATAAAAAGCAATTGAGAAAAGAAGGTTGAAAATACAGTGAAAAAACGAATAATTAATTATAGACTTAAGATTGACAATCTGCTTGCCAATCC